>Ga0315901_10010014_pt1 | contig 10840 bp, 8 predicted proteins | sample LakEriMetagenome_10_FD_203761 | JGI IMG/M metagenome (GOLD analysis project Ga0315901, IMG submission 203761) | Freshwater fungal communities from buoy surface, Lake Erie, Ohio, United States - Buoy 2 MA116 | ecosystem: Environmental > Aquatic > Freshwater > Lake | place: USA: Lake Erie, Ohio...
GGGGTGTGGTATGCAAACCCTTTCCGGCAAGGTTCTGATATTTCCTGTAAAATAAGCAACCCAAGCCGGAGCGCATAGTACAAAAACGACATTTGTCATTGCCGGCAATCCATGCCCTCTCACTACCCCTCTCAGTAAAGGCACAACGAGCTTCCATTGACAGGCCTCTTTTCCCTAATGAAAGTATTTCCCTTTATCAGCAAGCCGGAGAAATAAGGAAATGATGTATCCGATGTTCAGAAATGATGCCCGATACTGAATTCAATAAAATCAGCATTGCCAAAATGAGTGCGCAGGGCCGTGCCTATGGATAACGATTTGTCCTTCAGCATTCGGTAACGGATGCCCAAACGCTGATAGAAAGCATTGGTTTCATCGTTCTCATAATTGCGATGGATATAAGCACCGATATGCACCGGAATGAAAAGTCGTTCTGTAAGGTACCAGTCCCAGCCCACATAAGGTCCATAGCTAACGCTCTTGTTGAATGCGCTGGCATCACCGCTCACCCTGCTGCCGCTTCCCGAGGAATAGGTCATATCCAATCCCGCCACAATCCGGTATTTATAGGAAAGATGATAACCTGCGTTGAAGCCAGCACCCAGTTTATTGATCATCGGTTCATTCATCTCCATTTGCTTCATGCCGCCGCCGAGGTAAACCATGTAGCTCATATGTTTGCGGAATGCGGGCAGCTCCGGCACAAAACCTTCATGATAAACTTCCCTGGTCCTGAACTGTGCCATCAGTTGGATGGGAATGATGTTGATCCCCGCGTTGGGCTTCCTGGTTGACCCGTTGGAATAATGGCGAAACCCTGTTCCCACACTCAGCCTGAACTTATCAGTCACCCAGTACCCCATGTTCAAGCTTGCCTGCAAATGTGCATTCACGTAGGAACCAATGGCCTCATTCACGGGGTTTGAATCTTTGTTGTATGCATTGAAACCCCATGCCAGACCCAGTCCCATACCATATGAAAAATGCAACCGTCGGCTCTGGTTAGTCACGGGCACTTCGGTAAAGCCGTATACCATGAAAGGATTCCCCAACTGGTTATTCCGGAAACTGAGGGCTGAAAATCCCAATCCCAACAAAGGCTTTCGGTATATGCGGGCATACACAGAATGGGGATTCACCTCCCAGACTGCAGCCACAGAAATATTTGTAAATCTTGAACTCCTCAGGAGGTTATTCACAGATTCTTTGTCATCTACAGGCAAGCAATAACCCCGCTCGTAGGAAACGCGAAGGTATCGGGAAGTAGATTGGGTATATACTGGTTTAACGGGCGTAACCATAGCACTGCTGTCCGCTTCATGGGTGGGTCCTGCTGCGGATATAGTGGCCGGTACCGCCGGCTCAACATAGCTAATGCCCAGCCCCTGTCCATAACCCGACCCACTGATGTACATCATGGCCAGAAGGATCAGAAATATCTTACATATGTGAATGAGGCTACGAATGAGGCTTATTTTACTGCGAATTTACCCGGAGAGATAGCAAATCATCAAAGAAAAAGCGGCCGTCCTTGTACCAAATCGTCAAAGCAGGACAAGATGACCGGTGATCCGGGGGGTATGAAAAAACCGGAACAGCTGTTGCACATTCCGGTTTTGTAGTCCCGACAAGACCTGAACTAAATCAGTTAAGCCCTTTACTATCAAGACTTTTGGTATTCTGAAAAACATCACCGGACACCCGGCCGGGCTATTTTGTACCTCATTGTAACTTAAAACGTTGTTTACAAAGTGATACCCGCTGGGCGATGCGAACTCAAAGCGTTCCTCTTAAATCCGACATAATCTTTTTAAAGGTCCTTTTCTCAGAAGATGATAATTCATGAAGATCCTTGACCGACATAATCAAGTTCATGCTATCCTTAATGAGCTCAAATCTGTAGATCTCTCCCACACCGATAAACCTTTCTGCGTTGCCCAATGTCAAAATGGACTTCAGATCCTCCCTTCTACTGAAATAATAACGTGTCATCATGGGTGTTCCGCTATCAATGCCTGGCATTACTTTTTCATATAACCTCAATCTCTCTCCATCAATAGATGTGTCCCTGAGACGAGAAGCGTCAATTTCTACCGACTTTCTTAGCCTGGCATAATCAAATTGCAAGCCCTGCTTCTTATTGTGTAGCCTACCAGTATCTGAGAACTCATACTTACCGTTCTGATACTGAAGTCTAACATATCTTCCAAGATCCGGCTGAATAATATATAATCCAGTTGTATCATATGCGGTTTTCCTATAAAATTCGGTGCCAGTGTGGTCTATTTTTGAACTTGTCTTTTGAATAGTTTCATACTCGAACAGCTTCCCTTGAAAACAAACATATAAAATACTATAAATCTCAACAGTACTGCCGTCTTCCAAACCGTCCATCCGAGCCAATCTGTACTTGTAAGTTTTCTCGCCACTCTTGCAGCTTCCAGAAAGAAACCATATATAACAAAGACATATTAACGGATAAGAATACAAAGCAGGCCTTGATAACAAAACTCTCTTAAGCCACCTAAAAATAAATGTCGACATCATTGCTTTCCGGAATATCTGTTTTTGCAAAAGGAAGAACGGCGGCAAATTCTCCAAATATTTTCTCAACTAAAGTCCCGTTCACCTTGGAGTAGAAATGTGCGTTGGTAGAGCCGTTATTCCATATGAACTCTTGAGCTGAAGTTTGAGTCCAACTTAATGATACAATGTACGTTCTTCCACCATAAGAAGAAGTAGTGGAATGACTTTTGATATCAACCATAACATCCTTCCGCCCATTTGGGGCTATCATCTCAGTTCCTTGGTAAGTTATATATGTGTCTGCCATTACATTCCATGAAGGAGCTCTTAACACATGCCATCGGTGGGAGAAAGGATGGGAACCAACGAAGCTAGGCGCGTGCAGTTTATTGTCGGGCTTGTCATATATAAGTTCTGCGTTATAAAGTGCCAAAAGCTCCTCGCTGCTAAGCTGTGTTTCGCCAGAACCTCCATAACTACCGCCGCCTTCAATTGGGCTAGCTGTATCTTCATTCATTTGCCTACAATCACCAACTGTATATGTATAAAGTAAGGTAGAACTAAGTATTTCTCCAGTGTACCAGTCCCTCTCAAGTAAAAAGGCGCCCCAAGTCTGACAATCACTACTGCCGTTAAATGAATTGTTGAATGAACCATCTGAAACAGAAGTGATATTTGCTTTTCTACTGGATTTTGAACTACCTAAAATCGTTCTTTTAACTTCACCTATTCCATGCATGATAAAATAATTTTGATTGTACACAATCATCTTTTGATTAAATTCCTCTGAATTTGGCGAGGAACTTCTACCCTTACTCTCCTTTGCTGAATACGATACAATCTCCATGTCTGAAATGTCACTTGTATAGCACTCTATAACTTTGTGAGCTAAACCTCCGGAACTGGGCAGAAAGAGAATTTTCCTCGACATCTCCAAGTGCACCTTAGTCTTTCCTCTAAAATCATCTAAAACATCCGCTAATACAAACTCCTTACCGAGATACTGCACAACTGGCATAGAAGACTTATCGACATACCTGAGTATACTTTCGCCTGGATTTTTCTTACTTTCTACTTTTCGCCGGGAAGCAGTAACAACACTGTTGACATAACTGTTTACACTAGCTATTGAGATTTCATAAACGCCCTCGGTGGTCTCTTCGAGTTGATCTTTATTACATCCCAAAAACAAAATATGACATAGAACAACAATATGAAAAATGATTTTCTTGGTCGGCATAAAACTTTTTTTGGTTAGTTTTTTCAATGATATCCGTCAAGTTAAATCCAGTACAGGTCTCTTCAATTAGAAAAAAAAGTCATTCCCGGATGTTTTTCCCATGCAAATACCAATAAAATTCTTTATTGACACCTAGTAAGAGGTGCGAACAGAACTCTATTCGGGCGAAAAATTCGAATGGCAATACATTTGAATGCAATTAAAACCCAAGAATTATCCATGTCTATAATCAAATCAACAAGTGCGACATGCATCAGTTCTAAACCAAGCATCATAGGTTCTTCGGACCTTTCAGAATAAGTACATACTTATCGCTTATTACGGTTTCAAGTGCTTTTAATGATGTTTAGAATCTCCATAGTATTTAGTTCTTTCATATCCCGGTTTGCGCAATACCGTATCGTATGATCAACTCATTTAAGCCCCTATAGAAAATATTAACAATTATTAGCAGACAGAATTTGTATGTTCATTTGTCTCGCGGTACTACATTATTGCTACTCTCAAAGTCCAAAAACAAAAAAACCCCTTTTTTAAGGGGGTTCAAAAACTGAAAGTAGTCCCGACAAGAATCGAACTTGTATCTAAAGTTTAGGAAACTTCTATTCTATCCATTGAACTACGGGACCAACTCAACTTCGCAATTGAGGGACGCAAAAATAAGGGAAAAATTGTCATAATCGAGCCTCAATTCGCTAATCCGCCAATCCGCCAATTCGCCAATCCGTATATTTGCGGCATGAAATGGTTCAATGTATTTATCAGGTACAGGCTCTGGATCGGTATCGCTGTACTCATCCTGGCAATTGTGGTGAACGTAACAAGCGGCTTCTGGCCATCATTCATCTTATACCTGGCCGCCGTGATCATGATCTTCACCCATTTCTTCTTCGGCCCGCTGCGCCTCATCCAGGAACACCTGGAAGACGGCAATGTGGAAGCCGCCGAAAAAGTACTGGCTATGATCAAATTCCCGGGCCTCCTCTACAAACCGGTTCAGTCTGTTTATTATACCCTCATGGGGAATATGGCGATGATGAAGCAGGACTTCGACTCAGCCGAAAAACACATGAAGAAAAGCCTCGACCTGGGCGTGCCCATGAAAGAGGCAGAAGGGGCCAATAAACTCCAATTAGGGATGATGGCCCTCCAAAAAGGGGACATGAAGCAGGGCGAAAGCCTGATCCGGGCAGCCCTCAAAGCAGGGATCCCCGATAAGGAAAGTGCAGCCCTGGCCTACCTGCAAATGTGCCAGATCATGATGCAAAAACGGGAATTCCGCGCGGCAAAAGACTTCTTCCGCAGGGCTAAAGCGGAAAAACCAACTGCAAAGCAGGTGGTTGACCAGATCAAGCAAATTGAAAAGTATATCTCCCGAATGCCAGGATAACGCTTAATGGGTGTCTGGTGAATTCAAAAAGGGGTGAATGCTCAAGGATAAAAATGGTGTTATCAGGACTAAGATCTTGCAACGGCTGTAAAACTGTTGCAAATTATAATTTAAACCATTGTTAACAATACCCTATTCGTGGTAGAATATAGAATATTTGTTTCATATATTAACCCTATGGATTCAATATATTAAACTATGCTAATATGGCGGCTGTTTTCCACTTACCAAACAGCTCCTCCACCCTTTTAAACCGGAAATCGAAGATTCCCTCCAACTGCTTCCTGATGAACAGGCTGTTGGCCAGATCACCAAGGATCCACCCCGGTATCTTGTAGTGCACCAGGTCCGTCATCTCCACCCCACCATCGATCTCCCGGAAGTGATGCTGGTGATGCCAAAGCGAATAAGGTCCGAAACGCTGCTCATCAATGAAGTATTCCCCTTCTTTCACATGGGTGATCTCCGTCATCCAGAACATGGGAATACCCAACAAGGGCTTAACCTTGTAGGTCATCACCTGACCCGAATACATCCGATCCCCAAAAAGCTCGTTGGTGAACTTCAAGTTCAAATACTCAGGCGTCATCTTCGCCAGGTTCTTGGGATGGGAAAAAAACTCCCAGGCTTCTTCCAAACTCACCGGAAGTTTCTGTACTGTCTTTATGCTGTATACCGCCATATTGTTGATAATGTTTTGCCACTGAAGCGGCATTTGAACTAAATTGAACTCACTTCTGAAAACACCAAAACCTTGCTTATGTTGACCATTTCAGATAAATTAAAGCAATCTTATATAAAGGAATACGGCCGGCTGAACAACGATCAACGCGAGGCCGTAGACACCATCGAAGGCCCCGTAATGGTCATCGCCGGCCCCGGCACTGGCAAAACACAGATCCTGGCATGCCGGATCGCTAAGATCCTGCTGGAAACAGATACCGCCCCGCAAAACATCCTCTGCCTCACCTTCACAGACGCCGGCGTAGTAGCCATGCGCAAACGCCTCGTCCGATTCCTGGGCAGCGACGCCTATAAGGTGAATATCCACACCTTTCACTCCTTCTGCAATAAAGTGATCCAGGAACAGAGTCGTTTGCTGCGAAAACCCGACCTCGAACCCCTCAGCGAACTCGAAAGGGTGCAGTTTGTCAAGGAACTGATCGACGGCTTCCCCAACGACCACCCCCTGAAAAGATTAAAGGGCGAGGTCTATTACGACCTCGGCAACCTCTGCGCCCTGTTCTCAGATATGAAGAGAGAAGGCTGGGACCCCGCCTACCTCCAGGAAAAGATCGACCATTATATAGAGGTTACCATCCCTGAGAACTTCACCAATAAAAAAAACCCGGAGAAAGGTCTGACCCAGAAAGGGCAAGATGAGGTGAAAAGACACACCAGAACCAGCGCTGCCGTTGAGACCTTTGCCTCCTACCAGCAGATCCTTGCCAAAAACAGCCGCTACGATTTCGACGATATGATCAACTGGGTGATCAAACTCTTCCAGGACCAGCCCGATGTGCTGCTGGGATACCAGGAGCAACTACAATATATACTGGTGGACGAATACCAGGATACCAGCGGATCGCAGAACCGGATCGTTGAGCTGCTCTGCTCCTACTGGGAAGAAAACCCCAACCTCTTCGTGGTGGGCGACGATGACCAGAGCATCTACCGATTCCAGGGCGCCAACATAGAAAATATGGTGGCCATCCGGGATCGCCTCTCGAACCACCTGAAAACCGTTGTCCTCACCCAGAACTATCGGAGCGTTCAACCCATCCTGGATGCAGCAACCGCCCTGATCGAACGCAACACCCGGCGCCTGATCGGTAAGATCGATGGTCTCCGCAAAGACCTGATCACCGCCCGGGAAGAACTGCTGACCCTGCACACCCTTCCCACCGTCAGGGTCTATGAGAATGAATTTTCAGAGAATGCCCATATCGCCAGGTCCGTTAAGCAACTGATCGATGCAGGCACCAGCCCGGGAGAGATCGCCATCCTGTACCGCGAACATAAATACGGAGATGAATTGCAGAAATTCCTGCACCTCTACGAGATCCCCTTCTATGTGAAGAAATCCCTCAACCTGCTCGACGATATATTCGTCCGGAAAATACTCAACATATGCCGGTATATCGACATGGAAAACGACCAGCCCTACGGCGGTGAATATCTCCTGTTCGAACTGCTGCACTACGATTTCTTTGAACTCAACCCGGTGGAGATCGCCCGGATCACCCGGGAGAAAAAAGGAAGCCTGCGGGAATATATCCATGCCCTCGGCACAGCCCAATCCGGCATGCTATTCCCCGTAGATGACACCAGTGGAAAACTGGGCCGGATCAGCAACACGCTGAACGAGCTACAGAAAGACAGCTACAACCTGCCCCTCCAGCAATGGTTTGAGAAGCTGATCAATGAATCAGGCATACTCGCCACCATTGCCAGGAGTCCGGAAAAAATTTGGCTGATGGAGAAGTTGTCCTGCCTGTTCGACTACGTCAAAGAGGAAACACACCGTCACCCGCTCATATCCCTGAAAGAATTCATCCAGCTGATCGACCTGATGGTTGACAATAAACTCCCGTTGCCACTCATACAAACAACCGGTAACGAAACAGCAGTGAACCTCATGAGTTGCCATGGCAGCAAGGGCCTTGAATTTGAACATGTATTTTTCCTTGGCGCGCGTAGCGATGTCTGGGAATCGAAGAAAAAGGCCAACCGGGGCTTCGCATTGCCGCCATCCGTGGTGGAAGGCGGGGAGGATGAAGCCCTTAAGGAAGAAGACCAGGAAGAACTCCGCAGGCTTTTCTTCGTTGCCATCACCAGGGCAGAGCAACACCTCTACGTATCCTACCCCCGCATGAAGAACGACGGGAAAGAACTCATGCCCTCCATGTTCCTTGAAGAGATCAGGTCAGCCCTCGAACTGCCCGAAGACCAGATCCTGCTGACCGACGAAGAGACATTCAAATTCCAGGAGCTTCGCTTCGGCGTGATCACAAAACCCGTGCTGCAGCAGGCGGAGAGAAGTTATATCGATGGCCTGCTCTCCCGCTTCGTAATGAACGTATCATCCCTTAACAATTTTCTGGATTGCCCGATCTCCTTCTATTACAATAACCTGGTGAAAGTACCAGGCGCCAAATCAGAAAGCGCATCCTTCGGTACGGCCGTGCACGCGGCCCTGAAAGTGGTGTACGACGAAGGCAAGGGCAAGGAAAACTTTCCCCCGGCGGCCATTCTGCAGGACCAGTTCCGGAAAGCGATCGCAAAAGAAAGGGAACATTTCAACGAAGACAGCTTTAAACGCTTTATCGCCCATGGCATGAATGTATTGGCGGCCTACCATGAACATCGCTTCCGGGAAGCCAAACCACCTAAGGTGCTGCTAACGGAATATAAGCTGGATAACGTGGCGCTCGATGATATCCCGCTGCGTGGATTTACCGACCTGATCACCTTCGAAGGCAATGATATCGTGATCTCCGATTTCAAAACAGGAGATTATATCAAGGCAACAAAAAACTTTAAGAAGCCCGGGCAGGACGAAAAACAACCCTATGGCGGAAACTACTGGCGGCAGGCGGTTTTCTATAAGATCATGGTAGACCTGCTGCCCAAGAACTGGAAAGTGCAGCACGTGGTATTCGATTTCATTGAACCCGATAAGAACGGGAAATGGCAGAAAATGCGGCTCGATATCACAGAGGAAGACGTGATGCTGGTGCAACAGCAGATCCGCGATGCCTGGACCCGGATCAAACAACACGATTTCTATACCGGTTGCGGAAAAGATACCTGCAGCTGGTGCAATTTCGCCAAGGAAAACAAGATCTACCTGACCCTGCAGGAAGCCCAGGATGAGTCGCTGATTTAACAAAGGCATATAGGGCGATGACCATAAACACCTTAAGTTTGCAGCCATTCTATGCTTAGCAGGTTATCGTTCCTCATTGCCCTCCTGTTCCTGGCCGCAGGTTTCTATCGCTGCGGTCAACCCCTGCCGCCCATGGGCGGGAAGAGAGACAGCCTGCCGCCCGTGCTGGTAAAGGCCACCCCGGCGGATTCCGGAGTTAATGTTAGCGCCAACCGTATCGTCCTTGAATTCAACGAGTATATCCAGCTGCAAAATATCCAGCAGCACCTCATCGTATCACCCGTAACTGAAATACAGCCCCAGATCGAAGGCCGACTCAAAACCGTCACGATCAAACTGAAAGACTCACTCCGGCCCAATACCACCTATTCCTTCGGATTCGGCGATGCCCTCGAGGATATCAATGAAAGCAACGCCCTGCGAAATTTCACCTTCGTGTTTTCTACAGGGCCCGCCATCGATACCGGTAAACTGTCCGGCCGCGTCCTCCTGGCTGAAACCGGAAAAGCGGACAGTACGATCCTCGTGATCCTGCAGCCCGACCTCACTGATACTGCTGTGCGTACAAAAAAACCGCGCTATTTCACCCGCATTAACAAAGACGGCTTTTTCACCTTCCGATATCTCAGTCCCGGGAACTACAACGTATTTGCGCTGAAAGACGCGGATGGCGGCCTGAAATACGACCAGCCCTCGGAAGCTTTCGGATTCCTTGAACAACCCGTCACCATCACAGGCAACACCGAACCGGTTAAGCTTTATGCATTCAGCCGTGACGCTGAAAAGCCAAGAAGAGCTTCTGTACTTCCACCCAAAGTACCTGCGAATAAAGACGACAGGCGACTACGTTATTCCATCAACACGGAGGGTGGCTCCCACGATTTCCAGGACAGCCTAAAACTCAGATTCGACAGGCTCCCGGTGAAGTTCGACAGCTCAAAGATCTACCTGGCCAGCGATACCGGCATCAGGTTGCCTGCCGCGTTCACCCTTGATTCCAATATCCTTCACGTTGAACACAGATGGACCCCGGGCACCAAATACAAGATCTACATCGAAAAAGACCTTGCACAGGATTCGTTGGGCTTCACGGTGATCAAAAATGACACGCTTAAGTTCTCCACCCGTAAGGAAGAAGACTATGGTAGCCTGAGCATACGACTCCTTGAACTGGACACTACACTGAATCCCGTACTCCTTTTTTACGCGAATGACATACTCAAGAAAAGCGTTCCCCTTCGCTTCAGCCGGCTCAACTTCAAATACATAATGCCCGACGACTATGAATTGAAGATCCTGTTCGACAAAAACAATAACGGTAAATGGGATACGGGCGACTATGACAAAAAAATCCAGCCCGAACTGATCAAACCCCGCGAACAGAAGCTGAACATCCGGGCCAATTGGGATAATGAAGTTGATATCAATTTGAAAGAGGTCAAAAATCAGGGCTAAATTTGCAGTATGGTATTTTCTTCCCAATTGATGGAGTCCGCAGTGAACGAATTCGCCAAGCTTCCCGGTGTTGGCAGGAAAACGGCATTGCGCCTCGTACTACACCTCCTGAAGCAGGAAAAAGGCGATGTGGAGCAGTTTGGAGAAGCGATCAGCAGGATGCGCGCAGAGATCAAATTCTGCCAGCGCTGCCATAACGTGGCCGATAGCGACCTCTGCTCCATCTGCAGCAATACGGCCCGCAAGCAGGAACTGATCTGCGTAGTGGAGACCCTCCGGGAGGTTATCGCCATCGAAGCCACCCAGCAATACAACGGCCTTTATCATGTATTGGGAGGCG
>Ga0315901_10010015_pt1 | contig 10839 bp, 8 predicted proteins | sample LakEriMetagenome_10_FD_203761 | JGI IMG/M metagenome (GOLD analysis project Ga0315901, IMG submission 203761) | Freshwater fungal communities from buoy surface, Lake Erie, Ohio, United States - Buoy 2 MA116 | ecosystem: Environmental > Aquatic > Freshwater > Lake | place: USA: Lake Erie, Ohio...
CTCGGAATGGCACTTCTGCACACGGATCAGGCCTATGCCGGACAATGGGGAATGCTATTTGGGTACAACAATCCCGCCGGCTCCAATCTTGGATTAAATTTTCTTTACCAGTCCGCAGGATCACTTGGAGTTGAGCTTGGTATCGGTGGTCTTTACAGTAAATCTAACAACGATGGAACCGCTGTGTCCACTTGGGGCGACTTCGATATCAAATGGTTTACCGGCGCAGGTCCGTGGCGTGGATTCCTGGAAGGCGGAATGGCTTTCGGTCTTGGTACCGGAAACGCAGGCAGTGGTCTTGCCGCAGGCAGTCCATTCGTCGGTGGCGGTCTCCTTTATTCTGGTGTGACAATGCTTTTTCATGTGACAGGTGACTACAAGATTAATTCCGGGAGCGTTTATCCAGCCCTCGGGATTGGCTTCAAACTTTGACGAAACTATCACCCGACCTTAACACTGCAATGCAGTGTCTCTTTGTCGAGAGAAGGTCATTGGATCACATCATGCCAAGTCTGACGCAGAGGCAACAATTCACAAATGGGCTGATGTCGTTTGCCGAAAAGCAAGTGAACTTTGCGTCGGAGAGTCTGTGTACTTTTTTAAGTTTCTCGGTGCAGTGTGCATTCTTCCCTCTGTGTCAATGATTCAAAAAGTTCGTGGCAGAGTATTTGTTTTGGATTTGGAGAGAAAATAAATCATTGGAAGGTGAATCATCCTGATGATGTCAAATTCATGAATCAACTCTGGAAACAATTGCTTGCCTCAAGTCTAAGACCGACCGATTTTTGAGGATAACTTCGCTTTGCTCATCACTGCCTTTGCATGGGCGTATGGCCTGTCGATACGCGGTCGTTTCTGAACACTCACGATTCCGAATCGCTGTTTGCCCGGCAGAATGCACTCATTGAATTTAACTGGGGTCGTGTGTGTACCAATCTCAACCGACATTGCGGCGCATCGAATTGATGTTGATAACATCACCTATGTGATCAATTTTGAGCTTTCGAATGAGCCTGAAACAGACGCGAATCGCATTGGGCATAGTGCCCGTGCAGGTACGGCGGGTGTCGTAATTTCAATCTATTAAGCAAAAGAAACTGCGTATCTCAGGCAAATCGAAAATGTCTTCATGAAAACACTGCCGATGGCTCTCGACTAGCCTTTTCATTTCGAGGTCAATCAAAAATCAAACCTGCGTCCACCTCCACTTCAGCAGGGGACGGGAGTTGACGTGAGGTGGCCATGGTCGTTCGAGCACTAGGAGGCCTTTAAGGCTTTCTCGAGCCAGGGAATAAAGGCTTTGAGCTTGGCCGAGAGATGCTTCTGGCCTGGATAAACGATGTAAATATAAAATTCTTGTGACCCCCATTCAGGGAGAATGTGGGTCATTCGCTTTTCTGCAATGAGCTCGCTGCAGAGCTGCCAGGGCAGCAAGCCAATACCGTGCCCTCCGGCAACAAGACGCGCAATCGCTTGAGGGTTGTTTGCCGAAACTCTGCTCTGTACATTGATTTTGGCTCTGCGGTTCGCCCTTTCTTTTAAGATACCGGGCGCTGCTCACCAAAATAGCGCGATCTCGGCGAATGCGTTTCGAAAGCAGCAATGAGTCCTCGGGTTGTCCGGCGCGCACACACACATCGAAGCCCTCTTCCAGAAGATTCACGACACGTTCAGAAAAATCGAGCTCAAGAGATATGTCAGGGAAGTGCTGGAGAAATTCGCTCAAACTTTCGGTTAGGTGTGTGTTGGCGAGGCTGGGCAGCAGAGAAACACGAATCTTGCCACTAGGCTTTGAGCGCTTTTGTCTGAGTTCATCCCTGGCATTTATGAGCTGATCAATGCTTGCTGCAATGCTTTGAACATACTCTTCACCAGCTTCAGTGAGCGTAAGGCTCCTCGTGGTTCGCACCATCAAAGTTGTGCCCAGCTCGTCTTCGAGGCTCTGAATTTTCTCGCTCAAGGTGGATTTGGGAATGCCGGTAGATTTCGATGCTGCGGTGAAACTTCCAGTTCTGGCGACCTCCAGAAACATCCAGTTACGATTTAGGTCAATCATTTTCGCTCCCATGAGCTTGTCCGATATTGTTCGCCAGCGCGAACTATAAATTCAGATTATTCTATTTAACATCCATATGAAAGCGACGATGATAGTGATGTCGGACGGGGAGTCCGACATCACTTTGAATTTGATTTTATTTTGAATCAGGAGTTTTGAATGAAAAGAATCGCGTTGCCCGTGCTATTTTCAACTGTGTCAGCGCTGTCATCCTTAGCTCATGCAAAGGGCAAACCATCCTCGGGACGATATCAGCTTGACCCAATGCACTCAAAGGTTGGTTTTGAAGTCCCTCATCTGGTCATCTCCAGCGTTGAAGGTACATTCAAGAACTTTGAAGGCCAAATGCAAATTGAGGAGAACTTCCTCAAATCAAAGGTGAGCACAAGCGTAGACGTGGCATCCATTGATACGGGTGTTTCAAAGCGCGATGAACACCTGCGCAGTGCAGACTTCTTTGATGCCTCAAAGCATCCCAAGATGACCTTTGAATCGACCTCACTTTCCGGAACACCAGAGTCTTTCAAGCTTGAAGGTGATTTAAGCATTCGTGGTGTTAAAAAGAGAGTCGTTTTTGACGCTTCCTTTTTGGGTTCGGTTACAGATGGCTATGGCAGTCGGAAAGCAGCTTTCAAGGCGCGTACCAAAATCAACAGAAAGGATTTTGGCTTGGTTTGGAATATGATGGTTGAGGCTGGGCCAACCGTGGGTGAAGAAGTGACCATTGAATTGAATCTCCAGGCTGCGCTCCAACAAGGGCCGGCGAAGAAATAATGAGCTTTCGCCCTGATTGACATTTAATTTTAGAATCATTCGAGGATCCTGAATATGACAAACATGTGTCCAACAGTTTTCGTTTCGCACGGGGGTGGACCATGCTTTTGGATGGATTGGGATCCTCCCCATTTATTTGATGGTTTACGTAATTTTTTTGAAAATCTTCCGAGGCGATTTTCAGCACAGCCATCAGCTATTGTTGTTGTTTCAGCTCACTGGGAAGAGCGTGTATTCACGATTCAATCCACTCCAAAGCCCGGAATGATTTACGATTACCACGGATTTCCTCAGCATACGTATGAACTCAAATATCCTGCATCGGGCTCTCCAGAGATCGCCGAGAAAGTATCTCAACTCCTCCTTAAAAGCGGCGTGAAACACGCATTTGATTCGAATCGTGGATATGATCATGGGGTTTATGTTCCGCTTCTTATCTCGTTTCCAGAAGCCAACATTCCGGTTCTCCAGATTTCCCTGCACAGAGATCTGGATCCGGAAGCCCATTTCCAGCTTGGCCGGGCGCTAAGACCTCTGCGCGAGCAGAATGTTCTGATTCTCGGCAGCGGCTTCAGCTATCATAATCTTCGTGCAATACCGGATCGAAAAGGGGTGTCACAGGCGTTCGATGAATGGCTGGAGGCAACTCTTTGTCGCTCAGAACCAGAGTTGAGACACCATAAGCTGCTGCACTGGAACTCGGCTCCAGGTGCTCGGCAGGCACATCCTCGAGAAGAACATCTCATTCCCCTCCTGGTGTGTGCGGGTGCCGCTGAGTCTGAAGGCTGCACCCCTATATTTTCAGAAAACTTACCGCATTGGAATGTTCAGACCTCTTGCTTTCAGTTTGGTTGAGATTCCCCCCAGATTCTATTCAAAATTCAAGGTCCAAATAATAACAAGTAAACCTGAGCCCGGACAGCCATTCTCAAAGCGAGCTGTGGCTGATTCAAAACTCTTTGGCGATTTCCCTCGACTATTCAAACGAACGAACTCATTGATCACGAGCTGCTCAAAAAATCACTGAAGTCATTCTTTCCAGCCTTTGGTTTCACCGTCAACATCCGGGCCAAGGCACGGATCACACCGTTGTCAAAGAAGTAAAATCTCGGAGCCTGCCGCTGGCGCTTTCGAACAGACGGATGATGGGCATCAAAAATAAAAAAACTCAAAGCGTGTCTTCGAGAATTGAATAAAACAATTGAACAGTTTTTGGATCGACTCCAACGTCGCGAGCAACATTTGCTGTGTTCACAATTTTTCAGCGTTCACGGCCAACTTCTTTTTAAAATCAATTGAAACTTAGCTGAACTAATTTTTGCTCTCACAGTCTTTTGGATCGATAAAATACGATGCTGCTATTGGCAGATTTGCAGCATCCTTGTGGCCAAGCTCAACTTGACTTGTTGTCCGAACTTAACCGTGAATACTTCCGTTGTGCTCTCGGTTGTCAATTTTTCCCTGAGCCGTGCGGGATTGTATGTCACATTTACCAAGACGTTGCTCAACTCATTTTCGATGCGCAGATCGGGCTGCATATACATGTTATAGCCGATGCGTATGTTCCACGCTGGCAGCGCGTATGCTTCAGTGGTCGTCGTGGGATAACCCCAAAGCCAGTGTCTGGTGAAAGTCTGTGCAAACCAATTGTCCAGGTTCTGCATACATTTTGGCATTGGTGTCATTATTTTTTTGTTTCCATCAGTCATGAGCAGATAAGTCCATCCAAAATGTTTCTTTTCATCGGTTGCTTTGTTTACAAAGTCTTCAATGGTCTCACGTAAAGACTTCTCAAGTTCCGTTTCACTGATTTTCGGAGAATTGATCAGAAGGTCTTTGGCTGTCTGATTGGTCGGCATGATGCTGCATTGTGATGGCAACTGTCTGGTGGCATTGGCTTGAAGTGGCACACAGGCGAGGTTCGTTGCAAATCCAAGGTCCGCAGGCCGGTCCAAAAGTGAGTTTCCAAATTCACGCGAAAGCCCGGCCTTGTCGAGATTGGCTTGGGCTATGGCTCGCACATGACCATTTGTGTCGAGCACAGGTGAGCCAGAATTTCCGTGCACAGTGGCGCAGTCTTTAAAGCTAACGATGGGCGCGAAGGGGTTATCGAATGTCGAAGCGAAATAGTTTTTATCCACGGCTTTGCACAACTTCGCCTCAATGACCCCGGTCGGTTTTGTGTCTGATACCGGAGTCATGCTGACGACGCGCAACGCATCATCGACGTTGATACCGTTTGTGCTTACCGTCAATGATGTGCGATCGATGGTCGACGCAAGTTTGAGAACTGCAAAATCCATGCTCAGCAGATATTTGGGATCTTCGTGGTTTGAAATTGTGATCAACTCTGAACAACGGGCACGTGACTCGGGGAACTGGTCAGTTTTCGGAAAGAGAATTTCCACGCTGTCTTCGCACTTATCTCCACTCTTCAGGTTGCGAGGCATACAGTGGCTGTTGGTAACGAGTGTTGTCGGACTGATTAAGAAACCCGTGCAAAGACCGATGGAATCTTCTCTTTTGACAGCCAGCATGCCGACCGCGGGATGACACGCCTCGGCTGTTTTACAACTGACAAATGCTTCTTCAATCAGTTTGGCGCGCTCCTCAGGCGTGGGAGCTGGAATTTTTTTCATTCCACTTTCAGGCACCGGATTGCTCAGCTCGGGGGGCCTTGTCTGAGGCGAGACGCCCTGACATGAAATCACGGCTGAAGTGAGGCAAAAAAGAGCGGCAGTTCGAGTGGCTTTGGCCCTGAGCTTCATACAGACCTCCTGTACCCGAGAACGCAACCAGCAATTTTTGTGCCGCAGTGGATTTTTTCTGAACTCTAATATTGCTGAGAGAGTATGAACAGATTGTGTTTAAACTTTTGACAGACCTGCTGTGAGTTTTTGCGTTTCAAACAGAGGTCAAGCGCGGCTGAGTGGAAAGCGAACAAAACGGACTGTCATTTTTTAAAAAGGTGTGTGTGTGTGGATGCGAGCCTGAGTGCGGTGACGAGGAATTCTAACCGTAAATACGGTGCCGGTCCCTGGCTCACTGCGCAGCGTGATCTGCCCACCATGAGCCTGAACAACATGTTTCACAATTGCCAATCCAAGTCCCGATCCACCTCCAAGTCGCGCATGACTTTTGTCCACACGGTAAAATCGTTCAAAGGCACGGAGCTGCGCTGCGTGGGGAATTCCCAATCCTGAATCTTCAACGTAAATAATCCATTCCTCGTCTACCTGACGCACAGAAATTTTAACGAAACCATCACGACGATTATATTTAATGCCATTGTCAACGAGGTTCAAAAGGACTGAATCAAAGCGTTGCCCGTCAACAATCAATTCAGACACATCTTCGGCGACATCAACAACGATGCTCACGCCAGCCTCACGGGCCTTTGGTGTCAGGGTTTCTTTTAACCTCGCCAATGCGATGCGGATCTCATAAGGCTTCAGAGTCAACGGCAGCTGCCCGTTTTCGAGGTTCGAAAGTAAAATCATATCCTGCAGCAATGTTGAGACCTGCTCCGCATTTCGCATAATAATTCCAAGAAATTGCTGCAGCATTTCAGTGGACATTTGTTCACACTGATCCTGCAAAATCTCGGCGTATCCCCGGATCGACGCAATCGGTGTTTTAAGCTCATGACTCACATTTGCGAAAAATTCACGTCGGAACTGTTCAAGGCGGTGCAAGTCACTCCAGTCAAACAAAAAGATAAAACACACGGGATGCTGGTTCCCCGATTGAACAGGAACCATTTTTGCGCGCACACGCCGAGCCTCTGAACCGTCGAGATGGATGGATTCGACAACCTCGGGCTCAACACCTCCCAAAACGGCTTCGTGACGGCAGCGCTGCAAAAAGGAAACAAATCGTTCATTGAGCTCAACACTGCGGATCACATCAACCAAATCACGTCCTGAGGGATCGCCGTAATATTCAAGCCAACGCCGCACCGTATGGTTGATTTTTAAAATCTTGCCATCGAGTGTGCAGAGCACGACACCCTCACCGATGGCACTAAACACTTCATCAATACGGCTATTCTGCTCACGTGCCTCCTGTATGGAGTTATTCATGCGCCGCCCCATGCCCTGAATCGCTCGGGCCAGTCGGGCAAATTCATCGTTTCCACGAATGGATGCCACCGAACCGGATAAGTCGAACCCACCCTGACGAGTCAGCTGCTGCAAGGCTCGGAGCGGCTGATCGACTAATCTCACAAGCGCAATCAAAGCTATCGCAGAACAAAATCCGACTAAAAGAAGATTGGGCAACACAGTTTGCAAAGATGCCTGCAAGATAAGAATCAATACAAATAGGATCCACAGCCGCACATGGACTGAAAACGGAACCAACAGTCGCAGAAGTAATCGTGAATTTTCAAGCACGCGGCGCAAAGACTTCCAAGCACGAGCCGCGCTTCTGCGAACTCCCTGAACTCGTCTGAGGGTCTCTACCTGCGTTCCTCTCACAGAGCCTCTATTCCCCTTTCCAAGCTGCAATCAAACAAAATCGTTAATGGCCCGTCGTTAACAAGCGAAACCTTCATATCAGCAGCAAAAACACCTGAAAAAATCGGTCTAGGCGCGATCTTCTCGGTCACAAATTTCAGCAACAGTTCAAAACAGCGACGAGCCGCAGCTGCTTCCAAAGCAGCAGAAAAACTAGGGCGGTTGCCCTTACGCAAATCAGCAAACAACGTAAACTGACTCACTAAATATAATCCGGATGACTCGGGTTGCTGCAACAATGATTCATTGATTCGTCCTTCAGAGTCGGAAAAAATCCTCAGCTGCGAGATTTTATCCCACCATTTTTGAAAAACCGGCTGCAATTGCGTCAGCGCCTCTGCAGGTGATTGAGACGCAAATTCTTCAAGCCAGTCCGGAGTCAGCGTCTCCACATTTTTTCCAAAACCAATCAGCAGCAACAAGCCTGACTGAAGGACACCACACGACTGACCTTCTACAACAACGTCAGCATGAGTGCAGCGCTGAGCGACTGTTCGCAAGACAATCTGCGAGGCAAATGGCTTTTCAGAGATTTTCTGCGATGACACTGACCAGCCTCTGAAGATCGTCTGCTGTGTGCTGAGTACTCAAAAAGCCGACTTCGTATCCGCTCGGCCCCATGTAAATTCCAGCATCCAACCAACCGTGATAGATTTTATTGAAAAGGTTCATATCACACGCTGCGACCTCGGCGAAGTTTTGCGGCAGCGTCTTTGTTCCAAAAAAGAAGCAAAAGAACGAGGACTTTCGCACATAAGCAACTTTTCCGTCACGCATTGCCTGAGCCAAACGGGACTGCACCGCTGAGTCAAGAATTTTGCCGAGATTTTCCAATACATCGAAAGCTTTTTGTCGGTCCATTTCTTCGAGTGTTGCCAGACCCGCCGCCATCGCAAGCGGATTTCCGCTCAACGTTCCGGCCTGATAGGCACGTCCCAGCGGAGCCACATGTTCCATCACGCTGCGGCGGCCACCATAGGCAGCGGCCGGTAAGCCTCCGCCCAGAATTTTACCGAACGTCCAAAGGTCAGGTTGAACACCGAATGCTTCTGCCGCGCCCCCCCGCGCCACACGGAAACCGGTCATGACCTCATCAAAAATCAACACACTGCCATGCGCTGTACACAGGCGTCGGAGTGTCTGTAAAAATCCATTCGCAGGAAGCACAAGGCCCATATTAGCAGCCATCGGCTCAACAATCACCGCAGCGATGTCGTTGCCCCACTGCGCAAAAATCTCCTCAATCGCTTGAGTGGAGTTAAACACTCCTGTGATCGTATCCTGCACACAACCTTCGGGCACACCCGCGGAGCTTGCTTGTCCCAAGGTTGCCAGGCCGCTCCCTGCTTTGACCAATAGACAATCGGCATGACCGTGATAGCAGCCTTCGAATTTTACGAATTTGTGACGACCTGTCGCCGCACGAGCGACTCGAATGGCACTCATGGTCGCCTCGGTGCCGCTGCTCACAAAGCGCATCATCTCCAAGCCAGGAATCCAGCTTTGAATTTTTTCCGCCAGCAAGACTTCCTCTTCACTTGGCGCCCCGAAGGTAAACGCCCGCGACGCCTGCCGCTGTACTGCCTCGACAACCGCCGGATGCGAATAACCCAAAATCAGTGGGCCCCATGAACCGCAAAAATCAACATACGTCTGACCGTCCACGTCGGTGAGATATTTTCCCTGTCCGTGCGAAAAAACGACAGGATCTCCACCCACACTGCGAAATGAGCGGACCGGTGAATTGACACCGCCCGGAAAAATTTTCCTGCTCCGTTCCATCAGCGCGGCAGACCTTTGTCGGTTCGTTCTCATTTTTGACTCCAAGCTCCAATTATTTAACGGACTCTGTCATCCTGCAGACGACGCAACGAACATAAGTTTCAACAGCGGTCGGAGGCAAGTCGGGTGGGCCATAATCATTCCGGTCAAAGAACGTCATCATGCGAAATAGCGCGTGCCTCTGCGTGGCAGCTGCTTTTATTGAGAGCAAGAAGAGCGCGGACCCGACAAACCTACAAAACAGGTGCAGCTCTTACGCTGATGCTCCTCTTGACCATGTCAAGCTCATGCACAAAGCAAACAAAAAAATCAGGACTACGGGACCTCGTAGGGGACGCAGGCATGGGTGCTCCCCCATCGCAAATGAAAATCAAATACTCTTTCAATTTTCTTGGTAGCTCAGGTAAAAAGTTCCCTATTTATATGACCGCCGTCATCGACGTCAGTCAGACGCAGACAGACGCGGTTTGGAATTCAGTCATCGACAGCGATGGCGGTTTGATTGCAGCCATCAGCGAACCCAAAACACTCAAACCAGATAAAAGTCTGCCCCTCAAGAGCGCTTCTGCAGCCGCTCCAACCGAACCATCCGCACTCGTCTTTGTCTCTGGAAATCCGGAGATGGGGCGTGGTCTGAGCGTGACTCTGAAGAAAGTCACGGCACGAGGAGCGCCGGCATGGAAGGCCGTCGCATTGAGTTATTATGGATATTCGGCACAAATTGAAGACAGCACAAATATAAAAACGGTTCAAAGCTCGTCAGGCACAGCTCCGGCAGCAACATCTCCTTCGTCACCGTCAAATCCTTCTTCACTTTGATTGATGCTTGACAGCAGCCGCAATCAAGTCGCGGAAAAGCGGATGAGGCTGTGTTGGACGACTCTTTAATTCGGGATGGAACTGACACCCTAAAAACCAAGGATGAGCTCCAAGTTCCATCATTTCAGCCAAAGTGCCGTCAGGACTTTCGCCGGACACCAAAAAGCCGTTCTCCTCGAAGCGCAACCGAAACTCAGGATTGAATTCATAGCGATGACGATGGCGCTCACTAATCCGATCTGCTCCGTAAGCTGCGTAGGCATTGGTGTTTCGCCTGACCACACAATCATAGGCACCCAGGCGCATGCTTCCGCCTTTAAGCTGAACCTGTTGCTGGCTTTCCATCAAGTGAATGATCCGATTGCGGGACTGAGGATCAAATTCTTCCGAATTTGCATCGGCAATCTTTAAAACATTACGAGCAAACTCCAGACAGGCGAGCTGCATGCCCAGACAAATACCCAGAAAGGGAATGTGCTTTTCACGGGCGCACTGAATAGCGGCCATCTTGCCAAGAATTCCGCGATCGCCGAATCCCCCGGGAACAATAATGGCATCGAACTCAGAGAGAGTTTCATGCGCGTTCGCTGCCGAGATTTGCTCAGAATCCAGGCCGACAATTTCCACTGACGCTTCATTGGCAATACCGCCATGCGTGAGTGCTTCATACAACGACTTATAGCTGTCACGAACTCCCAGATACTTGCCTACGACGCCCACTTTGACGGTAAATCGGGGCTTTTCTAACCGGTCGATGATCCGATTCCACTCTTCAAGGTTGGGCTGGGCGGTCCAGATTCCCAGCTGCTCGGCGATCCGCGCATCCAAGCCTTGTTCATGGTATATAATCGGCATCCGATAAATATTGTCGACATCCAACGCTTCAAACAC
>Ga0315901_10010019_pt1 | contig 10835 bp, 7 predicted proteins | sample LakEriMetagenome_10_FD_203761 | JGI IMG/M metagenome (GOLD analysis project Ga0315901, IMG submission 203761) | Freshwater fungal communities from buoy surface, Lake Erie, Ohio, United States - Buoy 2 MA116 | ecosystem: Environmental > Aquatic > Freshwater > Lake | place: USA: Lake Erie, Ohio...
AGGTCTGCCCCCATGCCGCTGCACCCCCGCGACGCCCTGTTCGACCCCGAAGCCCTCGCCGTGCCGGCCCTGCCGGTGTGCGACCACTACGCCGGCGTCGAGCCGCGCATGACGAAGAGCCTGCAGCTGCAGGCCGAGCTCGGCCCGGTGTTCGATGTCACGCTCGACAACGAAGACGGCGCCCCGGTGGGCCGCGAGGTCGAGCACGCGCGGCTCATCGCCAGCTTGCTGGGCGGGCCGCTCAACCGCTACGGCCGCGTCGGCGTGCGGCTGCTGCCGGTGTCGCACCCGGCCTTCGCCGAGGTGGCCGGCATCGTGCTCGGCGCCGCCCAGCGCCCGGCCTACCTGATGATCCCGAAGCCGCGCGGCGTGGCCTGCATCGACGCCGCTGCGCGCACCGTCGACCGCCTCGGCGGTGCCGACGTGCCGCTGCACGCGCTGGTCGAGACCCACGGCGCACTGGCCGGGGTGGCGGCGCTGGCCGCGCACTCGCGCATCCAGAGCCTGAGCTTCGGGCTGATGGACTTCGTCTCGGCGCACCGCGGCGCCATCCCGCAGTGGGCGATGAGCGCCGAGGGCCAGTTCGAGCACCCGCTGGTGGTGCGCGCCAAGCTCGAAATCGCCGCCGCCTGCCACGCCCACGGCAAGGTGCCGGCGCAAGGCGTCGTCACCGAGTTCAAGGACAGCGCCGCGCTGGCCGAGGCGGCGCGCAAGGCCGTCGAGCTGCTGGGCTGCACGCGCATGTGGAGCATCCATCCATCCCAGGTGCGCACCATCGTGGCCGCCTTCGCGCCGGCGGCGGCCGAGGTGGCGCAGGCGGTGGCCATCCTGCAGGCGGCCGAAGCGGCCGACTGGGCGCCCATCCGTTACCAGCACGGTCACCACGACGGCCAGGCCGATATCCTGCACGACCGCGCCAGCTACCGCTACTTCTGGCAGGTGCTGCAGCGTGCCGAGCGCACCCGGCTCGCCGGCGCCGCAGGCCTGCCGGAAGCGGTGCGCAAGGCCTGGTTCGACACCGGCGCCGGCTGACACCGGCCTGACCCGGCAGGGATGTCGTCCGCCGCGGCAGGGTTGATGCTGCACTGCCGCACGAGCCGGGGCTCAAGTCGGCACACTGCGCGCCGATATCCGATCCACCCATTCCTCATCTCGACGAAAGTTCCGTTCATGACCACGCTGTTTCTGGCTCTCGTTCCGCTGGTGTTTGTCGCCGGATTTCTGACCTGGACCATGATCATGGGCGCCCGCGAACAGTCCAAGGCCGACGCCTGGGCCGCCGAGTGGGCCGACAAGCACCACGGCACGCACTGAGCAGGCGCACTGACGGGCGCCACGGCCCGAGCCTTTCGACAGAGCCCGCCTCGTGCGGGCTTTGTCGTTTCTGGGACCCCACGTGAGAAATGCCAAGTATCGAGGGCATTTCTGGCTCGAGAACCGGCGCGCGAAACCGAAAACCATTGCAGGTGCAGGCCCCTGGTCCGGGGCTGGCGCTGCCCATGTTGGCCCCATTTCTGCCTGAGGTTTTCCGCCATGACCGTAGCTCGACCTGCCGCCCTCGACGGCACCGCATCGAGAATCACCCGCGATCGAGGCTTCTTCTCCTATCACGGCCTTTGGGCCCCCGGTGTGCGCCTGTTCCGCCGCCTCGGCTTCGGCTCCAAGGCCACGCTGGTGTCGCTGTGTTTCCTGGTGCCGCTGCTGCTGGTGATGACGGTCTGGCTGCGCGATGTGCGCGCCGCCATGGACTTCTCGAATGCCGAACGCGTGGGCGTGGCCATGGTCGAGAAGCTCGCCCCCCTGCAGGGCGAGTTGCTGGAGCAACGCCGGCAGGCACTGGCCGCCGCTGCCAAGGGGCAGCCCGCGCCGGCGGCCGGCCCGGGGCTTGCCGACAAACTGCGGCAGGCCGAGGCCGGCCTGCTGGGCCACCGCTTCGGCACCTCGGCGGCCTGGACCGCCTTGAACCAGGCGCTGGCCGCGGCCGCCGCGGCGGCACCGAGTGCGGAGAGCCAGTACGCGGCCCAGGGCCAGGTGCTGCAGGCTTACACCAACCTCGTGCTGCAGGTCAGTGACGGCTCCAACCTCACGCTGGACCCCGACGTCTACACCTACTACCTGATGGACGCGGCACTGTTCCGGCTGCCGCGCCTGATCGACGAGTTCGATCGCAAGCGCGCCGTGGCCGTGGCCATGAGCAGCGGCTCGACCAGCGACTTGCACCGGGGAGAACTCACGCGCGCAAGCGCCATCGATGAGCTGTTCTTCGGCGATCTGGCCGGCTCGCTGACCAAGTCGGACGGTGTGGTGCCCGGCCTGCTCGCGAGCCTGGGCCTGGACCGCATCACGAAGATGCAGGACACCTTCGACAGCCACGTCGAGGCGCTGAAGGACCCGGCCGCCATTGACGCCAGTGCCCGCGAGCTGACCGCCCAGCTGCTGGCGCTGCAGACCGCGGTGCTCAAACGCCTGGACGAGGGCCTCGAGGAGCGCGTGGACAGCATGGAGTCGCGCCTGATGATGGTGGCCACGGTGCTGGCCTTGGGCCTGGCTGGCGGCGGCTACCTGTTCTGGTGCTTTTATCTGGTGATGCGCGGCGGCCTGAAGGAGGTCGAACGCCACCTGCGGGCGATGACGGCAGGCGACCTGACGACGCACCCCGAGCCCTGGGGGGCCGACGAGGCCGCGGCGCTGATGCTGGAACTGCGCGCCACGCAACAGGCCTTGCGCAGCATCGTGCAGGACGTGCGCGCCAGCAGCGCCGAGATCCTGCACGCCAGCACCGAGATCGCCGAAGGCGCGATGGACCTGTCCAGCCGCACCGAACGCACCGCCTCCAACCTGGAGCAGACGGCTGCGTCGATGGAAGAGATCTCGGGCACCGTGAAGGCCACGGCCGAGCACGCCGACGAGGCCGCGCGCATCGCCAACGCCAACTCGAAGGTGGCGCACGAAGGCCGCAACGCCATGTCGCAGGTGGTCAAGACGATGGGCGACATCGCCGGCTCGTCGTCGCGCATCGGCGAGATCATCGGCACCATCGACGGCATCGCCTTCCAGACCAACATCCTGGCGCTGAACGCGGCCGTCGAGGCGGCGCGGGCCGGCGAGCAGGGCCGCGGCTTCGCGGTCGTGGCCTCCGAGGTGCGCGCCCTGGCGCAGCGCAGCGCGCAGGCCGCGCGCGAGATCAAGCAGCTCGTGCAGGAGAGCATCGAACGCGCCGAAGGCGGCAGCAAGGTCGTGGCCAACGCGCAGCAGACCATCAGCAGCATCGTCGAGAGCACGCAGCGGGTCGGCCAGCTCATCGGCGACATCGCCACCGGCGCGCGCGAACAAGCCACCGGCGTGCAGCAGGTCGGCCAGGCCGCGCAGGAGCTCGACGGCACGACCCAGCAGAACGCCGCCCTGGTGGAGCAGACCGCGGCCTCGGCCGGGGCGCTGAAGCAGCGTGCGGTGCAGCTGTCGGACCGCGTGGCGCGGTTCAAGCTGCCTGAACTCGCCTGAGCCCTCCGCCCCGGCGACGCAGGGCCGGCAGCGGCTCGGGTAGGCTCGCGGCTTTGCCGTGGCCTGCCCGACGTGACTGCCCCTGCCCTCCACTTTCGCCGGCGCACCGCCGGCCCCTTGTTCGCCAGCCTGCTGCTCGCCGCCGCGGCCTTGCTCGCCGCACCGGCGGCCTGGGCGCAGACGCTGAAGCTGCGTGTGATCGGCACCACCGATCTGCACATGCACCTGCTGGCCTGGGACTACTACCAGGACCGGGCCGTCATCGAGTACGGCTTCGCGCGCGCCGCCACGCTGATCGACACCGCGCGCAGCGAAGCCCGCAACCACCTGCTCGTCGACAACGGCGACCTGATCCAGGGCAGCCCGCTCGGTGACGTCGTGGCCCGCGTGCGGCCGCTGGCCGCGGGGCAGACGCACCCGGCCGTCGAGCTGCTGAACCGTTTCAACTACGACGCCGCCGCGCTGGGCAACCACGAGTTCAACTACGGCCTGGACTTCCTGCGCCGTGCCTATGCCGGCGCGCGGTTTCCGGTGCTGGCGGCCAATGTCGTGGAGGCCGCCGGCGAGCGCCGCGGCCAGCCGGCGTTCCAGCCGCATGCGCTGCTGGAGCGCCGCGTCATCGACGAGGCCGGCACGCCGCAGACGCTGAAGATCGGCGTCATCGGCGTCGTGCCGCCGCCGATCATGCTTTGGGACCGCCAGCACCTGGCCGGCCGCGTCGAGGTGCTCGACATCGTCGACACGGTGCGCCGCAGCGTGTCGCAGCTGCGCGCCCAGGGCGCTGATGTCGTGGTGGTGCTGGCGCACTCGGGCCTCGGTGCCGCGAAGCCCGAGCCGATGGCCGAAAACGCCGTCGCCGGCATCGCGCAGATTCCCGGCGTGGACGCCATCGTCTTCGGCCACTCGCACGGCGAGTTCCCCGGCCCGGCCTTCGCGCGCCAGGCCGGTGTCGACCTGGCGCTGGGCACCCTGCACGGCGTGCCGGCGGCCATGGCCGGCTCTTGGGGCAGCCACATCGCCGTCATCGACCTCGTGCTCGAGCGCCAGGCCGGCGCCGACGGCCCGCGCTGGCTGCGCCGCGACGGCCGCGCCCACCTGCGCCCCGTGGCCGACCGCGCCACACGGCGCGCGCTGGTGGAGCCGCACCCGGGCGTGGGCGAGTGGGTGCAAAGCGCCCACGAAGCCACGCTGCAGTGGGTGCGCGCCGAGGTGGCACGCACGGCCGATCCCATCCACAGCTTCTTCGCCCAGGTGGCCGACGACCCGAGCGTGCAACTCGTGTCGCAGGCGCAGCTGGCCTATGCCGCGCGGCTCTTGAAGGGCACGCCGCACGAGAAGCTGCCGCTGCTGTCGGCCGCCGCGCCGTTCAAGAGCGGTGGCCGCGGTGGCGCCGCCAACTACACCGACATCGCGCCCGGGCCGGTGGCGGTGCGCAACGTGGCCGACCTGTACATCTACCCCAACACCGTGCAGGTGGTGAAGCTCACCGGCGCGCAGGTGCGCGAGTGGCTCGAGATGAGCGCGCAGGCCTTCAACCGCATCGAGCCGGCCGCCTCGGGCGGTGCGCCCGAGCAGAACCTGCTGAACCCGGGCTTCCCGAGCTACAACTTCGACACCATCGACGGCCTCAGCTACCGCATCGACGTCACGCAGCCTTCGCGTTATGACCGCGCTGGCAAGCTGGTGGCGCCCGAGGCCCGCCGCATCGTCGACCTGCGCTTCCAGGGCCGGCCCATCGACGAGGCCGCCGAGTTCGCGGTGGTGACGAACAACTACCGCGCTTCGGGCGGCGGCGCGTTCCCGGCGCTCGACGGCCAGAACATCATCCTGCAGGCGCCCGACGAAAACCGCGAGGCGCTGCTGCAGTACCTGCAGGCCGCCGGCACGGTGCGGCCGGCGGCCGACCGCAATTGGTCGCTCGTGCCGGTGCCAGGGGTGAAGCTGCGCTTCCAGTCCTCGGCCAAGGGCATCGCCCACCTGGCCGCGGTGCCGCAAGTGAAGCTGGTGCGCGACGAGGGCAACGGCTTCGCCACCTACGAGATCGCGCCTTGAGCGTGGACATGAGACGGCATTTGGGGCTGGACGCCCGCCGCTCGCGCGGCATCATCGTCATCGGCACGCTGCTGGTCGTCGGCGGCGTGCTCGTGCTGGGCGCGCTGCTGTTGGCGCTGATGCTGGCCTGGTACTCGTTCGACCTGCCCGATCTCGACAAGGCCACCGAGTACCGCCCGCGGCAGCACCTGGTGGTACTGGCCGGCGACGGCCCCGAGATCGCGCAGTTCGGCAGCGAGCGTCGCGTGTTCGTGCCCATCGGCACCATGCCGCAAACGCTGAAGGACGCCGTCGTGGCCACCGAGGACGCCGGCTTCTACGAGCACAACGGCATCAGCTGGCGCGGCGTGGCGCGCGCCGCCGTGTCCAACCTCAGCGGCGGCTCGCCGCAGGGCGCGAGTACGCTCACGCAGCAGGTGGCGCGCACCATGTTCCTGAGCACACGCCGCACGGTGGAGCGCAAGCTGAAGGAGGCGCTGATCGCGCGCCGCCTGGAAAACAAACTGACGAAGGACGAGATCCTCGAGCTCTACCTCAACCAGGTCTACGTGGGCACCCGCGCCTACGGCATGGGCGCGGCGGCCGAAACCTACTTCGGCAAGCCACTGGCGGCGCTGAACCTGGCCGAGGTGGCCATGATCGCCGGCCTGCCGCAGAACCCGATCTACGCCAACCCGTTTGCCAACGAGGCCGCGGCCGTGCGGCGCCAGCGCTGGGTGCTGCAGCGCATGCTGCGCACCGACAAGATCGACCAGGCCGCGCACGACGCCGCCTTGGCCACCAAGCTGACATACCGCCGAACGCGCGGCCCCGACGTGCCGGCGCAGCATGTGGCCGAGATGGCGCGCCGCGCCGTCTTCGAGCAGCTGGGCGAGCGCGCCTACACCGAGGGCATCCGCGTCTTCACGAGCATCCGCGCCGACGAGCAGCGGGCCGCCCACGCCGCGCTGCGCAAGGCCCTGATCGCGCACGAACGCCGCCAGCCCTGGCGCGGCCCCGAAGACCAGGAGACGCTGCCCGCCGACGCCACCGAGGCCGAGCGCGCCGCGGGCCTGGCGCTGCGCGACCAGCGCGACGACGACGACCTGCGCGTGGGTATCGTGATGGCGGCCTCGGCGCGTGAGCTGCAGGTCAAGCTCGCCAGTGGTGACACCGTCACCGTGGCCGGCGAAGGCCTGCGCCTGGTGCGCGCGGCGCTGCAGCCGCAGGCCCCGGCGGCGCTGGCGGTGAAGCGCGGCGCGGTGCTGCGCCTGCAGGCCACGCCGGCGCCCAAGGGCGCCGTCAGCTGGAGCGTGGTGCAGTGGCCCGAGGCCGACGGCGCCTACGTCTCGCTCGACCCCGCCACCGGCCGCGTGCGCGCGCTGGTGGGCGGCTTCAGCTTCAGCCGCGGCCCCTTCAACCGCGCCACGCAGGCGCGGCGGCAACCGGGCTCGAGCTTCAAGCCGTTTCTGTACGCCACCGCCTTTGAGCACGGCGTGATGCCCGAGACCCTGGTCGACGACCTGCCGCTGCGCACCGACGACGGCGGCATACCCAACTGGAACCCCGGTAACAGCGACGGCAAGTTCGATGGCCCCATGAGCGTGCGTGACGGCCTGGTGCGCAGCAAGAACCTGGTGAGCATCCGCATCCTGCAGCGCATCGGCCTGCCGGCGGCGCGCGAGGGCATCGCACGCTTCGGCTTCGACATGAAGCGCCAGCCGGTCGACCTGACGCTGGCCCTGGGCACCGGCAGCGTCACGCCGATGGAGATGGCGGCGGCCTATGGCGTGTTCGCCAACGGCGGGCACAAGGTCACGCCGGTGCTCATCGAGCGCATCGTGGCCGCCGATGGCAAGGTCTTGTTCGAAGCGCCACCGGCGGCGGCGCTGGACGAGGCCACGCGCGTGGTGCCACCGAGCACGGTGTTCCTGGCGAACTCGCTGATGCGCGACGTCACGGCGCGCGGCACGGCGGCGCGCGCGCAGGCCACGCTGCAGCGGCCCGATCTCTACGGCAAGACCGGCACCACCAACGACGCGGTCGACGCCTGGTTCGGCGGCTGGGCACCGGGCGTGGTGGGCGTGGCCTGGATCGGCCACGACGAGCCGAAGAGCCTGGGCGAACGCGAAAGCGGCGGCGGCCTGGCGCTGCCGGTGTGGATCGAGGCCATGGCGCGCGCGCTGCGCGGCGTGCCGGTGCAGGGCCAGGAGCCGCCCGAGAGCGTGGTCTCGGTGGGCAACGACTGGCGCCTGTTCGAGTACGCCGGCGGCGGCTTCATCGGCGCCATCGGCAGCGTGGCCGAGGCCACCACGCCGGCGGCCGCGGCGTCGGCGCCGGCACAGGCCGCCAGCCGCTGAGCCGCGCGCGGGCTGCTCAGGGCAACTCGGGCGCGATCTGCGTGGCGTAGTCGGAGAGCTGGTCGAGCAGGTCCTGCGCGCGTTCGTCGCCGCGCTCCAGCGCCGCGTCGAACAGCGCATCCACCCGCTCCTGGAAGGCCGCCGCGCTGAGCGTGCCCTGCCCGCCCACCAACCGCGCCACGCAGTGCGCCTGCCAGCGCGCGCGCTCCTCGTCGGCCAGCGTCTCGGGCCAGTTGCGCGCGCGATACCGGAACAGCAACTCTTCCAGCCGCCCGTCGGCAAAGGCCACGCGGCCGCCTTGCACGCGCTCGGCCAGCGCCTGCGGCGGCAGCGTGCGCAGACGGTTCAGCGCGCGGCGGTCTTCGTCGCCGACGAAACCGCCGTACAGGTCTTCATCGACATCGGGCGCGGCCTCGGCGGGCCGGGCATACACCTCGCGCCAGCGCGGCGCCACCGCCTCGGCGGCCTGCGCGGCGCGCAAGGCGTGGCGCTCGATGAGCGCGCGGTCGATGCCCCAGCGCGCCTCGGCCGGGCCCAGCACCGCGAGGTTGCCGATGACGACGGGGCTCTTGTTGACGTGGATGGTCTTGATCGGCAAGCGCGCCTCGCCTTCGGGCAGGGCGTCGGCGCGCGAAAAGAGGCGGCGGCGCAGCGTCTCGGCGTCGAGCCCTTCGAGCTCGGCGGGGTCGTGCGCCAGATCCCAGACGATGAGCTCGTTCTTGTTCGTGGGGTGCGGCGCCAGCGGCCACACCACCGCCAGGCAGCCGCGCTCCACACCGTAGCGGCCCGACAGGTGCACGAAGGGCCGGCCCTGGCCGATTTCGGCCCACACCGCGTCTTTCTTGCGCAGCTTCAGGCAGAAGTCCCACAGGCGCGGCTGCGCGGCCTTCACCAGGCGCGCCAGCGCCACGGTGGCGCGCACGTCGGCCAGCGCGTCGTGCGCCTGGCCGTGTTCGATGCCGTTGGCGCGCGTGAGGTCCTCGAGCTTGAACGAGGGCCGGCCCTTCAGCTCGCCACTGTGGTGCCTGGGCCAGGCCATGCCCTCGGGGCGCAGCGACCAGCAGGTGCGCAGCACGTCGAGCAGGTCCCAGCGGCCGCAGCCGTTCTGCCACTCGCGCGCATACGGGTCGAGCAGGTTGCGCCAGAACAGGAAGCGCGTGACCTCGTCGTCGAAGCGGATGCTGTTGTAGCCGACGCCGATGCTGCCGTCGCGCGCCAGCGCGGCCTCGATGCGCGTGGCGAACTCGGCCTCGGGCACGCCGTGGGCCAGCGCGTGCTGCGGCGTGATGCCGGTCAGCAGCACCGCCTCGGGCTCGGGCAGGCTGTCGGGCGCGGGGCGGCAGTACAGCTGCAGCGGCTCGCCGATCTCGTTGAGATCGAGGTCCGTGCGCAGCCCCGCGAACTGCACCGGGCGGTCACGGCGCGGGTTGACGCCGAAGGTCTCGTAGTCGTGCCAGAAGAAGGTTTGCGCGATGGCCATGCGACACGATAGCGGCTCCGGCCGCGTTGCGACGGGCCGATGAGAGACCTGACCCCGCTCCCCCGCATGGTTCGGCATCGCACCGACGGCGCCGACCCCGCGTGCCCCAATTGCGAAGGCGGCGGATCGGCGCAGAGCTTCACGAGAGGGGCAAGGCGATGACATCCCTCGTGGACACCGTGGTCTATCGAGATGGCAAGCGGATCGGCGAGACCGCCGTCGCCGACATCGGCACGGCCATGAAGCAGGCCGGCACCTTCGTGTGGCTCGGACTGCATGACCCGGACGACGCCGTGCTGCGAGAGATCCAGCAGACCTTCGGCCTGCATGAACTGGCCATCGAGGACGCGCACCACGCCCACCAGCGCCCCAAGATCGAGGCCTACAGCGACTCGCTGTTCATCGTGCTGAAGACGGCCCAGCTGCAAGACAGTCGCGTGGTCTACGGCGAGACCCACCTCTTCGTCGGAACCCGATTCCTGGTGTCGGTGCGCCACGGCGCGTCATCGAGCTTCGCGCAGGTGCTGCAGCACTGCGAAGACGCCACCCCGGACCTGCCCAAGGGGCCGGCTTTTGCGCTCTACGCGATCCTGGACTTCGTGGCCGACCACTATCAGCCGGTCGTCGCCCAGTTCGAGAAGGACTTCAACGCGATCGAGTCCGACATCTTCCAGGATCGCTTCGACAGGCTCGTGGTCGCGCGGCTGTACGACCTGAAGCGCAATCTCCTCGAACTGCGCAATGCCGCCCTGCCCTTGGCGGAGATCAGCGCCGAACTGATGCGCCTGCACGAGAACTTGATCCCCAGGGAACTGCGAGCCTACTTCCGGGACATCGAGGACCATGTCTCGCGCCTGGTGGGCCTGATCGACGGCATGCGCGACATGCTGACCACGGCGATGCAGGTGAACCTGGCGCTGGTGGCCAACAACCAGAACGAAGTGGTCAAGCGCCTGGCGGGCTGGGGGGCGATCCTGGCCATCCCCACCGTCGTCTTCAGCCTGTACGGCATGAACTTCGAGTGGATGCCGGAGCTGCAGTGGAAGGCCGGCTATCCGATCACCGTGGCCTTGACCGCGCTCGGTTGCGCGTTTGTCTATCGGCGCTTGCGCCGGGCCGAGTGGGTCTAGCGGCCGATGGCCAGCCACCTGCACGCAGCGACGAAGGCGGCCACCGGCTTTGCAAGGGCCATTGCCGCAGGCCTTGGCCTGCTGGCCGGCGGTTGCACCACGCTGCTGCCGAGTTCTCGAACCGAAGTCGTCTCGGTGTGGAGCAGCTACGACGATGCCGTGAGCTCGCTGGCCACGGTGGCACCGTACCAGTCGACTCGCCAAAGCGTGCATTCACAAGGCCTCGACCCGGGCCGCTGCAGGGCTGGGGTGACCAGTCGCTGCAGATGATCCGGTAGAGACGGGTCTTGAGCGTCAGAGCCAGTACTCCCACAGGCGGCCGAACCACTCCTG
>Ga0315901_10010020_pt1 | contig 10835 bp, 8 predicted proteins | sample LakEriMetagenome_10_FD_203761 | JGI IMG/M metagenome (GOLD analysis project Ga0315901, IMG submission 203761) | Freshwater fungal communities from buoy surface, Lake Erie, Ohio, United States - Buoy 2 MA116 | ecosystem: Environmental > Aquatic > Freshwater > Lake | place: USA: Lake Erie, Ohio...
GGTGGGCGTGGCGGCTATGGTGGCGGCAACGGCGGCGGCGCCGGGTCGCGCCGCGAGCCCCGCTGGTAACAGCCCCCGCGGCGACTGCGGTATCATCCGCGGCACATCATGCGTGCCCCGGCTGCTCTCATCGCCCTTCTCGCACTCTCCATTCCTGCGTGCGCGTCTGAGCCAGCATCGACTGGCTCAGGCGCCACCGCCACCCAGGCGGTGCCTCCCGACGTGATTGAGCTGTCGGCCAGTGATGCCGCCGACCGCATGCGCGCCGGCACCCTGACGTCCGTCGCCCTCACACAGGCCTACCTCGACCGCATTGCGGCCATTGACGACAGCGGACCACGGCTGAATGCCGTGATTGAACTGAATCCCGCCGCGCTGTCGGATGCGGCGGCGCTCGACGCGGAACGCGCGGGTGGCCGCGTGCGCAGCCCGCTGCATGGACTGCCCATCCTCCTCAAGGACAACATCGACGTCGCCGGCCTGGTCAACTCCGCCGGGTCGCTGGCCATGGAGGCACACCGGCCCAAGGCCGATGCCTTCCTCGTCACCCGCCTGCGCGCAGCCGGCGCCGTGATTCTCGGGAAGACCAACCTGTCGGAATGGGCCAACTTCCGCTCGACGCGCTCGTCCTCGGGCTGGAGCTCGCGCGGCGGCCAGACGAAGAATCCGTACGCGCTCGATCGCAACCCGTGCGGGTCGAGTTCCGGCACCGGCTCGGCCATTGCCGCCAGCCTGGCGGCGATTGGCGTGGGCACCGAGACCGATGGCAGCATCATCTGCCCGGCAGCTGTCGCCGGGCTCGTGGGCCTCAAGCCCACGGTGGGCGTGGTCAGCCGGCGCGGCATCATCCCGATTTCGGTGTCGCAGGACACCGCCGGCCCCATGGGGCGGTCGGTGCGCGATGTGGCCCTGCTGATGTCGGCCATCGCCGGCGCCGATGCCGCTGACCCGGCCGGCGCGGCGGCCGAGGGCCGCATCACCGCCGACTACACGGTGGCCCTCTCGCCCGATGCCCTCAAGGGGCGCCGCATCGGAGTATTGCGCCAGACGATGGGCGTGCATCCCGATGTGGATGCGGCGGTGGAACGCTCGCTGCAGGTGCTGAAGGCAGCGGGTGCCGAGGTGGTCGATGTGACCATCCCTGGTTACGGCCAGTGGGGTGCCCACGAACTGCAGCTGATGCTGTACGAATTCAAGGACGGTCTCAATGCCTACCTGCGCGACAGCGGCGCGCCGGTGACCTCCCTCGAGGCGCTGATGGCGTGGAACGCGGCCAACCGCGACCGGGCCATGCCGTTCTTCGGGCAGGAGCTGTTCGAGCAGGCGCAGGCCAAAGGGCCGCTGACCGACGCCACCTACATCCGCGCGCGCGACACGGCGCGTCGCCTGGCTGGCACCGAAGGATTGATCGCTGCGCTCGACCGCGGGCGCCTCGATGCCATCGTGGCGCCGAGCGAGGCCCCGGCGTGGCCCACCGATCACGTACTGGGCGATCACTTCCTGGGCGGCGGCTACGGCATTGCGGCCGTCGCCGGCACGCCAAGCCTCACGGTGCCGATGGGCGAGGTGATGGGGCTGCCGATCGGCCTGGCCTTCATGAGCCGGCCCTACACCGAGGCGCAGCTGCTGTCGTGGGGGTATGCGTACGAGCAGGCCACGCGCGCGCGCAAGGCCCCGACCTACCGCCCGACCGTGGAAGACTGACGGCGGGCGCGTCAGACGCGCCCGAGATGATCGACGAGGAAGCCGATTGCCACCCGCTCGGCATAGTAGCCGTCGTCGTCGCCCGCACGCTCGACAAACCCGCAGTGGCCCCCGTGCGTGGTGATGCAGAGTGCGATGTGCGGATTGTCCTGCAGGGCGGGCGCGCCGAACATCGCTGCCGGGACGAACGGGTCGTCGGCGGCCGTCAGGATGAGCGTCGGGCAGGTGATGCGGTCGATGACGCGCAGCGCACTGCACCGGTGATAGTAATCGGCCGCGTCACGGTAGCCGAAGCCCTGCGACGTGTAGACGTCGTCAAACCGGCGAATCGACCATGTGCGCTGCAGGTGGCTCGTTGGATAGCGCGCCGGAAACAATGCGGCCTTGCGGCGCAGCCGCGCGCGCAGCGTGCGGAGGAAGTTCCACTCGTAGAGGCGATTGTCGAGCGATTCCATGGCGGTCATGCAGGCCGCCAGGTCGACGGGGGGGGACACCGCGCACACGGCCCGGACCATGGGCAGCGCATTGTTGGCCGCCCCCGGGGCCGGCGTCGCTTCGCCCATCAGCTTGAGGGCGATGTTACCCCCCATCGAATAGCCGGCCAGGCCGATGCGGGTGAGTTTGTCGGTGTCGTGCAGTTCGCGCAGCACGGCGCGCAGGTCTGCCGTGAGCCCCGAGTGGTAGAGCGTCGGCGAGAGGTGCTCGGTGCCCCCGCAGTTGCGGTGATTGAGGCGCACCACGTTGCAGCCGCGCGTCCACGCCTTGTCCGCCATGCCCCTGATGTAGTGGCCCTGGCTCGAGCCTTCGAGGCCGTGCAGCAGCACCACCGTGGGGGCCTCGAGCCGCTGCGGCTGCCAGTGACAGTGCGCGAGCACGCGCGTTCCCGGTTCGGTGTCGAAGAGCCGCGCCTCGGCCTCGGGCAGCCGGGGAAACCGGCGTCGTCGCGCCCAGGCATACATGGTCATCCGGTGCCCGCCGGCCAGGCCGGGAGCGGGACGGAAGGGAGGCGCAGGGCACGGCACAGGCGCATTGTATGCCCGCCCCGGCAGCTACAATGCAGGCATGCTGACGTCTGCCGAGTTTGGCCGTGTCCTGTGTTCGTCGCTGAGCGGAAGCCTTCCTGCCGGCGTCTCGCTCTCTGCGCATGACGCCCGGGTGGATGTGCACACAGCCGGCGGTGAGGTGTACTCGACGGCGCTCGGTGATCTTGATGCCGCCGACACGGAACCGGATGACTACGCCGATGCGGCGTGGAATGTGCTGAGCCTCGTGCAGGACGTGGTCTGCGAGGCAACGGGCCGGTCGTGGCCGGCTGAGGCCCGGGATGTGGACGATGTGCCGGATGTGGGGACGCAGGTGGCTGGTGACCTGCTGCAGTGCTGGTATGGCGACGAGGCGCAGCCGGTGCTGCGCCTCGCGCCCATCCTGCTGACGGTGACCCGCTGAGGCCGCGCGGCTAGACGCCGGCCTTCATATAGCGGGCCACGGCCGAGACGAGACGGTCGACCTCGGCGGGCGTGTTGTAGAAGTGCGGTGACACGCGGAGGCCGGGACGATCCTGGCCGCCGCGCGTGGTGACGCCGATGCGGTCCTTCTCGTAGAGGGCATTGGCCAGCTTCTGGGCATCGAGCGACCCTGGCTGGAACGACACGACCGCCACGCGGCGATCGGCTTCCGGTGCCGTCCACATCTTCACCCCGGGCACCTTCGAGAGGCCTTCCACGAGCTGCGTCGTGAGGGCCATGCTGCGGGCTTCCACGGCCTTGCGGCCAATCCGGGTCTGGAACTCGAGCGCGGCACGGAACGCAATCATGGTGGCCTCGTCGCGCTGCCCGAACGACTCGAAGGTCTTCGAGAATCCGACGGCACCGGGATAGGCGCTGTAGATGCTGGGCCACAGGCGGCTCTGCGCTGCCTTGCTCACGTAGAGCACCCCGCATTCGCGGGCGCCGCACGGCCACTTGTGCGCGCTGCCCGTGTAGAAGTCGGGCTGCATGTCCGAGAGATCGATGTCGAGCAGCCCCAGCGTCTGGGCGCCATCGATGAGCGACAGCACGCCGCGTTCGCGCGCGATGCGGCACAGCGCCCGCACAGGCATGCGGTCGCCGACGGTGCTGGTGAGGTGCGTCACGGCCAGCACCTTGGTGCGGGGCGTGATCGCCTTCGCGAAGGCCTCCTCGTAGTAGGCGGCTCCGGGATGGGGATTCTTCTGCGCGACGGTGACCACCGTGAAGCCGAACCGCTTCGCCTTCTCCTGCCAGGCGACGAGGTTACTCGGGTGATTGTCGGCATGCACCAGCACTTCATCGCCGGGCTTGAGGTCGAGCCCGTTCGACACCATGTTGTTCGACTCGCTGGTGTTGCGCGTGATGATGATGTCGTCGGGGGTCGCGCGCAGAAAGGCGGCGAGGGCCTCGCGGGTCTTTTCCTTCTCGGGATAGAGCCGGGCGCGGTTGTTGGGCGAGGGGTCGACATCGACGCTGCGCGTCTCGCGCATCAGCGTGTCGAGCACCCCGCGCGAGGCCGGACACAGGTTGGCCGCATTCATCACGGTGAAGCCGTCGGGCATGACGAACTGCTGGCGGACGGCCGTCCAGAAGCGCTCGCCGGCAGCGACGCCTTCGGCGGGCAGGGCCGGTGCCTGGGGTGCCTGTGCGGCCCAGGCGGGATTGGCGAAGAGGGCTGCCGATCCTCCGGCCGTGAAGAGCCTGGTGAATGCGCGGCGTGAGACGGGCTGTGACATGGGGGCCTCCGCCGGGGATTCTACGGGGAATCGGCGGATGGCGCCACCGGCACTGATGGTCTCCTCCGTGGCATGTCGTTTGCTCGACCTGTCTCCAGACAGTCAATCGCCTGGAGTACGGAAGCCCGATGGTTTCCCGATGACCCGGGTATCGGAGGGTGTGTCGTGTCTTGTGTCTTTTCGCCGCACTCGCGGCCGAACGTCTGCCTGCTTCCGACCGGACAGGCGATGCGGCCCGTGGGAGGTGCGCGACCCCGGCGGAGCCGGGTGATGGGGCAGGTAGTGCATCTGGTGGCCGCGCTCGCGTGGTGTGTCGCACCTGCGGCTGCCGGAGCTGGTTCTTCCTCCTTTGTGGCTGGTGCAGGCGATGCGCAGGCCCCCGCGACGTCCATCGTCCCACTGGGGAGCCCGGGTGGTCCGATGGTCGTTGGGTCGCCGACGCTGCCCTCGCCCGCGGTGCGCGTGGTGGATGCCGGCGGCAACGGGGTGGCCGGTGAGACGGTGACCTTCACCGTCACGGCGGGTGGCGGTCAGCTGGCTCCGGCGGTCATCGCGAACCTCGATGCGGTGTATCGCACCGGAGGCTCATCCTTTGTCGCGAACGAGGCCAAGGCGGTGCTGTTCACGACGGGTCCGGTGGCCGTGTCCGCGAGCCGCGTGGCGGTGATGTTCAACGGGCCGACCAGTACCTATCCAGCATCGTTCCAGGCGCGCGTGGCGCTGCATGCCGTGAGTGGCGGCAATCCGGCCGCGGTGCTGGCGCAGTCGGAGGTGGTGTCGCTGACCCTGGCCGATTCGCGGGTGTGGCATGTGTTCACGCTGCCTGCGCTGACGCTGGCGGCGAGTCAGTCGTACGCGCTGGTGGTCTCGAATCCGGGGACGACAGGCTTCCGCTGGGCCAACACCGATTCGTCCTTCGCGCCGTCTGCGTTTGGCGGTGCGACCTACGACGGGGCCCGGGCATGGAACCTCACGACGGCGCAATGGGATGCGGCGTCGGCGGCGAATGCCTTCGTGCTGGGCGCGGACCTCGCAGATGCGACCGCGATCACGGTGACCACGTCATCGACGGGGATGGCCGCCCTTGGCCGCTGGACCCTCGGCACGACGGCCGGGACCAACACGGTCACGGCCGCGCATGCCGTCGGTTCGCAGACGTTCTCGGTGACCGGGATTGCCGGGGCTGCCACACAGTTGGTCATCACGACAGCGCCCGTCGCGGGCACGAGTGGGGCGGCTTTCACCCTGCAGCCGGTCGTGGCCGTACGCGATGCCCAGGGCAACACACGCACCAGCGACAGCACCACCGTGGTGACGGTGGCGCTCGCGTCCGGAACAGGAGGCCAGCTGGGCGGGACCCTGACGGCCACGGCCGTGAACGGCGTCGCCACGTTCTCGGGCCTGACCCTGACAGGGCTGGTCGGCACGGGCTACACCCTGCGCTTTACTGCGTCGGGCCTGACATCGGCTGATGCGGTCGGACTCACCGTGACCGGTGCGGGGCCGGCAACGCAGGTCACCGTGGCTGCAGGGCAGGCACAGACAGCGACGATGGGTACCGCGGTGGCGGTGCCGCCGTCGGTGGTGGTGCGCGATGGCGCAGGGAACGGCGTGCCGGGAGTCACGGTGACGTTTGCCGCGGGCAGCGGAGGTGGCACTGTCGCCGGCGCCACGGTGACGACAAACGCGAGCGGTGTCGCGACGGTGGGCCGCTGGACGCTGGGGGCGATGCTGGGCGCGAACACCCTGACGGCCACAGCGACGGGACTCACCGGGTCGCCGCTGACGTTCACGGCGACGGCGGTGGCGGTGGCGCCGACGGTGCCGACGGCTGCGCAGCTGACGCCGCGCGACCGGGCGCTGCTGCTGCGCTGGCAGGCACCAGCAGAGGCGCCGAATGCGACGCCCACCGCATACGTGCTGCAGTATCGGGTCGTGCCCGACGGCGCATGGCTCGATGGCGCCACGCTCGGAGCATCGGCCCGCGAGGCCACCGTGGCCGGCCTGACGAATGGCACGGCCTACGAGGTGCGCGTGGCGAGTGAAAACTCGGGCGGGCGCAGCCCATGGACGACGCCGGTGGCGGCAAGTCCGTATCGTATCGACCTGCGCGTGGCCGAGGTGCAGCCGCTGACCGCCGCGTCCTATGTTGTGACGCTGCAGTGGACCTACGAGGGCCCAGCGACGACCGGGTTCGTGCTGGAAGGCGGCGCCTCGGGCGAGACGCCGATCGCGGTGGGTGTGGGGGCGGTGACGCTGTCGCGCCAGACGGTGGAGGCTGGCCGTTACAGCGCGCGGGTGCGGCTCGTGGAGGATGTGGCCTCGGCGCATCCGTCGAATGTGGTGGACATCACGACCGCGGCGGGTGCGGTGCCGGCGACGCCGACCGACCTTCGGGCGACGGTGGATGGCCGCCGGGTCACGCTGGCCTGGATGCCGAACTTCACGGCGGGTATGCCGACGCAGACGTACGTGGTGGTGTCGGGCGTCGCGGACCCGCTGCCGGTCGGCCGCGGGTCGTCGGCGACGTTCACGGACGTGCCGGAGGGGGCGTATGAGGTGCGGGTGGCCACCTGGAACGACGCCGGGGCCAGCGCCTTGTCCTCGCCGGTGACGGTCGTCGTGCCCGGTGGGTGCGTTGCCCCGCAGGCGCCCGCCTGGGTGTCGGTGGGCGTCGAGGGACGCGTCGGCATTGCGTGGTGGCAGACTGCGCCCACCGGAGGCGCAGCCACCGACTATCTGGTGACGGTCGACGATCTCGGGGTGTTTTCGACAGCGGGGGCCACCCGGCTGGCTGGCCGGCTCGAGCCCGGGGAATATCACATCAGCGTGCGGGCGCAGAACGCGTGCGGCATCAGTGCGCCGAGCGCCGTGCAGGTGCTGCGGGTGCCCTAGGCGGCGAGCAAGGGCCGTTCGGTCTCTGCGGGAGTGCCGTCAGGGCCTGGCCTGCGGCGGCTGATGACGGCCGATGCCAGAGGCGCCGAGAGTGCGCCTCGACTGAGAGTGACCGCGCGAGGGGGCGGGGGATCACCCCGCCCCGTCCGCGTTTACGGCCGCGAGAAGTCGACTTTCGGCGCCACCTTGGCCGACTCGGCGGCCTGGAACAGCGTGGCTTCCTTGAAGCCGAAGATGCCGGCGGTGATGTTCGACGGGAACGAACGCCGCTGCGTGTTGTAGGACTGCACTGCCTCGTTGTAGCGCATGCGCTCGACGGCGATGCGGTTCTCGGTGCCCGCCAGCTCGTCCATCAGGCGGCTGAACGTCGCATCCGACTTGAGGGTGGGATAGTTCTCGACCACCACCAGCAGCCGCGCGAGGGCCGACGACTGTTCATTGGCCGCCGCCATCTTCTGCTCGGGCGTCGTGGCCCCGGCCAGCTTCGCGCGCGAGTCGGCAATGGCGCCGAACACATCGCGCTCCTGCTGGGCAAAGCCCTTGGTCGCTTCCACCAGGTTGGGAATGAGGTCGTTGCGGCGCTGCAGCTGGTTCTCGACCTGCGCCCACTGCGCCTTGATGCCCTCATCCTGGCTCACAAACGTGTTGTACGAGCAGCCCGACGACACCACGGCCAGCATCGCCACTGCACTCACTGCCATCCACCGCATCAGCTTCTGCATACGCTCCTCGTTGAACTCACGACCCACCGACGACATGCGCCCGCCACCGGGCACGGCGCACTCACCATCCGGCCCCGCCGCCGCCGCCACCAGAGCGGCCGCCGCCAAAGCCCCCAAATCCACCGCCACCGCCGCCGCCAAACCCGCCGCCAAAGCCCCCGCCCCCGCCCCAGCCGGCACCCCAGGCAGCCCCGCCGATGAACGGACCGACGCCGCTCGACCAGCGTCGCCGGTGTCCGCGTCCCCCGCCGCCCCCGCCGCCGAAGAGCTGCGAGAGCAGGAAGAAGGCCAGCAGCACCAGCAGGCTGCGTAGCGGGCTGCCGCGCCGGGCTGGACGCGCGGGGGCCACCGGTGCCCCGAAGTCGACCTGCACGCCCCGTCCTTCGGCAATGCGCTCGGCCAGGCGCCGGACGCCGGCCGCCAGGCCGCCGCCATAATCGGCCCTCCGGAAGAAGGGCACCATCGTGTCGCGGCTCACTTCACCGGCGAAGCCGTCGGTGATGAATCCCTCGAGGCCATAGCCCACCTCAACACGCACCTGGCGATCGTTTACCGCCAGCACCACCAGCACGCCGCCATCGTCCTTCCGGGTCCCGATGCCGCGCCCGCCGTTTTCGAACATCTTCACGGCGTAGCTGGGCAGATCGGCGTAGGGCTGATACGTGTCGACCGTCGCCACGACCAGCACGTCGCCTGTCGCGGCCTGCAGGGCCCTGATCAGCGTGTCGAGCGTCCGCGCATCCTCAGCGCCGATGACGCCCGCAAAGTCATTGACTGGGCGGGTCAGTTCCGGCGGTGCCGGCTGCGCCAGCCCCGGCAGCGGCGCCAGCAGCAGGGCGAGCAGCGCCAGCAGGGCTACGGGGCGACGGACCATTGGTCCACCAGTTGCCGCAGGCGTGTCGCCACGGCCAGGTATTCGGGATAGAGCCTCACCCCTTCCACCGGCGCGGCATCGTCGCTGGCCAGGGCAAGGATGTCGCCGAGCGTGCGCACGTCGAGGCCGAGCCGCGCATGGGCCCACGCGGCCAGGGCGCGGTCGTCGGCAGGGGATTGCGCGTCGAGCTGGGCCACGCGCCGCAGCAGCGACGCGAACTCGGGGGCCGCCGCCCGGACAAGGGCCTCGACGGCCTTGAGGCGTCCGCCGCCCTCGATGAAGTTCTCGCGCAGGTGCACGAGGTGGCTGGACAGCCGGACCTCGACGGCCCGCCGGATGTCTTCGAGCGCCACCTGCATGCCTTCGAACGGGTCGGTGCCGACCAGGACGGTGTGCGTCTGGATGATTTCGCCGTACTCGAGGGGAAACGCGTCGAGCGACCGCGCAAACTCGTCGCGCGGCAGCACCAGCGGCGTGGCAATGCCGGCATCGCGCCAGCCAGCCGCCGCGAGGGCCAGCGCCTGCAGATCGTCGACCGTCAGCGATGAGACGAGCACGAGGCTGTGCTGTCCGCCGCGGCGGTCGCGGCCGTAGGCCACGACGGCCTCAAGGCGTGTGCCGAACAGGCGTGTCACGTCGGCCACGAGGGCCGTCAGGGGGCCGTGTGCATGGGACTGCATGGTCTCTAGTGTAGGACGTAACGCTCACGCGCGGGTTCCCCCGCCGCGCCCGGCTGCGTTATCGTCAAGGCACCATGGAAGCCCTGGTCATCGTCCTGGCCATTCCCGTGTTTTTCGTGATGATCTTCGCCGAGGCCCTCGTGGCCCGCTGGCAGCGACGTCCGGTCTACCGGCTCGACGATGCCCTCAGCAGCCTGAGCCTGGGGCTGCTGTCGCAGGTGGCCGGGGTGTTCACGCGCGCACTGACCGTGGGCATGTACATGGCCGTCTACGACCATGCGCGGCTGGCGACGCTGCCGGCGTCGCATCCGCTCGTGTGGATGGGAGCGCTGGTCGCGTACGATTTCTGCTACTACTGGCAGCACCGGCTGGGACATGAACGCACGCTGCTGTGGGCGGCGCATGTGGTGCACCACCAGAGCGAGCACTACAACCTCAGCACGGCGCTGCGCCAGACCAGCAGCGGATGGCTGCTCGGATGGGCGTTCTACATGCCGCTGGCCGTGGCCGGGGTGCCGCCGCCGGTGTTTGCGGTGGTGGCGCTCATCGACCTGCTGTACCAGTTCTGGGTGCACACCGAACTGGTGGGCTCGCTCGGGTGGTTTGACCGGTGGTTCGCCAGCCCGTCCAACCACCGGGTGCACCATGCGGTGAACGACCGCTACCTCGACCGCAACTACGGTGGCATCTTCATGGTGTGGGACCACCTGTTCGGCACGTTCGTCGACGAGGATGCCGGCGACCCTCCGGTGTACGGCACGCGTGCGCCACTGCGATCGTGGAACCCCGCGTGGGCCAACGTCGAGGTGTATGCCGCGATGGCGCACGACCTGCGCGCGGCGTCTGGTCCAGCCGACTGGTGGCGTGTGGTGTTGGGGCGTACAGGCTGGCACCCCGCCGCGGCGGGCAGTGGCCATGCGGCCGGGGCCTTTTCGATCGACCGGGCGCCGTACGACCCGCGCCCGTCGCGCAGCCTGCTTGCCTACGGCGTGGTGCAGTACGGCGTGCTGGCAGCGGCGGGCATCCAGTTTCTCGTGATGCAGCGCGGCCAGCCGTTGGCGTCGCTGGTGCCGCTGGGCCTGTGGGTGGCCGTGTCGCTCAGCACCCTCGGCATGGCCCTCGACAACCGCCGCGCCGGTGTCCGTGCCGAACAGGCCCGGCTGATGGTGACGGCCCTCGGCGTGGCGGCGACACAGTCGTGGTTCCTCATCGGCCCC
>Ga0315901_10010027_pt1 | contig 10827 bp, 12 predicted proteins | sample LakEriMetagenome_10_FD_203761 | JGI IMG/M metagenome (GOLD analysis project Ga0315901, IMG submission 203761) | Freshwater fungal communities from buoy surface, Lake Erie, Ohio, United States - Buoy 2 MA116 | ecosystem: Environmental > Aquatic > Freshwater > Lake | place: USA: Lake Erie, Ohio...
GGCAAACCAAGCACGAGCGCCAACAGAGTTGCACAAACTGATGCGTACAGCGAGATTCGCAATGCATCGCGAGTGGCAACATCGGTCAATTGACCCCACAGTGTTGACCAAGCAACTCGCTTCAACAGGCCAACAATCGGCAATGCGAGAAACAAAACGCCTATTAGCGCCCCAATGCGCACAAAGCGCGGAGTACGTGAACTGACACTATTCATCTACGAGACCAAGAATCCAAAAGTTTTCATTACTTTTTGTCCTGCAGGCGACACAACAAATTGTACAAACGCTTCAGATTGTTTGGAATTCTTGCTTCCTCGAATAACGGCAATTCCATACGATGCATTTACGTTCTTGCTTGCAGGAATGGCGATTGCTAACACTGATTTCTTGGCCGACAAGGCATCTGTTGCATACACAATTGCGGCATCGGCATCTCCAGTTGACACTGCGTTCAGCGTGGCAGTCGCATCAACACCACGTGTAATTTTTGACTCTGCAATCACCACGCCGTAGCGCGACAGCACTGTTGCCGCATACACACCGCATGGCACAGTCTTTGCACAGAGCGACACGACCGATGCCTTTGTTAAATCTGTTACCGATGAGACACCCAGAGGATTTGAGCGCTTCACAATCAACTGTAGGGAGTTGCGTGCGAATACTTTTGGCGACTTCACTACATTTCCTGATGCCATCAACTTGTCGAAACTGGTGAGGTCGGCAGCGGCAAAGACATCGGTTGGTGCACCGGACTGAATCTGAGACACCAAACTGGCAGTTGAAGCAAAATTGAATCGAACTCTGATGGACGGATTCGCTTTCTCAAACTGCTTACCCAACTCGGTGTAAGCCTTGGACAGCGATGCAGCTGCTGAAACCGTGATGGTGATCCTCTTGGTCTGAATTTGTTCCGCGTGAGCAGGGGCACCCACTCCAACGACGACCACAAGAACGACTATTAGCGATCTCAGTCTGGCTAAAATAGTCACAGTGAGACTATATACGCCGTCCGTACTCGACCATGTAGTCCTCAGGCTTGTCTGCGAAAAACCCCAGCACGGATTTGCCATTTCGAAGGAACTGGATGCTGACGAATCTCTAGTCACCGTCATGAAGGTGCGTCGCCCCCTGGTGTATCGATCCATCAACAGTCTGGAAGCCGCGGGGCTCATTCGACCTTCGAAAACCGAGGCCGGTGTCCAAGGCTCTGAACGAACGGTGTACTCCCCAACTGCGCGTGGCAAGACAACTTCAGCGAAGTGGCTAGAAAGCATCGTTGAGCATCCGAGAGATGCCCGTATTGAACTTCTAGCTAAGTTTGTTCTTCGAAGCCGTGCAAACTTGACAAACAAAGGCCTGGCCAAACGCCAACGGGACCTTTTTTCTGTCTTCGCTCAAGAGTTTAAGGCGAAAGAGAAAGCAGCAGAGCCGAATACAAAACTGGTTGCACGCTGGAGATATGAATCCATTCACGCCATGATCCGCTTGCTCGATTCGGTGATCGACGAGTAATTGCCTACAGTTTGACTACACAAGGAGACACACATGATTCACGAAGTGATTGAGAAATGGCACCTACACATGAAGGGTCAACTTCCTGGCGGCCTTGATGAATTACTTGACGACAACGTGGTGTTCATCTCCCCAATCGTGTTCACTCCGCAAGAAGGCAAAGCAATCACCAAGCTGTACTTGCAGGCTGCAGGACAAACACTGCCAGGAGAGAAGAAGGCGTCAGGCTCGCCTACCAATGACGACAAATCTTTCCGCTACATCAAAGAAGTTCTCAGTGGCAGCACCGCAGTGTTGGAGTTTGAGACTTATGTTGAAGGTAAATACGTGAACGGAATCGACATGATTACCTGCAACGAGCAGGGAAAGATCACCGAATTCAAAGTGATGATTCGACCACTGCAAGCAATCAATCTTGTGCACAAGCAAATGGGCGAAATGCTTGAACGCATGAAGCCATAGCGAAGTAGTCTTGCCTTATGAGCCCACATGATGAAGACCACTTCAGTCACCGCATCGGATTACTCCGCGCAATGGTGCTGGGTGCCAACGACGGCATTATCAGCACTGCATGCCTCGTTCTTGGTGTTGCTGCAGCAACTGCAGAACGCTCAACGATTCTTACTGCTGGCATGGCAGGACTTGTTGCCGGTGCCGCAAGCATGGCTCTTGGCGAATACGTCTCCGTTAGTTCGCAGCGCGACTCCGAACAGTCCGACATTGCCAAAGAAAAGTGGGAACTCGAACACACTCCAGAAATTGAGCTGGCAGAACTTGCAGGCATCTACCGCAAGAAAGGCTTGCCACAAGCACTTGCTCATGAAGTTGCAGTCGAACTCACGAAGCACGACGCTCTCAAGACTCACCTCGCAGAAGAACTTGGAATCCACGAAGCGACACGTGCTCGCCCAGTGCAGGCAAGCGTTGGCTCGGCTGGATCATTCGCCGTAGGTGCCGCAATTCCACTGATCGCTGTCGCTCTGTTCACCGAAGCCATGCGCTTTACTGGAACCATCGCTGTAGTTGTGCTCACGCTTGTTGCCTTGGGCGTTTCTAGCTCCAAATACGGCGGCGCTAAACCTGCTCGCCCAGTACTGCGCGTGGTTATTGGTGGCCTTATTGCCATTGCCGTAACCATGGCAGTTGGCAAGTTGTTCGGTGCTGCTGTTGCCTAGAGGCGTTTCACTGAAATAACGCATACTGTTCCGCTGACTAACGAAACGGTTTCTGCATCACAATCAAGAATCGAGTCATGGCGCTCGAGATCAATTGTTGAATCTCCGCTCTTCACCTGCGCACTTCCACCAATAGCAACGACAATGCTCGCGCCATTTAACAATCCAGCTTCAGAGATAATCGCCATTTCACCATTGGCTTCTTTTCGTAGCACCATCAAGTTGATATCCAAGATTGGGCCATCTGTGAGCGTTGCTTCGGTTATTGCATCGCCTCGAAATCGAACTACTTGCATTGGCAAGCACTGCAACTTCTTGCGGTCAACCGACAACAACATGCCAGCACCTTCAACTACTGCCAGAGAGCGATTGACACACTCGATGCGTGAAAAAGGACCGCCTTCGTTTACCGGCGCCATGGCAAGACGCCACGTCCACTCACCTGCTTCGTTTCTATCGCTCGCAATTTCGTAGCTTGTGCCACGACCGTTGGCCCATGGCATTGGAGTGTGTTCGCTACTTCGTTGAATTCGCACTCAGGCAAACTACACCGCCTATGGTTTGTTCATGGAACACACACCAAAAACAGAGTGGGCACGTCCGGTTGTCTATTTCGATATTGAAGCGCGAGACGAAAATGTCTTAATACCCTTCTACAAAGAAATGTTCAACTGGGATATTGGTGGTGGCCCTATCCATCGCGTTCCCACGGGAATCGGTGGACCAGAAAACGGTATTGGTGGCCACATCCGCAAAGGTAAGCGCGGAGGCATTGCTCTCTACATCCAAGTGAAAAGTGTTGAGCGCTCGTTATTACAAGCGGTTGAACTTGGTGGAACCAAAACCATGGATCCGTACCAAATTCCTGGCGGCGCACTAATTGCAGGCATTACTGACCCAGAAGGCAACTCTCTTACTCTTGTTCAGCAGTAGTTGCTAAAAAAGTGTAAACACTTCGTGCGTTGTTGAACCTTCTGCAATGCACGACAACCACTCTGCACTGATGCCCGTATAGTTTCGGTAACCGGCGTCTGCCTGACTTGCTTCGCCGAACAGCGTGACCACAATGAATTTGCCATTTGCATCAACTGCAACAGTGCGACGCGCCAAACCTGGGCGATTGAGATAACACCACTCCTGCATCTGTTCGTCAAGAGAGTGAAACTTTTCCACAGAGACTCCACCAACAAGGGTGAAGGTTTCAACTTCAATCACAGCCATGCATCTGAGCGTACCTCAGTTGATTACTCAGCCTTAATTGATGAGATCCTGCGACCGTTCACCCACATTGAAATGGTGTACCCCTTTAGCGAACGAGTACTCATCAACAGCTTTTGTGCGTTGACATTCGTTTTTGTAGACCAAGTAATTGTTGGCTTTCCTTTTGCCGTTGCTCTAATGACGATCGGAGCATTACGCAGCGGTGAAGTTGCAACTATTGAATATTTGCTTCCCGACTTTTGAACGATCAGGCCGACATCAATCAGGTCAACTACTGGCGCACCAGCATTCACTGAACGTGCCCCTTCCACTGCAGCAATAGTTGTCGATGTCGTGCTAGTCGTGGTGGTTTCTTCAGACGGTGCGTCATCCCCCGATGAATCATTGGCAGGAAGAGTTGTTTGCGGTGGACTGACAACAGCAACCAGAGTAGATGTACCAGGCAAAATGTGCTGGCCCCATGAAGTCACGTATAAACCATTTGTGTAGTACTGACCCCACGAACCAGCTCCAATTGGATTCCAAATATATGTTGCGTTTTCTGGATAACCGGTTGGCCAATAGCGACCGTTCAGCAAACGATCTGCTGGCCATGTGCGCCATTCACCATTACGACCACACACCAATGGAGTACACACAACAGTGTTCATCACTTGACCGGTTGCATTGTCGACCAAGTTCCAAGCGCCAACACGTGGTCCTTCGTACATGTCGACCTGTGGAACACCTGGCACAAGCGTTTCGGTGGCAACTGTTGTGGAAGTGCTGAGCGGATTGATGGTGGTTGATGAACTTGGGTTATAGGCAGCAGGTGTGTTGATGACCAACGTTGCCGAATAGGAGACGGAATCGTCAATCATCCATGCTTCAACTTCATAGGTTTCACTGGCACTCAAATCACGGAAATCCCATGTGTGGATGTAGCCACCCGCACACGTAGACGCGGAGATTAAACGAGTTCCTGGGTTGGGATAGGTGCCAGTACTGATGACCGTTGCACCATTTCGCAACGTATACCCGTATGAGACGTCGGTGAAATCAATTCTTGACTGAGTGCTGCGTACACAGAGGGCAACTTGCGCTTGAGACTGACTGACGCAGTCTTGCCCGCAGCTGACTCCGTTGGAGTTGATGACATACACATCGATACCAGTGGCGCCAACGGCGTTGGCCGGAGCTGGAGAAACCAGCGCTATCGAACCGAAGAGAAACAGTGTTACAAATACCCGCTTAAGCGCCTGTGTGGTCATGGCCTCACTGTATCCATTGGGTCTCACAACGTATTGATTAGCCTCGTAACCGTGCCAACTAGCCAGCGATTGTCGGGAACGCTGTTCGTTATGGCATCAAGTATCGGTTTTGCCGTTGTACCAACAATTACACGCACCGCCTACGACGAGGGGGCCAACGCCCTTGGCGTCATGACCCCTCGGTTCGCCATAGCAGCACTGCTCATTACTGCCATTCGACTGATATTCGGCAAAAAAGAAGGATGGCCGAGCATCAAACTTGCGATCGCCATGTTTTTCATCGGTGCTGTTGGCGTAACTGCAGTTTCGCTTCTCTACTTCATCGCCATTGGTCAAATTGATTCCAGCCTGGCAATTGTGCTCTGGTACGCCTACCCCGTTCTCGTGTTGCTCATCGCCTGGGTGTTCGAAAAGAAGCGTCCATCAAAAACTATTGTGATCCCTCTGATTCTGACTCTCACCGGTATTGCTATTTCCGCCGGACAAGTTAAAGGTGGTAACACCACAGCAATCATCTTGGTGGTGAGCTCGTCAATGATTTTTGCGGTGTACATCACCGTGCTCTCCAAGGTCACACAAAAGATGGGACTGCTCACCGGAGCATCAATTCTGAACATGGGCACTGCAACTGGCTACATCGTGGTTGGTCTGTTCTCCACCAGCGCGTTTGCACCCGTATTCCCCACAACTGGAAAAGTCTGGCTACTCATTGCAGGAGCCGCTGTCGTAGGGACAACGTTGCCGTTCTTGTGCTCACTCGCTGCGCTGCAGCGCATTCCAACTGGCATGTATTCAGTAATCACCACACTTGAACCTGTATGGCACATCATCATGGGCGTCATATTCTTGGGTGAAGTGATGACTGATAACCGCATCATCGGAGCGAGCCTTACGGTTGGCGGATTGTTGCTGTTCTCGGCACTTGAAGTGCGGAACAAAGACACGTCAACACCCGTGACGATCTAGATTCAGCGCTAATTCAACCGATTCAACACTGAAGGCGCAGAGTCGTCTAGATATAAATCACGAAGGTCCAAGCCGGTCATTCTTTTCAATGACGACAGCGTTGCCGTTTGCAGTCACCCCGAAGACGTATGGAAGATAGAGGGTTCCACCCTGGTTATTGACGGTTTCAGGTTCGAGCGTCAAATAGTCAAAGTCCACACCAATTACGGCATTGCACCCGAGCGCAAGGGCAGCTTCCTTCATCTCAGTAAGCGCATTTCGTCTTATATGAACCAAAGAAGCCATAAGACTTGCACCCACGGAAGAGTTAATTCCACCGAAAAAGCCTTGTGTCGGACGATCCACTTCAATGGCGTCGTCTCCAGAAATGTAACCCGAATACTTAGTGATGGTATGGCCTTCAAAGTTATATCCGGATGTAATTAGAATTCCAGCTAGTTTTTGATTTCTTGCAGCATCTTCTTGTTGTTGCGCAGCGGCTCTATCAGCAGCTTGTTGCTTCTGTGCATCACTAAACGCCTTGAATTTTGCAGCGATCTCGTCAATATTCTGACTTTCATCAACTTCAATTGACATCAACTTTGACTGAAATCTGTAACCAGATTGCTTAAGCCATTCGTCGAATGAGCGCGGATCGAACCCGTGTTTCCGGGAAATTTCTATAGATTTCATTACAGTTTTGCTCCTATCTCAGGTATTGGTATGCCTCTTGATTTGTTGGATCAATATCAAGAATCAAACTTGCATATCGCCTTCGGTTATTCGGGTCTTCTCTGCATTTCTGCAAAAGCATTTCCACATCTGACTGTATACCAATAATGGTTTCTTTAGTTGAAACTTCAGGAATGTTCTTTGATCTGCAATAATCGCAGATCAAGTAGCCGTCTTGTTCGGTGAAGTCGGTACTTCCGCATTTTTCGCAGCTAATGGATTTCAAATCAACTTCTTCCGAGCATGGACCGGTTTACAGCCCAAGCGCTTTTGCGCGGGCAGCATCAAAATCCTGCTGAGTGATGAGGCCGGCATCAAAAGCGCTCTTCAGCTTTTCAAGTCTCACCAGCAAATCATTGTCCCCACCTTGCCCTGATGGGGAAATCGGTGCTTCAGGTTGGCCGCTTGCAGCACCACCACCACCACCACCAACAGGTTGCTGCAGGCCCCCTATTCCGATTCCACCTGCTGCTACACCCAGCCCAAGAATCCCTGCTGAACCATCTACAGAACCAGCGGATTCCAGTCCGGCAGCAACAGATGCCTGCAGATTCGAATTTCCACGGGAACCGGACAAAGCATCCGCACGTTGGACTGTTTTTAGCAATTCTTTGGTTGGCTCGTCATACTCGATTCCAACTATGGCAACCTTCTCAATTGCCATGCCTCTTTCAGTTTTCCATTGAAAAGAATCTTCAACAACACGAGAAAGCGAAGTTGCGAATCCAACAGAGTCGCGCTGAATGTTTGATATTCGATTCCCATTGGATGGATCATTTGTATACGCGCTAAACGCCCCCGCAAGTGACGCGACGACCTCTGTAAACAACTGCGTCGCAACGTCATTACCTGGATCCGTAAAGTCAAACACATTCCCATTTTGCAAAAATACAGCAGGAAGCAAATTTCGAACAAACATGATTGGGTCAACAATTTTCAATGTATAGGTACCACGGGTTGTCGCTCCAACTTGTGCATTCAAATATGCATCATCCCAGTAGATCGCAGATTGCGTGCCAAATCTATTGTTCGGCAATTCTTTAAGATTTACAAACAATGCAATTTGTTGAGATCCAACACGACCACCAAATTTGAATCTTTGCCAAGATTGCTTAACAATCGGTGAAACAAACCCGCCCTCGGCGAATAGCGACTCAGAAGCTGGATCATCTGAATTCCAGATATAGGCGCCAGGTTCAGCAATGAAGCTTGTTACCCCACCGTCTTGAAACGTGAGAAGGCCATATCCTTCCGGAACAACAATTTTTGAGCCATTTGTAATTACTGCGTCAGAACCTCTGGTGTTTGAACCACGGCCAGCATCTGTGCCCTGTCGTTCAGCTGGGAAAAATGCTGCAGTTTGACCCACCCATTGAGGAACAGTGTGGAAGTCCTTCCACTGATCCGCCAGCGTTCCGCCTATTGATCCAACTGCTGCCCTAATTAGCCCCATACCGCCCCATCTGCGTATCTTTTCTGATCAAACCGTTAAAGACAATAAGCACGTCAAACTAGCGCTTCTTAAAAATGTCCCTTACCGCATTTACAATCTTGTTGCTTGACTGATACACACCCTTCTCGTTTAATTTTGAGGAGATGTTGTCAACCGAATACCGAATGGTTTTGAGGCGATCAACCGCTTGATCCGTAAGTGTTACACCCGAAGGCTTTGAACCAAATTTCTTCTTCAATACGATTGCGATCAACGCAAATGGGCCAAATAGAACACCCAAAATTGTCCAAAGTCTAAGATCAAAGCCATAACTCTTAGCCATCCGGAAACAGAGGACCGTCCATACTGCTGTCCAAATGATCCATTCCATTTACGCCCCCTAAGTTAGAAAATCAGATATGTCCACCTTACGCCCCATAAGCACGATTGTCAAAAGATCAACACCTCACAAAGCTGATCTTCTGCTCAAATTCGATTGTCAAGATCTGGGAGTTGGTTGATTTCCCACTTTTGGGATTGGGAATCTGTTCACGTCTCCGACTTCACCCATTAAGTCAAATCAGCAGTCGTATGAACTGGCAGAGCCAAATCACACAAATTAAGTACCGGTTGCAATTTTCAGATTTACGTTTCTAGCGATGAACATCAATCTCATTAGGTGATTAGCGCAGAGTTGCGACAATGACCCAATCGCTACGTCCAGAACTGAAGTTGGTGCAATAGAAATCAATGGTGGGCGTTGAGGGACTTGAACCCCCGACATCTTCCTTGTAAGGGAAGCGCTCTAGCCAACTGAGCTAAACGCCCGGATTACGGACTACTGATGATACAAGCAATTTGGGGACTTCATAACCAGCGATTTCGGCGGAAAGTCCTAAATAACTGCCCGCATACAACCGCTAGTACGACCAGGACCAAGGGGTAACCGAACTTCCAACCAAGTTCTGGCATGTGTTCAAAGTTCATACCGTAGATACCAGCGACCATCGTCGGCACTGCCCCGATACCCACCCAGGCAGAAATCTTGCGCATATCACCGTTCTGATTCACCTGAATAAGTGCCGCATTGGCATGTAGTGCAGCATCAATGAGATCGTTCATGAATTCGATTTCATCCATTACCTTCAGCAAGTGATCGCGCACATCCGCAAAACGAGCTGAATATTTTGGATCAATGTTGCGTACTTTCCCTTCAGCCAGTTTCGATAGAGGCGCTACGAGCGGCAACACCGCACGACGAAATTCAATAACTTCACGCTTTACAAAGTACAAACGAGATGCTGGAGATGGAACTTCGTCATCGAATACGGAGTCTTCAAGTTGTTCTACATCTTCCAATAAATGCCCCGAAACATCCATGTATTGGTCAACGAGCCTGTCGACTATTTCGTGAACAACAGAAGTAGAGCCATCTGCGAGCTTCTTTGGATTTGCTTCAAGCTGGGCGCGAACCGACTTCAGTGGCAGCGCCTCCCCATGGCGAACCGCAATGACATATGTTGGAGAAACGTAGAGAGATACGTCACCAAGCACTACACGTTCAGAGCGCGGGTCATACGCAACTGTTTTTAGCAACAAAAATGTTTGATCTGAATACTCATCAAGTTTCGGTCGCTGTTTCCCCGAAAGCGTGTCTTCTACGGCAAGTGGATCTAGGAAATAATCCTCTGCCAATCTTTCAAGTTCGGCGGGGCGCGCTTCAGAAAGACCGATCCACACGAAATCTCCATCAACTGGAACTTCATCAAATTCAATTCGGCTGCCACTTCGATAACGGGCTTGGTCAATCAGCACGATGCCACACTATTTCTTTACGGCACCGGAGGTGAACTGATCGGCCGTTTGCACCCAACCAGAAAACCGAGTTCCCAGAAGTGAATGAAGGCGATCTGTCGACATCAGGTAACTGATGAAAGCATTGTCGTCACAGTGGTCGGGAAGGTGCCCGCTCTCGCGAAACTTGTCGAGCGCCTGCTTGCACCATGCCGAATAGCGCAAAAAATCTCCTGCACCAAAGTCGGTCAAATCGAGCATCCACGAATCCGAGATTTGACCAAATTCCCACATCCAATCAATCGCATATTGGTCGACTGTGGCAACACGGTTATCACTTGGCGAAATCGCATTCAATAACGACGACCCGAGAACTGACCCCAATCCACTGAGCGGCGAGGCAAGGAACTGTTCGAACGTCGGATTGGATTTCAGCTTCAGAACCTCTTCGCCAATTTCGATGCTTGGCTGCGAAGCAACCTGACACACAAGCACAGGAGCATTCGCCACTCGCTCACCCGCCCACACCATGGTGGCGCAGAATGCGCGGTACATCTCATCGGCCTGATTCGACCATTCGAACATGGACTTAACCATCGCTCGCGAAACGCGATCTGGGAATGACCAGTCTTGCGAAATTTCTAGTCCCGAATTCTCCTTTGACCAGCGTTCGCTCTTCCATAACGGACCAGCGTTTGAAAATGCATTGCCGCCTTCGGACACGTAGGCATTCAATAGCGCAACGAGTCGCGACCAAGCGGCCCTT
>Ga0315901_10010029_pt1 | contig 10827 bp, 8 predicted proteins | sample LakEriMetagenome_10_FD_203761 | JGI IMG/M metagenome (GOLD analysis project Ga0315901, IMG submission 203761) | Freshwater fungal communities from buoy surface, Lake Erie, Ohio, United States - Buoy 2 MA116 | ecosystem: Environmental > Aquatic > Freshwater > Lake | place: USA: Lake Erie, Ohio...
GCTCGAGCAGTTGATCGAGCAGGCGACACAGGTCGTGAAAGGTTAGGCACCGGCAGTAATGGCCACCGTAGTGCTGTCACACTCACCTGCGGCGGAGGCTTCGCGTTCACCTTTTAACGGACGCACGGGGCTTTATTCTTCGACGACCTTTTGGCAATCGTTTTTAGCCGTTGCAGTGCTGCCTCTGCATGTTTTTTCCCCAAACATGGGGCTTCTTGCCCGGGCTCTGGTGCAATCGCCGATTACGTGGTCGGCGCAATTTGACAGCCTGATGCCGTTGCTTTTGACCTCGCTGTCGTGGCAGAGTTTCGAACGCACAACATCGGGCGGGTTCTACGCAGACGCGGCGACGGGGCTCGAGGGATATGCCTATATTTTCGGTGTTTCCTTGATGATAATTCGTTATGTGACGTTTCGTGCGGGCTATCCACGGCTAGCCGGAAAGTCGGCATTCGATCGGCGTTTTCTAGTCTTGTGCCTCTTGTTAGCGCTGACACTCGTGGCGGCATATCGTGGGGCGATCGCGGGGGAACGCGGATGGTCGAGCCCTTTTCGCGCAGCACTTACTGCTGGTGGCTTTTTCTATGGGATCATCCTCGCGCAAACGTACGGCCCCAGCGTAAAGATGATGGCTGGCTTCTACCTTCCGGCTGGGTTGATCTTCTACGGCTTGTCATCCCTCGGCTACCTTGATCATCGATTAATCTGGACACTTGCGCCATTCGTATCGGCGGCCGGGGGGTACATACTCGCCACGCAACCGCTCTCGTGGTCAGGGCTGGGTGCTGCCGCCACACTAGCCGTATCTGGATGGCGTTGCGTTCTTGGACCGATGAGCACCGGGACTTTGGTACTACTGTGGAGCTGCGGGTTGTTGGTGGCTCTTTTCGCGACGCGGCAAAGCCTCGGGTTGGGTCGACTTGCCCGCAGGCCAGTGATCTTGATAGTCGCCGCCAGCATGATCATCGCAACCATTTACGTTACGCTCAATAAGCAGGAAATGGCCGCAGAGGCAGTGCGTCGAGAAGAATCAATCTCGAGATATCTTTGGTGGAAGCTGGTCGAGGACCGCGGGTTGATTTGGAGCCAGGCGATGGATGCGTTTGTGTCGCGCCCGCTTTCAGACATTTTGTTTGTGCCTGGGGGGGCGTCCATCGAATTGCGCTACGGCGGCAAGTTCTACAACATGAAAATTGGGCTCCATAACGCCTATCTTGATGTGATTTACTATATGGGCCTCGTTCCTGGCGGGCTCTTTTGCTGCTACATACTGTTACTGTGCTGGGACTGCCTAAAGGCTTTGGGCCAAAAACTTCCCGCTGACATCGAGATCATGGCTTTCGGCGTGCTGATCACCGCCATCGTCGGCGGGTTCTCCGGTCAATACTTCATCCACCAGGAAGGGGGAACGTGGTTTTACCTTCCTGCGGGCATCGTCTCGGGATACTACTTTCGACACCGGCCCTTGGAGTCTGCCTCGCGGCCGGCCTTGTCTCCGGGGCTGAGATGACGTGGCGTCGGTTCGCCGAATTCTTTTCGTGCAGCATGCGTCGTCACTGGGGGGGTCGGCCGTCAGCCTGCGATACTTGATGGCTTCGCTCTCTGCGCTCGGATACGAGCCGCACGTCGCACTGCTGCATGCCTCGCCCCAGTTGCGAGCAATCTATGCGGGCGATGGCGTTGTCGTTCACGATCTCCACGAAATGCCAACTTGCGAGCACACGACCGCCAGTTGGGCAACCATCCGCCGACCTCGCACGATCGCTAACGCCATCAATTCGTTTTTGAAGAGGCGTGCTGGCGGCACAGCCTTGTGTCGGCTAGTTGAACGCGTCCGCCCAGACATCGTTCATCTCAACTCCGCTGTTCTCGCCTATGCGGCCCAGGCGCTTCATGCGATCAACGTGCCGTTCGTATGGCACGTCCGCGAATCGCCTGTGCGCGGCACGCTCGGCGTTCGCACGGCCATGCTCGCGCGTGCCATGAAGACGCTGCCCGACGAACTGATCTTCATCTCGCGGGCGGATCGGGCCGCCTGGGTGGATGATGAGTGCGGCAAGGTGATCTATAATTGCGTCGCGGACCTGGTTGGCGATTCTGCGGAAACGGCCGACTCGCCGACCCGCGAACGCCTCGGCATCCCGGAGTCGGCTTTTCTCATCTGTTATGTTGGCGGCTTGGCCGAAATCAAGGGAATCGACGTCCTGCTTCGAGCTCTGCCGGAGGTGTTTGCCAATCATCCGAACGCCTTCGTGCTTATGACGGGTGCGGAGGCGGCCCCGCCGGCATCACGTCTGTCTGCGGCCGTGCGCTGGGCGGCGCCTCGGGTGGGCCTTCCGCTGCCGTACCAAAGGTGGGAGGCGCAGCTAGCTGCTCCGGGTTTCGCCGAGCGCGTGCGCCGCCTGCCGTTTTGCCTCACTATCGAACGTTACATGCGCTTGGCTGACGTGCTCGTGTTTCCTGCCGTGCGACCCCACTTCGCACGGCCCGTGATCGAGGCGGCTGCTGTTGGCGTTCCGACCATCGCTTCGCGGCTGCCAGGCGTGACGGAAATCATCGACGATCGCGCCGCCGGGCTCCTATGTCCTGCCGGTGATGCAGGGGCGCTTGCTGCCGCGATCGGTGAATTGTGCTCTCGACCGGCATGGGCGAGGGAATTGGGCACTGCGGCGCGCTTGAGCATAGGGGATCGGTTTTCGGTCGCAAAGCATGTGAGAGCCATCATCGCGGTGTATGATGACGTTGCCGGCACACGGGGCGGAGTCCGCCAGAGTTGATGGTCGCTTCACCGCTGCATGCCCGGTTATCGAAGACTGGGGCCGCCTCGGAAGTCGATCGGCTGGTCTGGCTGGGAGCCTGCCTGAAGCCGGATGTCATTCTTACCCGCTTCGCCGTGTCGCCCGCCGCGCAGCGTTGGCAGCGCGGCCTCCTTGCGGGCTTGAAGCAGACCGTGACCGATCTGCAGGTGCTTGGCCACTGCCCCGATAGAACGTGGCCCTACGGCCACCTACGCCCAGGATCGGTCGCTGAGCTCGACGAGGCCTTTGCGCAGACGCTCGTGCCCTACACAAATCTGCGCGGGCTCCGCTCCAGCTCACTGGCGAAAAACTATGGCTCCGCACTGTCCAGGATTCACGCCAGTGGCGTTGGGAGCCCTGTGATCGTTTCCTACAATGCCGACGAGCATGTTCGGATTGCGGTGCACAGAACGTTTGAAGGGCAGGTTCCCTGGGTTCCCATCATTCTTGACCACGGGCTGATTGGCGATACCTGGACCGGGGGCGAGCCGTTACTGCGCGGCACCGCAGGCGCCGTATATCTGAGTTGGTGGGCGCATAGCCGACACACGGGCTCGCCTTCTTTGCACCTTGATGGCGGAGTCACAGAGGCCAGCAAGGGCTTCCCGATCCGGTCCACAGTGAAGCCCAGGTTGCTCTACACCGGATCGCTCGACCAGTGGGGCGGCATCACACAACTCCTCGATGCCTTCGCACGACTGCAGATCCCGAACGCGACGCTTGTTGTCACGGGCTGGAGCCAATGGCCGGCAATCAGAAACAGGCTGGAGACTACGGCGGGCGTTGACTATCGCGGCCGCGTGGACGAAGCCACGCTGTTGCAACTAGCCGAAGAGGCCGCCGTTCTCGTCAATCCGCGGCCCTTGAAGATACCCGGCAATCAGATGAATTTTCCATCCAAATTGCTGGAGTACCTCACGTATGGCCGGCCGGTCGTCACGACGATGACACCCGGCGTCTCGCCGGAGTACGCAGACTTCACGATACCCGCGAAATCCGACTCGCCAGATGACTTGGCTGCCGCCATCGATCGGGCCCTTTCGCTCGACCATGATCATCGCGTGGAGATGGCTCGGCGAGCGGAGCATTTTCTATCCACCACCCGACTATGGTCGATCCAAGCGGCGAAGCTTTGGGACTTTCTTCGGTTCGAGGTGGCCTCCGCATCATGACGCGCATCGCGATCGCCTGGAGCGGGCTTCCCTGCTACGGAGCACGGTTGATTCGGGCGGGACTGGAACGGTCCGGCGAACCCGTGACGGTGCTCGGTACTCCCCCAGACGTGCCCGCGCGGGGAATGGATGAAATCGTCGGGCAGCCGGTAAAGTGGGTGCAATCTAATGACAAAGCCACCTGGCGATCGCTCGGCCTGCCGGTGCCGAGCGTTTTTTTCTTCACTGGCTGGTCGGAGCCGGTCTTCATGAGACTCGCTCGCGAGGTTCGCGACGCGGGCGGCACCAACATCGGCATGATCGACAACAGTTTTCGTGGCACGTGGAAACAGGCGATCGGGGCGATCTATTTTCGTTGCCAACTGCGAGCTCTGTACGACTTCTTCTGGGTTCCGGGCCAATCCGGAGTTCAGTTGGCTTCAAGGCTGGGCATACCTCGCGATCGCATCGCCGTCGGCCAATACTCGGCAGATACCGAGTTGTTTCAGGAGTCGCCGGCAATGCTCGCTCGGCCGCGGCGGTTTCTCTTTGTCGGCCAATTCATCGAACGAAAAAATGTTCGCTTGCTCTGCGAGGCATTTCTGCAAGCCTTCGGCGGCGCGGCCAATCCGCCTGAGCTGCTCTTGGTGGGTTCCGGTCCTCTCCGCGGACAGTTGCCCTCGCATCCTTCCATCAGCATTGAGAGTTTCGCCCCGCCCGAGCGCATCCGCGAATGGATGACCACGAGCCGTTGGTTCGTGCTTCCGAGCAAGCACGATCATTGGCCATTGGTGATCCACGAGGCTGTTCTGTCCGGGTGCATGCTGTTGCTGAGTTCCGCGATTGGCTCGATCAGCGAGTTCGCTACTGTAAAAAACTCGCGCGTCGTGCCGACAGACGACTGCCACGCCCTGGTAGCCGGCTTTCGCGATCTCGCTTCCCTGCCTGACGAAACACTGGAGGCGGGGCGGCTTGAAAGCCTGTCTTTGGCGAACAAGAGAAGCGTCGCACGATGGGCCGAAACATTCGTTGAGTTCAGCCTTGGGCGCGGCGTCGCGGAGCATGCCCGTGCTGTTTAGCGGCTTCCTATGGCGACTGCCGGTCATGGTGGCTGTCATGTACCATTCGGCCCGATGAGAATCCTCCATTTCACACCCATGTATGCCCCGGCATGGAAGTATGGGGGCGTCGTGCGTTCCACCACACTCCTCTGTGAAACGCTCGCTCAACTCGGGCATCAGGTGACCGTGGTGACGACCACGGCGGGTACGGCACACGAACGGGCTTGCACGCCGGTGGCCGACCGGCGAAACGGCGTGGCCGTCATCTACGCGCCATACAGCCGCACCCCCCTTGGCGTGGACTCCCCAGATCTGGGCCCGATCCTTGACCGTGCGGTTCGCGAGCACGACATCCTGCATCTCACGGCAGTGTGGCAACCGACGGGCCGCCGCGCGCAGATCGCCGCCATTCGACATGACAAGCCCTACATCGTGTCGCCCCGCGGAGCGTTAAGCCCCTTCTCGTTTTCCCATGGAGGCTGGAAGAAAAAACCGTATTGGCTGCTTGTGGAGCGAGGCATCACCAGCGCCGCGGCGCTGCTCCACGCGACCGCACCGCTCGAAGAAGAGGAACTTCACCGGCTCCTTCCTTGCCAGCGGGTGGCAACGGTGCCGAACGCCGTGGACGCCTCTCTCTGGACATCCAGCCAGGCAGGACGCGAGGCTTGGCGCGCAGAGCACGACCTTTCACCGGACGACTTCGTCGTGATGCACGTGGGGCGGTTGGAGCCCAAGAAGAACATTGCCTTCCTGGTCGAGGCCATGCGACTGGCCGTCGGGCAGCGACGGCTTACGCTCGCGATCATCGGCTCTGCCCTTAAGCCGGCATATGAGGCACGTTTGGTTTCGCAGTTGCAAGGTTTTCCCGGCCGCGTGATCCGCGTTCCAGACACGCCCGATGCCGGCGCGCTAGCTGCTGCCTACTCTGCCGCGGATGCCGTGGCATTGCCCAGCCACCACGAAAACTTCGGCAATGTGCTTCTGGAATCTCTGCTCTGCGGAACACCCGTCGTGGCGTCAAAGAATGTCGGGGCGGCGTTTCTCACGTGCGACGTTCCCGGCACCACCGTATTGCCGCTCGACCTGACCATCTGGGCCGAGGCTCTTGTGGCATTGCATGGCGGCGATGCAGACGGGTGTTCGACACAGCGCGTGTCTAACGAAACCCGTGCCGTTCTGGCCTCTCGCTTCTCACCGCATGCCACGGCCGCGGGCATCGCCAGGCTCTACGAGGACGCGCTGCGTGGCGACTGAGGGTGCCGACATCACTGCGATCGTGCTGACCAAGAACGAGGAACTCACGCTCGCGCAGGCCCTGGATTCCTTGTCGTTCTGCCGTCGCACGGTTGTCGTGGACTCCGGGAGCACCGACCGCACGGCAGCGATCGCCCTGGAGCGGGGGGCGGACGTGTTCACCAATGTGCAGCAACCGCCGTTTCGAATCGACGTGCAGCGTAACTGGTCCCTCGACTCATGCGACATCCGCACCGCGTGGGTGTTGTTTCTCGATGCCGATGAAGTCGTTACGCCGACTTTGCGAAACGCTCTCCAGAACATTGCGGCAGACAACGGGGATCCTCATGCAGCCTATGAACTCACGCCCCGGTATCTTTTTTGGGGAACATGGCTCAAGCGGACGCTCGGCTACCCCAACTGGCATCCGAGGTTCCTGAGGCTCGGCGCAGCGCGATTTGCCGGTGGCGTGTGGGAGCATTTTGAGACGCACGGCACGGTGGGGCGGATCGCCGCCCCATACGATCACTTCGCCAACTGCAAAGGAATGGACGACTGGATCGCCAGACACGTGAGATATGCGTCGTGGGACGCCGACATGCAGTGCTCGCTTATGGAAAGCGGACAGGCCGGCGCCTTCGGCACCGCCCGCAAGGCAAAACTGCGGGCACTGGCAGCTCGGTTATGGCGATGGCGACCGTTGGTCCGATTTCTTTACATGTACGTGTTTCGGCTCGGCTTTCTCGACGGTGTTGCGGCACTTCACTTCTGCCGTCGCTACTTCATCTACGACACGATGTTCGTGCAAATGGTAATTGAGAAGCAGCGACTGAAGCGCGGGCAGCCCCTGTGACGTCAACTGCCGTCGAATATCGGCCCGAACTCGATGGCCTCCGGGGCATCGCGGTGGCCGGCGTATTGCTCAATCACGTGGCCGCCAAGGCTTTTCCGGGCGGGTTTGTCGGGGTGGACGTGTTCTTCGTTCTTTCCGGCTTCCTGATCACCGGCATCATCCAGCGCGCCGTTGATCGGAACAGGTTTTCGCTCGCTGATTTCTACTGCCGGCGACTGAAGAGGCTTTTGCCCGCAGCGGCGGTGATGGTGATGGCGTGCCAATGTGTCGGCGCCCTGATTTTCCTCCCCAAGGATTACGCGGACCTGGCGACATCGTCGATGGCCTTTACTGCAATGGCTGCGAACGTGCTTTTCTATCGCTGGGACGACTATTTTGCCGGCCAGGCCCAGTCGTGGCCGTTGCTTCACGCATGGTCGCTGTCTGTCGAGGAGCAGTTTTATCTGTGCTTTCCGATTCTGATGTGCTTGCCCTTTATGCGAGGGCGTCGCAGGCGACTCATCGCGCTGTCGTGCTTGCTCGTGACCTCGCTCGCCACGTCCATCTATCAAGTCGCAACTGACCCGAAGGCAGCCTACTATCTGCTGCCGAGCCGCGCCTGGGAGCTTGCCGCCGGCGCGCTCGTCGCGCAGCTTCCAGCGACGGCGCCACTCCGCGTCCCCAGGCCGACGCTGGACTGGCCCATCGGCCTGGTCGCCCTCGCGGCGATCATTGTGCCCATGGCAGCCTACGGCGAGCGGACCCCCTTCCCAGGACTGGCCGCCGCTATTCCTGTGGCTGGCACGGCTCTCTTCCTCGGGTGGTCGACCTTGACGACAACCGTGTGGCGAGAACTCATCAGCTGGAAGCCGCTCGTGGTGCTGGGGCAAATTTCGTATTCGCTTTATTTGTGGCACTGGCCGGTGATCATTTTTGCGAGATACGCATGGTCGGCCGAGCCTTCTTCGTGCCCCCCCTATGTGCCACTGCTTGCGGGACTGGCTTCGGTGCCATTGGCTTGGACGTCATACTCTTTAGTGGAGAACCCGCTTCGGAGGGCGACGCTGAGTAACTTTGCTGTGTGTGGTGCTTCTATCCTCGTCGGAGCCGCCTTATGCGCCATCGGATACGGCGTGCGAGTGAACGGCGGATTTCCGTCGCGAATGACGCCGATCGTGCGGCAGTATGCGGCAGGCATGACGGACCGTCACGGGCGCAATGCGGAGACCTTCGCCCTGGCGCTCGACGACGTCCGCGAGGGCAGGTTCGCGCGAATTGGCGACCGAAGCGGGAGCGGACGGCCGCGGTTTGTTCTGTGGGGTGACAGTCACGCCAATTCACTTATGCCCGCATTCGACTCGGTCGGCATGCAACATCACGTCCAAGGCATGATCGTCGCTCGCGCTTCCACTCCACCCCTTCTGCAGTTGTCCGTCGCCACACCTACATATCAGGCCGACCAAGACTTCACGGCTGCCGTGCTGGAGCGCGTCGTGAAAGATCGAATACCAGTCGTTATTCTGGCAGCCCGATGGACCGGATATCTCGAGGACGACCTTCGCCACGGCACGGAGTTGATTCGTGAATCACAGGCGAAAAACCTCGTATTTCAACAATCGCTCGGCACGACCATCGCGCGGCTGATCTCTGCCGGGGTGCGAAAAGTCTGGATCGTGGAGTCGGCTCCCGAGCATGTGTTCAATGTCCCAAAACAACTTGCGATACATGCGATGCTCGGGCGCGCGCCCCCTAGAGGAACGACCCCGCAGGAGCACGTCGCGCGGAACGCCGCAGTTCGGGCGATTTTTAAAGGATACGCGGGAAGCGACGTGGCTCTTCTTGACCTTGCCGAACCGCTTCTGAAACATTCCGGCACACTCACAACCGCGAATGGGGCCCCACTCTACTTCGACTCGCATCACCTGTCGACGCAAGGCGCCCTTGAAGTCAGCGTTGCTGTCGAGCCCGTTTTCGCCGAGATCATGAACGCTCATTGATGAATGCTTTTTGTGGCCCGAGGAAAACCAACACCGATGGAAATGACGGCGCCTAGCATGACAGAACCACACGCGGATACAACGATTGCGGTCGTGGGGATGGGATACGTCGGCCTGCCGCTTTCCGTGGCCTTGGTGCGGGCAGGATATCGCGTACATGGTCTCGACACTGACGGCCAAAAGGTTGCGACCCTGGCCCAGGGAAAGAGCTACATCAAGCACATCCCGGCAGACCCGTTGAGAGGCTTTATTGAATCGCACCGATTGATTCCCAGCGGCGACTTTTCCCGGGTGAGCGAGGCAAACGCTGTCATTATCTGCGTGCCCACGCCGCTCACACCGCACCGCACGCCTGATTTGTCATTTGTTGAAGCGACGGCAAGATCGATTGCACCGCACATCTCACGCGGGCAATTGGTAATTTTGGAGTCGACAACCTACCCAGGTACGACTGACGAAGTGATGGTACCGATTCTCGAACAAGGCAGCGGCCTCCAAGCTGGCACGGATTTCCTCGTTGCGTATTCGCCTGAACGAGAAGACCCGGGCAATCTCGCGTCGGGATTGAGCGAGATCCCAAAACTGGTGGGCGGTATCAACGCCGAGTCTTGCGCGCGGGCTTGTGACATTTATCAACGGATTGTTAGGCAGGTGGTGCCCGTGTCGAACTGTCGTGTTGCCGAAGCCGCAAAGCTGCTCGAAAACATCTTTCGCTCGGTCAACATAGCCTTGGTGAACGAACTCAAGATCATCTATTCCGCCATGGGCATCGACATCTGGGAGGTAATCGCGGGGGCGTCCACAAAGCCCTTCGGGTTCATGCCGTTTTATCCGGGACCAGGCCTTGGCGGGCATTGCATTCCAATCGATCCGTTCTATCTCACGTACAAGGCGCTCGAGTATGGACAGCGCACACGGCTGATCGAGCTTTCGGGCGAAATCAACACGGCGATGCCCGAGTATGTCGTGACCCAGGTGGCCCGGGCCCTCAACGACGACGCAAAGTCGGTGCGCGGCGCGCGAATCCTGCTGCTTGGACTCGCGTACAAGCCGGATGTCGATGATGACCGTGAGTCACCGACATATGAGATCATCAAGTTGCTCGAGCAACTTGGCGGCGTGGTGGCCTACAATGACCCGCATATCCCAGAAATTCGTCCGGGACGGAGCCACCACTGGGTGGCTGGCCGCGCATCCCAGCCGATCGAAGCGGGATACGACCTGTTCGTGGTTTGCACCCATCACAAAGAGTATGCGGGAGTGGACTTCGCGGCCCTCGGCATTCCAGTCGTGGACTGCCGCAATGCAGTTAAGAAACGGCCATCCCGCTACTACCAAGCTTGACACGAGAGACCCGCCTCGGACTCCATCATGGGCCTCGACGCCTCGTTGTCGGCGTGAACCGTATTCGGCCTATCTCGAACTCTGCATCCGGCGTCATGTATGGCCGATCCCATTGGCGGTCCGGGTCCGCCCACGCCTCCAATGCATATCCAGCATCGATACACGGTACTTCCAACGGCTCGAGTTGCGCGAGGATTCGTGCTTTCCCGATCCCCGCACCGATGAGGCACATATCGGGCGCCTCGGCGATCGATGCAAGGTCAAGGCTGTCTGCGAACGATCGAGTCGGGGAGATCGTCAGCCACTCCACCGTCCTGAAACCAATCTCACGAAGCGCGGCGATGATCGCCACTCGCTTGCAGCCGATCGCAGAGTGAACGACGAGAAGGCGACGACCGGCAGCCAGATGAC
>Ga0315901_10010033_pt1 | contig 10823 bp, 4 predicted proteins | sample LakEriMetagenome_10_FD_203761 | JGI IMG/M metagenome (GOLD analysis project Ga0315901, IMG submission 203761) | Freshwater fungal communities from buoy surface, Lake Erie, Ohio, United States - Buoy 2 MA116 | ecosystem: Environmental > Aquatic > Freshwater > Lake | place: USA: Lake Erie, Ohio...
CATAGCAATCCACCGTCGAGATTGAACGCCCAGTGCTGTGTGTTTAGTTCGCCGATATTTCTTTGGACCCGTTGAAGCAAGTTCGAAAACGCTTGTGGGCTCGGTTCCACATCCATCAGCGCGCGGGTTTCTTGCCGAGATTGGTCAAGATATCGGGCAAATTGTTTGAGTTGGTTCTGCAAATGCTGGGACACGTGCGGTTCGAGTTGTTGTCCTAGTTGAGCGACCGAGTCGATGGTCTGCTCTGCAATGATTTGGGAACGGGCGAGCATCGCAAAGTCCATATTGCGTGTCCCCTTTTCGAGTTGCTCGGTCTGATATGCCCGAAGGCCCATTAAGTCCTTCGTGATTGCAGTTAAGCACTCATGACCGATCAATTGGCGATAGATGTCGGTGACCCGTGCAGTGGCTCCTTCGGATTCGTCCATCGAGGCCAAGGACCTATCGATCCGTTGCTGAAGGATTTGAAGCAGCTTTTCCGGGATCTTTGTAGGAGCCTGGGGTGAATTAGCAGCCATCGAATCGGCGGGGATCCATTCTTCGGTGCTCGTTGCCAATGCGATGCTTGGAATGGTTTCTTTTTCCCATTTGGCAACATTTCGAACGATAAACTCAGCTTCGCTTTGGTCGATGATCCGGGGCAAGGAACTTACTATCTTTGCGGATAGCTCTCGGAATCGAGAGCAAGACTTTCCCCAGTCCTGCGTGAACGCTTTGACTTGATCTGCGATCTGTTCACGTTCGGCGATAGAGAGATTCGGATTTTTGAGTTGCTCGAGCTTGGGACGCAACTCAGCACGCTTGGTTCGTACCAGATCTGCCATGCGCTGCAACTCGGGTGTCAACGACGCTCGCAAAAGTAGATGCTTGTGCCGGTCGCGATCAAATCCGGGAGAGGCGAGTACCAATTGCACTGGGTTTGAATAGGATGTTTGTCCTGCAAGATCTGTTGCCGCAATGCGGATTGACACGAGATCTCCGGAGGCAAGCGAGGAAGTCAGCATGTCCCACTTCCACGAACTAGAACCTAGCGAGGGAGAATCGACTCCATCCAGACCGGTCCAAGCGACCAAGCCTGAGGGATACTTTTGATTCGAAGTGTTGCCTTCGTTATCAGGCCCATTCCCGTTGAAAGCGACGATTGGTATTTCAAATTCCAAAGCCATCCAGGGAGCTCGATTGACGGAGATCTCTTGCCTCAAAGTTGCTCCGGGAAGATCGTCTGCGGAGACAGCCGCAAGGCTGACGATTTCCTCGGGGGCCACCACCCACGTTTGTTTTGGTGATGGAGCGGCGTTCCACAGCGTTTGTTCCGTCGTCGACCACATCACGTTGGGGGCGTGATCGGAAACCGCATTGATCTCATGGAGAGGAATGTAAGTATTCTCGATAGGTTGGTCCGCTCCTTCGACATCTGCCTTGAGTTTAATCTGGTATCGAGCATCTCCATCGACCGTCCATGGAGCCGACCAAATCTTTCGCTCCTCGCGAAAGCTCATGGGGATCGATGACTTTTCCCCAGAGTTCAGGCTCTCGATGACAAGCTGCGCAGAAGACAATGGCATCGATGCTTCGATTCCAATTTCGAGTTCCATCGCATCCAGGGTGGTGATGTCCCCTTCGTTGGAAATTCGCGATACATCGCCAAGACGCGTGTATTCGGGGAACCGAAATGTGTGCTGAAAGTTGGTGACCCGCGGCCTCGGAGAAGGGGTGAGTTTGCGGAATAGCGTTTTGGCATCGCCAGCGATAAAGCGGTATTCCAATGCTTCTTTGGCGATCGGGGCCGTGCCTGCGAAGAGGAGAGGTGACTGTTGGATTTTCGTCAATTCAATGCGTTGGATCGCATCTCTCGAACTGTTGCCCCATTTGCGCACCTCCAATAGAGCAACGTCCGTTGGGTCGCCTTGGATCTCAATCTCGAACGAGACTGATTGGTTTTCCGGTACGGTTGATTCAGTCCGAGCGGGAGAAAGTACCTCGATCTTGGTCCGAGATGGGCGCTGTAGGTCCAGGAATGGAAGTAGCGCACGCGAAAAGCGTTGTGGCATTTCTAGCTTTGGGATGGCACAGAGTGCAGCGACTAAACCTGTTCCTGCGACTGCTGCTAACACGGGTTTGCGGACCAAGGACCAGGGCAAAAGGTCCGGTACGTTGACCTCAACCAGCGAGTTGGCCACTTGATGCTCGATCGCTCGCAAGAAGCTACCGCTAAAGTGTCGGTTCGATTCCGGCGTGCGTGCCAGCTCAACGCAGGATAGCAAGCTTTCTTTCAGTTCCGGATGAGCATATTCCACATGCTTCGCCAAGCTGATTGGATCCAATCCTTTCCAGGAACGGGCGATACCGAACGCAATGCCGCACGCGGCACATACGGCATACATCGCTAGGCTCAGTACCCAACGGGTGGCGTCGTCGATCCAGCCAAGGGCATCGAGGAGCACGATGATCGATGCTCCAGCGATCAAGGCCAACAGAGCAACAGACAGGCCTTGGATGAATAACAGCAACGTTTGACGCGTTCCGAACCGATTCACCCACGCGTCGATGGTTTGTCTCGAAGATACTTTGCGATCTTGATTCGAGTGGCCGGATCCATAGGATGCAACTGTAGTGCTCATTAGACTAATCCTGCTCGCTTGCGCATGAACCACTCGACGGCCAAAAGCCCGATCACCGTCAAGAACCACGGATAGCTTTGCCAAAGCAACGTTTGGCTCTGCTCGATTTTACCTTTTTGAAAACGTTTCAACGACGAGGAGATGCGGTCCGCGTCTTGCTCGTCAAAGTACGCTCCACCGGTCACCGATGCGATTTGCTCAAGTAGTGTGCGATGCATCGCCAAGGACTGCATCTCTAAATCTTCTGGGGGTTGGATCAAGAACTCCGTTTGTAGCTCCAGGGCTTCGCTGGGGACACCTGGAACATCAAGCGTTATCTCGTAGCGTCCAGGGAGCAAGGAATTGGTTGAAGCCGCATACAAACCCGTCGCTTCCCCATTTTCCGATAGTGGATTTTCGGACAACGGAATCGTGTCGATACGAACACCATCGCAAGAAACGATCGCGGTAGCACGTACCTTCGAGAGTGGGTTTCGATTGGAATCCCGAATTCTAGCTCGGATCAATACATCTTCACCGAACGAGTAGGATCGGTCCCCAGAATCGAGGGCGATAAAGTCATTCTCCACCGCATATGGAGCTTGCATCACCCACTGAGCCAATTGATTCCAAAACCTTTGGTGGTAGAGGTCTGCGACGTTGTAACGCCAACGCCATGTTTCATCGTTGGCAAGGTAGACGATGCGACCTTGGCCGAGTTGTCGAGTGACGATCATCGGGAAGAGTCGATTGGCTTCGGTTTTGCCCATCACCAAGACTTCGGCTCCCGGTGCGGATTCGACGCGTCTGGCGACGCGAGGGCTCGGAAACGACTCCCACAACCTGCGATTGGAGGCGGCATCTTTTTCAAAGGCGAAAGCTCTTTGGTCGATGGCGATATCTTCAAGTGTTAGCGATGCAATCGGTATCGGCGCGTTTTCGTCGGTGAATCGGACAGGAAGCCAATCGATGGACTCCCCGGTTGCGGACTCCCCCGTCGCATTTTGGGGAGGCGGTTCACGTCCGCTGTCGATCCAAATAACTCCCCCACCGATCTCTGCAACGTAGTCAGAAATCCAACGTAATTTTGGACCGTCCATGCTTGCGACACTATCGAGCGACAGCACCAGCAAATCCAATCCCACCAGCTCCTCGCGGGATTTCGGAAACGGATTCCTTTCGAACTCTTCGGGGCCAAGCACGGTCGTGACATCCCACGCCTCGTCCCGTTGGAATGCATTTTTGATGTATCGCGACTCCCATCGGCCTCGCGGGTCCATCACTAAGACGCGATTTTTCCTCACGACTCCCCAAAGCGACGATTCGTACCGATTGTTATCCGCTGCGATATCTCCGCCGAGGGTAGACGTTTCAAAGACGAGTTCGATGGGAACAGCTTTTTGGCGGGTCGATGCATCGAGTCCGCTAAACAGTTTTTCACCTGGGATTCGGTATTCGATAGTTCTCGTTGGTGATCCGTCGGACTCGTAGGATTGGCTCCAAACAACTTGGGTGCCATGCCGTATAGAAACCTCGAACGATTGACCTCGCGGAAGCTGTTGTTTTAGGTTTGCGGTCCCTTGCAGGCTGTCGGTGCGGTACATGGACCTTGAGTGATTGACACTGATCACTCCGACGTCCTCTGGCTCGTGGGACTGTCCATAGCCGATGGTGAAGATCGGTATAGAACTACGTGCGATTCGCTCCGCAACCGCTACCGGAGATTCCCCAGCATTCGACTGACCATCCGACAAAAGTACGATCGCTGCGGGGCGTGTCGAGTCGGTTTCGGCCGGTTTGGGAGCGACGGTGTCGTGGGGGAGCAGTTGTCGTGTTGCGTGCGCTAAAGCATCGCCGATCGCGGTGCGATTACCGACTGACGCTAGGTCAAATTCGATTGGGGCAGTCGCCGCGTGCGAACGTGAATCCCATGCGACCGGCAACGAAGAGCCTTCAGCATCAGCCTCTGCGAACTCGTAAAGCTGAAGATGGAAATTGCCGCGTTGTTGAGCCAGCCACCCGGAATCGGCAACATTACGGTCTCCCTGGAGCCATCGTCGAGCGCGATTGAGCCGAGTGTTTGGATTGCCCTCGGCATTCGCCGTGGTCGTTTTAGCCTCATTTGCAACGACAGCTTTCGGAGCAGCCTCGCGCGGACGTATTTGGTCATCCATCCCCATGCTGCTGGATCCGTCGACCAGCAATGCAATGCGGGCTAGCTCCCCCGAGACCCACTCATGGTGCAGGCTGGGCCCAGCGAGCATCAGCATGATGATCGCGAATGCGACAGCGCGCAATGTGGGGAGTATGTACGAGACGGGCGATTGAAGAAATTTGGTCTCCCGAAAATACCAGATCCAAATTGCGATCGACCCAACCAGTACCGCGATCAGAACAAACCAAAGGGGCAGGATTCCCCCGAATTGCAATCGTGTCATGCCGCACCTCGCTTGTTACGAGAGGATTGGACGACACCAGGAGTTGCTTGAGCCGTTTTGGCTAGCCTCGCATTCATCGATTGTTGGAGGAACATTTCGGCGAGGAACATCACAAGCAAACCTAGCCAGAACCAAGTCCACAACTCTTTACCGCCCCAACTCGATCGGATCGAGTTCAGCCAGGCGTTTGCTGATGAAGACATTGTGGCGGAAGCATCCGAGGCGATCTCTTCAACCTCGTTGCTTGTAAGTCGTTCGCGATTCAATTCCCTTTTGCGGATTGCCACAGGCAATTGGGTTGCCATGCTTCGTCGCTCCTCACCATGGGTTGCTCGCGATATTCCCAGCAGACGAGGGCTTGGAAGAAACGTCATGGTTTTTCGAGAGGATGCGGCCATCCCTGGGTCGGCTGAATTCGATGGAGTGCTGGACGAAGTTGTAGGTTTTTGGGAATCGCTCACCAAAGGGACTTCGGCGGTCGACTCATCGGGGAAAAGAACTTGGACGGTGGTGTTTGTGCTATTGGATGCAATTTTCCATTCTTCGCGCCACGGTTCTCCAGGTACGATTTCCCGCCAACCTGGAGGGGTTTGCAAAACGAAGGCGAGGAGTTTCTGCATCAGTGGAACAAAGACAGGTCGAGACGGGAGATTGCTGTCTCCATCGTCGCAGCTCGACATCATCCACACGCATCGACCTTGTCCTATCGGAAACGCGACCAACCATGGTTGTCCATCTTCAAAGGCTATTCCCGTCCACGGATTTTGCGTTTCGAGTTCCAGGGTATGACGGTGTTCGAACTTGGCTGTCTCCAGCGAGTCGAGCGACGCCCTCGATAGTTCGAACAGCGGAGTTGATGTTGTTCCAACACGCCCGCTCCAATCGACTCGAGGCGAGATCTTACCTGGTCGTAATCCATCAGTAGCGATGGGTTCCCACAAGTTCCAACGCTCGGTTTGAACTTTATCCCCGAGGCAAACAACGAGCCCGCCTCCCGCATCGACGAAGCCTCTTAAAATGCGGCGTTGTTCGGGGGGCAGGTCGGGAACATTGCAACATACGACGGCTTGGAACTCTTTCAACATGGCTTCGTTCCATCCTCCGGGATCGACGACTCGCGTGGTGACCAAATCGCCCGGTTCACCTCGCAACAAAGAGAACGGCGTCAGAGCGAGCCGCAAATAATCCGATTCGCTCTTCATCGCCTCGCGTCGCCGATCCCCATCGATGACCAGCACGTTTGCGGGCTCGCGAACACGGATGACATCGGCGAGGACGTTGTCCGCGGGGGTCAGGTCTTTTGCGTCGAGCACAACACGGACTTCCAAATCACCGATGCTCTTCGGAGACCATTGGAACCGGACATTCGTGCTTGATTGAGGTCCGATTTGAACGGTCTGACGTTCGATCTCTTCCAGTCCGACTCGCAGCACGACGGGAATTTGAGAGAGTTCTTTCGAATGGTTTTGAATGCTTGCTGAAATCGTCGCATTGCCGGATGGAGCGAGCAGACCCGGAACGCACTCCATGGAGAGTATCGACACATCGTCATCGCTCTTTGAGTCGCTCCTCTTTCCTGCCGTGGCGGACTCATCCGATGCAATCCTTTGGGATCCACTATTGGAATTCTTTGCGGTCTCAGTTTTTCCGATGGCACCGGTGTCATTGGCAACGCGTAGGAAGCTCCATTGGATTGGGACAGGTTGCTGTGCCAGCATCTCCGACAATTGCTTGACCGTATCCTTCTCCGAATTGTCCCACTGGGACGCTTGGAAGTCCGACAGCACGAGCAAGTGGCGTTTCGGGTGTGGGGATGAAGAAAGCCAATCCGCACCCGCTCGCACCGCACTTGCTAGGTTCATCGTTCCCGCGCTGGCTTTGCGAAGTGACAATTCCCGCACCGACTCTCGCAGTGCTTCAGGGCGATGTTCGTCCCATATATCGATAGGATCGCCGGCTAAGATCAGACAGACGGAACTGCTAGGAGGGAGTTGGTCCAGGATGGAGTCGATCTCGCGCGTTGCATGGCTGAGCAAGCTCTCACGACTGGCTGCGGGATTGTTGGGATTCGAGTCCAGTTCCGAGTGCATTGACAACGAATCATCCAATACTACCGCTACCGACATCGCATTTCCCTCGCCGGAATCCCTCCAAGCTCGGATGATGGGGCGAGCCATCGCGAGAGCGAGCAAGATTGGGATCATGCAACGGATCAGAAGGAGCAGCAATTGCTTCCATTGGATACGTCTCGCGTTTACCTTCATCGAGCTTTCGAGAAACTGCATTGCTCCCCAATCGATCGTGAGGTACTTGCTGCGATTGAGCAAGTGGATGATTAGGGGGATTGTGAAAGCTGCTGCGCCGAATGCGAGCAAGGCGTTCAGGAAGGTCATGCTCTGCCTCGCTGTACTAAGTAATTCGCGACGACCGAGCTGAACGATTCCGAGGTGCGGATGGGAATCAAATCGATTCGACTACGGCTACAACCTTCACGGAGGGCCGCTTGAAAGGTCTTTACATTCTCGAGATACCGTTGACGCAGTGACGATGGATCGATCAACAACTGATCATCTATCTTCTCAAGCGAACGGAACATCGTTCGGTTGTTGAATGGAAAATCGACTTCGTCGTCATCCATCACTTGGAACACAACGACTTCTTGGTAATTCGCCCGCAACAACGCGAGGCTTCGTTCGATCGATGCTGGGTCGCCGAAGCAATCGGAGATCAAGATAACATGACCGCGACGGCGGCATATCGAAAGTAGGTCCTGGAGGACGGTTCCAAGGTCTGTCTCACCGTTGCATTGCGAATTTGCCAATGTCTCGATAAGCAATCGCAGATGGTTCGGCCTCGCTCGAGCAGGAATGTTCGTGCGGATTTTGGTATCGCAGGTGACTAGGCCAACCGAATCTTGTTGTGAGATCAATAAGTAGGCCAAGCATGCAGCGAGACGGACCGCGTATTCGTGCTTGGACAAACCCTCCGAGCGAGTGCCGGTATAGCGCATCGAACCGCTCTGGTCGACGACGATCGTAGCGCGCAGGTTTGTTTCGTCTTCGTACTGGCGTATGTACAACCGGTCCGTTTTGCCAAACAGCTTCCAATCGATCGAACGAATCTCATCACCGTGGACATAGGGCCGATGCTCCTTGAAATCGACGCTGGCACCTATGTGGCGCGATCGGTGCATGCCTCCGCTGAGTCCTTCGACGACGTCCCTGGCGATCCATTGCAGTTGGGAGACGCGAGCGAAGTCTTGAGGCTTCAACCATCGGAACAGAAGATTCGCGGGCAACGCAGAGCCTCGGAGTTTTTCAGCGGTAAGATCGTGTGGTAGGGAGGGCGCGGTAGGCAGAATCAACAACATTCATGATACCAGCTCGCGCGTGCGTTTTCGATAGGCAGGATTCGGCGACTGAGGGGCTGGAAACCAGCCTGTATCGCCATGCGAACGGCACACAGCTCTGGATCCTATTCCCTCAGTGCAACACAAATTCGCTGGCGTTTGTTAGTTGTTTTCGAGCGTTGAGAGGTCCAATCGGTACATCAGTTGGTTGTAGTCGTATCGAGGTGTCGGCTTCGTATTTCCGGAAAATGTGTGGCTGTAAGTCCCCTCAAAGAAAATGGTTTTGCCACGATCAGTATCCATGAAGGAGTGGTGCTTGGGATTGTAAAACGAGTAGTGGTCGTGGGTAAGAATTTTGACAGCGTCTCGCCAAGGTCCGATCAGGTCTGGGGATTCCGCCAACCAGACTTCTCCTAGCATCGAGGATTCGCCCCCCAATTCCGTAAAGATCATAAGCCATCGTTGGCGGTACTCATTCCAAGCTAACGATCCGTTGTGAACTCTCAGTTCCTTGCCCGTAGCGCGATCGCGTATTCGAACTATTTCGTCGCCGCCGCCGAGTTTTCCGGACGCGATCCATTTTTCTTGATCGCGCTGCGAGAGCGGTTCCGTATGGTTTTTCCACGCGTACTTGAGAGCGCCGTCGGGATTGCGATCCAGACTAGGGTTGGAGGAACCGGCGTGTGTTTGTAAACACGAGTAGCCTTGGTAACGCTCCGGTCGGATGAAATCGTCGACGGTTGGTTTAACACGAAGAAATGGAAAGGGGCTGCAAAAGTAAAGGTACAGTTCGTCGGCATGGTCATTTTGCGCCTCACTCCCCGAAATGTTGCCGTTCGACTCGGCGATATTCGATGTTGTATTTCGGTGGAGGATTGGATGGGACTGTGTATCCGGAAAGCAGAGAGGGCGTTCGTCAAAGCTCACCAGCTCAACGAAGTGATTTTTGGAATCGTCCCACTGCGCATATCCCCATCGATAGGCTTCGAGGGAATTTCGGATTTTGACGAAACTAGCAACCATCCGCTCCACGCCCTGGTCATCAGGAAGGACAGCAACTGAAGTCAGCCAGGTGGGGCCCTCGCCGGGCATCACGGCCATCGGACGCAAAACCTTTTGTTCATCTTGGAAATACTCGAACGAGATTCCGTTGTCGGTAAAGTCCTGTTGGCTCGGCTGGTCGCTATCTCTGCGAGGTGAGTCGAAGCGGTCGGGCGAGGGGACGCTCGTGGTCGCACCGGACATATGAAAGCTTCCGCTCAGAGGATAATTCGAGCGCGAGGTATCTCCCCAGAACCAATAGACTCGATCCCGGTAAATAGCCGTTAGTACACTGTCTGAGCCAACCACATCCGAATTGATGAGTGGGTATCGGGTCGGTATAGCCTTGTCGAGCAACCACGAGTCTCGAAAGATCCCGCTCCCAGTGGTCCTGTATAGCCGCTCCGCCCGATTCTTTCGACGAATTTTGAGACGAACTTCCTTGCCGGGTTCTACGCGATACCGAGCACCTCGATTTCCGAAACCGTCCGGAGCAAGTTCATAACCGTGACTTCGGACGAAAAAATAGACTTCGCGATCGATCAAATCCGGTTCGTCGATGGCGATCCAGCCTTGGCTATCGCTGATAAACGTCACGTGCTGGATAGATTCGAGTTCCACAAGCGGTACACCTCGACCTGTTTGTTCATCCACGATTTGGATGGCAAAGTATTTCGGTCCCTCGGATTGTTGCGCGGAAGCGTTGGTAATAAATCGGTCCGGTTGCGTTATTGCAATCAGGGGGAGGGTGAACCCTCCGAATAGCCACGCGAGGACGACGCTCGATAATCGCGTTGAAGTGTATTGCGACTGCGGTATCGGGCGTGGGATTCGCACGTGTTTCCTCCTCGGTGTGATCAATCGGTGAGTGACACTAAAAAGATCGCATCCGATGACTTTGCCCGGTAGGCGGCGAGAAGCACACCGTTCATCTGCTCGCCGTCTCCAAGTCGATAGATATCCAGTCGGCTGACGTCAGGATCATCAAATGCCTTCGCCAATGCCAGATGAGCTTGGGTAGGATCATCGATGTTGTCGACGATCAATGAGGCTGACAGCGATGCTGCTGGATCCTCGATGCTGTTTCGGAGTTCGGAAAGGATTCCACTGCCGGGACCACAGCGCTGGTAGACTCGTTTCCATGGTTCCATCCACGCTTTCTCGCCGATTTGTTCCCAGAGGTTCCCAGCAAAGGTTCGGTACTTAGCGATCGCTTGAGTTTCGAGCTGTTCGGGTGTCGAGGCTTCGTAAAAAACCGCGCTTCCCATGCCTGCGGCACTCGCTGGACCGTAATGGCGTTGCAATTCCAAAACGTAGTTTGGCATGTTTCCGGCTGATTTCTCACCTTGAGTGTTGCTGGTCATCAGTTGCGTGGCCTCCGTCATTAATAGCTGG
>Ga0315901_10010035_pt1 | contig 10821 bp, 11 predicted proteins | sample LakEriMetagenome_10_FD_203761 | JGI IMG/M metagenome (GOLD analysis project Ga0315901, IMG submission 203761) | Freshwater fungal communities from buoy surface, Lake Erie, Ohio, United States - Buoy 2 MA116 | ecosystem: Environmental > Aquatic > Freshwater > Lake | place: USA: Lake Erie, Ohio...
CCGCAACAGCTAGAGTTGGAATTAATGTGCCAAAGGCGATGATGTTGGCCCCTAAATCACCAAATGATAATTGAGCGATTACTACTGCGATATTGGTAGTTAAAATAAAGTACCAGTACTGAGATCTAGTAGATACCCCAGAAAAATCGGCGTAACGGTTTAAGCCATCCTTTAACGCCAGCCAAAATGCTGGTTGATTTTGTTCCACAAGATAAAACTACCCCACACTTTGCCAAAATCAGCGCTACCATCATCCTTATGATTAAAAGAGCTTTAGAGGTAACCCGGTATGCGGTCATCATTCCATCATTTGCGGCAATCTTAGGCGCCCTACTTTTGATGGTGCAGGGCTCAATTGAGATGGTGGTGGTGGTAAGTGAGGCAATCTTTGATGGCTCATCCTTAAAGCAGAGCATTGTTGATGTCTTAACAGCGGTTGATGCAATTTTGCTTGGCACCGTTTTGTTAGTTATTGGTTACGGCTTGTATGAGTTATTTATTGATACTGAGATTAAGGTGCCAGCCTGGCTTAGAGTTGATGATTTAGATGATTTGAAATCAAAGCTAATTGGCGTAGTGGTTGCCATTATTGCAGTTGTCTTTGTTGGAATCTTTGTTGATGCCAATCGAGCAGATGAGATTATTGAGTATGGCGTGGGAGCAGGAGCACTAGTTGCCGCCCTTGCCCTCTTTGCCTTTGCTACTAAGAAAAATAAGCAAAAGAAGTAAGGCCTTTATCTTTTAAAAGCTTTTCTTAAATAACTACTTGCCCCTGTGCACCATATCGCCCAGATAACTAAGGGTGGTTGAAAAAACAATCTAATAAGCCGCTTTTGATCTGTATCTAAGCCAAAGGCATCTATCTGATTGAGATACTGATTGATATTTCCTGGAAAGATCAGTATGAAAAATAAGCCAACTAATAAACCAATCATTTGGCGGTATTGGGTGAGAAAAAAGGTGGTGGTAATTAAGGCGATACCCAGTGCTATCTCAACCACACCGGAGGCGACAACTACAAAATCAGGATCAAGTGGCAGATAGGTAGGAACCTGGGCTAAAAACTCCTGCCTATTTGAATCAAGGTGGGAGGCACCAGCTGAGGTTAGAAAGGCACCTAGAGTTAACTGCAGTAACTTCTTAATCAAAGTAGTTGCCTCTCAAGAGCTGTTCTGATCAATGCTGATCTAACTCTGCCGCTTTTTTCTTACCTTTGTAACAATTTGCTTTACTCGTCGATCTGTAATTCTACGGCCAGAAAGATCCCTGACAATCTCTTCCTTAAGATTTACATCCTTGCCTAGGCGATACTTAGCGCTTCTTGCCATCTGTTGATCACCCGAAGGTGTACTGCTGATCTGCTGGCTCACTTTTTGCCTTTAAAAGTTCTTGAATCAAATCAAATGATAGATCTGGATTTTGTTTTGCCATCAATGCAATCTGAATTTGATACTCAATCTGGCTTGGCGCAGAGCGGTCTGCACCCTTGGATATGCGCTTTGTACCTGTCATTAATTTATCCATTCGCTTCACTAGTATCACTAATCTTTGGCTTATTATCCGTGTCAAACACTTGTAATCAAAAGCCTATCTGAAAATAAAGGCAAAATATAGTTTTAACAACCTTGTAGCAAAACGAATACGAAGAGTTAATATAAAACTTAAGTGAATACATATAAAAAATCGGAAAGTAATTGCCTATGTTTGATTGGCTTTATCACAACCGCATTAACAATATTGTGATACTTTAACCAAATGGTTTTACGGGGCAAGAAGCGGACTGTTTATGCGCTGCCAAATATCATAAACCCAGATTTGCATGATTATATAAATGCAGGTGTTATAACCCCTGCTGATAGAAAGTATGATCCAAGAATTGATAAACCACTTGCAAATCCAGGTGGAATTGATCTAGTGGCCCAACTATTGCAGGATCGGGCTCGGATTTGAGCAAGTAAAATCAAAATTGTTTATGCTTAAAATTACTCTAGTCTAGAAATCAAAATATCCTTGACTCAATTTAGGTGTTATCTGCTTATCTGGTTAGTGCCTAAACCCTAAATTCAATACCTTTGCCAGTATCCTTACTGGTATGAGTAAACCATTAACAGTTGAAAGATTACGTAAAACCAATATCTACGCAGGGCTATTACATCTAGCTCAAATGATTGCAGTCCTTGCCCTAAGTAGTGATTTCTCACTACCAATAACTGCCACCTATATGTCAGGACCACCAGGAACCACATATGCCGATCCAGTTACCTTATTTGAAACCCCAATTGGATTAACAGTTGCCATCTTCCTTGGCTTATCTGCGCTGGCTCACTTTATTGTCGCCTCCCCTAAGTTTTATCCAAGATATAAGGCAGGACTTGGCTTACAACGAAATTACTTTAGATGGGTTGAGTACTCAATTAGCTCATCGGTAATGATTGTCTTAATTGCTCAGGTAACTGGAGTTGCAGATATCACCGCAATTATCTCAATCTTTGGGGTTAACGCCTCAATGATTTTATTTGGCTGGTTACAGGAGAAGTATGAGAACCCAGGAAGTGGCGGCTGGCTGCCATATATCTTTGGTTGTATTACTGGAATCATTCCGTGGCTAGCACTTTGCTTTTATGTATTTGGCATAGGAGGAGCTGGTGAGACTAAGGCGCCAGCATTTGTTTATGTAATTGTGCTAACTATCTTTTTGTTCTTTAACTCCTTTGCACTTGTGCAATTTTTACAGTACAAAAAGATTGGTAAGTGGAGTAATTACCTTCGTGGTGAGGCTACCTACATAACCTTATCTTTGGTAGCAAAATCAGCTCTTGCTTGGCAGATCTTTGCCAATACCCTGATACCACCTGCTTAAGATCTACTGAGAGTATTTACTCTCAAGCTTTGCGGTAATCATCTAGTAATAGACTTGCTAGATGATTACCAAGCTTTTAACACTGCTTCTTACACTCGTTCTGATTCCAACAGCTTCGGCAAATCCGGTAGTTAATCTTGATATTCAATCAATTGATATCACCGCATCATCTACTAAAGGTGGCAATCAACGTGGGGCTGCCCTTGCCGTCCTGCAAGATGGCAGTTTGTTACTAGGTGGTGGCAAAAGTGGTGGTGAGGTGTTTACCTACAATATTGCAAACAAAAGCTTAAAAAAGATCGCAACCTTAATACCATCAAACAGGCGAACAAATGACTCTAGATTTGCAATCAATGATATTGGGGTCTTATCTCAAAGCAGTACCGCAGTTAAGTTCCTAGTCTCCTATCCACGGCTTGGTAGTGAGCGTAACTGTGTTGAGGTGGTAGTTGAGCAGTTAGATTTAAATAGAGTTACCCAAAAGGTTAAACGAGGTGGCAATTGGTTAATTACCAAACCATGTGTGCCAATCTCAGCGGTGCAACACACCTCTGGCAGATTTGCAGTAATTGATCAAAACTCTGCCTACGTAACTATTGGAGATCTTGGATATCCTCAAATCTCAGATCGCAAAAAACGAGGAGATCTTGGTTCAATCTTTAAGGTATCTGCAAAGGGTGCGGTAAAGATCTCACAGGGCCATCGCAACGCACAAGGAATTGTTTTATTTAATAACAAAGATCTACTAGCTGCAGAGCATGGACCACGTGGTGGGGATGAGATTAATTTAATTAAGCAAGGTGCTGATTATGGCTGGCCATTTGTTACCTATGGCGAACCATATGGCGCAGGAGATTATGTTCGACCAACTAAAACTGGCACACATGCTGGGTTTGTTGAACCACTTACCTACTGGGTGCCATCTATTGCCCCAACTGAGTTGGTGCAGCTACCAAATGATGGTTGGGGGCAGTGGAGTAATCAATTATTACTTGGCACCTTACGTGAGCAATCTTTAGTATTTCTCAAATTAGATCAAAGGTTGGCAGTAGTTGAGCAGGAGATTGTTGATGTGGGAGAGCGAATTAGGGATTTAGAGGTTTTACCTAATGGCCTGGCGGTGGCAACTACCGACTCTGGCCAACTTCTTCTCATATCCTTAGCCAAGTAAGTACATATCTATATTTTAAGGAGCTCTATGAGGGGCTATCTACTTGTAATTGGTGCATTGCTCCTTTCCTCCTGCGGTAAGGCCTCTCCCCTTGCTCAATTACCAGATGGTAAATGCTCACAATCTCAACAGCTACTAGCGAAGGATCATATCTCTGGCCAAATTGATGCGATCGCTGATCAAAATTGGCAAAAGGCGTATAGCTTTGCTGCAAAATCATTTCAGGAAACGATTGATTTAGATCGCTTTACCGAGATTATTTCCCAGCAGTATGTTTTATTAATTACCAATAAGGGTTACACCTTTGATAGTTGTGAAATTGAAAATGAGCGATTGGTGCAGAAAATTACGGTAGTTGGCTTAAATGATGATTTTCGAATGACCTATCGATTAAGTGTGGAGGATCAAAAATTAGGGGTGGTAGCAGCAGCTGTTACCGATGTATCAGAGGATATCTCCACCTAAGTTCACAAACTCACCTGCGCCAAACTGACCTGGTCTTTGCCCCTTTAAAAGATGTAACTTACCTTTGCCCCACACCTGCCAATCTTGATTAGCTCTTTTTACTACCGCGGTATCTTCATCAATACCAATCAAGGTTGAATCCCCTGGCAGATCAAGTAGGTGCTTTGCAGCAGAATCTGGAATCCATTTAAAAAACTTATCAAAGTGCGGGATTACCCTTACCTCTTTTAATAAACCAAAGCCTTGGGTTGGCTGTGCTCTACTTAATCTAAAGTGAGGAACATAGCCACTAAGTGCCATCGCCCCTGCGCTACAGCCAGCAAGTGAGCCTCCTGATTGCCAATTTTTTAATATCAAATCCCACAGCAATGTATCCCGTAAAGTTTCTGCTAAGTAATGCGGATCTCCACCAGATAGATAAATCAATGCTGCATCATCTACATTTTTTAGTAACTCTGGATTGTTTGCATCATCCCTGGTAAAGATTGGCAAAAAAGATTGGGTTACACCAAGGGATTTTGCAGCTACCTCCCCAAGTGATCGCCAGTAATTAATTCGGTTTTCACTCTCCCTAGCTGCAGCGGTTGGGATCTGCACATAAATTGGTTTTTTATTATTTGCCAAGCCATCATTGATTAAGGATTGTTCAAACTCCTTCATCTGTGGCAGATACTCACCAGAGCCAACTAGGGCGAGAGAGCCATTGTTTCTCATTTGTTCTAAATGCTATCTTCCAGAGATGATCCCACTCCAAGTTAATGTTGCGATCTTACGCTCTGAATTTCCTGTAAAAGTAAAACTAAGCTGACACAATCCATTACTTAATGGGTTGATACTTGATCGGGAGTAAATTCCACCCCGCTGATCAGATGGATCTGTTCTAATAACCGTGCAAACCGTTGGAGTCATTGAGGTAACGTCCAGATTATGACCAAGGCTACGTAATCCTGACATTTTAGATGAGTCCATAAATGAAACGGCTGCATCTACAGTATGTGGTCCTTTACCAACCATCCTGGTGCTTCTGGAAACAGAAATTCTCATGGCAGATTTAATCCAATTAAATGACCTTTGTACTGATACGGCTGGTTTAAAACGACTATCACCACTTTGAGAAGCTTCAACAGCACAATTTGCAAATTCTAAGCCAGAGAGCGGATATGTTGCCTGCACCGTGGGACCTTGAGATGGATAAATTATCTGACATATATCTGGAGTTAACGATCTGTAAGTAACTGGCAAACCAGATGTAGTAGTTGCAACCAATTTAAGACCAGCCCCATACTCACGATCACTTAAGGAATTAAAATTAATTGTTTGAGAAAGGTTAGTTGATGGTGTTGGTGATGGTGTTGGTGATGGTGTTGGTGTGGCTGCAGATACTAGTTCGATATATCCAACCAGATTTAAACCAGATTTCTTTTGCCACTCATCCTCTGCTTCAACATGAATCGAGTATCGCCCGGTTATATATGTTGTTTTTGTAGCCCAATCGTTTTTAAATACACCATCTGTTTTAGTACCGAATGAACGGTACCCAGGAATATATGCGACTATGTTTCCCCTTGGATCAGATAAGGTGAAACCTACAGTTTTTACTCCCACATCATCAGTAAAGCGTGCACTCATTTCTGGAATTGTTTTGCCTACCACTATTGGGCCTGAAGATATTGAGCCAGAAAGGTAAACTGGCGCGGACTTGTCACTGATAGTTGAAGGTTGTGCCCAAAAATTAGGGATCGAACTCCAAGCGGTCATGTTTCCAGCAGCATCTGCTAGCTGTACCTCAACTCGATATTGGCCAATTAATGCAGTACAAGGAATTGCCCAATCATTTTTCCATGTACCGCTTTGAATAGTTCCTGCAGATCGATACATACTTGCCGAATAGGCCGTACGCCCAGTATCTGAATGGATAATGCGCATATTTGCTGATGTAATCCCAATATTATCCGTTGCTTTAACAGACATCTCCTGCACGGTCTTACAGACTTCGAGAATCTGAGGATTTGTAAATCCACTAGAAATTACTGGCCTATCTCGATCAATACTTGGTGATGGTGTTGGTGATGGTGATGGTGTTGGTGATGGTGTTGGTGTTGGTGTTGGTGTTGGTGTTGGTGTTGGTGTTGGTGTTGGTGTTGGTGTTGGTGTTGGTGTTGGTGTTGGTGTTGGTGTTGGTGTTGGTGTTGGTGTTGGTGTTGGTGTTGGTGATGGTGTTGGTGTTGGTGATGGTGTTGACAGAGTTGTAACTGTGTTTATCGGTCCAAGTAATGGTGCCTCACCCGATAGCGGTCCGGTGTAAGCAATTATCTTGGAACGAAAATAATAGGTAGTCCCTGGTTTTAGCCCGTTAAGCGTTGTAGTAATTTCGTTATTTGCATTATTGGTGACTGCAAATGGAGTACCAGTAGTTTCAGTTGTAGCAGTATCTAACTTGGCACTTGTTCCCCAAATAAATGAGTTACGTGTATTACTTGCACCACCATTCATTACGCCGTGTAGCTTTACGGAATTGGCACTAAGCAAGCTGCTTCGGTTTGAAATTATCACTGGCATCAATGTCAAAACATTGGTTTGAGCTGTCGACTTTGTGAGACCAGCAGCGTTGCTTGCATGAAAAGCGTAGTAGTAACGGACTCCCGCGATTAACGTGGTGGATGGAGCAGAAATATTAATTACCGAATCACCCGTGAATGGTGATCCTGGAACATCTAAAGTAATTGGAGCGACCGTTAATGACTTCTCTCTGCTCATAACCAACTTAACTGTTGTTGTTTGTCCCTGCGGAGTAACAGTTCCGGTTATGTTTGTGATCGTGGCTGTAAACGGAGATTGATTAGTAGTAACCACTGGGGCAATTCCTGAAGCCACTAAGGTTTTAAAACTTCCGATAGTAGAAGTTGTTGAACCAGTGCTATTGACCGCTACAAGTCTGTAATAGTAAGTAGTTCCACCATTTAGATATGAAAGATTGATTGAAGCATTGGTAATCGAACTACCACTAACCACATTAGGAGTTGCCACCGCGGTAATTGCATTGGTGGCAAAACTCTGATCGGTTGAATACACAAAGGTTAGGTTCGTGCTGGTATTTCCTGGCATAACAGATCCAGTTAGGGTTGCACTATAGGCTGTGATACTTGTAGCAGCTCCGATGTTTGGCATAGGAAGTACGGCCGGTAGTGGTGAGCTCTTAAAACTTCCAACGGTAGTTACGGTTCGTCCTGACTCACTCAAACCAATAGCCCTGAAGTAGTAGCTAGTGTTGGCAGAGAGATTGCTAAGGGTTGCTACCACTCCAACTGGATTTATACCTGTTACTGATTCAGGTGAGATTGCAGCCTTCTTAACACCGGTTGCCATAGTTTGATCAACTGAATACTCAAGTGATACAGCTGTTGGTGCATTGTTAGGATTAACATCTAAATTTATTGTGGCGCCGTCATGGTTAATACTCCCCATGTTCTTAAAGGCAATTGTTGGAGCAATTATTGCTGGTCCGCCATCTGTGGGAGAGAGATAAAGTAATTTGTTAACTGTTGCTGCAGGTAAACCAGTAATTACAGATGGTGTGGCTTGACTATCTATATGAGCAGCAATCTGCTCAACAGTTGCAGATGGGTTTAATCCTCGATACACCGCTACCGCTCCTGCTACATGCGGTGATGCCATTGAAGTTCCAGAAATCGTATTCACATCAGTTGAAGAGGTATACCAACCTCCGGTGATATTTGATCCTGGCGCAAAGATATCAACGCAAGATCCCCAGTTTGAGAAAGTAGATTTGGAATCACTTACAGTAGTTGAACCAACGGTTATCGCTGATGGCGCAGATGATGGTGAAAAGTTGCAAGCGTCCGCATTTGAATTTCCTGCAGCTACTACGACTGAGATTCCAGCATTTGTTAATCGTAAGATCGCATCATTTACTGAAGATGACTTGCCGCCACCAATACTTAAATTTAAAACCGCATTTGACTTTAAGTTGGTATTGCTTGGACTTAAAATCCAATCTAAAGCTGCTATTACTCCAGAATAGGAACCACTACCAGCGCAATTCAAAAGGCGAACTGGGACGATTGTGGCATTTTTTGCCACTCCATACTTTGTACCTGCAGCAGTGGTAGCCACGTGAGTACCATGACCATTGCAATCGGAAATTCCAATACCATCTGCAAATCCGTCATAACCAACGGATGAAATTCTCCCAGCTAGATCCTCGTGCGGATAGACGCCAGTATCGCCGACGTAAATAACGGTGCCACTGCCAGCACTTCGATATCCGTATGCAGATTTGTATAAAGCATCTGAACTTGGGATCGTGGAACGTTGATCAATTCGGTCAATCCCCCATGCTGGTGTTGGTGATTGATTCTGTTGAATATTGATTCCATTCATTGGTGCATCTTTTTCAACAGTTAACACATTTGGTATTCTGCCCAATAGTGAGGCCAACAAATCTGGCATTTTTACAACATAACCATCAAATGCATACTGATATTTTTTTTCTATGCTTCCACCAGCGTTTTTTACAGCACTTTCGATGGAGGCTCGGGCAGTTGGTGTGACCTTTATGATGTAAGAAGAGCTTGGACCAAGATTCAAGGCTGCTTGCGAAGGTATTGCCGTGCCAATTAGTAAAAGTGATAAGAGTGAAAATGTGGTAATCGTCCTCAACTTAATTGGGGTTATCACTCTCATAAATTCTCCTTTGGAGTGGAAATTCTGTGCCAAGTCCCGGCTCCAATGTTCTCATATTTTTTAGATTTAAGCCCTATAACCGTGTAAAAATCTGACTCTTTCAACAAGAATCAAACAAACCATCTTTTATCCCTTAAGCAATCAGAGCATGTGATGTAGGGTCTGGCCATGTCATACCAAGTAAATCAAGTTCGCAAAGATTTTCCATCCTTAAACTCAGGTATTGCCTACTTTGATGGCCCAGGTGGCACCCAAACTCCACAGATTGTTGGAGATGCGATTGCCAAGGCGATTGTGCAGCCATTATCAAACCGGGGAACTACCACTATCTCTGAGCAAAATGCCGAAGAGTGTGTAATTGGTTATCGAAATGCAGTTGCTGATTTATTAAATTGTGATCCAAAGGGTGTGGTCTATGGCAGAAGTTGGACCCAATTAACCTATGACTTTTCCAGAACTTTAGCTAAAAGCTGGAGTGCTGGGGATGAAATAATTGTTTCGCAATTAGATCATGATTCAAATATCAGGCCCTGGGTGCAAGCAGCCGATGCAAAGGGTGTAACTGTTAAGTGGGCGAAGGTAAATACCCAAACAGGTGAGTTAGATACCCAATCTGTAACAGATTTATTAAGTAATAAGACAAAGTTTGTGGCGGTAACTGGAGCTTCAAATACCTTAGGAACCAGACCTGATATCAAAGCAATTGGAAGTTCGGTTAGGGCAAATGGCTCACTCTTTTTAGTAGATGGTGTTCACCTAACCCCCCATGCGGTGATTGATTTTAAAAATCTGCCAATAGATTTCTATGGATTCTCCTCATACAAACTTCTTGGTCCTCACTGCGCATCATTTGTAGCAGATCCCTCCCTTCTTGAAACATTAAGTAATGACAAATTACTGCCCTCCACCATGGTGGTCCCAGAGCGGTTTGAGTTTGGCACCTTGCCATATGAGTTAATGGCAGGGGTAAGTGCTGCTATTGATTATGTAGCAGGCCTTGATAAATCAGCAGCAGGTAGTAGACGAGAGCGCTTAGTAACCTCCCTTAATGCATTGGAAGAGTATGAGCAATCACTATTTGATTACCTTGTAGCTGGACTTACAAAATTACCTGGCATAACTATCTACTCAAAGGCGAAAATTCACACACCAACTGCCTACTTTAATTTAAAGGATGTGGTGGCGGCAGAGCTTTATAAATTTATGGCAGGTAAAAAGATTAATCTGCCAGCCCATAACTTCTACGCCCTTGAGGTTTCCCGTGCACTTGGTTTAGGCGATACTGGCGCAATCAGAGCAGGACTTGCTCCATACTCAACCAAGGATGATGTTGATCGGTTGATATCTGGTTTAGAAGAGTATTTAGCTAAGAAGTAAAAAAATGGCAATAACAAATACAGACCGCACCTCTTACTTTCCGTTGATTGAAAAACGGTATGGCGAGAAGATGAGTTACTGGTATGCGGTGATGAAAAAACTTGAGGGTAAGAAGTATCCAGAACAAATCGCCCATTTGAAAGAGAATTACGGTTTTTCCCAAGCACATGCCAATGCATTGGTTATGTACTCAAGGGGATCAAAATCTGCTGCCAGGTTCTCATCCGTTGCTGATTACTACAAA
>Ga0315901_10010040_pt1 | contig 10815 bp, 22 predicted proteins | sample LakEriMetagenome_10_FD_203761 | JGI IMG/M metagenome (GOLD analysis project Ga0315901, IMG submission 203761) | Freshwater fungal communities from buoy surface, Lake Erie, Ohio, United States - Buoy 2 MA116 | ecosystem: Environmental > Aquatic > Freshwater > Lake | place: USA: Lake Erie, Ohio...
CCCCCCGTATCCTCCCTGTGTTCCGTTGTCATAAAATACAACAATACGCTAGCCGGTGGTTGTTGATAACTTTGTTGAAAAGAAATTCAATAAAAAATATTTTTATATTTATATATTGAAGCGCTTTTATATATTTGCTGAAATTAAAACCATAAAAAAATGAGTAAAGAGTACAAATTACAGATCGAGCCGCTAAGTATTGTTGAGCTCGCAATTTTAAAAGAGGCCTTAAATAAGTTGATAGAAGAATACGACTTTTATTTAAACGACTACGGCCAAGAGGTAATAAACATCAAGCACATTTTAAATAATCCAGAGTATGTACAACAAACCACCATTTAACGAGTGGACGCGATACGTTCGCGACATGGCCACCAATCCACAACGCGCCGCGCATGAGATAGATTTTAACGGCTATAAATACGTTTACTACGCGGACGGAGCATATCATGCCGCCCACCTATACCAGTGCGAACATGGGACGTACCCAATGGGGGCAACGATTACAAATTTAATCAACAGAAAAAAAACCATATTAAAACCATGAAAACAGAAACAGAGCTCAAAAAGTGGCGCGGCGAGATCGCCAGACGCCACGAACAAAAGGTGAAATTTTTACAAGACAACGTTATTCAATTATCAAGACCCGAGGAAATGAAAGTAAAGCGCGATATATTAGCACTAGAAAACGACCTAACAAACGTAAGAAACGGCCTAACTTATTTAGAGATCATGAAGCAACAGAACAGAGACCCTTTCATAACTTTACAGGATCAAAAAATTGATCTGGAAGCGTTAATTGCCAGAATTGAAAACACGATAGACAAGGCCGTAATGACGCAAAGAGAACGACTTTTAAATAAGCAAAAGCAAACAGGCCACCTCAAACAGAAACTAAACACCATAAACTTTTTATTATCATGAAAACGCAAATGAGCATAGACACCACGCGCACGACCATAGACATAAGAACAAGTACATATTGGAAGTATAAACGGCTAGCCGTCAGAAACAAGACCACCGCCAAAAAATTGATAGAAACCATAATTGAGAATGAAGTAAACAAACCAAAACAGGCCAAGGAAGAACAACAGTAAACCGAGAGCCAAGGCCGCCCGACTGCACAGGGCAAAAAACAAAATTTAATTTAATCAAAAAATAAAACACAAATGGAAAATTTAATTTTCACCAAAGTAGACACAGGCGATTTCACTTTTAATAATTGGGAAGAAAACCCCACTTTTATAGGAACTTTTAGCCATGTAGCCAGCCCCAACGACGTAGAAAGCGGACAAGCACGCGCGGAGGGAGTTTATATGTATAACATGGCAGGCGACAAAGTAAATATTGGAAGTTCTTTTAAATTACTCGACTTCTTTTTAAATATCGACGATAATTTAAGCATAGACCCAAAGAGAGAGCCAGTTTACAAGATCACCAGAACAGGCAAGGCACAGACCAAAAAAGGTGAAATATCTTTATTTACCTTTGAGGTAGCGCATAAATTACCAGCTAAAAACTAAAAACTAACCAGACGAAAAAAACGCCTCTCATGTAGGGGCGTTTTTTGTCTTAAACAACAGGGGCATGAAAAAATACTTTTATATTGAATACGTCAAAGGGGGAAGGACGTATTTTAAAAACCAAGACGGCAAAAGATCATCGAGAGCCGAGGCAGAGAGATCTAAGAAAAAAATCTATCTAGAAAGCCAGCGCAAAGAAGGCGACGCGATCGCCAAAGGCGGGCTAATTGACAGGCGACAGGCAAAAGCAAAAAAAGTAGAAAAAAAGCAAGAGCCAAAGCAAACAGGAACGGAGTTAAGCATAAAAAATATATATGTCTCAAAGGAGATACAGAACGCAATTGAAAAAAACTACACAATTTACACAAAATCGGGAGGTGTTGTTTATAACCACAAAAGTAAGCAAAGCAAAGCCAACGCGCTACTTTTCAATAATGCCATGCAGGAACGTTTTTACAAAAAGATGAAGAAAAAATTGGACAGTCCTTTTTTTAATTTAAAGGCAGTGAGCAGTAAGAGAAACAAAACACTCTTTATTGATTTCGACAGTTTAGAACTGGATGAAAATGTAAAGGGCAAAAGAGGCCTAAAAACCGCGCTCAATAGTTTTAACAAGGACTTAAAAACGTTATCAGATAAATTCTATAAAGGCAAAAAATGAAGCACATATATAACAAGATCAGAACGGAGGCGATAACCGACTTTTTAAAAGAGGAGAGCGAGACAGGACGTTTTAAAATGAAGATCACAAACTACACAATAAGCGCGGAAGTAGAGGAGGAAAAATATTTTTTTGCGGACGAGCCAATGAATAAAACCGCGTTCATTTTTTACAACATGATGAAAAAGGACATAGGAGGCGAAGTAAGACCAGAGGCAAAAAATATATCTTACTTTGATTTTAGCGGAGTACAGGCAGGCGACAAAATAGAGGAGTGTTATTGTGTGGACATAAATAGTGCATATTTAAGCGTACTAAAAAATGAAAACATAATAAGCCGAGAGACCTTTAAAAAGATCAACGACAGGACACGAAAAAACGATAAAACAAAAATGGATCGGCTTAAAAGCGTGGGAATGTTTGCCAGTAACCCCTCAATTATCAATTTTGAAAATTGGGAAGCCGCCAATATCACCAATGAGAAAAACCCTTTTTCGTGGGTATTTTACGAGGCGTGCCAAAAAACAAATGAAATAATCAAATCATGTATAGACGAAAACTTTTTATTTTATTGGGTGGACGGAATTTTCGTAAGATCTGGACATAGGGAAATAAAACAAAAAATCCAAAAAATGGGCTACGCCTGCAAAATAGAGAAAATAAATAATCTGGAAATATTTGAAAAAAATATAACCTATTTAAAAGCAGGGAAAGAAAAAATACTATTTTTGCCAATTAAAGAAAAGAAAATAAAGTTTAATTTTCAACACGCCGTAGAAATATGAGTTTAAAATACTACATGATAAGCCCTTTAATAGTCCCAAAATTAAAAAGCGGCCTAAAATGCGAGCAATTAAATAGGTTTAATTTCTTTTATAACCAGAGAACAGGCGAACAAATAATAGAGGCCGACACTGATAAGGGAATAAATAAAAATAATTCTCAAGTAAGCATAAAAGCCCTATTAAATGACGGAACAGGAAAAATGCTTCTGGATAAATTAAATAAATCCTTCCCAAATTGGGAAAGCGTTTTTTGTGATATAAACCCCACAAAAAAGGAAATAAATTTAATTTTCTTAAATGACAAAGGCCAAAAAATAGGAAATCTAAAATACTAAAATCATGGAAGATACTTTAAAATTCGAGTTAATAAACGATACAAAGGAACAAGCCGCAGAGCAGACGCCAAACCCAACGCCGCCCCCAAGCCCCACCCCAAAAAAGCGGGGGCGGCCGCGCAAGGAAGAAAAACCACCAGCACAGGAAGAAAGCCAAGAGCCCAAAAAGGAAAAAAGCGCTTCTGATCTGTTTGAGGAAATGAAACGCGACATTGAGAGCAACGGCAAAGGCATGGAAGAGCCGCAAGGAGACCCAAACAACCCCATAAGGCAGGCGGCAAGGAATATCATCGACGGATATATGTTAATGACTATTTGCGACGTTTTCTTTCCATGGATCTTGAAAATGTTTTTTAAAAAATCGAAAGGCATACCAGACAAAGAAATAAGGTTAACAAAGGATCAAAAAGAACATATGCAACCGATCGCAGACGAAATAGCGCAAGGGCTACTGTCTTTTTTAGATCCAGTAACCCTGTTTTTTATTTTGCAGGGGGCAATGTATAAACAGAATTTAGACGACGCGATACAACGCCGCGAGAAATGAAAGTTATTGGAATAATAGGAAAAAAACGCGCTGGAAAAACCACGATAACGGCCAATTTTATCAAGAAACTAGCAAGGCCGAGAACGTATATTTACGACGTTAATAACGAGTACGAACGAAAACTTAATATAAAAAACGACTACCAAGGGAAAATTGATATTGAAAGTTTTTTATCTGTACTAGACCCAGACAAACCAAACCCAGTTAAAAACGCATGTATTGTGTTTGAGGAGGCGACCAGCTATTTTTCAAGCAAGGGCAGGGAAAATATACTAGTCAAAATAATAAGCCGTTCGAGGCACTACAATAACGCCGTTATTTTAATATTTCACTCCCTTGGCGGCTTTCCTCCGTATATATACCCCTTTATCGATTATGTAGTGTTGTTCAAGACAAACGATTTTTATAACACTCTGGACAATAAATTTCGTAAGAACGAACAGTTTATTAAAAAATATAACGAGGTAAAAATGTCAAACGATCCTCATAAATTCGTTTTTTTTGAAAATGAGGGATAAAATAATTTTCTTAAAATTTGCTTTTTATGTTTTTTCTTTGTATATTAAAGGGAAATTTAAAAACAAAATAAAATGAACCCACTTTTAAAAACTGCATTGATCGCCTTGGTAGTTGTCGTTGTTTATGACAAATTTTTAAAGGCACAAATTGACAAAATTAGCGGTAACGCTTAATTTAAAGTTTAATTCTTAAAACTTAGAAAACATGACAGAAAGCGACTACCTAAGAGAATTAGCGGCAAACGCCAGCAATTATGACGACACTTTAAACTTTGACGGCACTTTGACCGCCGAACAGGCCTATGACGCCGTCGAAATCGAAAACTATTTAAGCACTGCAAAACGCAAACACAGAGGGCTAGCACGCACAATGGCGGAAAAAATCGTAAGATCTCCACGCGCATTGATGCAAGTTAAGGAGGAGATGCGACAAAGCGGAAACGCGGCAGGTTTTACCCCAGCCACCACCAGCACAGGACAAGGGCTTGCGGCACAGTTCGATATTCACATCGAACGTTTAACAACCACTATTGCGCAGGACTTACCAGTACCTATTTTTGGAGGTTTTGACTCTTTGAGCGCCTATACAGGAGTAATTTCTCAATTTTTGGGATCAGGCACAACCCTAGACGCGGTAAATATTGGAAACACCCAAGTAGGAACAAACGCGCCCCACGTTACGCCAAGTTCAACCAGTGTAACGTTAAGCTACAAAAACGGCGCAAACTATGACGACGTTGTAATTACCTTAGGACAATACGACTACCCAGCATTTTTGAGCGCCTTGCGTACTTCAAAATTCACCGTTTCAAACGCACGATACAATATCTCAAACACTACAACAGGTTTACCACAGCTAACAAAGCCGTTTAAATCTATCGAACGTTCAATGTTTGGTGCATATATCCAAAATGATATTCCTTTGAGCTCTGCGAAAACACCTTACCAAATGCAGAACGGTATCGTTGACATAAACGGAACGTTTAAGGTTAACGCTCAAACATCTTGGGTGCTTTTATTTGGTGCAGTAGCGCAGGAAGTAGTTATTTCATCTTTTGTAACGCAAACCGACAAAGGAGTAATTTAAAATTCTATCAACCACAGACGAAAAAGGGCGGCGCGATAAACGCCGCCTTTTTAGTTTAAAAACAAAAATATCATGATCACAGACCTAGAAATGTCATATTTAGAAAATTACGACGCCAGCGCAGAGGACGCGTTAACCCAGCACTTTAAAGTTAAAGATCTTTTTTCCAAGGCAGGCCGCGAGCGCATAACCGAGGAAATAAAAGACAAACACCCCAAAGTAAAAAAGGCACTGGATAAACACCCAGTACTTGAAAAAGCACTAAAAACGGCCATGGTAGTAACAACCGCTCAAGGCGTTCAACTTGCCGTAATGGGCGCGGCGGCGGCGGCCTATTTTGGCGCAGGCGCTATCGGTGCAGGTAGCGCAGGAAGTTTGGCCGTATTTAAGCCAGCAATGCAAGCGGCGTTAAAATCAAAAGGACAAGCCACTAACGGCCTAACTTTAAAGGAAATCGCGGCCAAGTTCATGCAGGCCAACGGCAAAAAAAGCACCGACGCACAAGGAGATTTTGGTTTTATCTCTGATTATTTCGCTAAGAAAATGGAAAAGGTAAAAGCCAAGGGAGGAAGCGACGAGGACTTGTTATTTAATAACTTAATTGAGGGAACGGCCAACGCGATCAAGGAGAAAGGCGCGAGTTTCGTTAATGATCTGATCACAGGAGGCGACGCCGCACCCGACACCGCGCTAGCCCCAAAAGACACCAACGAGGGCGGCGGCTTAGGATCAAATAAAAACATCATGCTCATTTTTGGGGCTATCGTTTTAATTCTTTTCTTTGCTAACAGAAAATAAGCCATGAATAAAAAATTAGTCATTGTAATAGTCATTTTTCTAGTCCTTTATTTCATGTACAGGACAAAGAAAAAAACAACCGTTTCACAGGGCAACCCAGACGAAACCAAAAAACCTTTTTATGATGATGAGAATTTTATTTTTTGGGAGGTCGAGCCGTACATAATCAAAAAAGATGATTGGTTTTCTAAATTGGGAAAAAATATCGTAAACGTTGAGGGCTTAACAGATCAAGGAAAGAAAGATTTAATTCTGGACATAACCCAAAGTTTAGCACTTTTGAACGGCTTTAATTGGCAGTTATTCGACAACAAGCCCAGCGACGACCCAAAAGACCCAGACAGTTTATATGTAGGGCAGTCCATAATGTTGCCTACGACATGGACGGCTAAAAAAATCTATCCAAGTTTCGAATGATCGTAAATTTAAAAGGTAAAACGGGCTTTTCTTCCAGTGGCGGCGTGGTTATGGTTACGCGCGGCGGCAAACTTTTCTATCAAGTAAAGAGGGAGAGCCCGTTTACTTTTAATCTTCCAAAAGGCCAGTACCAGATCAAAGGAAATGTAAAAATGTTATCGAGGCCTATTGAGTACAAAATAAAAGCGAACAGGATCAAAGAGAGCGACCACCCACTCCCAAAACGCGGCGAGCTAGTTATCGAATACGGAGACAACCCCAACAAGGCGAGTATATGGGTAAGAAAGCACCGCATTTTAATAGATAACCAGTACAGGAACGCGCCTGAGGTAGTAAAGGCGTATTTAATAGCGCACGAGATAGGCCACTATCGTTACAAGAGCGAGCGATACGCGGACGAGTTCGCTCAACAAGTACTTCTCGATAAAGGTTACCCGATGACGTTAATAGTACAGGCGGCCGCTTCTACTTTGTACAATGGACACGAGCGCCATACCTATTGTTATGAAAACATGAAAAACGCAGTTAAACGATGAACAATAAAAATACACTTTTCCAAGTGGCCGCGCTAGTTTTGGCGCTATACATAATAAAAAAGTTATTCGACTTTTTTAAAAGCCCACAGACCACCACCACAGGAGGACAGACGCAAGAGGCCGTACAAATAGACCCTTCAAAACTTACTTACGATGATGCAGTATACCAAACACAAGCGGACAACATAGAAGCGGCCGTTTGGGGCGGCCTTTTATCGGTTACCGAGGACGACGAGGCAATATTTGACGCCCTTAATAAAATGCAAACTTTGGACGACGTTAAAAGGTTAATTCAAGTTTACGGAATACGCGGCGAAGGTATAATTTTACAGGAGTACTACAATTTACCCCAAACGATCACAATGTATCTGGATAACGACTACAAAGAGCAAATAAATTCTATATATTTACAACGAGGAATTAACTTCACATTTTAACACATGGCAAAATTTAATATAAATACATTTGATCCCATTTACCCAGAGGGCAACGATAAAAAAGGGGAAATTCAGTTAAGAGACATAACCCCACAAAGTCCAGTTGGTGAAAATTGGACTGATGAAATGCGTTTAGATTTTCTTCCAGTTTTTTCCAATATCCTTTTGGACGGAACTTTATTTAGTAACCCAGTTGGTCGTCAAACCATGTATAGAATGGTTAAGCATGATAATTGGAATTTACCGTGGGCAAGTAGTCAACCAGACACAGAAAGCAGTTTTTTATATCCTAACAACCCACCCAGCGAACAAGTATTAAATTGGGAACTTTTCTGTTTAGATAATACCCAAAAATATAACGACTTTTTGAATTGGTATTTATCGAATGTTTTGGGATATTCAGAGCAAATAAAAATAACAAAAATACACGTTATAAATTCAAATATACAGTACTTTGAGCGTGCAGGGGAACACATGTTTTTTCAAACTTATGACGTGGTTTTTTACGGACAACAAAACCCAAACCCAGCTATACCACCAACGCCACCGGCTCCGCCATGCGATCCATATTTGAACCCTATATCCGTAAGATCTAACCAAGACCCAACGCGCGTTACTCCAACAGTGAACTTGACTGGACAAATGAACGCTACTTTGTTAAGCGATCAACAACAGTTTGCTCCATTACTTGCGGTGCAGTGGCAATACGGAATAATAAACATCACATCATTTCCAACGGTAGGCGCAACATACGCGCTCAAAGTAAACGCCGACCCGATGCCAGCAGGTACAACTGTTGACTTACAAATTCGATTTGGAACAGTGGCCACCGCGCCAGTTCTCAACATTACACTTACAGACGCAGGGATAACCGATCAGTACTTTCCGTTAACTAACAACCCCAACGGTTTTGGCAACCACCGAGGATATATAACTATAAATTCTTCTAATCAAACACCAATAGCGCCCACAAGCGGAAGAAATCATGACGTTTCTATGAGCTTTCAACTATACACCGACACATGTTTAATACCCACCTAATAAAATGCAAGACACAATAAGAACATTAACCACCGCAGGCGTAGGAGAGGCCGCGATAATCACGACTGACGTAGCAATACCACACGAGACAATACAAATAGTTTTACAAGTTATTATTGGCATTGTTACCCTTGTTAAATTGCTTAAACCAGATAGCAAAAAACGCAAATGAGTAAAAATGTAGTTATCGTTATAGCGTTAATTCTGTTTTTATTATTTAGAAGCAGGATAATAAACGTAAACGCGAAATTTACCAACCTACCCAGCGACATGAGAGAAAACGCGAAAATTGTATTAAACGCTTTAATAAGCCAAGGCATAACAAACCCCTACACCCTTGCTGCCATGCTTGCCACTATCGAGAGGGAAAGCAATTTTAAACCGCAGACGGAAAAGAGCTATAAAAACACAAGCGCGTACAGGATCAAAACAATTTTTAAAACACGTTTAGGGCAGTACTCCGACGCATATATAAACCAGTTAAAACAAAACGACGTTGAATTTTTTGAGGCCGTTTATGGCGCTAGATATGGAAACGCCAAATATGGCGACGGCTATACCTACCGAGGCCGAGGATTTAACCAAATCACTTTTAAGGGCAACTATGAGAACACAGGAAACGCGATAGGCGTCGATCTAGTTAACAACCCCGAGAAACTAAATGAGATAAGCACCGCCGCCAAGGCGTTAGTTTATTTTTGGGATAACGCCTATAAAAGTGCGTTAAGCTCTGGAAAATGGCAGGCGAATTTTGAGCATGGACTAAATGAGGCCATAAGCCAAACCGAGGCCAATAAAATGCTTTTAAAGTTAAACGGCGGATGGAGTTTAGGTTATGGAACAGAGCAGTTTAAATACTTGCAGATACACGCGCCCGCCTATTATGATGTAATGACAGAGGCATGAGATACGTTGAAATCGACAAAGGAGAATTTTTTAACCTCATGTTGGGATTTTGCGCTATCGTTTTTTCGTTTATTTTAGCTGAAACAATCTACTATGAAATCAAAAAAAGGAAACAAAATCGTCGCGATCGTAAAAGAGGCGAAAAAAATTTATAAGCCCTACAAAATGACGTGGCAAGAGGCGATAAAGAAAAGCACTAAAAAGGTAATGAAGGAATGCTAAACCTACTTTTGTATATTATCATTTTTTACGGCGCTCTTTTGATCTTAGCGCCTAAACTTTTTTACCCTGTTTTAATTTCGCCACCATACCCATGATAAAAACGCGCCTTTATTCTCCATACGACGCAAAAGGTAAAACAACCTTTCCAAGCCGCGCAAGATCGGGAGTTTATTTAATATTCAAAGACGAGGTTTTAAGATATGTAGGTTATAGCGCCACAGATCTGTATAAAACAATGTATAGACACTTTCAAGAGTGGCCAGACCCTAGACAAGTGCGCATAGTTTACAAAAATTTAAAAGGTATAAAAGTGCGAGTTATCTATTGCACGCCAGCACAGGCGGCAAAGTTAGAAAGAGCCATAATAATAAGGCACGAGCCAACAGACAACCCTCAAAAATTGCTTAACTTTAAAATGGACGCAGGCGAGACAACCGTTATTAAAAAATACTATTCTTTACCCTCTACACCTGTTGACGACGTACCCTTTTAAAATGTACAGGATAAAAAAATATACTTTAGATCAGGCGCAAAAATTAGGCGTACAGGTTAAGCCGTCCAGATCAGCAGGTAAAAAGATTGATGTCTATAAAAACGGCCTCTTTATTGTCAGCATTGGCGCGATAGATTACAACGACTTCCCCACCTATTTAGAACGAGAGAAACAAGGCAAAGAGCCCAAAGGAACGGCAGAACAGAGACGAAAACTTTACAAGATAAGACACGCAAAAGACAGAGCCGTAAAAAATAGCGCTGGATATTACGCGGATAAACTACTTTGGTAAATTATCAAATAGCTTGCGATCTAGTAAACTTTAAAAGGAAAGCAGTAAGCGAACGATAAGAGAAACGCCCTTAATGTTAGGGCGTTTTTTTGTATAGTATATTTTATGCCATTGCCAAAGAAAAAAGATAATTTCTTTTCAACAAAGTTATCAACAACCACCGGCTAGCGTATTGTTGTATTTTATGACAACGGAACACAGGGAGGATACGGAGGGG
>Ga0315901_10010042_pt1 | contig 10813 bp, 10 predicted proteins | sample LakEriMetagenome_10_FD_203761 | JGI IMG/M metagenome (GOLD analysis project Ga0315901, IMG submission 203761) | Freshwater fungal communities from buoy surface, Lake Erie, Ohio, United States - Buoy 2 MA116 | ecosystem: Environmental > Aquatic > Freshwater > Lake | place: USA: Lake Erie, Ohio...
GACGTAGATCAGTCCGCCTTGGCTCTCGCGATCCCTGATCAGCTGGACCAGCATCGGCGCCTCGTAGCTACCAGAAGTGGTTTCACGCCGGTTCGGTTGGTAAACAAAATAGATCGGCAGGGCGTTCTTCGCCGCCAGAGAAAGCATCTCGTCCAAATGAGCCGCCGTCGTTTCCGCTATTTTGCGTGACTCTTCATCCACTACGGCCGCCTGCCCACCCGCATTCGATCCCTCATAAACCCGATTGCGATAGGCGGTGCCGATAGTCATATACAAATACGATCTGCGCAACACTCTCTTCACCCATGGCGGAATACCCCAGCGCAGCCAAGCCGATCCAGGCGCAAAATCCACACCGTCCTTGATGATTACGCTTTGGCTCTCAGCGGCAAAGTGGCTGCTATTGATGCCGATGATCAAGGCATCGGGTGAATAGGCCAGGCCATACAACCGGAGATAGTTGTACTGGTCGAGAATGTGAAAACCATTGTGGGCGGCATTGATCACTTCGACCGACTTGTACCTCTTGTCCTGTGCCGCGTTAAGCTGCCTCTCCAAAACTTTTGCGAAACCGTTTTCCATATCCTGCCCATAGGCATAACTTACCGAATCGCCCAGCACCAGTATCCTGAAAGTTCCCGACGGTTTCTGCACGGAATATTCAAAATCACGCAATCCCTGGCTGTTGGTCTTTATGACATGTCCCTGAAGGGATACCGATTCGGAGTTAGGCCTCATCACGAACGGCAGCACGGGATGAGCCAGCTTGTAAGCGGGATCGGTGTCGTTGGTGAAGGGAAGAAAACGGCAGACGAATTCGGCGACAGCTACCGAAACCACTAATGAAATCGCTATCACCAGCAAATTTCCGAAAATTGCTTTTCGCATCGTCATCTTATTGGGGCCCATCTATCTTTCAGCCCAGTCTTGGGTTGTGTCTGTCCTTGGGTCGATTCGACCTCTCCTGGATTTCCAGAAACCATGGAGAGATCTGACGACCCTGTACTTATAGGCCGCCTGCTTCGCCACGAGCAGCAATTTTTCCGGTAGGGAAGGATATCTCTTCACATCCAAGCCACGCATCAGGTCGTAAGCAAAATCGTACAGCTTAATATTACTAGGCATGGTGACTAGCTTGAAACCCAACTTGTATATCTTATTCGTAAACGCGACTTCGCCGTATCTCAGGTGGTCTTGATAGGTTTGGGGTGAACTCTCATCCGCATGCGGTAGCGACCCAACGCGCTCGACCACGCGGTTCAAGACAACGGTGCTCGATAAGCCGATAGCCCCATGGGCAGACAGCGCGTCCTCAAAATTTAAATCGAGGGCTTTCTTCGAAATACCCACATAGGCGACAAACCCGCAGTTCTTCGTCCTGTTGAAAAACTCTATTCCCTTGTGCGCGTATCCGTTCCGACTAATGGTGACGTCGTCCTCGGTGAAGATGAAATAGTCGTAATCCCCCCGCAGCGTCAAGAACGCATGGTTGTACGCACCGAAGGAAATCCCGAAGTTCTTGCGGTGCAGGACGCGAATCCTACCGTGTGGCAGATTTCTGCCGTCGAGGCCGTCTAGGAAGTTTCTTCCCTCCTGCCAGCCAGAGTCGCTATTCACGATAATCAAGTCCACCGGCGCGCCGGGGTCGCATTTCAGTTCAGCCTCGATCGTGAAATTAATCAGGTCGATGACCGACTCTCGCGTCGGAAAGTTTTGGCTGTGCGAAAAATACCCCATGGGCGTTCCGCTGATTCCGGTCACATCTCTGACGGTTCTTGGAACGAAGGAGGTGGCGATCACTTTTGCGACTCTCATCATTCAGCCCGCCCCGCCTGTCCGCGCCGATCCGCCGGCACTCGGCATACCTCAATCATCACCCGCGGTTGCATTCGACCCATACCCTCAGCACGCCGTAACGGCACTCCGAATCAATCACATCCAGATTCAATCCCGACAACAGGGCGTACAGTTCATCCCGGTCGAACTCAGTAACATGGTCGGCGTCTGTATAAATCTGGGGGATGTTCAAGTCTTGTCTGAAGCGATTCAGGAATGTCCTGTCAAAGTCAGGCACCTCGATGAACATATGCTTGAAATGCCCAGCGTAGGCGGCAAGAAATTCCTTTGGGCGATCTAGGTGCTCTAGAACATGCGTCAGAACCAGGACATTGAATTTTTCATCGCACTGCCCCAGGTAATTCAATGCTTCGTCGTGAATAAACTGCAAATTGTCCGTTGCATATTTCTTTCTCGCTCGGGCAATCAACTCGCGGTTGTAGTCGACACCGACAACCTTCCTGGCGATCAGGGAAAGCGAGTGGCTTATTGCGCCATGGCCACAACCCAGGTCGAGCACCGCGTCTGCCTTTGTCATGTGCCTCGATATGAATTCCATCGTGGACTTTCTCCATGGCGAGCCGTCAATGCCATAGTGCGCCGAAGCCTGTTCCTGGCTCAACCTCTCAAAGATCCATTCCAGGTCGAGCAATATTCTGAGTTTCGTCTGGCTGTCGGGAACCAACCTGCTCAAGCGATAGACGATCGCCGTCAATAGCGATCTTGGTTTGCTCCTGTTTAATACTGCGCCCATGCCTGCCCCGAGATTTGAGTATCCGAGCGATTGCCGCGCGTCCTTGCGCACATTCAGTCCTTCCCCTTGAAGGACACCTTGGCGAAGTACAGCTTGCCGGTATCGTCCTCGAGATACGCATTGGGGTAGGGAGCCTCCAGTCCGCGCATGAAATCATAGAGTTGTCTGGCGTTCAGGCGCGAGAAGTCCTCCTTACCCAGTTTGCTGTCCGCCGGCGTGCGCTTCCTGCGCAGTTCTTCCGATAACGGCCAGATGCGCCACTCGAGATCCGGGTAATCGTAAAGAAACATGTTGAAAAGCGCGATGCATGTAGCCTTCATCTGCAGGAATATATCCTCCACTCCACCGGAGATGTCCAGATCGACCTCATGCGAATATTGCCGCAGACTCAGCTCGGGATATCCCACTCGAACCAGCCGCTGCTTGGTGAAGCGGACGCCGTCATTGATCTGATTCTGCAGCGGCGTGCCGGGACTGTACTTGTCGTGCGCCGCGCAATGCGCCGTGAATGTCGGGATGCGCTCGACCACGTCCTTGACCGGCTCATCGCTCCAACCGCAGAAAAGGATCAGGTCGAAGCTCTCCTGCTCTAACTTCTGCAGCATCTCCCCCGTGGACCTTGCCAGCACAGCCTGCTTAACGCGAGGATGCTTCACGACGCTCGGGAAGACCTCAATCGCCCAGTCGCGGTATGCTAGAAACAATAATTTCATTATTAGCTTTTCTCCTATGACCCCTCATTGCTTCCCGATTCGAACGCTACAACCTTGAACAACAGGCGGTTACCCTGCTCGTCCTCGATATAGGCATTCGGATAAGGATCACCCAGAGCCCGAACGATATTGTAGATTTCCCTCAAGGAGTGCGTCTGGAACATTTGCCGGTCGAGCCGGCTTTCTTCTGGCTTCCTGCGCTTGCGCTCGAAGCCGGCAGCATCGTCCTGACGCTGATATCGCCAATTTGGCCAGTCGGCGAGGACCTGGTTCAGAAGTGCCGCGCCGACCCGCACCAGTTCGGCGAAGATATCGTCCATGTTACCCGCCAAGGACATCGGCGCCTTTGCCAACACTGGGCCTTCGTCGAACTCGGCGGAAAGAAGAAACAGGCTGCATTGCGTCTCTGTCAAGCCATCGATGATCTGGTGCTGCAATGGCGATCCGCCGCGATACTTCGGCAGGTCGGAAGGATGCAGTCCGACGCAGGGAAGGCGCTTGACCACGGCCTCAGGGATTTTCCAACTCCAGCCGGCCAGGATGACGACGTCTACGTCGGTTGCGCTATCCATGAATTCGACGAAGGCGTGCGGATCGGCGACGCATTTAACTATGTCCGCCCGGCCTCCCGTTTTCACACTTTCCAGCAGACGGTCCGACCAAGCCCGATAGCCGCACCACATTACCTTCGGTCTCGCTCTTGCACTCCCATGCCGTTCATCGCCACCCATCACCAACCCTCTCTTATGCAGTCCGCGATTTGTTCCCTTTCCACGTCACCCACCCACCAGCCGCACGGAATGCACAGATTCTGCTCGTCGAAGAGCGCGACGCCGGGCAACTCGGCGGCGACGCCACCGAAACAGGAATAGGCATCGTTGCGCAGGTGCAGGCGCTGCGCCCCGATGCCGCAGGCATGCAGTTTACGGATCAGGTCGTGGCGCCTTTCGGCGCGCAGTGTGTAGGTCCAGTAAACCGATTTGCGGTCGTTACGGCGTTCGAGCAGATGCAAGCCAGCGACGCCGTCCAAGGCGACCTGGTAATAATCGCCGTTGGCGCGCTGCCGCGCCAGGAGGCGGTCCGCGTGGCCGAGATTCTCGATTCCCAGCGTAGCGGCGATTTCGTTCATGGCGAAATTGAAACCGGCAAGCGGAATATCGAAAGCGGGATTCAGGTCGCCGTTCGCAAGACGGATTCGTTTCTGGTCTATGCCGTAGCGGCGCAGCCGGCGCGCAGCATCGGTCACTTTTTTTTCCGGAGCCAGTAGCAAGCCGCCCTCGCCGGTCGTCACGGGCTTGGTGGCGTAGAAGGAATACACCGTGAAGTCCGTTTCCCGCCACATGCGGCAGCCATGCCATTCGGCACCCAGAGCTTCGCTGGCGTCGGCGATCAGCTTGATGCCGTGCTTCCTGGCCAGCGCCATGATCTCCCCGACTTCGGCTACGTCGCCCGACCAGTGGTAAAGCAGAATCGCGCGTGTTGCTGGCGAAATGCGCGCGGCGATGTCAGCGGCCGAAGGCATGCCGGTGAACGGATCAATATCGCACCAAACCGGCTTGGCGAACAGATTCGCCACCGGCATCAGCGAAGCCGAGCAGGCAAGGGGCGAGGCGATCACCTCGTCGCCGGGCCTGACTCCCGCCATCAACAGCGCCAGCGTAAGCGCTCCAGAAGCGTCGCTTATCGCAACCGCGTCAGGCGCGCCGAGCCATGCAGCTAGCCGGTTCTCGAATTCGGCCACCCTGTCGGCCGCCGCCAGATGGCCGGACTCGATCACCGACTTCAGGGCGTCATGCGCGGATTGCGCCATGAACACCTTAAACAGCGGGATCGAGAGCTGGGGACTCATTTCATGAATATCCGCGATCACCAGCCGCGCCGAATCACATCGACAATGTATTCGCGCCGTTCGTCATCCAGCCACCAGCCGCAGGGGATATGGATCATCCGTCGGAAGAAATCGTCCAGTCCCGGAAGTTTACAGCGGCTGGCGGCAAACACCGTATGCTCGTCGTTGCGCTTGTGCGCCTGCGAATTGGAGATCCCGTGGGCCGTCAAATGGCGGGAAAAGTTTTTGCGTTCTTCGACCAACACTGTGTAGAACCAGTAGGAGGGCTGAGCGCAATCCTCCCAGCGGCAGAGTTCTAGGCCTGGGATATTACGCAGCTCGTGGTCGAAATATTTTCCATTGGCGATATGACGGGCAATCACTGCGGGGATATGGTCGAGCTGCTCCAGTCCGATCGTGGCCGTAACGTTGTTCATGTGGTACTTGTAGCCTACTTCGCCCACGTCCACCTCCGTTCGCGGCGCATTGCGGTCGATCCCGAACCAGCGGAAGCGCCTTCCCCGCGACAACAACGCCGGCATGTCCGCAGTGCCATTGCAGGCCAGCATGCCGCCGTCGATGGTCGTCATGTGCTTGATCGCCTGCAGCGAAAACATGACGAATTCGGAATGCACGCCGATCGGCTTGCCGCCATATCGGGCACCGAGCGCATGGGCGGCGTCCTCGATCACGGGCACGCCGCGAGCCGAGGCGGCCTTGCGGATCGCGTCGATCGGCGCGGGAATACCGCCGTAATGCACCACGACAATGGCCCGCGTGAGTTCGGTGATCTTGTCGGCGACCGAGGCGGCGTAAAGGTTGCCGTTGGCCGGGTCGACATCGGCCCAGACGATCTTGCCGCCGGCATGGAGGATCGCCATGTTGGTCGGTTCCGCCGTCATTGCCGTGGAAATCACCTCGTCTCCTGGCTGCACACCGGCCAGCACCAGGGCGGCATGCAATGCCGCGGTGCCGGAGTAGAACGACAACACGGCGGGATTGCCGACATAAGCGCCGAACTTTTGTTCAAATTCCACCACCGGCTGTCCCTCGGAAATCTGGCCGCTGTAGAGTATTTGTTCTAGGCGCGGCATAAGAATCCCGCGCGGCGGCAGGAATACCTTGAACAGCGGGATCTCGCCGAAAGGACTAGAAGTTGCCGAAATCGCCACCGGTCAGCTCCATATCCTTGAACTCCTTGTCGGCGCGGGCGATCAACTGCCTGATCTGGCTCTTGCCCACTAAGCTGTCGGACGAGCTGTATTCTGACTTTAGATCATCAAATTGCGCCTTGCTCCACCACGGGTGGACTTTGTAGTACGCACCAAGATCCTCAGTGCGCATCAATTCTTCCTCGGTTAGCAAAATTTCGTTCCGCTTCTCGCCCGGCAGCATGCCAATCACGTCATATTCAAGCGGCTTGCCCGCCTCCGCGGAAACGATATCGGCCAGATCGGTAATCAGTGAGGAAGGTGCCTTGCGCACAAAAATCTCGCCGCCACGCTGATGCTCGGCGGCATACAGCACCAAATCGATGGCGTCGTTGAGAGTCAGCAGGAAGCGCGTCATGCGCTCGTCGGTAATGGTCAGCCGCTTGCCGGAAGCTAGCAGGCGACGGAACAGCGGGATCACTGATCCACGCGAGCGCAATACGTTACCGTAGCGGACGCAGGAGAACTTAGTGCCACGGTTGAGGCGCGAGAGATTGCCGCGCAGCACGATGCGCTCCTGCAACGCCTTAGTCATACCCATCACATTGACGGGCTTGACCGCCTTGTCGGTGCTGATCATGACAAACGCTTCCAGCTTGTTGTGCAGCGCGGCATCGACCACATTCTGCGCCCCGCTCACGTTAGTCTGGATGGCCTCATCGGGAAAGTTCTCGCAGGCCGGCACCTGCTTCAGTGCCGCCGCGTGGAACATGATGTCGATGCCGCTCATCGCCTCGTCCAGCCGGTCGCGGTTGCGCACGTCGCCGATGACAAACGAGATGTTGGCTTTGTCGCGGTAAAACACGCGCATGTCGTGCTGCTTCTTTTCGTCGCGGCTGAGAACGCGTACCTCTTTGGCACCGAGATCGAGCAGGCGGCGCACGATAAAATTACCGAAGGAGCCCGTGCCTCCGCTTACTAATACCGATTTTTTTGAGTAATCCATATTTCTCCCAAGGTATGTTCCGCGCCTATCTGCTTTATGCTGAAGCAAATCCTATCGGAATCGCCGACCCGAAGGATTTATAAAGGGGTTCGATTCAAGGACAATGCCGCTTGGGCGCGAATTTGCTCATCCAACCACGCCGGTATCGCGATTATGTATGGATAAAATCTCGGCTTGAATTCGTCCATCTTTGCTATCCGCCGCGACGATCCCATCAGCAGACGCATCACTGCGGTAAGAGGCGACCGCAACGCTCCGGGCAGATAATTCGGCAGGCGGGGAAATTTCTCGATACAGGCGAAATTCTGATAACCGTATGACTTGATCAACTCGATCGCCCGGTTCGAGCCATTAGCGAAATCCGACGGATGCTGCTCGAACAGGATGATGGGCTGGTGCTTCCTGATCGTCGCCCTTGCCCCCGCTAGGACTTCGACCTCGTGGCCTTCCACGTCGATCTTGATCAGCCTCACCGCCTTGTCGTCCGCCTCGCCCACGGTCGAATCGAGGGTTTCCAGCCGGATGCTGGCCGCCTCGCCGTCGGCGTTCTTCACGATGCGCGCCCCGCTCATGTTTTTTCCGTCGAGGACTAGCGCCGCCGTCCCCGCCGTGCTCGAAAGGCCGCAGTTGAAGCACTTCACGTTAGCAGCCAATTCCGCATTTACCGACAGCAGCTTGTAGGTCAGCGGATGCGGCTCGAAGGAAAGCACTTCGCTGAAATAGTCGGAGAAATACAAGCTGTGGTTGCCGATGTTTGCCCCGACGTCCACGGCTGCCCCGTCGAATATGTTCCTGTCGCCGAGGCTGGAGAGCCATTGCGTGAACATCTCCAGCTCGTCGATTTCGTAAAGGCCGTCCAGAATGACCTGGACGGAAATGTAATCGAAGGAGAAAACCGCGAGCTGCCTTCGCCGGATGGCATGCGCTCGCGTCAGGCTGTTCATTTTCTTTTCAAGCAGATATCTCGACACCTTTCTGAAAAGGTCGAGACGCGGATAATTCCGTGTGAAGAGAGGCAAATGATCCTCCGATGAATTCATCTTGTGACTGTCACACGGTATGTAATACCAGCGACCAGTTTACGAAAAGTGAGAGTCGAACGCTCACACGGCTTCAGCCGCCTCTCTAGCTTTCCTGGCAGCTTCTGGAGTGTTGCCTCGCAAGACGTCCAAACAGAAGACCAGAAACGCCGACGGCAACATCAGTAGCCAAAGTGCCCTGCCGAATGTATTGTCCAGCGAGGCAAGCTGCCTAGCAAGTGAAATGCGATAGTGTATCGAGAAACGCGCGAAGTTCATCGCCTTTCTGACGAAGTCGAACGAACGTACGCGAAAGAAGTCCAGGTCATTGTTCAGGGAATAGAGTATCGCGATGCGCAACCCTTCAAGATTGCGCATCGGATGCACCGGTTGCCTCATAATCGACGGCACGTCCTGATAGTAGATGCGAAGGCTCTCGTTGGAGAATCTGGCCCGGTAGCTTTTCGCGATCTCGCAGAAAACGACCGATTCAGGTACGTAGGAATCTCTCACCTCCTCGGTGAAAGGACATTGCCGCAGTGTCGCCGTCCTGATGCAGCGCAGTTTCTCGCTGCGATAAACCGGCGAATAGTTGAATGCCCGGTAGTCGTAGTCGGTCGGGTCGTCTGGAAAGGGGGTTCCTACCCGTTTGCCAGTCTCGTCCTCACAACAGAACAGCACGGCGAAATAGCCGCCTCTCTCTCCGACCGGAATCTGCTGCCAATAATGATTGGCGCGCTCCAGGGCATTGGGCTTCAGCGCATCGTCAGAGTCCACCTCAACGAAATACTCGCCCAGCGCCTCCCTAACACCGTGGTTATAGGCGAAATGCTTGCCGGCATGCTCCAACTTGAAGTAACGAATAGTGAAAGTCGCTTCCTGCTGCCATTTGCGCACAACTCTCTCGGTGTCGTCGATTGAACCATCATCGCAAACCACCCATTCAAAGTCGCGGAACGACTGCCCCCGGAGACTTTCATAAACCCGATGCAGGGTATACGCCCGGTTGTAGGTTGCGGTGAATACTGTGAAACTCGGTTTTGGCTCGGCCGCATTCATCGACTTTAATTACTCGTGCTTTCCGCTACCAATTCGGATGACTTGTTGATCACGAATCGGCTAAAGTCACCCCTTTGCAACGTTTCCTCGATGGCGCATATCTCCGCGGCGTGAGCCGCGATAGTGCCGTGATCAGCGCCATCGGCAGCCAGTCTTTGCCATAGCTTTCTCAGGGCCATGCGGCGTTGTAACCTGGCGGGCAAGCTCGGTCGTGGCAAGCTCTGGAGAAACTGCTTCACGGCGAACAATCGCGGAAACCGATAGCGCAACATAGTATTGACCAGCCGCATCCTCAGTTGGTCGGCATACGCACTGTAGACTTGGTCCTTGAGTCGCTGCGGGTCAATTGCTTCAATGTACGAAACTTCGTTCGTAATCTTCGCCGTCGCCTGCTTGAAATCCTCCGAGAGATTCGAGTAGAGGATATCATCCACCAGATCTTTGCTATAACCCAGCATTTGCGTTGATCCCTGCTGGCGGAAATAGATGAAGTAAGATGGGTCGGACTTGACTTTGCCTAGGGTCATTGTGCGCATCGCTACGAACATTTCGCACAATATCAGGCTTGGATTGATCGCCACGACATCATCCGCAATTTCTTTCCGCTCCCGGGTGCGGTACACGTTGTAATGGACAGCGAGTGGATTTCTGATTTCCTCCAGGACACGATCCGATGCCAGTGGTGAATCGACGTCACGACAATGGTACCATCCATTGGAAATGTAACGATAGTTGATGTGACCAAACGAGCCTGTGACACCGGGTATTTTGTGGGACCGATCGGCCAGGGAAAAGCCCGGAATTCCGCCGCCGGCGCACACATATTCCGGGGCCGCCTCTAAGAAAGCCAGCGTCTTGCCGATGCCGAAAGGCATGAGAAAGTCGTCGTTGTCAGTCATCATAACGTAAGGCGTTTTGACCTTGGCCAAAGCGTCGGCTATCTTGGCGTAATAATCCTTGAGACTTCGGTCCTCGTAGCGATGGTATTCGTAACTCAAGTCGGGAAAAGTGGTCGGGTCAGATATGAGCCGGTCGATGACTGGATGCACTTCACCGTCGGCGACGATGACATGAAACGGCAGCCTTATCCTGTTGGCGTGCCAGAGCCAGCGCAAGGTATGGAGGTGACGCCCCTTGATAGTCAGCACGACGGTCAGATTCTTATCCATTGGGCCCGAGAATGGCGTCGACAAAGGCCTGATCACTGCTTCCGGTTGGACTGGCACAACAGGCCAATGGTTTCCCCGACTCCGCGCCGCAAATCGCCGGCGAAGGCAAATCCTTGCGACTTGAACCGCTCGCAGGAAACCTCGTAGGAAAGCTGGTTCATAATCTTGGTGTCTACAAAGGTCACTTCAAGGTTCGGCACGAACTCGCGAATCGCATCGACGATCTGGCGCACAGTGGCATTCAGCGTGAGCACGTTGTAGATACGCCCGTCGAATAG
>Ga0315901_10010044_pt1 | contig 10812 bp, 9 predicted proteins | sample LakEriMetagenome_10_FD_203761 | JGI IMG/M metagenome (GOLD analysis project Ga0315901, IMG submission 203761) | Freshwater fungal communities from buoy surface, Lake Erie, Ohio, United States - Buoy 2 MA116 | ecosystem: Environmental > Aquatic > Freshwater > Lake | place: USA: Lake Erie, Ohio...
ATGCCGCTAAGTGCCGTGAATGGCGCGCTGGTTTTTTTTTCGACTATCGGGGAAGAATTAGGAAACAGTTCTCTGCAATATTTACAGAGGAAACTGGAGGAGGCGATGAAGGAAGCACGGAGTTAGGTCAGTTTGGATGGTATCACATTATTGAAGTATTGGCCGGAAACGACTTCACAAAGCATCTGGACGTGCTTCGCAGACCAGCGGCAGAGGCCTTTACTCACATGAGTTATATGAAGGTGTTCAGAGCGGTAGAAAAAAAGGAAATTGATCGAATAATGAAAAAAGCAAATGGTTAACCAACCCTCATACATGGTGATGATAGAACGGCTCAGGGCATTTGCCGAGGGTCACTATCTCATTCAGCATTTTACTCACGGTCAATACGACATCGCGCACATCGGGAAGGACGATCACTACCCATTCATGCACGTCGTTCCGGTCAATATCACAGTGGACACCGGAATCCGCGCCTATTCGTTTGACATAATCTTCGGAGACGTACCACGCGACAAGGAGAATAAGGCCGAATATCAGAAGGAGGTTATCAGCGACTGCCAACGCCTAGCGGAAGACTTGCTTGCGGAGATCCTAAACGGCCACACCTTATTCGGGATTGAAACCGAGATTCAGGGACAGGCGAACATTGAACCCTTCATCGAAGAAGGGCCGCATACATTCTCAGGGGTGACGCTTCAAGTTACTTTGGTTGTGCCTTGGGATTGGAACGCTTGCGATATACCTGCGGGTTACTCAGTAGGCGGCAGCGGTTCGGGTGGATCGGGCGGCTCAGGATCGGGCGGTGGATTGACCTGCGAAACCCTAGTGAATTGCACTGTTATTCAAGACCATGAAGAAAGGATCACAGCCCTCGAAGAAAGCGGAGGCGGTGGTGGTGGTGGATTCGACTGCAACGATGTAAAGGAGTGCGCTGAGATCGTGCAACTTCAATCGGATGTGAATGCGCTCGAAGCGGCAGCACCTAGCTACCAGCTTAAAAGCAATCTTGAAACTACCGTCATTGACACGAGTACAACCAAGTACCCGAACAGTAAGATAGTTAAGGAGGCGCTTGATACAAAAGTTCCTTACACCGGAGCGACTGCGGATGTTGATCTAGGGGCGAACTCGATCAATTCTGAATCGGTAAACGTAACGGGAACTGCTGGCGGTGGTCATGTCAATCTTAAACACCAATCGGCAGACGCAACCGCCACCGGGCAATCAACAGCGGTATGGGCTGACACCAATGGCGATATAAAGTGGAAGAACGACGGAAACTATAAGACAACCCTGAAGACTTCCACCAATTCAGCGGATCGCGTCTACACTTTCCCGAACGAAACCTGCGAACTGATGCCGCGTAATGCTGCTATCACAGGAGCAACGAAGACGAAGATCACATACGACGCGGACGGACTTGTGACGCTCGGAGAAGATGCAGGTATTGCGGACATTACAGGACTGCAAACTGCTTTGGATGGCAAGGCGGCAACCTCGCACACGCACACGGTTTCGCAGATCAGCGATAGTACAACCGTTGGTCAGAATCTCGTTAAACTACCGAACCCGTCAGCTATCACATTCCTCAGGGTAAATGCGGATAACACGGTGACGGCACGAACAGCGGCTGAACTGCGGTCTGATTTGGGGATAGTTGACACCGTCTCATTCTGCATTGATACCAACGGTGACACGGTGACGGCAGCAACGACCACTTATTACAACCCTTATGCTGGACAGGTAACGGATAATACGACGGAAACCAACCGTCAGGCCGTTATACCATTCTCCGGAACGCTCAAAAATCTGTTTGTTCAGACCACCACTACACAAAGCGCAACCGGATCGCTTGTATTCACCATCCGGAAGAATGGAGCGGATACATCTGTTACTCTGACAGTTCCGGCAGGAGGGGCAGCGGCAGTACGCTCAGACCTTGTGAACTCTGTTTCGGTCGCAGCCGGAGACCTAATATCAATTAAAGCCGTAAACAATCCTGCGGCAGCGGCATCAGCCACTATTAAATCCATTGCCTTCATAATCGAACGCACCCAATAATGGCTGAACCAACCGAAATAGAGAAAATGCTAAACGACTTCGGGACAGATGTAGTCGAAAGGGCCATGCGTAACCTCGGAGCAACACGAACGGTGAACGGTCGCAAGCGTCGGGCGGTGGCATCGGGAAGGCTGAAAGATTCGCTCACGTATAAACTCAGGATTCGGTACAACAAACCGACGATTGATTTCACGACCAACAGCACCGAGACGCAGCAATACGCGGACATCGTTGAATTTGGACGCAAGCCCGGCAGCAAACAGCCACCTGTTGAACCAATCATTCGATGGATGAAGGCCAAGCCGATTAAACTTAGGGCAAAGGGCGGTGGATTTGTGAAGCAGACAGAGGAAGGATTGAGAAGGGCGGCATGGGCGATTTCGGCAAGCATAGGCCGTAGAGGTATTCCACCACTCAGATACTACCGCGACGCAATAGAGGACGCATTAGATCAGCGCGGACAGGATTTTTTGGACGCATTGCAGAGAGAACTCGAAACCCGTTTACTTTTGAACCAAAGATAAACCAATATGAAAAACACAATCACACTTATTCTCGCGCTGATGGTATCGGTGGCGGGGTTCTCGCAAAACTGGGCGGTATTCTCATGGCTTACTGATGGGAATGCGGAAGAATTTTCGTTCGACGTTCTTAACCACATAACAGGAGATACGATTTATCATGGTGAAGGCTACGCAGACAATCAAATGTATTGGCTTTCGCTAAACTTTCCCAACGGGCAATTTCGCGTAGACCTGCACGATTCCGGATGCGATGGGTTTTCCGGTGGCGGCATGATGTCAATGGTCTACATGGAAACAGGGCTATGGCATATTATCGGAGACTACGGATGCAATGACAGCAGATTGACTACTTATGAATGGTATGATCCATGCGCTCTGTCCGCTTGCGATGCTGACTTTAACGGAAACGGAACGGTAGACGTATTAGACCTCATTTATTTTATATCAACCTACGGAATAACCTGCGAATAATGGCTATCACTATTGAAGAAAAACCATATGACTTTACACCCGTTGGGCAGAAGTTGATTTATCGGGTAAGTTCAACTAACCACGATGAGGAAGGTTTTCGCTTGCGCGTTGAGGTTGTTCCGTCTGTTGGCGATAACTATACTTTTTTCCTTCAAAAAAACCCTAGCGAAGTATTCATTTTTGATCTTGCACCCATTGTTGGCAGTATGCTAGATCAAGAGAGAGACGTATATGGTGATGTTCACTCTACAAGTCAAATGGATACTTTTGAAGATGCTGTTGCTCACGCTCCATATACCGTGACATTTGATGAGTTTTGGATAGTTAGCGGAGTTCTAACCCTAAACGATGGCGAAACTCAAAGCCATGACATACGGGTTTTTAACGCCTACTACCAACACTCAGACGGATATAAACCCGATCCCGATGCGAATAATAACACCGCTTCGTTTAGTCTTCGCTCCACAACAGCGAGGGCATGGAGTGATAGAGCATGGAATACTCACTACCCACCAACAGGGTTAAACCTATCGGCCGGAACTGACAAGATTTTCATTCCCGTTAAAGAGGCGGATTATGGAGTGCTATATTTTTCAAGTGATTCCGCATACTTAACCAACAACGACGTGACCGCGTACAACGTGCGTGTTTTCACCTCAGGAAATGTATTCACATCAACTGCTACAATAAACACGGGTGGTTTATATGTTGAGGGCGCGCCTGTTTATCCGGCAAACCTAAACGCGCAAACTAACGTGGCACTTCCAAAACCGGAAGACTACCCAAATTGGAAATATATTCAGGTTTGGTTCAGCAACGCATCCAACGTGCGAAAGTCTGCATTTTACGTTCTCTACAACACCGCGCTCTATGGTCAAAGCGATTGCCGTCACGACCGGATTCGCCTTGCTTGGGTGGGTTCGCGCTGCGGATGGGAATATATGAACTTCATCAAGAAGAGCGAAGAGAGCAACGAGATTGAGCGGAAGCGATACACTAAGTTGGTTGGGGATTTTGCAGGGCTTGGATTGTTTAACAAGAATGATCGCGGCCTAACCGAACGCACCCCGATAGTTCAACGCTTCATTACACTTAACTCTGATTGGATTCAGGAAGGTGAATTTGTGTTTCTGCGCGGCTTGTTCGTATCGCGTCAGGTCTTCATCATAAATGACGACGGCACTTCTACCCCTGTGGTAGTGGCTGATAATTCCTTTGTCGAAAAACGCGACCGCAACGGCAAGCTAGTGAACGTGACAATCAAACTTCAATACGCGAATAACTATTGGACATGAGCGAAGTGCATTTGATAGAAACCGAGGGCGGCAGGTACATTGATTTATACCCTAACGAATCCATTTCGCAGAATTGGAAGTTCACCGACATTGCTGATTTCTCCACGCGGGGATCATTTTCGCGTGAGTTCCGGATTCCGAACACCGCTAACAACGCGCAGATTTTCGGTTATCTTGACAATGCAAACTTCACACCGACTGACAATTACTTCCACAAGAAACTTCCCTGCGAACTGCGGGTTAACACGATCCCCATCGCGATAGGTCACATCCGCACAATGAGAGCGATTACTCAGGCAGGGGTTCTCACGGACATCGAACTGACTTTTTACGCGGAGACACCGGATTTAACTCGTGCTTTAGGCGACAAGAAACTCAAAGACATTGCCGCGCTCGCTGACTTGAACCATGTGGTGGGTTATGACAACGTAACCACCGAGACGGATGAGTATATCTACGCCCTTTGTGATCGCGGTCAGAAGTGGTCTGAGGGTGGAGAGAGTGGAACACGGCAGGTTTACAACCCAAACGCGCCCGTTTACCCTGCGGACTTAACACCATGCGTTAACTGGCGGTACTTGCTTGAAAAGATTATTGAAGAGGCTGGCTTCACTTTGGATGCGTCTATTCTCCTTCCAATTATCGAAGGTTATTGGATGCCGTTCACGGTTAACAGATGGCTGCAATACACCCAAGCACCTGAACAATACTTTTTCCGTGTTATCTTGACCGCTGACCAAACCGTGAGCAACAGCGGATACCTCACAGGTTTCACTGAGATATTCGATAATAACAGCAACTTCAGTGGATCGGCTTATACCGCACCGTTCACGGGTTATTTCACCTTTAACCTGTTTTTCACCGTCAATGTAAACGGCACGAACAACACAGGCGGCACGGTTCAAGCTAGGCTTCGCAGGACTTCGCCAACGGTCGGAACGGTTGCCACTACTTACCCTCTGTCTATTTCCGCTCAACAGGCAAACGGATCGGATGAAATCAATCTTCAATACACTACCCCTGCTATATTCCTAACCTCAGGGGATGTGATTGAATACTTTGTGGAAGAACAATTTCAAAACTCCGTGACCTTTCAAGGTGGACAGACTGATCCGGCACTAGGTACGGGATGGGCTTTGGTTAATGTATCGGGTTCTCACTTCGGGGAAACGCTAGACTTCCAAAAGAACGCACCCGATATGAAGCAGATTGACTTTATCCGCGATATTATTTGGATGCACAACTGTGCCGTCATTCCTGACCGCACGATTCCGAATAAAATGAAGATCGTGCCGATGATTGACTACCTAACAACGGGTGACGCGCTAGATTGGACGGGCAAGATTGACCTAAGTAAAGATATCGTAATTCAACCGACTACCGACTATCAGAAGAGAACTCTGAAATGGTCATATAAGGCAGGTGGAGACGTGGCAAGCAAACTCTTTCAAGATGTGGGGCTACGGACTTACGGTGAATACAAGGTGGACGGCTACACGATCAACCCAACGGAAGAGCCAAACGACTTTGCAAACGGGGAGCAGAATATAACCCTTAACACGATTTCAACCCCATGCGTGGAAATTAACGCCACCGGAATAGTGATACCCAAGTTTGTGAATGGATCGGGTGAATTTGTCAATCCCGGACCTCGCTGCCTGTATAACGCAGACACAGCGCAGATTCAGTTATACGATAACGACACAGCTAACGCTGCGGTTCTCACTTCCGTGAACCTTCTGAATCACTATTCCGACATCAACGCGGATATTTCGGACTTTGATTTGAACTTCGCACCGGAAACACCGCTTCACGGCATACAATCGAACCCATATAACAACCTCTTCAATCGCTATTGGAGGTCGTATATGAACGAACTATATTCACCGGAGGCGCGGATCATGGAGGCTTACTTCGCACTCAGTCTTACCGACGTGCTAACCCTAGACTTCAGCGATACGATTTTCATCAAAGATTCATATTGGCGTATCTTGTCGGTGGATGATTACAAGGTAGGGCTTAACGAAGTGACAAAGGTCGTGCTGATTAAGATCATCAACACGGGGCTAGACTGCCCGATTATACCGACAGGCACGAACGGGGATAAATACGTGGACTTTGTAGACGCTAACGGAGATCCGGCCCTACCAACAGAAGCCTGTTGTACTCGTTACGGGTATGTATGGAACGAAGAACTTTCCGCTTGCCTTGCTCCGGGTCTTGAGATTCCCAAAGAAGGCAGAGCATCTGAGGCGGTTGGCAAATCATTTGGAGCGGAAGCACCTGACTACACGATTTCCATGATGACGAACGCGGAGATATCGCGTGACGCTGTTCTATCGGTCTTCGCGGGTAACTCCATCACCGTTGAAGAAGGAAACAAACAAATGCTGGCCGTAGGTGACACGCTCGAACTTCAGGGTGAACAGCGCGGATCGAACTTGCTTGGTAAAAACGTTCTCACAAATATGCCCGGTCTCCACCTCGGAGGCGGATGGATGGGGGATGATCGCACTAGTCCGGCAGGGGGTATGCAGTACGGAGTGGTTCCGATGGGCGTGAAAGGCTCATTCGCTAGTTCATCCGACCGCTTAGAACTATTGATTGAAAACATCACAGGCAAGCGCATCAATATTCCCGATAAGACATCACTTGTATGCGTTCTCACGGTTACGATGGTGAAGATTTCCGGCAGCGCGATAATCAACAGCGCGCACGGGGTATTCACTTTCAGACTGAGCAAGGCAACCACCGCAAGCGCATCGGCAGTTAATACCGTGACCTCGGTTACTGACTACATCACTCTAGGGGTAGAGATAGACACAGCAACGGACACCGACGAACACAGAATTAAGATAGCAACAACTGGAAGCGGATATGCTCACAATGATAATTGGATCAGCGCATCACTTCAATATACTCAGGTAAGGCATGAATGATATTCGACCTACATTAAAATTCCTGCATCAAGGAATGAAAACCAAACAACCTTCTTTCGCTCTTCGCGGGTGGAGGCTTGTGTTATACCGCACAGCTAAATGCGTTTGTCTATTGGCTTGGTATGCGTTCCTGATGTACTTACTTTATAGCTTAATTTACTAATGGCAGATTCAAGGCAATATGTAATTCAACTTACCGTCGATGACAAGGGCGCGGTTAGCAACGTGAATGAGTTGAACAACTCTATTCAGGAGGTTGACAAGTCCACGACATCACTCCGCAAACAGCTTCGAGATATTCAAGCCCAATTATCCGGATTGGATGTTAACTCGGACGAGTTTCAGAAGTTATCCAAGCAAGCCGGTGAACTTAAAGACCGGATGAACGACGCAGCGGAGGCGGTTCGCGCCAACGCTGGAAATGCATTCGAGGGCTTGGCTAATAACGCGGGGCTGCTCGGTGACAGATTGCTCTCACTTGACTTTGAAGGTGTGGCCTCATCTGCCAAAGGTCTAGCGGCTAATCTGAAAAACGTATCTGCCAAAGAGATTACGCAAGGTGTCAGCCAAATGGGTTCGGCTTTTCTATCACTTGGAAAGGCTTTACTTGCAAACCCTATTTTCTTGATCGGTGGGGCGATTGCTGCGGTGGTATTAAACATCGAAAAGTTACTGCCACTCATTGACGGGGTGACCGACGCACAGGAAGAACAACTAGAACTCACTAAAGAAAAGGTTGCGCTAGAGAAGGAGGGATTAGACGCGATTTCCCGAACCGAAAACACTCTGAAATTATCGGGTAAATCAGAAAAGGAGATCCGGGACCTCAAAATTCAGCAGCTTAACGCAGTCATCGCAGCGACTGAGGCCCAACTAGCACAACAGAAAGCGATCAAACAGGCTCAGGTTGAAGCGGCAAACCGGAACAAGGATATTCTCACGGGGATTCTGAACTTTCTCACAGCACCGTTTCAGGTTCTTTTGGGCGGGGTGGATCAACTCATTTCCGGACTGAACAAAGTCGGGATCATATCGGATGAAACCTTCGCCAGCATCGGTAGCATTCAACAGAAGTTCAAGGACTTCGCAATAGGTGGAGCGGCTAACTTGCTATTTGATCCAGCGGAAGTAGAGGCAGAAGGCGCGGCAGCGGAAAAGGCTATTCAGACCGAACTTGAAAACCTGAAAAATCAGCGCGACGGGTTTCTACTGGATCAGAAAAACAAAGATGCACAGGCGGCAAAGGAACGCGCAGAAGCACGCAAGAAGGAAGCAGACGAAATGCTACGCGCACAGCAGGAGGTCAGCGACTTAATGCAAAAGCTACTAGCCGAACAAGAAGCGGAAGAGGCTGAATCGCAGCGCAGAAGATTAGATGCACTTGTTAAGGCGAACGAAGAAAGGATAAAAGAGGAGGACGCGCAATTTGCCCTTCGTCAATCGCTCATTGAAGATCAGACCGAGAGAGAAATAGACGCGATTGTGGCGAAGTATGACGCTCTATTTGCAGCGGCAGAGGGTAACGCGGAACTCGAAAGGCAATTAGCGCAAGCACAGGCAAACGAACTGCAAGCTATCAGAGACAAAGCGACAGAGGAAGAAATTGCAAATCAACAGCGTGTAGCGGAGGCGCGTATTTCTTTGGCTAGTGACGGCATCAATGCTTTGGCCGCTATCAACGACAGCTTCACGGCTAAGAACGAATCACAGGCGCGCAGGCAGTTCAACATAAACAAGGGGCTACAAATCGCACAGGCTCTTATTCAGACCTATCAGAGTGCGACCGGGGCGTATGCTTCGCAGCTTACTATTCCTTCACCGGATGCGCCCATACGTGCGGCCATTGCTGCGGGTGCTGCGGTTGCTGCCGGACTTGCCCAAGTGAACAAAATCAGACAGACGCAATTCAGTTCAAGTGGAGGTGGTGGTGGAGGTGGCGGGGCTTCCGTTCCTTCATTCGGTGGCGGAGGTGGTGGAGCAGGAAGCACCCCACAATTCAACCCGATCAACACAAACTTCATAACCAACCGCCCCGATCAAATCACTCCGGCCTATGTGCTTGCGGGTGATGTGGCGAACGCGACTGAGGCACGAACTAAAGTAGAAGACCTTTCAAGATTATAAACATGGGAAAAAAGAAAATTGTTAAATGCGTCATTGACGAAGACGGTAAGCTCGGTATAACCGCAATGGGCTTGGTTGATAAGCCAGCCATTGAAGAGAATTGGATATTCTTAAACGAAGTCAAACTGCAATCTTTGGATGAAGAGCGCAGGATGATCTACGGCCCTGCCCTGATCCCTAACAAGCACATTCTCCGCGTGGATGACAGCGGGCAGGAGTATTACATATTCTTCGATGAGAAAACCGTTCAGAAGGTCGCGCATCAATTTTTCCTAAAGAATCTTCACCACACAACTAACCTGCAACATCAAACCCCTGTGGCGGGTGTGACGGTGGTAGAATCTTGGGTGAAGGAAGGAGACAGCGACAAGTCAATAGCACTTGGCCTGAGCGATAAAATCCCCGTTGGCACTTGGTTCATCGGATCGCACGTAGAGGATGACGCGGTATGGTCAGAAGTAAAGGCCGGAAATGTTCGCGGCTACTCCATTGAAGGACTATTCTCTGAAGTCGCTCTTTCATTGTCGCAAACAAGTGAAGAACTATTTTTGAAAGAACTCGAAGACTTGCTTAATATTGCGGCATCTTAATGCGCGGAAAGCGTAATCGTAGATGTCAAGTATTGGTTTGGCTTAAGGAAAAAACCCCGCTAACGAGCGGGGCTTTTCATTTATACATCTGAACATTGACATTGCAGCCTCGTTAGGCTACCTTATTAACACAGCTCTTTGATTACAATACCGGATTTAATCATGTCATTGTACAACTTCTCAGCCGCTCGTTTCGCGGATGATCTGCGCGTGTAAGTCTCAGACGAAAGGCGAATCTTTCCGTTGCCTCCGTTGATCCTGATCCAAAATTGACATTGTGCCAAAGGACGTTTTGCTGTCGGCTTTTGGCGGTGGATTTCGATGATTACCATTAGTTTGGAAAATGTTTAATTACTTTCATCATTTTTCGTCCATCCTTTCCAATGTAGTGGATGTATTGATTCTTTCCACGCACAGCATAAACCTTTCGACCAACAGCCAAAGAATTGAACGGAAATTTTATCGCCTTTCTGAGATCAGGTGCTTTATACCCCCGATTCAATATTTGTTTGATTTCGCCTTTCATTTTTGTTGTTTTTGAGTGATTACCATATTTCGATGAGATTTGATTCGAGGCCAAATGTAACTCCGGCATTCTCCTGTTTTCCGGTGGCCGGTAAGAACTCCGCCATTGCCAGCAACTTCGGATTTTCCTGCAATCCTTCCGCGTAGGTCATCGTGCGCGTTCCGGCATCGTAGCTGTTCTCCATTCCAGGCACAACTGAAATAGCGTTTTCTGCTGATGCGGTGAACTGAGCAACTGCCGTACCGCCCCATGAGTTAGTGCCTGGCCCGTTGAATAGAA
>Ga0315901_10010045_pt1 | contig 10811 bp, 9 predicted proteins | sample LakEriMetagenome_10_FD_203761 | JGI IMG/M metagenome (GOLD analysis project Ga0315901, IMG submission 203761) | Freshwater fungal communities from buoy surface, Lake Erie, Ohio, United States - Buoy 2 MA116 | ecosystem: Environmental > Aquatic > Freshwater > Lake | place: USA: Lake Erie, Ohio...
ACTTCGACAGGAGCTAATACCTCTTCGGTGAGAACCTCTGCCTCGCCCGTTTCAAAGACAATCGTCTCGCTTGGGCCGAAGTTGCCACCGCGTCGCTCGCGAATCTTCGATGCCTTACCGCGAAGCTCGCGGAGGTAGTACAACTTCGCACGGCGAACATCGCCACGACGAACTACTTCAATTTTTTCGATTACTGGTGTGTGGACTGGGAATGTTCGCTCGACACCAACTCCGTAAGAGATTTTACGAATGGTGAAGCTCTCACGAACGCCGCTACCGCGACGTCGGATGACCAAGCCTTGGAAGACCTGGATACGTGATTTATTTCCTTCGATAACGCGGACGTGAATCTTTAATTCATCGCCGGGGCGGAAGGATGGGAGGTCGCGACGGAGGGTTGCCGCGTCAAGGGCGTCCAATGTGTTCATAAGTGCTATCTCGTTTTTCTCTGGTAATCGCCGCAGGTCGATAACCTGGTTAGGACCACTTCGCGATCAGAAACTCGCTCCCCTGCGGCGGGGCGCATTTCTCGCCAAGGCGCCCTATTCTGCCGTGCCCCTGGGGATTACCCAAATCCGGCCGCTACTTGAACGCCTACTTGAGCCGGCGTGCGCGAACCCGTGCCTGCTCAAGGCGCCACCGGGCGATGGCCCCGTGATTGCCTGAGGTGAGAACCTCGGGCACTTCAAGGCCGCGCCAGAGCGGAGGTTTGGTGTAGTTGGGGTACTCCACCAGCGCCTCTTGCCCATCTTCGTCTCGAAGCACATGCGACTCCTCCACAAGCGATTCAGGATTTCCAAGAACCCCTGGCAGTAATCGAGTAATCGCTTCAATCATCGCAAGCGTTGCGACTTCACCGCCAGCAAGAACATAGTCGCCTAACGAGAGCTCAAGAACTTCGATCTGTGCAACGTTTCGGTAATACTCTGGAATGCGGGCATCAATTCCCTCGTATCGACCGCATAAAAAAATCAGATGGTTCTCACGCGAGAGTTTTTCTGCAATTGGTTGCGTGAACTTCTCTCCAGAAGGCGTGGGAATAATCAGAATCGCGGTGGGATTTTCTTGGATTAATGGATCGATGGTGTGTGCGATTGGTTCAGCCATCATGACCATGCCAGCGCCACCACCGTATGGAGTGTCATCAACGCTTTTATGTACACCCAGCGCATGCTCGCGCAGATTATGTGTCGTACATTGCACGATGCCCTCTGTCTGAGCTTTGCCTAATAATGAGAGTGACAGCGGGTCAAAATACTCTGGAAAGAGGGTGGCGATATCAATCTTCATCAATCAGTCCCCCTGGAGGATCGATGAGAATTCGTCCACCTGCAATATCAACTTTTGGTACCAATGCCTTAACAAATGGAATGAGAAATTCCTTGCCATCTGGCTTAATGATCTCCAACAAATCTTGTGCAACTCCCGTGATAACTCCACTAATCTCGCCAATTTCATTGGAAAACTGAAGATCTGAGAGATGAAAGACCTTTAAGCCCATCAATTGTTGGATGTGGTACTCATCGTCGTCGACATCATCGAGATCGACTTCGGCAAGCAGTTGCACATTGCGCAAACTTTCTCCTGCATTTCTATCGTCAAAACCAATAAAGCCAAGAAGTAATGTCGAGTTATGCCATCTAGCAGTTGAAATTGTTAACCCACCGGCGCGCGCCGGTTCGGTTGTTAATTGTGCGCCAGGATAGAAACGTTCTTCTGGTGAATCTGTCAGTACTTCGACGGTAACTTCACCGCGTATGCCATGAACGCGACCAATTCGGCCGACGGTCAGGAGCATTGTTATTCGTCAGCCTCGAGCAGATCTACTCGAATGGGACGACGGGCAAGTGCACTGGCAACTGTCCGAAGCGCTTTCGCAGTCCGTCCAGCGCGACCAATTACCTTGCCAATATCTTCAGGATGAACGCGCACTTCGTAGGTCAAGCCACGACGACCATTTTTTTCGCTCACCACAACATCAGAAGGATGATCAACTATCCCTTTGATGAGATGTTCTAACGCCTCATCAATCATGGCTACTCGCTTACTGGAGCGCTCTCAGGTGCGCTCTCTGCTTCAGGAGCTGCAACTGATTCTGCTACCTCTTCAGCTGGTGCTGCAGCTGGTACTTCTTCAGCTACTTCAGCTTTTGGAGCTGCTTTCGCAGCGAGCTTCTCTGCTGCGCGCTTCTTCAAAGTCGTTGCGCCATCTTTTGGCTCGTTCATCGCCTCTTTTGCCGCTGCCTCAAATGCTGCGCGTCGATCCGGGCGAGGTGGAGCAACTTTTAGTGTGCCCTCTTTGCCTGGCAGGTCGTAATACTTCTGCCAATCACCAGTGATCTTTAGTAGCGCTTCCACTGCAGGTGTTGGTGTTGCACCGACGCCCATCCAATAGAGCGCGCGCTCGGAATTAATGATGATTAATGATGGCTCTTGAGCTGGTGAGTAACGACCGATCTCCTCGATCGCCTTGCTGTTACGCGCAGAGCGCGAATCAGCCACGACGATGCGAAAGTGTGGGGTACGAATCTTTCCCATACGAGCCAAACGAATTTTTGCAGCCACAAACTCTCCAAGTTCTTGTATGTAATGAGGAAGCGGGCAACTGCCTCGAGGGTTATGAGGACGGGAGAGAGGGCCCGTTCCCAAGGGTGCTTATCTTGCCAGCAGCTGCCCGAACCGCCAAAACGAGTGGCTCTAGCCGCGCTCCTCTTGAGCCCGCTTGGCGGGGTTCCCGGAGCGAGATTTCTTAACTGGCCGCTCGTGCGCTCGAGCAGCACGTGCGCCCATTGACCCGGAGCTAGGCGCCAGCCCTGGCGGCAACCCTGCAGCTGCCCCCATACCTGAGCCGCCCTGACGTAGCTGCTTCATCGCTTTTTGTGCGGCGGTAAATCGATCGAGTAAGCGATTAACCGTTGAAACCTCATGGCCGCTTCCCTTTGCGATTCGAAGGCGACGTGAACCATTGATGATCTTTGGATTGATGCGCTCTTGTGGGGTCATCGATTGAATGATTGCTGCCGCACGATCGGTTTCGCTGTCATCAATGGATTCGATCTGCTTCTTCATGGCAGCGCCCTGCGCGCCAGGCATTCCTGGCAACATGCCAAGTAGCTTTGACATTGAACCCATCTTCTTCATTGCTTGCAGCTGCTCTAAAAAATCTTCGAAAGTGAAATCTTCGCCACTTGTGAACTTCTCTTCTAGCCGCGCCGCGCTCTTCTCGTCTAGGGCTTTCTTTGCTTGTTCAGCCAAAGTTGCGACATCCCCCATGCCGAGAATTCGTTGCGCCATTCGCTCGGGGTAGAACGGTTCAAAATCTTGACTCTTCTCTCCCGTAGAGAGAAAGAGAATGGGTTTTCCAATAACTGACGTAACAGAGAGCGCAGCTCCAGCTCGCGCATCGCTATCAACTTTAGTAAGCACGACGCCATCAATGCCAACTGCGGTGTTGAATGCATGCGCTGTATTTACCGCATCTTGGCCAGTCATTGCGTCGACAACAAAGAGTGTGTCATCGGGAGTGATAGCGCTCTTAATTGCGCGCGCTTGTTTCATTAACTCGACATCGATACCAAGTCGTCCTGCAGTATCAAAAATTACATAGTTGTGTAATCGCTTCTCCGCGAAAGCTAATCCTTCCGCCGCAACTTTTATTGGGTCGCCAATCCCGTTACCAGATTCTGGTGCGAAAACTGGAACGCCAATCTGTTCGCCGATTATCTGCAACTGCTGCACAGCGTTAGGTCTGGCTAGATCGCAAGCGACTAGTAGCGGCGTATTGCCCTGCTCTTTTAGCCAGAGCGCCAACTTGCCAGCAAGAGTGGTCTTTCCTGATCCTTGAAGTCCAGCCAACATGATCTTTGACGGTGGGCGTTTTGCCGTCGCGAGCGATCTCGCATTGGTGCCAAGAACTTTCAGAATCTCTTCATGAATGATGGTGATCACTTGCTGCGCCGGATTGATACCCGATTGCTTGAGTGAGAGCGCTTCTAATCCGCGACGCCTAACTTCACTAATTAACTGATCAACAACAATAAGCGCAACATCGGCCTCTAACAGTGCGGTGCGGATCTCTCCTAACGTTGATTCAAGATCAACGGGATTGATCCGCCCGCGACTGCGAAGTCCGGCAAGGGTTCGCGACATCCGCGAGGTAAGCGCATCAAACACTCCCCTAGCCTAACTGGCTACTGCTGGTTATAACGCAGGGATACCGCGCTCTCCAGTGCGAACTCGAACTACCTCTTCAACCGGGATGGACCAGACCTTGCCATCACCAATTGATCCAGTTCCCGCAGCTTTGACGATCGCATCTATTGCGCCCGCCGCATCTGTCGCTGCGACGAGAATTTCTATCCGCACCTTGGGAACAAAGCGCACTGTCACCTCAGCGCCGCGGTAAACCTCAGTATGGCCACCTTGGCGACCAAAACCACTGGCCTCTGAGACGGTCATACCGTGGATACCTTTTGCGCTCAGCGCATCTTTTACATCATCAAGCTTCTGCGGCTTGATGATTGCAGTTATCAGATTCATTGTTGCCATTAGAACGCACCTCCACGAGCTCCACCTAGTTCATATGCTGATTCAGCATGCTCAGATAAATCGATACCTTTCGATTCAGCTTCGGTTGCAATTCTGAAGCCGATTGTCTTATCGATGATCTTCGCAATGATGTACGTGACAATAAATGAATAGGCCAATACAGCAACGCTGGCGATGATTTGGCGGTTGAGCTGATCAAATCCACCACCAAAGAGCAGACCATTGATTCCCGCTGGAGCATCAGAGGTTGCGAAGACTCCCACGAGGATGGAGCCAGCCAGTCCACCTACAAGGTGCACGCCAACGACATCGAGCGAATCGTCGTAACCAAGCTTGTACTTCAAACCAACGGCGAGCGCGCAGAGCGCACCAGAAATTGCACCAAGTGCGATGGCGCCAAGTGGATTCACCGCAGAGCACGCGGGAGTGATAGCTACCAAACCGGCGACCACACCAGATGCGGCACCTAGGCTCGTAGCCCTGCCATCGCGAATTTTTTCCACTACCAGCCATGCGAGCATTGCTGCACCAGTTGCAACAAATGTGTTCAGGAAGGTGATTCCAGCGGTCGCATTCGAAGCAACCGCAGAGCCTGCGTTAAAGCCAAACCATCCGAACCAGAGCAACCCGGCACCAATCATGACAAGCGTGAGGTTGTGCGGCTTGAAGCCTTCGCGACCAAAACCAACGCGCTTGCCGATGACAAGTGCTGCAGCAAGGCCGGCGATACCTGCGTTGATGTGAACAGCCGTACCACCTGCAAAGTCGATTGCCTTCAATTGATTAGCGATCCATCCTCCTGGATCACTTTCTCCGCTATCGAAATCAAATACCCAGTGTGCAACTGGGAAGTAGACCAATGTGGACCAGACGATTACAAATACGATCCAGCCGCCGAACTTCGTCCGATCGGCAATCGCACCCGAGATGAGCGCCACGGTAATAATGGCGAACATCGCTTGGAATGCGACGAAGACTGAGGTAGGGATAGTGCCGAAGAAGGAATCTGGCGCAATCTCTTTCGTGAGTCCGAACATCTGGAATGGATCACCGAGTAATCCACCACCAAGATCTTTACCAAAAGCCATCGAGTATCCATAAAGAACCCATAGGACAGAAACAATTCCCATGGAGATAAACGACATCATCATCATGTTCAAGACGCCTTTGGCTCGAACCATTCCACCATAAAAGAGAGCAAGGCCTGGTGTCATCAAAAGCACCAAGGCACAACTCATTAACATCCAGGCGGTATCACCTGAATTGAGTACCGTTTCACTCATTTCATTCACTCCCACTCTGTTAACTGGGTTAACTGGCGTTTACTCGCGTTTACTCGCGTTTACTCGCGTTTACTCGCGTTTACCTGCGTTTACCTGCGTTGCAGGTGGGATAACTATGGAGGGGCTCTACGTCGAAGGGGTTAGTGTCAGGTTTCGCGTTGATAAACAATCACGCACTTGTGTAACGCGGATGTTTCCGCAGTCCCTACTGGCTCAACAGGCCTGAGATATATCCCTCTGGCGAGAAGGGCGAGAAGTCGCCTACACCTTCCCCGGTACCGACAAATTTGATCGGTATCCCAAGCGAGCGTTCGATAGCCAGGGCAGAGCCACCACGAGTGGAGCCATCCAGCTTTGTCAGCACCAGGCCGGTTACCTCTACCGCAGCGGTGAAGTTCTCTGCCTGCGCTAAAGCGTTCTGACCCGTACTGCCATCAAGGACTAAAAGCACTTCAGAGACGTGCGCGCGTTTCTCGACCACTCGGCGAATTTTGCCAAGTTGGTCCATCAACCCCTCTTTAGTGTGGAGTCGACCTGCAGTATCAATGAGTACGTAATCAGCGCCCCGCTCAAGCGCCTGACTGACGCCATCAAAAGCAACAGCGGCAGGATCGGCGCCATCGTTGCCGCCGAAACAGATCAGGCCAGATCGCGCCGCCCAAGTCTCTAACTGTTCTCGCGCAGCTGCGCGGAAAGTATCTGCCGCAACAACAACTACAGATTTCCCTTGCGCAGCAAGAAGTGCGCCAAGCTTTCCGACGCTCGTAGTCTTTCCGCTGCCATTAACGCCGACCACCAGTATGACCGTCGGTCCTGCGACGGCGAGATTGAGCTGACGTTCTTTTGTCACGAGTAATTGCTCTAGTGCGCCATGGAGTGAGAGCTTCTTATCTTCTTTCAATTGCTGCGCTACCTCATGGGCAAGGGTCGGACCTAAATCAGCGCTGATCAACGTGCTCTCGAGCTCTTGCCAATCTATATGGCCACGTTCATGTGCCGCGCTCTCGTGGGCGCGTTTAAAGAGCGAACTGAACTTAGAAAAGATTGCCACTAGGCGCTCTCTACTTCACGAATTCGCTGCGAAATGACTTCAGTCACCCCGTCGCCACGCATAGTCACGCCGTAAAGCGAATCGGCAATCTCCATCGTGCGTTTCTGGTGCGTGACGATAATCAGCTGCGAGTCAGCGCGCAATTCAGCGAGCACTTCAAGAAGGCGACCTAAGTTCACATCATCAAGAGCAGCTTCAACTTCATCAAGAACATAGAACGGACTTGGACGTGCTTTGAAGATTGCAACCAAAAGCGCAACAGCCGTTAGCGAGCGCTCGCCACCAGAGAGGAGCGAGAGTCGTTTAACGCGTTTTCCAGGAGGGCGAGCTTCTACATCAACGCCAGTAGTGAGCCAATCTTCTGGGTTAGTCAGAATCAATCGACCATCTCCACCAGGGAAGAGTCGAGGGAAGATTTCACCAAAGGCTTTGGCGGTATCGCGGTATGCCTCTTTGAAAATTATCTCTACTCGCTCATCGACCTCTCGAACAATTTCGAGCAAGTCGCGACGAGTGTTCTTCAAATCCTCTAATTGGTCGGCTAAGTACTTAGCACGCTCTTCAAGTGCCGAGAACTCCTCCAACGCAAGCGGATTAATCTTGCCAAGAAGGGCGAGTGAACGTTCGGCAGCAGCAAGACGCTTTTCTTGCTGATCGCGACGATATGGAATGACTTCGGTCGAAATAACTTGCCCGTCATCATCTAAAACGAAAGTTGGGACATCATTTGTCGGCCCATACTCAGCAATCAAAGTTGGGATGTCCAAGCCAAACTCGGTTGCAATCTTCTCTTCAAGTTGCTCAATACGCATGCGCTGTTCCGCGCGCGCAATCTCATCTTTATGGACGCTATCGGTTAGCTGCTCCATTTCAGCGGTGAGTTCACGGTTCTTCGAACGAACTGCAAGAATCTCACCTTCGCGTTCGGTACGAGCAGCTTCGAGTGCGCTGCGCTCTGCCATCGCTTTGGTGATGGACACTTCGATTTGGATTAACGCGTCGTATGCGATTTCTGCCAGGCGCTGCGCGACGACTGCAGCATGTGCACGCGCTTCCCGTTTGGCTATCGCACGAACGCGTGAATCTCGTTCATTCTGGGCGCCACGTTCGAGCGCAACCGCACGCTCTGCCATCGCATTTGCCCGCTCTTCGCTGGTGCGCAGCGTTAGCCGCGCTTCCATTTCAACGGTACGAGCGAGTGAAACGCGCTCTCGTAACTGGTCTACATCAAAAGTATCTGTTTCAACAATCGGCGCTGCGGCAATCGGTGCGTTCTGTAACGCGATCAGATCAGCTTGATAGCGCGCGATTAAGTCATTTGCTTCACCGATTGACGAAGTGAGTCGTTCAGCTTCCGCATGTGCAGCCGAACGTGTCTGACTGAAAACGGCAATCTGCTCAGCTAGCGCTGCCATTCGGGCATCAGATTCATTAAGCGCAGCGAGCAATCGCTCAAGCTCAGTTCGCTGCGTTGAAACTTTTTCAACTGCTTGCGAAATTTCAAATCGCAGACGTTCGCCATTATGCGTGAGGTCTGTCAACTTCTGCTCGCTTACCTCAATTGCCGCATTCAATTCGACAACACTAGATTCGCTCTTGGAACCACCGCTGACTAAATCACGACCGAGAATGTCACCTTCTTTTGTTACCACTCGCAGGGCTGGATATTGCTGAACGATTGCATGGGCGACATTGAGTGAATCGGCAATCACGGTATTGCCAAGAAGTTGGGCAAGGGGTCGTTGTAATTGAGCTGTTCGAATGAGATCCACTGCTCGGTATGAACCTTGCGGTAGTGGCTGATTGAAAATGTTTGCCGAACTCTCTTGCGCGCCCACTACAACAATCTCCGCACGACCGGCTTTCTCTCGCTTAAGCAAGGTGAGCGCATCAAGGGCATCGGAGAATCGACCGACAACTACGGCATCCGCAAGTGAGCCCAGGGCTGCACCGATGGCCACCTCCCATCCAGTTGCCACTTCCATCAAGGATGCGAGCGAGCCGAGTACGGGCACTTCGTTTCGAGCATTGAGCAGCGCTGCGCTGCCATCACGAGATGCAACAGAGAGTTTGAGCGCTTCAACGCGCGCCTGAGTAGAGGAGCGTTCGCGCTCGATTGCTCGTTCTCGATCGCGCAACGCTTCAATCTGCGCGTTCGCGCTATCCAATGCGCTCTTCTTGCCTTGATAATCAGAATCTAATTGCTCTTCACCAGCGCCATGCCCTGCAATTTCGACCTCTTTTGCCGCGAACTGTTGCTGGGCTTGCGCTGCCCGATTTAGCGCATCATCACGATTGCGGGAGAGCCGTGCAATCTCAGCTTCACTTGCTTGAATTCGCGAAAGCAGCGAATTGATTTCACCTTCGCGCCGTGCATTTCCCTCGCGCACATCGGCTGCTGCGCGAAGAGCTTGCGCTAATTCATTTTCGCGCGCTTTCAATTCCGATTCTGCTAATGCCAAGTTTGAACTCGCCGCGCGCAACGCTTCTTCCTGTGTGGTGAGCGTCTGGCGGAGTGATTGTTCTTGCATGCGAATTCCCGCTGCTTCACGTTCCATCGCTTCCGGATCGACAGTTGAGGCGAGCACTTCTTCCGAATCAGCAAGATATCGAGCTCGTTCGCTAGCCAAGTTCGCGCTGCCGCGGAACCGCTCACGCAAGGAATTAAGTTGATAAAAAGTATCCTGCGCTTTAGCAAGCAGTGGCGCTTGGGAGAAAGTTAATTGCTCCAACTCCCCTTCCCGCGCACGAATAGTTTCGAGTTCGCGCTCCACTTCAGTACGTCTCGCACGGAGCGCACCCTCATCTGCAACTTCTACGGTGAAAGTTTCTTTGAGTTGAATCAAGTCCTCTGCATAAAGACGAAGTTTCGCATCGCGTACATCGGCCTGAATGGTTGCAGCTTTCTTCGCAACCTCCGCTTGCTTGCCAAGTGGCTTTAGTTGACGGCGAAGTTCAGTCAGGAGATCTTGAATACGTGCGAAGTTAGCTTGCATTGCCTCTAATTTTCGAAGCGCCTTCTCTTTGCGCTTGCGATGCTTGAGAATTCCAGAAGCTTCTTCAATAAAGGCGCGTCGTTCTTCTGGATTAGCAGAGAGAATGGAATCGAGCTGTCCTTGGCCGACTACGACATGCATTTCACGACCGATGCCGCTATCGCTTAACAACTCTTGGATATCTAGTAAACGAGAGGTCTCACCGTTGATCTGATACTCGCTTGTGCCATTACGAAAGAGAATGCGCGAGATTGTCACTTCAGTGAATTCAATGGGCAGCGCGCCGTCAGTGTTATCGATTGTTACCGAAACTTCTGCGCGACCTAGCGGAGCGCGTCCAGTAGTGCCGGCAAAGATGACATCTTCCATCTTGCCGCCACGAAGGCTCTTAGCTCCCTGTTCACCCATCACCCAGGTGAGGGCATCAATGATGTTTGATTTTCCGGAGCCATTGGGGCCGACAACGCAGGTAATGCCTGGTTCAAAGCGAAGCGTGGTGGCAGATGCGAACGATTTAAACCCTTTTAGGGTTAACGCCTTGAGGTACATCGATCCACCCCCTCTCGCAGCACGGAAACAGGAAAAATCGCGGCCGCACTCCACAGCGACCACCTGCGCTTACCCTAACTAGTGGCTAGCGCTTCTTCTGGCACTTCGGGCAGAGGTGGCTTGAGCGATTCATAAACCTCAACCTTTGGATGAGGGTTCCACAACGCGCGCATGGCTCACCATCCTGGCCATACGCGTTGAGCTCCACGTCAAAGTACCCGCTCTCACCATTGACCCGTTTGTACTGCTCGTCGATGGAGGTGCCACCTGCTTCGATGGCGCGCTTCATCACCTCGCGCAAAGCGACTAGAAGCGCATCGACCTCCCCAGAATGCAACACATTGGCGTGAGTTTCAGGGTGAATCTGTGCTGACCAGAGCCCTTC
>Ga0315901_10010046_pt1 | contig 10811 bp, 12 predicted proteins | sample LakEriMetagenome_10_FD_203761 | JGI IMG/M metagenome (GOLD analysis project Ga0315901, IMG submission 203761) | Freshwater fungal communities from buoy surface, Lake Erie, Ohio, United States - Buoy 2 MA116 | ecosystem: Environmental > Aquatic > Freshwater > Lake | place: USA: Lake Erie, Ohio...
TTCCCTGTTCGAAAGCTTTGTCACCACCAAGGGTGGCGGAATGGGCGTGGGCCTGGCGATCTGCAAGCAGATCGTCGAGGCCTATGGCGGGTCGATCCATGCGGGCAAGTCGGCCCGACTGGGCGGCGCGGCCTTCCGCTTCACCCTGCCGATTTCGAGCGAGTCTGAAACTGCGGGGGGCTGAAACCATGTCGAAGCGGGTTTGCCATATCGTTGACGATGACCGGGCCGTGGCGGAATCTACGGCGTTCCTGCTGCGCACCGAAGGGATCGAGACCACGGTTCATGGCAGCGGCGAAGCCTTCATGCGCGGCCTGGCCGAGCTGGAGCCGGGCTGCATCCTGCTTGATATCCGGATGCCGGGAATGAACGGGCTGGAACTGCAGCGGCAATTGCGCGAGCAGGGCTGCGTCATGCCGGTCGTGATCATCACTGGCCACGGCGATGTCGATTCGGCAGTGCGGGCAATGAAGGACGGCGCGATCGACTTCCTGCAGAAGCCATTCTCGCGCGAGGAACTGCTGGCCGCGGTGCGCGGGGCCGAGCGGCAGGCCGCGCCCCGGCCGGCCGCGCCGAGCGCCGAAGTGGCCGAAGCCTGCAGCCGGATCGGACAACTCACCCCCCGCGAGCAGCAGGTGCTGCAGGGGCTGATCAAGGGCCATGCCAACAAGGTGATCGCCTATGACCTCGACCTAAGCCCGCGTACGGTCGAACTCTATCGCGCCAATGCGATGCGCAAGCTGGGCGTGCGCAGCCTGTCGGAAATGCTCCACCTCGCCTTCCTGGCCGGGCTGGGACAGGAAACCGGCGCGGGAGTCAGGATGACAGCATGACCCGCGGCTCTGGCGCCGGAAGCAAGGCATCGCGAGCCTGGATCCGGAACAGCGCCATCGTCCCGCCCAGCGGGCGCATGCCGACCAGATCACCCAGCAGGAAGCGGGGTGCCAGGATCCTGACATCAGCCAGGTGCAGGCAGGCCGGATAGGGCCAGCTGCAGGTCCACTGGTTGTCGCGCAGCTCGATCCGACCGAGGTCGCATTGCTGGTTCGGCCGGGACCGCTCGACCGTCGCGAGATCGCGGTCGGCCCGATAGGTTGGCAGCGAAATCCGGCCATCGGCGATCAGCGGCAGGCAGAAGGTATAACTGACCCGGCTCGCCACCGGCCGTCCCCGGGGCAGCAGCATCGGCTCGATCCGGATTTTCCACCAGTCCACTGCGCCAGTACCCATCCTGCGATGTGGCCCCGCCGATCCAGCCAGCGGCGTGGCCACCTATTCCAGCCTGCGCGCGCTCCCCGCGTCGCGCCTCACAAAAGCAGCGCCACCACCGCCCCGGCGGCGATGGCCACGCCATAGGGCACAGTGCGCGGTTGCCGCGCGCCTGCCGCGCTGCCCGGCCCGGCCGGAGCCGCCCGCCAGACGAACAGCCACAGCCCCACTGTCAGGACCAGCCCCGCCAGCGCGACCAGCAGCAGCAGGCGAAAGCCCTCGGCCAGCGGGAACCAGACTGCCAGCGCGGCATAGAACTTGGCATCGCCGCCGCCGATCACCCCGCCGGCGAACAGGGCCATCCCCACCAGCAGCGCCAGCCCGGCATGGCCCAGGTGCGGCAGCAGCGCGGCCAGGCCCTGGCCCAGACCGGTCACCACCAGCCCGGCAACCAAGGCGACCGCGCAGAGCCGGTTGGGCAGCAGGCGGTAATGCCAGTCGAGCCAGGCGCCGACTCCGGCAATGCCGGCCAGCAGGCCGATGGTGAGCAGATCGGGCAGGGCCACGGGTCAGCTCCGCCGTCAGTCGAACTCGCCGACGTCGCGGACGGCGCGGTTGATGACCGGCCGCCAGCCCAGCGTGGCCAGCGCCATCCGGGGCGGGGCCGCGACGAGCGCGGGCCGCGGCGCCAGGACGGTCAGCCGCGCCGGAGCCCCGGCCTTGACCGGGCCGGCCTTGACCGGACCGGCGGCAGCCAGCTCGGGCTGGCCCGGCGTGACGCGCACCACCTTGACCGGTGGCGGGGCCGCAACCGCGATCCGCGGCGCGGCGGCAGTTGCCGGACGCTGTGCCGCGACCGGCGCACCGCTCACCGTGATCGTCTTGTTGCCACCCGCTGCCGCGACAAGCAGCCCGGCCTTGAGCGTCTGCCCGACCGGAGCGGGAGGCGGCGCGGGTGGCGCGGCGGCGGCCAGCTGCACCTCTTGCGCCCGGGTGAACCGCGCGAGGTTGGCGGCAAAGCGCCGGTCTTCGGGCGCCATGGCGACGGCCTGGCGGAAGTAGCGCTCGGCCAGGTCAGCACGGCCGATCCCGGCATAGGCCACGCCCAGGCCATTGGTCGCCTCGGCGGCACTGGCCGGATCGAGCCGGGCCAGCCGCAGTGCGGCGATCGCCGCGCCATAATTGCCGGCGGCCAGGGCCTGCTTGCCGCTCACCAGGTCGGGATTGGCGGGAACGGCCAGCAGCGCCGGATCGACGCGGTGGCCTTCGCGCAGCGCGATCCGCCCCATTGGCGAGGTACAGCCCGCCAGCGCGACGGTACCGGCAAGAACAAGGGCCAGGGAACCAAGGGACTTGGGCATTTCAACCTCCCATCATCATCGGGAACACACTCTTCACCAGCCGCACCACGGCCGGCAGCATCAGCACAACGATCATCACCGGCAGCATGCAGACCACCAGCGGGATCGAGATCAGCACCGGCAGGCGGTGCGCCCGCTCCTCGGCCCGCAGCTTGCGCCGCTCGCGCATTTCCGAGGCATAGACCCGCAGCGTCGTGGCAATGCTGGTGCCCAGCTTGTCCGACTGGATGATCAGCGTGGTGAACGACCGGATCTCGTCGACCGAGGCCACCTCGGCCATCTTGCGGAAGGCATCCTCGCGCGATGCCCCGGCCCGCAGGTGCAGGGTCGCGACCGAGAGCATCTCGGCGATCAGCGGGTGCGACAGCACCATCTCGCGCCCGACCCGGTCGATCGCCGCCTCGATGCTGAGGCCGGATTCGATGCAGATGATCAGCAGGTCGAGGCAATCGGGGAAGCCGCGCAGCAGCTCGTCGCGGCGGCGATCGGCCCGGGCCTGGACATAAAGGTTGGGCAGGTAAAGCCCCAGCAGCGCCAGGCTGGCCCCGATCAGGTAGGTCCGCAGGAAAGTCGGCGGTTCTTCGCCGGAAAAGGCCAGCGCAAGATAGCCCAGCGGCAGCACGAAGACGCCGATCAGCCGCGCCAGCGTGAAGATCCGCGGGGCGGCGGGCGAGGTATAGCCGGCCGCCCGCAGCCGCGCGGTCAGCCGTTCGTTGCGGCTATCGGACAGGTCGAGCCCCGCCCCTTCGAGCGCGGCGGCCAGTTTGGCCCAGGCCCCTTCGCTGGCCTGGGCCCGCAGGCTGGCCGGGCGCAGCACCGCGCCCGGTTCCTCGGCGATCTGGCCCAGCTGGCGGCGCAGCGCCGCGCGGTGTTCCAGCCAGATGGCCAGGGCATAGACCGCGCCGACCGCGACAATGAAGATCGTGAACAGCACCCCGAAGCGGGCAAGCGAACTGGTGGCGACAAGATCAAGCATGACTAGACTTTCAGGTCGACCATGCGGCGGATCGCGTAGACGCCGATGAAGTAGAGGAGGATGAGGCCGGAAAAGCCCCAGATGAAGATCGGATCGCGCGCGACATCCATGTAGAAGCCGGGGTTCACCGTCACCATGCCGATCAGCGACACGATCGGCAGGATCGTCAGCATCCACCCGGTCAGCCGCCCTTCGGAGCTGAGCGCGCGGACCTTCATGTACATGGCGGCTCGGGCGCGGATCACCTCGGCCAGGTTTTCCAGGATTTCGGCCAGGTTGCCGCCGGTTTCCGCCTGGAGCGAGAGCGAGACGACGAACATCCGCATGTCCGGGTTGTCCCAGCGCTCGGCCATGGCCTGGAGCGCGTCCTTGAGATCTGCCCCATAGGACGCCTCGTCTGCCACCACGCCGAATTCGGTGCCCATCGGGTCTTCCATCTCGTGCGTCAGCAGGTCGATGGCGGAGGCGACCGGATGGCCCGAACGCAGCGCCCGGACGAAGATGTCGAGCGCCAGCGGGAACTGTTCCTCGACCCGCTTGCGCTGGTGCTGGGCGCGGATCGAGATGACCACCAGCGGCAGCGCCAGGCCCACGCAGAGGCCCAGGACCAGCAGCAGCATGATCACGCCCGCGGTCCAGTCGAATCCGGCCGCACCCGCCGCCAGCAGCATGACGATGAATACCGCAAAGCTGATCCCCAGCATGATCACCAGCGCCGATCCCACGCCCAGCGGCACGGCTGCGGCGAAGAACTGGCGCTGCAGGTTGCGGTGCATCCCGGCCAGCAGCGGTGGCAGGTGCGAATGGTCGCTGGGGGCGTTCTTGCGCAGCCGGGCCAGGATCTGCTCGCGATCGCCGCCTTCCCGGATCATGCGCAGGCGGGTGTTGATCGCGGCATGTTTCTGCCGCGCCCGCCAGGCCGTGCCCAGCAGCACCTGCGTGAACAGGAAGAAGGCCGCGAAGACCGCAAGCAGGACAACGAAGCGGACGATCTCGTTGGACATGGGCCTATCCCAGCTTGACGTCGGGCCGGAACAGTTCCGGCGACAGGGCGATGCCATAGGCCGCCGTTTCGGCCAGGAACTTGGGCCGGATCCCGGTAGCCTCGAACTGGCCCAGCACCCGTCCGTCCTCGGCCCGGCCAGTGGCGCGGAAGCGGAAGATTTCCTGCATGGTGATCGTTTCACCCTCCATCCCGGTGATTTCCGAGAGGCTGACGATGCGGCGATGGCCATCGACCAGGCGTTCGATCTGGATCACGATGTTCATGGCCGAGGCGATCTGGTTGCGCGCCGCGCGCGGCGAGATGTCCACCCCGCTCATCCCGATCATCTGTTCGACGCGCGACAGGGCATCGCGCGGGGTATTGGCGTGAACCGTGGTCATCGAGCCATCGTGGCCGGTGTTCATCGCCTGGAGCATGTCGAAGGCCTCGCCGGAGCGCACTTCGCCAATGATGATCCGATCCGGCCGCATGCGCAGCGCGTTCTTGACCAGGTCGCGTTGGCTGACCTCGCCGCGCCCCTCGATGTTGGCCGGACGCGTTTCCAGCCGCACCACATGTTCCTGCATCAGTTGCAATTCGGCCGAATCCTCGATCGTGATGATGCGTTCGCGGTGATTGATGAACGAGGACATGGCGTTGAGCAGCGTGGTCTTGCCCGAACCGGCCCCGCCCGAGATGAGGACATTGCGCCGCGACCCGACTATGGCCTTCAGTACTTCGGCCATCTCATCGGGCAGCGAGCCGAGCTCGATCAGACGATCGAAGCTGATCCACTTCTTGGCGAACTTCCGGATCGACAGCATCGGCCCGTCGATCGCCAGCGGCGGGATGATCGCGTTGACGCGCGAACCATCGGCGAGGCGGGCATCGACATAGGGCGAGGATTCATCGATCCGGCGGCCGACCGCGCTGACGATCTTCTGGATGATCCGCAGCAGGTGGCGATCGTCCTGGAAGCGGGTCGAAACCCGTTCAAGCAACCCGCGCCGTTCCACGAACACGTTGTCCGGGCCGTTGACCAGCACGTCGGTGATGGTCTCGTCCTGCAGCAGCGGCTCGAGCGGGCCCAGGCCAAGCAGTTCGTCCATCACCTCGTCCACCAGCGCGGCGCGTTCGCGCGCATTGAGCGGCTCGCTCTGCGATTTCAGCAGCTCACCGACGATCTCGGACACCTCGCGGTGGATCTGCTCGCGCGAGAGCTGGTCGAGCGCGGCGAGGTTGATCTTGTCCAAGAGGTTGCGGTGGATGGTTACCTTCAGCCGCAGCTTGCGATCCTCGCTAACGCGCTCAGCGCCGTCCGGCACGGCCTGTGCCGGGGTGGGCTGGGCGCCATCGGGTTGCTTCACTTTCCACATGCTCATCGCACTCTACCTGCCTTCCAAATTCAGTGCTTCGGCCAGCGCCTGCAAGGCCGAGGCGAAGCGGCCGTGGCGATGCAGGTCGGTCAGCAACCGGCCCTCGTTCTGCGCGGAAACGATCTCGTCCTCCTCGTCGGGAACGGCGACAGCGATCGGATGGCCCAGCACCTGGGCCGCTTCCTTGACGCCAATCGGCTTGAACAGGCCGCGCTTGACCCGGTTGCCGACCACGGTGACCCGGTCCGGGCTCAGCCCAACCGAGGCGAGCAGGTCGAGCCGCCGCCGGGCCTGGCGCAGTCCGGCCACCGACAGTTCGGTCACCAGCACGAGCTGATCAGCCGCCAGGGCCAGCGACAGCGACCAGTTCGACAAGTCATTCGGCAGGTCGGCCAGCACCACGTCGAACATCGAGCGGACCAGGCCGACCATTGCGAGCAGGTGGTCCTGGTCGATATCGTCGAGCGAGGTGATCGTTTCGGGCGCGGCAATAACGGAGAAGCCGTGCTGACTGTCGGTCAGAGCGCTGCGAACCAGTTCGGCATCGAGCCGGTCCCCGGCATCGAGCAGCGGCGTGATCGTCGCCTGCGGCTGCTGGCCGACATAGTGCACCACTTCGCCCGCCTGAAGATCGAGATCGATCACGCAGACCTTGGGATGATAATCGCGCTTGGCGGCCAGGCTGGCCGCGAGGTGCGTCAGGATCGTGGTCGCGCCGCAGCCGCCGGCGCTGCCCGCCACCACGATCAGCCGCCCCGATCGGCCCGACCGACCCTCGAACTGGCCATCGCTGAGATCGCGCAGCTGCGCGGCCAGTTCGTCGCAATCGATCGGCAGGGTGGCGATATCGGTCACGCCCTGGCGCAGGAGGCCGCGCGACAGGGCAACAGAGGCCGCCGCCAGCGCCGCGATCACGGGCAGTTCGGGATGCTGGCGGTGGATCAGCGCGATCCGGTCCAGCGAGGCCGGCTGGTCCACCGCCGCTTCGATCACCAGCACCCCTGCTCCAGTCAGCCACTCATCCGGAACCGGATCGGCCGCACCGATGGCGTGGCACGACAGCACCCCCAGCGAGGCCCGGTCCGGCGCAGCCTGCAATGCAGCAATCGCCTGGGGGTTGGCCACGACCACGACCGGCCCGCCGCGACCGAAGTGCGGCTGGGGCGGGCCTGCGTCTGGCTGGGCATGGGGCTTGATGGAGGCCATGGATCCTTCTCAATAGGCTTTCGCGCCGTCGCCATCCTCGAGCGTGAGGGTGGAACGGACGGGTGGCAGGGTGATTGAACCGCCGAACAGCGTCATGGTGCGCAGGCCGATGCCCCCGACCTCGACCGTGACCAGCGGGGCGATGTCGCTCAGCGGATCGCCATTGTCGTCCAGCCCCGGATCGCCGGCGTAACCGATGCCCGATCCGCTGTAAGTGATCGTCACGTTTTCGGCCCGCAGCAGCGGCGTGATCGCGCGCATCCGGTCAACGATCCGGCCAAAGGCGGCGCCATCGGCAGTGCCCAGGTCCGGGCAGGGCGCGCGCGCGCAGGTGCAGCTGGCGCTACCGCCCGAACCGGTGCAGCGGATCGCCCCCAGCGCCTCGCGGCAGATCCGGTCGCCGGGCTTGAGCGTGCCGCCGGGACAGCTCAAGCCGACCGTCTCGTAGCTGTTGAGGCCGGTGGGGACGAGCGCGGTCGATACCGCATAGCGCGCGCCCATCTGCACGGCCTTTTCAAGCTGGTTGAGCGTCCAGACATAGCGACCGGCATCAAGCACACCGAACAGCAGCAGCAAGGCCAGCGGCAGCACCAGCGCGAATTCGGCCGCGCTGGACCCGCTCCGTGCCCGGCCAAAGGCGCGCAGCCGGGTCATAGCCCGATCACCGGCGCGCTGGACCGCGCGTTCATGTGGAAGCCCGGATCGAACAGTCCGAGGCGGCCGAACAGCGAGGGATAGGGCACCCCCTGGGCGGCGACGACCGCCACCGGCCCGGCCTCGCCCAGCTCGGTATAGATCCCGGTATCGACAAACCCTTCGCAGGTGATCGAGACATAGACCTCGTCATCGCTCCAGCCCGGGATCAGCGGATGGCGCGCGGTATCGTCGAGCTGGCCGGTGCGGGTCAGCAGCTTGATCTCGGCAACCCGTTCGGGGGCGATCACCAGGGCACCGTCGCGGCACACCTGGGTCACTTCCAGCCGCCCGGCAAAGCGCGCGCCATCGCGCACCGCCTGGGTCAGCTTGTGCTGGGTCCAGATGAAGTGGCCGCCCTCGAACCCGGCGAACAGCAGGACGAGCATCAGCGGCAGCATCAGCGCCAGTTCGGCGGCGGCCGCGCCAGCCCGGTCGGTCAGGGCGCGCAGCCCGCTCACCGGATCAGCACCGCGCGGTCGCGGCCATAGTACTGGAAGCCGCTGAGGTTGTCGGGGCGCAGCGCCGGGCCGATCACCTCGGCGCGGATCGTGCCAGGTTCGGCCGGTTCGGACGGATCGATCAGGAACACGTCCATCCAGCCCAGCAGTTCAACTTCCTTGCGCCCGCTGATCCCTTCGCAGCGGGCCGCGCCAACAGTCAGCACGCGGCGGTCCTTCTGGGTATCCGACGGCATCCACGGCTGGGAGAACTGCGGCTGCGGGTAGCTGCAATGATAGGTGATCGAGTGGCGGAAGTTCGCGCCGCTCTTCTGCGGCCTGTTATCAGGGTTGAAGCCGACCAGCTCGCGGCCGAGCCGCGCCGCCTTGTTGGCAATCTCCCACTGGTAGATTTCGTAGCGGGTGCCTTTGGGGAAGGTGCCGGCGGAAACGCCCGGATGATGCCCGGTAAGATAGCGGTTGATGTCCCAGCTGCCGTCACCGAGGTAGGAACAGGTGCCCGAATAGAAGCAGGAATCCATGGTGAAGGAATCGCTGGCCGTGCGATCGATCACCCCGATGTTCGAAAACGGCACCCAGGTGCTCTTGCCGGACGGGACGCTTGCCGGGCAGCTCAGCGCGGCGCGCACGTCGGCCAGGGTCAGGGTCGGCTTGGCGCTCAGGACAGTGCCGGAGAAGGCGATCGCATAGTTCTTGCGGGTATTCTCCGACGGGCAGAAATCGCCGTTGCCCTGGCATTGCAGCTTGCTGGTCGGCATGTCGAAGCGGGTGTTGAGCGCTTCGGGCTCGGTGTTGCGGAAACCGGGTTCGGTAGTCAGGTTTTCCAGGTTGATGCAGCTCGGCGCGGTATTCTCGCCCAGCTCGTACTGCGTGTCCCTGATCCCCGAGATGTCGAGGAAACCCCAGTTGCCGGGCGCCAGCGGCGTGGTGTCCTTGCTGCTCTTCCAGCGCATCCGCAGGCCCTTGCCGGCATCTGCGGGCAGCGGGAAATCGGACCGGTCGACGCAGACCATGATCGAGGGCACGTTGCAGGCGGCCTTCTTGAGCATGGCCATGGCCTTGGCCGTCACTCCGCCCGAATTGAACGCGCCGATCACCGGGGTCAGCGCGTAGAACACCTTGCGGCCATTGACGCCAACCTCGACCACCCGGGCCCGCGCGCCGTCGCCATCGCTGGTCACCTGCGGGCCGGGCGCATCGTCGGCATAGCTTTCGTAGAAGGTGAAGGTCAGCCCGCTGACCGTGCGGCCGGCCTCGTCGTTGGCGACCTGGGTGATATTGGCGAATTCGCTGCCCGCCGTGGCAAAGGCGGCAGTGGCGGCTGTGCGGGCCCGGATCATGGCATCGTCGTGCCCGTCCAGCTGGGTCGCGGCGGCCAGCGCCGCCTGGTCGGCCGCGTTCTGCAGTTCGCTCTGCATGGCCATCAGCCGACCATAGTCGAACCCGATCCCGGCCAGGGCGATCAGCACCATCAGCACCAGGGCATAGAGCGGGGAGACGTTGCCGCCCCGGTCACTTGCCAAGTGCCTGATGCCGGGTGCCCTGGTGCCGGGTGTCACGTTGCGCCTCCAGCGTTCAGGGCGTGGTGCCGCTGCCGGACGAGGACAGGGACGAACCCGAAGTGACCGAGGTGCTGCGCACGCGCTCCGGCTTCTTGACCGTGTCCTTGCGATAGCGCTCCACCGCCTGGCCCGCCTTGGCGGCGCTGGCCGGAGGGGTGGCTTCCTCGTACTGGGGGTCGGGTTCGATCACCTGCGCCAGCATGGTTTGGCGGTTGGCCTCACCAAAGCTGGACGCAGGTGTGCCGGTGCCTGCACCATCATGGACACAGGCCGCCAGCGGGGGGGTCGCCAAAAGCACCAGCGCAAGCATCTTGCCGCGATCAGAATTCATAACCCTTCTCCTTCGCTTGCGGGGCCGGATTGGCGGGCGCGGCACCCGGCTGGGGTGCGAGCGCCTTGGGCCGATAGCCTTCGCCATCGATCACCACGTCCTCGGCACGGGGATCCTCGATCCGGTCAGTCGGCAGGCGGACCTGCTCGGGCCGGATCGGGGAAACGAGCCGGGGCGTGACGACTATCAGCAGCTCGGTCTCGCCCTTCTGGAACCCGGAGGAACGGAACAGCGCGCCCAGGATCGGGATCGAGCCCAGCAGCGGGACCTGGCGGACGGTGGTCTGGAAGTCCTTGCGCAGCAGCCCGGCGATCGCGAAGCTTTCGCCGTCGCGCAGTTCGACCGTGGTGCTGGCCCGCCGGGTCTGCAGGCCAGGCACCACGATCCCGTTGACCGAAACCGAAGCGCTAGGGTCGAGCGAGCTGACTTCGGGTTCGACCAGCAGGCTGATCACCTTGTCGGCCAGAACAGTGGGCGTGAAACCCAGGCTGACCCCGAACGACTTGTATTCGATCGTCACATCCCCGCTGGCGCGGTTGCTGTTGTCGACCGGGATCGGGAACTCCCCGCCCGCGAGGAACGAGGCCTTCTCGCCCGACAGCGCGACCAGCGTCGGTTCGGCCAGGGTCTTGGACAGGCCCTTGCGCTCCA
>Ga0315901_10010048_pt1 | contig 10811 bp, 10 predicted proteins | sample LakEriMetagenome_10_FD_203761 | JGI IMG/M metagenome (GOLD analysis project Ga0315901, IMG submission 203761) | Freshwater fungal communities from buoy surface, Lake Erie, Ohio, United States - Buoy 2 MA116 | ecosystem: Environmental > Aquatic > Freshwater > Lake | place: USA: Lake Erie, Ohio...
GGAAAAGAGTGCTCTGGTAACTTCTTTATTGATGATGAGGTGTTGGCCAGTGAAGGAGTAGTTGATTTAGATAAATACGCGGTAGTTCCTGGCACAAAAGAGTTTATAAAAGATTTATACGTAGATTAGAGTCTAATCTCAGTATGTTGATGCTCCGTCTCTTTGATACCTGAGGAGTAGCGAGCCTCATATCTTCCAAGGCGCCATATCAAGACTGAGATAAGCCAGGCGGCTACAAATGAAGCAACTATAAAATAACCCACACGATTTAAATCAAGTGAGGCAATGAAAGTAAATGGCTGGTAATTATCAATATTTGTTTTATTTGCAAGTACGTTGACAAATTGAATTGTTCCAATAACAAATGCAACAAAGATTGATAAGCCAGTTGTGGTTATGTTGTAATAAATTTTACGAAGCGGTGAGGTAAAGGCCCAGGCATAAGCTTTAGTCATGAAAATTCCATCTAATGAGTCCATTAGCGTCATGCCTGCAGCGAAAATCAGAGGCAAGGCTATGATTGCAAGTGGTGGTAAAAAACCTCCGACAGTTCCAACAGCGGCTGTGGCAGATAATGCAAGAAGTGCAACCTCTGTGGCGGTATCAAAACCTAAACCAAACAAAACACCAACTGGATATAATTGTCTGGAGTTATCAAAGCCTTTCTTAAAAACACCACGAAATACTCGGCGCATTAACCCTCGCTCATTTAACAACTCAGTTAAATGCTCATGAGAGAATTTTCCAGTTTTAGCCTGCTTCCAAACCTTAATAATTCCAACCAAAATTACTAAGTTCAGGATTCCAACTAGGTATAAAAATATTGTTGAAACGGAGGCACCAATTAGTCCACCAGTCTCTGCGAAATCTTTTTGAAATTTAGCAGCTTGCCTGGCTGCAAATGCAACGCCAACACAAAGAGCTAAAACAATTGTTGAGTGACCGAGCGAGAAAAATAAGCCAAGTGCCAATGGATTCTTTCCCTTAGCCAGCATTAATCTGGTGGTGTCATCAATGGCGGCAATATGGTCGGCATCAAATGCGTGGCGTAAGCCGAAGGAGTAGGCCAAGGCACCAGCTCCTGCATAAACTAATGCGCCAGTTGAATTAGTTAGTGAGCTATAAGCAGGATTTGAGTTGTAGTGAATGAATAAGCCCCAACCTGCAATATGCAAAAAGGCGACTACGGAGAAGACGCCAATAAGGGTGGGGATCTCCTGTTTGGTAAAGCGCAGGTGTTGGCGCAATTGCTTTGATTTACTCACTGCACTAGGTTATTGCAAACGATTTGCATCTGCAAATACCTTGGAAGAAGAGTTGATAAGGTGTATACATGGGGATCAAAGGTAATAAGCAAAGAATCCCAGCATTACTTTTGGCCTTACTTCTACTTCTATTCACTCAGCAGCCAGCAGCTGTGGCCCACACCAAATTACTTAGCGCCACTCCAGATATCGCAAGTGAGATTGATAGCTGGCCCACCTCGATAACCCTTGAGTTTGATGAGGAGTTACAAAATCTAGGGGATGAGAAAGCAAACTTTGTCGTAGTTAATAATGCGGTCGGTGATCAGGTTAGTGAAACAGATGAGCAGATTTCAGGAAATACCATCACAGTCACACTTTCTGCCAATGAAGTTAAAGGACCAGTCCTGGTTTTCTACCATGTGGTCTCAAGTGATGGCCATCCAGTTGAGGGGGAGTACAAGTTCACCTATGGCATTGGTGAGGTTACAGCGCAAGGGGTGGAAGATAACAAAGAGGCTGAGTATCCAATTGGGATTTATTTAGTATCTGCAATTTTCATAATCTCGGGTTTGTTTTTTGCCATCTACTCATACCGACGAAGGAATAGATAATTTTGAGTTTAGCAACCCAAAAACTTAAGGAATTTCTAAAGGAAAATTACCAGAACGTTGTTTCACCTGATCCAGTAATTAGGAAGATCACCCTCTCCTCATTTATTAACACATTTGGCAACGGGGTCTTTATGACCACTGGAATTATCTATTTCTCACTGATTGTTGGATTAGGGGCTCAGAAAGTTGCGCTCGCTTTTTCACTCTCAGGTGCGTTAGCTCTTTGTCTCAGTATTCCATCTGGACATTTTGCAGATCGATATCCACCAAGATTGATCGCATTTGTTTCCTTAATTGGATCTGGCATCTGTTCAATCTCATTACTTTTTGTGGAAAGTTGGTGGCCACTTCTTTTAGTTTTATCACTCTGGGAAATATTTGATGTATTTGGTCAAAATGCCAGAATGGCTTTAATTGCTCGAATTGGCGAAGGGGAGGAGCGGGTGAAAATACGTGCCTACACCAGAGCAGTTACAAATCTTGGAATTGCCTTTGGCACAGTTGTGGCAGGTTTTGCTTTAGCGATTAATACCGTTACCGCCTATAAAACTATGATCGCAATTGATGCTTTCACCTTCTTTTTAGCCGCTTTTACCTACTTACGTGTGCCAAATGTGAAGCCAAGCCTCTCAGAACATGAAAAGTTTGATTGGACGATCCTAAGAGATATTCCATATATCAAAGCTGCCACTTTGCATGGAGTAATGACGATGCATTTTGTCTTGCAAAACATTGCAATTCCAATTTGGGTTGTCCAGGAAACCAATGCACCAAGGTGGTGGGTTTCAGTAATTATGTTTGTTAATACCGTTGCCATTGTTTTATTCCAGGTGCGAATGAGTAAAGGCATTGCTAGTGCCCAAATTGGAGCTGCGCAATTTAGAAAAGCAGGTTTCTACATTGCACTTGCCTGTTTGTTATATGGCGCAGCCAAGGGATTGTCCGCTCCAGCAGCAGCAACCTTGTTGATCTTGGCCATGATGGTGCATGTAGTTGGTGAATTACTTAGCTCAACTGGTGGTTGGTCAATTGCATTTGAGATGGCTGATCAAAATCGCCAAGGTGCTTATCAAGGTTTGTGGCGAATGGGATTTGGTGGCATGGGAGTAATCGGGCCTTCTTTGGTAATTTTCTTTGCCATCGGACTTGGCCAATTAGGTTGGATAATCATGGCCGGCATATTTGCCATAACTGGAATGTTAATGACCACTATTGCAGCAGGTAAAAAGTAAAAAGCCCCAGTCTTTGACTGAGGCTTTTTAAGTTTAGATCTTAGAGATCGTAATAAAGTTCAAACTCAGCTGGATGTGGACGCAATCTCACGTAATCCACCTCTTGCTTGCGCTTGAAATCAATCCAAGTATCAATTAGATCCTTTGTAAATACGCCGCCACGAGTTAAGAACTCATTGTCGCGTTCTAGATTATCTAGAACTGCATCAAGTGAGCCAGGAACTTGTGGAATTGCTTTGGCTTCATCGCCTTCTAATTCATACAGATCTTTATCAACTGGCTTTGGTGGTTCAATTTTGTTTTGAATACCATCAATACCAGCCATTAACATCGCTGCAAATGCTAGATATGGATTAGAGGATGGATCTGGGCAACGGAACTCAATTCGTTTAGCCTTTGGATTAGATCCAGTAATTGGAATACGAATACAAGCTGATCTATTTCTAGCTGAGTACACCAAGTTAACTGGTGCTTCATACCCTGGTACTAAGCGCTTGTATGAGTTAACTGTTGGGTTAGTAAATGCTAGAAGGGATGGCGCATGCTTTAACAAACCACCGATATACCAACGAGCCATGTCAGAAAGATTTGCATATCCATCTCCCCAGAACAATGGCTTGCCATCCTTCCAAAGTGATTGGTGAACATGCATTCCGCTACCGTTATCGCCAAACAAAGGTTTTGGCATAAAGGTTGCAGTCTTACCAGCTGCCCATGCAGTGTTCTTAATGATGTATTTAAACTTCATTAACTCATCCCCAGCTGTCAAAATATCGCTGAAGCGGTAGTTGATTTCCATCTGACCTGCAGTACCAACTTCATGGTGAGCACGCTCAACAAGTAATCCAACCTTGCCAAGATTCATAACCATTTCATCGCGCAGATCGGCAAATTGATCAGTTGGTGAAACTGGGAAGTAACCGCCTTTGATTCGGGTGCGATAACCACGGTTTGGTGTGCCATCAGCATCCTCTTCAATTCCAGTATTCCAAGCACCTTCATATGAATCAATGTGATGAAATGCTTGGTTCATTCCTGTTAAAAATCTAATTCGATCAAAGACATAAAACTCTGCCTCTGGTGCAAAGAATGCGGTATCAGCAATACCGGTGCTTCGCATGAAATCAACAGCTTTAGCAACAATTCCACGAGGATCTCTTGAGTATGGAGTGTTGTCATCTGGATTATGAACGGAGAATAGAATTATTAAAGTTTTCTCTTTGCGGAATGGATCAAGATATGCAGAGGATGGAACTGGAAGTAACTTCATATCTGATTCATGAATTGACTGGAAACCTCTAATAGAGGATCCATCAAACATTAATCCATCCTTAAATACGCTTTCATCAAATGATTCAACTGGCACATTAAAGTGATGCTGAATACCTGGTAGGTCAATAAATCTAACGTCAATCAACTTCACATCATTCTTCTTGATGTAATCGAAGATCTCTGCGGAATTCTTAAACATCTATTCTCCTAAGATAAATATTGCTGAAAGTAGGGCGACTTTGCTCCGCTTCAGATGGGTAAAACATAGTAGAAAATAATGAAAAAGCCGTAAAGCACGTGTTACATCTATGTTTCATTTTCTCCCCTTTGGGCTAGGGTTGCCCGCATGAGTTGGGAAGCTACGCCAAATTTACTGCCGGAGGCCTCACTAGGTAGACGGCTATTAGCCCTAGTTATTGATTGGACTATGTGCCGGCTGATCGCTGGATTACTCAGCCCATCGGTAATTCCAGACAATACCTTTTCAACCTTAATCATTTTCTATATTGAGGTTTGTCTATTCACCATTGCATTTAGCGCATCAGCTGGCCAACGGATTATGGCAATTAAGGTTGTGACATATCCAGATCAACAGCGGGTTAAAGTTGGCAGAATTGTGTTAAGAACTTTGTTAATTTGTTTAGTGCTACCGGCAGTTTTTACAAACAACGGCCGGCCACTTCATGATCACTTTGCAAATAGCCAAACAGTAAGAGAGAGATACTAACTTTTTACCTGCGTGGCATCCTTACATTAGTTGGCATTGGCCCCTTAGGCATTGGCAGGTTTAATCCGCCAACTGATCGCAATCTTGCTCTTACTTCGCGCAATTGAGCAGTGTTTAATTTCTTTGGCAACTTCTTAAGATGCTTATGTAATTTTTTAATTGAAACTTGGCCTGAACTCTCACCAACCATAACCTCAGTTACTGGCACACCAGATAGGAAACGTTCCATCTTGCGTTTTTCATCTTGCATAAGTGATTTAACACCAAAGCCGCCTTCACCAACCAGAATAATTCCAGCCTTACCTGATACTCGGTGGACCATATCTTGATCGCGGTTAACATTTACAGCAGGGGTGGTAACAAAGCCTCGCTTAATTGACATCAAAACACTTGCACCAGCTCCTAATTGTCCTTGAATAGAAGCAAATGCTGCGGTGTTGGCATAACGAGTGAAAAGAAAGAATGCGGCTAAGAAGGCAACTGGTAATGTAATGAAACCAGCATAGATTGGGTGACCTAAGTTATTTCCAATAATTATGCCAAAAGTTAAAACTAAAACAAATATAACTAAACACCAAACTACGGCAAGTGGGGAATCCTTTTTAACTAACCGATAAGCATCCTTAACAACAGCTAATTGCGATTGCTTCTTAGGGGCATCACCTTTTGCCGCTGCCTCTTCTTTTTTCTTCTTTCTGCCAAACATATCTCTCCCTTACTTAACTGCCCGGGCAGCCATCGCTTGGTTATACAAGCGACCTGCTCTATAGCTAGAACGTACCAATGGACCACTCATAACGCCAAGAAATCCTATTTCCTCCGCCTCTTTACTCAACTCCACAAACTCATTTGGCTTAACCCAGCGCACAACTGGATGGTGTTTTGCAGTTGGCCGCAGGTACTGAGTAATTGTAATCAAATCACAACCAGCACCGCGAAGATCAACCAGTGCTTGCGTAATCTCTTCTCGAGTTTCACCCATTCCAAGAATTAAATTTGATTTTGTAATCAAACCAAAATCTCGCGCCTGCGTGATTACATTTAAAGATCTCTCATACCTAAATGCAGGTCTAATCTCTTTGAAAATTCTTGGCACAGTCTCTAGGTTATGGGCAAAAACTTCCGGTCTAGTTTCAAAGACCTGATTTAATAAATGTGGGTGACCACTAAAATCTGGGGCCAACATTTCAACTCCTACACCAGGGTTTAATTGGTGAACTTGTGCAATCGTCTCGGCATATAACCAAGCACCCTCATCATCTAAATCATCACGAGCAACACCTGTGATAGTTGCATACTTTAAGTTCATACTTCTTACTGATTCGGCAACTCTTCTAGGTTCATCACGATCTAGCGGTAATGGTTTACCTGTATCGATATTGCAGAAGTCGCATCTTCTAGTGCATGCTTCACCACCAATTAAAAATGTTGCCTCTCGATCCTCCCAGCATTCAAAAATGTTCGGGCAGGCCGCTTCTTGGCAAACTGTGTGCAAACCTTCTTTAGCTACAAGTGAGCGAAGTTTTGTGTACTCAGGTCCCATGTGGGCGCGAGTTTTAATCCACTCTGGCTTCCGTTCAATTGGTGTTTGAGCATTTCTAGCTTCAATTCGAAGCAGCTTTCTTCCATTTGGATCAATACTCATTGGGATAACCTCTCTAAAACTGGGGTTAGCTCTCTGATTAAAGTTGGCATAACCTCATCAACAGTTATGGATCGATCTAGCTCTTTTGCTAAAGATGTAACCTGCGCATTGGCAATGCCACAAGGAATGATTTTGGAGTAAGCAGAAAGATCTGGATTCACATTTAAAGCAAAGCCATGCATGGTTACGCCCTTAGCAACACGCAATCCAATTGCAGCGATCTTTCGATCTCCATTTTGATCTCTTATCCAAACTCCACTGCGTTCGCAGTAACGATCAGCTTTAACTCCAAAAAGTTCACAAACTTGAATCAACGAAGTTTCTAACTCCCGCACAAAGCCAACTACATCAGTTGAATTCTTTAACCTCAATATTGGGTAGCCCACAATCTGGCCAAGACCGTGCCAGGTTATTTTTCCCCCGCGATCAACATCAATTACTGGTGTGTTATCAATTGGGCGGTCGGCTAATTGCGTTCTGCGCCCTGCTGTATAAACCGATGGATGTTGAAGCATAAGCAATCTATTTTCAATTTGATTATTTGCAACTTTTTCTTGAATTTGTTTTTGCAATTCCCAAGCGGTTAGGTAATCAACCACGCCAAGCTCTTCAACTTTAAGGCTTTTAACAATAGATATGGTTGAACTCACACACCTAGCCTAATTGCCACCTTAATATTTAGCGAAAGTTTGCATAAGAAGCGCAGGCTTGGTGTGAGCAAAATGGCATCGCTGATAGATTTCACCCCTCACCAAACACCTTGAAAGGCTCATTTTCCTATGGCTACTAAAACCAAATCAAAAGGCTCAATTAAGGGTCGCAAACCACTTTGGATTGCAATCGTGGCCATCATCGCCTGGTTAGGTATCTCATCAGTTGCAGGACCAACATTTGGAAAACTTTCAACAGTTCAAGAAAATGATAACGCTGCATTTCTGCCAGATAACGCTGAGTCCACGGTGGCTAGCAAGGTAATTGTTAAGTTTACTGATAGCTCAAATGATCAAATCCCTACCTTATTGGTTTTTCTAGGCGATGTTGATCCAAGAAAGAATCCAGCAAAGTTAGGTGAAATCCAAAATTATTTAAATAAACTAGGTGAGAAAATATTGCCAGAATCTGGCAAGCCAATTAGTTCATATATTGTTCCAGGATTTCCAATTCAGGCTATTCCGTCAGAGGATGGCAAGGCGGCGCTGGCAAATATCGCCCTTAATTCAGACATCGGTCAAGAAAATATTGAAGAGAAGCCAACCTTGCCAATTCTTATTGAATTCATTCGCGAGGATTTAAAGCAAAACTTTGAAGCCAAAAATCTCACCACCCATGTAACGGGATTTGGTGGAATTTTTGCAGACTTATTTGGTGCATTCGGTTCAATTGATACAACCTTGCTATTAACAACATTGATAGTTGTGTCAATCATTTTAATTATTGTTTACCGCTCTCCATTGCTGTGGATTCTGCCGTTGTTTACTGCTGTTACTGCATTGTCATTGGCTGGCACTGTGGTTTATTTTCTTGCAAAGGCAGGCACGATTGATTTGAATGGACAGTCGCAGGGAATTCTCTCTGTTCTGGTGTTGGGCGCAGCAACTGACTATGCCTTGCTACTCATTGCCAGATACCGAGAAGAGTTGCATCATCATGAATCAAGGTATGACGCAATGAGAATTGCATTGCGTGGCGTTGTTGAACCGATTTTGGCTTCAGGAGCAACAGTTATTGCTGGTCTATTAGTTCTTCTGCTTAGCCAATTATCTGGCAACAGGGGCTTAGGACCAGTAGGAGCAATTGGAGTCGCTTCAGCAATGATTACTGTGCTTACATTTTTACCGGCTCTTTTAGTTGTTTTTGGTCGCTGGATCTTTTGGCCAAAAGTTCCCCGTTTTGATGATGTTGATGAACAACTAAGTGGTGGCTGGGCAAAAATTGGTGCTGCTGTAGAAAAGAATCCAAAGCGAATTTGGATTTCAACTGCATTGTTGCTAACTATTTTCGCTGGTTTCTCTTTCACTCTTAAGGCTGATGGCTTGGCTAATACTGAGGCTTTCACTACTAAAACAGATTCGGTAGTTGGACTTGAAAAATTAGGCGAGCACTTCCCAAGTGGTGAGGGATCTCCGGTTGAGATAGTTGTAAAAGAAAATGATGTTGCCGCTGCGACTGCAGCTCTAATGAGTGTTTCTAATGTGGCATTTGTCGAACCAATAGTTGCTGGTCAAAAGATTCCAGGACAACCCATTCCGCCAATCAAAGTGGTTGAAGGCAAAGTGTTGTTGAATGCTACGTTAAAGGTGGCACCGGACTCAGTTGAAGCTAGAAACACAATTCCATTGATTAGAAATGCTGTGAAAGAGGTCGACAAAGATATTTTGGTCGGCGGTGGAACAGCAGTTCAATATGACACCGATGTGGCATCACGTCATGACAATCGATTGATCATTCCAGTCGTGCTGGTAATTATCGGAATTATCCTAGGTCTGTTGCTGCGAAGCATTTTGGCAGCAGGCATTCTCTTACTCACAGTTGTGCTTTCATTCATGGCCACCCTTGGCGTTTGCCAACTTGTATTTGAGCATGTCTTTGGTTTTGCTGGCGCAGATGCATCATTCCCGCTTTTTGCCTTCATCTTCTTGGTTGCATTAGGTATTGATTACAACATCTTCCTTATGACTCGAGTTCGTGAGGAGTCGATGAAGATTGGTACGCGAAAAGGTGTTATCAAGGGCTTGACAGTTACTGGCGGTGTAATCACATCAGCAGGCATTGTTTTGGCAGCAACCTTTGCAGTTCTTGGCGTCTTGCCACTTGTGTTCCTGGCCCAACTTGGCTTTGCGGTTGCCTTTGGAGTTTTGCTGGACACAATTATTGTTCGATCCTTGTTGGTTCCAGCACTGGTTCACGTAATTGGGCCAAAGATCTGGTGGCCTTCAAAGCTGCAATATGAAAATAAGAAGTAGGATTTAAATATGGCTCCCCGCGTTGGTATCGCAGGATACGGATTAGCGGGGAGATATTTTCACGCACCCTTACTTGTTGGTGCCGGCTTTGAGATCGCATCGATTTTAACTAGAAATGAACAGAGAATTCTGGATGCAAAAACTGATTTTCCAAGTATGCAAATTTGTAATTCACTTGAAGATTTACTTAAAACCAACATTGATTTATTAGTTGTGGCTTCTGCAAATCAGTCTCATGCCGAACAAGCAATCGCCGGATTAAAAGCGGGTATTCCTGTTGTGGTTGATAAACCAATGGGGCGGAGCTTAAAAGAGACTGAAGAGATAATTGCAGTTTCAAAGCAAACTGGAGTTGGTGTTTCAACATATTTCAATCGCAAATGGGATTCAGATGCTTTAACGATTAGAAAGATTATTAGTGAAGGTGTATTGGGTAAAATTTTTCGCTTAGAGTCTAGATTTGAAGTTTTCCGTCCACAATTAAAGGGCGGATGGCGAGAGAATAAGGATGTTGAGCAGGGTGGTGGAAATCTGCTTGATTTGCAGCCACATTTAATTTCAACCGCATTAGATTGGTTTGGTCCAGCACAATTGATAAGTGCTTCTGTTAGAGCGATCCGCGGTGGATCTGATGATGACATTGTGTTAACTCTTAAACATCAAAGCGGTGTTGATTCATATTTATCAGCAAGTGCGATTATGGGCTCTGCTGGTCCTCGAATCAGATTAGTTGGTGATAAAGCCACATTGGTAATCAAAGATTTAGACCCGCAAGAGAGTTTATTGCGAAGTGGGGTGATGCCAAAGGATGGAAAATGGCAGCAGAGCACAAAGAGTGATGCATACATCCATACTGGTGATCAAGTTGTTGAATATCAAGCAGTTGATGGAAATTACACACAGTATTACCTAGAGGTGAAAAATGCGTTAGCTGGCGGTAAGTGGCCGGTAAGTACTGAAGAAGCTTTAGCGGTAGCGAAAATTATTGATCAAGCTAGAGAGATCTCTTTCAGATAAGAATGAGTTTTGATTGCATAGTAGTTGGCGCAGGGTTAGCTGGATTAAGCGCTGTGCGAGAGCTAGAAAAATCTGGAAAATCTGTATTACTTCTTGA
>Ga0315901_10010053_pt1 | contig 10808 bp, 7 predicted proteins | sample LakEriMetagenome_10_FD_203761 | JGI IMG/M metagenome (GOLD analysis project Ga0315901, IMG submission 203761) | Freshwater fungal communities from buoy surface, Lake Erie, Ohio, United States - Buoy 2 MA116 | ecosystem: Environmental > Aquatic > Freshwater > Lake | place: USA: Lake Erie, Ohio...
TGCGGCTGAACCCGCGTCATGCCGACGAGCTGGATGATCGGTGCATCGAACTCCTGTTCAAGTCAGCGCCGCTGCATGACATCGGCAAGGTGGGCATCGCGGACAGCATCCTGCTCAAGCCCTCGCGACTGGATGCCCAGGAGTTCGAGATCATGAAGACCCACACCACGCTGGGGCGGGACGCCATCGTGCACGCCGAGCAGGCGCTCGGGCACGAGGTGCCGTTTCTGCGCTTTGCGAAAGAGATTGCGATGTCGCACCAGGAGAAGTGGGACGGCAGCGGCTACCCAGAAGGCTTGGTGGGTGAGGCCATCCCCCTGTCGGCGCGTCTCATGGCGCTGGCTGACGTGTATGACGCTCTGATCAGCAAGCGGGTCTACAAGCCAGCCTTCACGCACGAAGACTCGGTGCGGATCATCCTGGAGGGCAGTGGCACGCACTTCGACCCCGATGTGGTGCAGGCTTTCAGGGCGGTGCAGGAAGACTTCCGCCTCATTGCCGCCCGCTTCTCGGACGAAGACGAGGCCGCTCCTGCCGCTTGAGTCTCACGCCAGGGCCTCAGCCAACGGTTCCGCGCGGGTTCGAGCCCAGGAGTCAGCCCCGGGCTCGGCCCAGATTCAGCGCTTGCGCCCGCCGTCGTACGGGTTGCCGGGCAGCGCAGACTGGTTCTCGGCCCCGACCTCGTCGCCGGTGTCGAAGTACAGCACCATCTGATGGTGATCTCCTGGGTGGATGGTGGTCACGCCACGGCGCACCTGCAAGGCCCGGCCCGGCTCAGGGCGGTGGCTGGCTTCCACCTGGTAGCGTCCTGGTTTCAGGCCTGCGAACAGCCAAGGCCCCGTCATGGTGTGTTCCAGCACCGGCTCGCGGCCCCGCATAGGCGTGATGCGCACCGCCACGTCGGCCAGATGGGCGCCGCTCTTCATGGCAGCGGTGGTGAGCCAGAAGCTGTAGTCCTGGCGCCTTGCATGCAGGTCCTGCAGTTCGGTGTGGCTCACGCCTCCCGAGGCGTAGGCCACACCGGCAGGCGACACGCCGCGCTCCACGGCCACCACCGACGGAAACCAGGCCGCCACGGTCAGCGCCACCACGGCGTGGGCGGGATTGAGCAGGTTCAAGGAGGAGTGTCTGAAAGGCATGATTCGGGGTTCGTCGTGGTCACAGCAGAGCGCCATTGCAACTGCCGGCGGCGGGGTGAGCTTTGCGAGTTCTCAATCCCCCGAACATGTCGCTCATCATCAACAGGAGTCTTCAGGAATGGATCTTCAGCTTCAGGGTCGTACGGCCCTTGTCACCGGGGCGAGCGTGGGCATCGGCCGCGGCATTGCACATGCCTTGGCCGCAGAAGGGGTGCGCCTTGCATTGACGGCGCGCCGCCTGGACAAGCTGCGTGAGGTGGCCGCTGAGATCGTGGCCGCCGGAGGCGCCGAGCCAGTGATCTTCGAGCAGGACATGCTGGCCGAGGACGCTGCGCCGCGTATTGCGCAACGTGCGCTGGAAGGCTTGGGCAGCGTGGACATCCTGGTCAACAACGCAGGTGGCTCACGCAGCTTCAAGGACCTGCATGTGAGCGAAGAGGCCTGGAACGAGGCCATCGCGCTGAACTTTCACCGCCCGCGTCAGCTCGGTGACGCCTTGATCGACCAGATGATCGAGCGTCGCTGGGGCCGCATCATCAACATCACCGGCAAGAGCGAGCCCGACCATGTGAACGGCGCGTTCTGCGCCAAGGCCGGCATGCACAGCTGGGCCAAAGGCCTGTCGCGCATGGTGGGCCAGCACGGCGTGACGGTGAACTGCATCCCGCCCGGGCGCATCCACTCCGAGCAGATCTTCCGCAACTACACGCCCGAATACCGGCAGTGGCAATGCGAGAACGAGATCCCCATGGGCCGCTACGGCGAACCGGAAGACTTGGCGAACCTCGTGTGCTTTCTGGCCAGCCCCAAGGCCAGCTACATCACAGGGGCTGTGATCCCCGTGGACGGCGGGCTGCGTCGATACCAGTTCTGATCACAGACCCTACGGTGTGGCCACCGCTCAGAAGCGATGGCGAACGCCGGCTTCGTAGCCACGTGAGGTGCCTGCCGCCACCAATCCCGCCCGCCCGTCGCTGATCGCAAAGCGCGCCTGGCTGTCGTTGGAGATCTGAGCTGCCGTGGCGTACAACGCCGTGCGCTTGGACAGGTTGTAGACGTAACCAAGGCCGATCTGGGTGGCATCGTTGGCGTCCACGGAAGTGATCCCGACACTGCCTTTCAGGTTGGTTTTGATCCACGAGCCCTTGAGCTCGTGTGGACCGAAGTTGCGCTGGGCGGCCACCATGACCATGGACTGGCTGGTCTGGCTGTACTTGAATTCTCTCCAAGCGACTGTGACCTGTGCCCCTGCCGCCGTGAATCCTCCCCCCATGACGTTGTCGCTGAAGCTGCCATCGACCGTCAAATTGTTGCGGGAGCGCGTGGATGCCGCTGTGACGTGCCATTGCTTGGCGGTGTAGCCCACACGAACGCCCGACACCTCGGCAAGCCCGTTGGCGGCGGTGCCGCCTTCACGTGGGGCCCACATCAACGTGGCATCGAATCCACCCGCGATGCGAGGCGTGATCCACTGCACGCCGTTGTCCGATCGAACCGTGGTGTTGGCGCTGGTACCGAAAGCTGAACGGATGGGGCCGACAGGCGTGGCCGAGACGAAGTTGGCGCTGCGGGCAGCGCCCACATAGGCGAAAGGATCATGTCGGCTCCATGCCGTGTAGCTGGGGACGAAGTCGCGACCCAGGCGAACTTCACCCCACTCCTTGGAGAACAAGCTCAAGGTCGAACGCCGGTCAAAAAACTTTTCGTTGCTGGCGGGGCTGCCGGAGTCAATCAGAAACCCGTGCTCCAGATGCATACCCGCCGCCAGACCCTTGCCCAGATCTTCTCTGGCCGTGAATACCAGGCGGCTCGTTGAATTGGAGCCGCTCAGGACCGTGGTCAAGGAGCCCACACCTTCATTCGTCACGTTGCGGACGGCGGCATCGACGATTCCCGACAGGGTCACGGTGGACTGAGCCCAGGCCGTGGGCGCCAGTCCGACCAGCGCTGCCACAGACAGTTTCTGGGTGATGTTCATAAGGTCTCCTTGAATGCAGAAGAGGTTGTCAAGGCAGAAGTCTTTTCAGCTGCAAGACACGTTTGCCCAGATTCTTCTGTCACTGTGGAGATCTTTGGAATTGCTCAATCCGGATGAATTGATCGCGAAGGTGCATCAATGGATCTTGAGCCTGTTCATCGAGTCGCTAGGGTCTGGTGACCCTGGTCTTGGCTTGCAGGGCGCCTTGCTGAGGTGTTGGTGACCCGCTGTGTCTCTTTTTGATGGAGCCAAACAGGTCGTAGAGCTGTTGCGCAGCGGGAGAAAGGCTGCGTCCTCGGCGGCGGATCAGCCCCACCTTACGTGTCACCACGGGGTCTACCAGGGGCACGCTGACCAGCAGCGGGTGGTCTGGCCCCGGCATGGCCATGGCGGGCACGGCGGCCACGCCCAGACCCGCTTCCACCAAGCCCAGGCTGGTGGTGATGTGCTGGGTTTCGTACACGCTCTGCGGCCTTCCTGGTACGCCGGCCAGCGCCTGATCGAGCAACAGGCGGTTGCCGGATGACTGGCTCACCGAGATGACATCGTGCGTAGCCAACTGTGCCCAGGTCACGCGGCGCAGCCTTGCGATCGGGTGGTCGCGCCTGCAAGCGGCCACGAACCGGTCTTCCACCAGCGACTTGAACTCCAGTTCGCCCTCCTGCGCGCCCACGAAGTTGATGCCGAAGTCGGCCTCGCCCCGCGTGACGGCCGCCAGCACGTCATTGGCTCCAGAGTCCAGGACGCGCACCCGTACCCGGGGGCAGAGTTCGTGGTATTCGCGGATGACTCTGGAGAAGTAGTAGTAGACGGTGGAGGGCACGCAGGCCACGGTCACCACGCCCATCCGTGTGGCTGTCACACCCCGTATGCTCAGCAGTGTGCTGTCCAGATCGTCCAGCAGCTCTCGCACCTTGCGTTCGAAGCCACGGCCCACGGTCGTCAGCGCCACCCGGCGAGTGGTGCGCTCCAGCAGTCGCACGCCTAGGGCCTGTTCAAGCTTGTCGATACGGCGGCTGAAGGCCGGCTGTGACAGGTGCACGGCCTCGGCGGCCTTTCGGAAGTTGCCCAGTTCGGCCACAGCCCGAAAGGCCAGAAGATCGTTCAAGTCGAAGTTGATAGCCATGGAGAAAATCCGTTTGATTTGATGCCGAGTGTGCATCAGTAGATCCAAACAATGCACTTCACAGACTTTTCCGAGCGTTCCACCATCACGGCATGGAACTCACACTACCTTGCGTCCTGATGCGAGCGGGCACCTCGCGGGGCCCTTTCTTCCGGAGGGAGTGGTTGCCTCAAGAAGAACGCGCTCGAGACGAAGCACTCATTGCGGCCATCGGTTCGTCTGACCTGGTGCCGGTCGACGGCTTGGGAGGGGGCAGCTCGCTCACCAGCAAGGTGGCTATCGTGTCGCGCTCTGCGATGCCCGGCTGTGACGTCGACTACCTGTTCGCGCAGGTGGGGGTGGGACAGAAGTCGGTCGACACCCGGCCCAACTGCGGCAACATGCTTTCAGGGGTGGGGCCTTTCGCCATCGAACAGGGCCTGGTCGAGGCCGGCGACGGTGAGACCACGGTGCGCGTCTTCAACGTCAACACCCGCTCCCGCATTGACGTGACAGTGCAGACACCAGACCGGCGGGTGACCTATGCCGGCAACGCGGGGATTGATGGCGTGGCGGGCAAGGCAGCTCCCATACGCCTCAGCTTCTTGGATGCATGGGGTGCGGTGACCGGCTCGGTTTTTCCCACAGGACGACGTATCGACAAGGTGCAGGGCCTGGAGGTGACTTGCATCGACGCCGCCATGCCCATGGTGATGCTGCGGGCCCGGGATCTGGGTCTCTGCGGCAGGGAAGCCCCAGCTGAACTGGATATCCGGCCCGGCCTGCTACAGCGTCTTGAGACGATACGCCGGGAAGCCGGTCTCAAGATGGGGTTGGGTGATGTCTCGAACAGCGTCATTCCCAAGCCGGTCATCGTCAGCGATGGAGATAACGTCTCCAGCATCACGTCCCGCTACTTCACACCTGGACGCTGCCACACGTCACATGCCGTCACGGGCGCGATTGGGGTGGCCACCGCATTCGCTTTGCCGGGCACAGTGGCCAGCGCGGCCACATACCGCGAGGGACTCCAACGCGTAGCGGTCCTGCATCCCCAAGGTCGCATCGAGGTCGAGACCGAGACGCAGGGAGCGCAGGAGGATGCCCGTGTCTGCCGTGCAGCCCTGATACGTACCGCGCGAAAGATCTTTGAGGGCGAGCTGCACATCCCTGGTGACGCCTTTTCCCACCCACTGTCCACGAAGCTCAGCTCATGAACTCTGCGATGCCTCCCCTCGCACTGCTCGCCACAGTGACCGCGGTGTCGGCGCCAACCTCTGCGCAAGGGTTTCTGACCCAGACCGTGACCCTTCCGAGCTCGCGAACCGGCAGGACGTGCGGCGTGCTCGTCTGAACCCTGATTGACGATCTGATCGGATTCGTCTACACCCGCACCATCTCTGTGCATCCACAACTGCTTTCTTGAAACTGGAGACCCCCATGAACATCAACCGCCGTACGGCTCTCGCCGCTGCCACCCTGGGCGTGCCCTTGTTGTCCCGAGCGCAGTCCAACTGGCCGCGCCAGTCCATCCGCTTCGTGGTGCCCTTCGCCCCTGGCGGAACGTCTGAGATCGTGGCCCGTACGGTGGCCCAAGAGCTCACCAAGCAGTTAGGCCAGACGGTGTTCGTGGACAACAAGGGCGGTGGCGCCGGCATCCCGGCCATGATCGATGTGGCCAAGGCAGCGCCTGATGGCCACACCATCATCATGGGCCACGTGGGCAACCTGGCGGTCAACCCGTACATCTTCCCCAACCAGCCCTATGACGTGAACAAGGACTTCCTGCCGGTGACGATGCTGGCCAAGGTCCCCAACCTCTTCTGCATCCACCCGGATGTGCCAGCCAAGGACTTCAAGGAGTTCGTGGCCTACGCCAAGAAGAACCCGGGCAAGCTGGACTACGGCTCGGCGGGTAACGCGAGCGCGGGGCACCTTGCCATGGAGTACCTGAAGCTGGTGACGGGCATGTTCCTGACCCACATCCCCTACCGCGGCACGGGGCCGCAGCTGACCGATCTGCTGGCCGGGCGTACGCAGGCCACCTCGGCCGGACTGCCTGCACTGCTGCCCCACATCAGGAGCGGCAAACTGCGCGCCATTGCGGTGGGCACAGCTCAACGCATCCCCGCATTGCCGGATGTGCCCACGGTGGCCGAGATGGGCTACAAGGACTTCGAGACTTCTCAGTGGTATGGGATCCTGGCCCCGGCCGGTACGCCGCGCGACATCGTCAAGCGCCTGCAGGAGGAGTCACTGAAGGCCCTGAAGTCCAACTCCGTGACCGCTCGATTTGCCAACGACGGCGCCACGGGCGGCGGCGGCCCACCTGAGGAGTTTGCGGCCTTCATTGCCAACCAGCAGAAGATCTGGAGCAACATCGTCAAGCGTGCCAGCATCAAGCCGGATTGACTTGTTGCAGCTGTTCTTCAGCTGATCTTCTCCACTTGTGCAGCACCGGTGTCCGTGCCCGACCGGTGCTTTTTGAATTTTCGGGTGGTCCTGGTGCGCCACAGGATGCCCCAACAACAGGTGGACGCAGGGCTGGTCGCACCACCGTGGTGCGTGATAACTTCCAGCCCTGATGCGCACCTTGATCGTTGACGACCACCTGCTGTTCAGCGCCGGGCTCCAACTGCTGTTGGGGGCCACCGAAGGCGTGGGTGAAGTGGACTGTGCCGCCAGCGGCAGCGAGGCCTTGCAGCGGGCCGCAGCGGTGCCTTACGACCTGGTGCTGCTCGACTGGCACCTCGGGCGTGAGCCCTCCGGCGTGGCGCTCGTTGCGCAGTTGCGCGAAGCCCTGCCCCAGACTCGCGTGGTCATCGTCTCGGGCGATGTGCATCCCGATCTCGTGCGCCGCGCCATCGAGTCGGGCGCCGTGGGCTTCGTGCCCAAGGAGTCGTCGCCCGACGCCATGATCCGGGCGCTGCGCACGGTCGCCCACGGTGGCATCTGCCTTCCGTCGGCGGCCCTGGCGGCTGCGCCGGGTGAGGCCGCACGGGCAGGTACTGGCGCTGAGCTGACGGAGATTGGCGCGGCCTTTCCGCAACTCACGGCCCGGCATGTGGAGGTGCTGGCGCGCATCGTGCGGGGCCTGTCCAACAAGGAGATCGCGCGGGACCTCGGCATCGCGGACGGAACGGTCAAGCAGCACGCCAACGCCATCTTCAGGGAGCTGGGCCTGCAAAACCGTACTGAAGCGGTGTACCTGCTGGCCCGCATGGGCGTGCGGTTCCGCTGAAGGATCTCCAGGCGTCTCTGGCCGGCCCGTCAACGGCAGCCCGCGTCGGGTTTGCAGAACTCCACCTGCAGTTCGCCGTCTCCGCAGCCAGGCGTCAGGCTCACGCGGGCCCAACCGTCACCGGGCGGTGCATTGCGGGTCTTCATGGTGACGCGGGTGCCGCCAGGCGTGGTGAAGGGCTCATCCGACAGGTCTGACGGGTGGCCATTGGCGAAGGGGAAGGGCGCGTGGAGCCCCGAACTGTGGACCGAGGTCAGGCGCACGGGTGACAGATGGCGCAAGCACGGTGAGGCCGGCTCCAGCTGCACCTCGCACGCCAGTGCATGGTGTTCGTCACCTGACAGGAACACGGTGTGGCGGATCTGCTCGCGCAGCATGAAGTCCAGCAGGCGGTGCAGCGAGGCCGGAAAGCCGTCCCAGGCGTCGCTGCGCGCTGCGGCAGTGGGGTCGCTCACCACCTCGGCTCGGCGGGGCAACAGCATCGAGGGGGTGGCCACCACCTTGGGCTCGTTCCTGTGCTGCTTCAGCCAGGCTTCCAGCTTCTCGAACTGGCCCGGGGTGGCTTCGACCGAGCAGGTGCTCAGGATGTGGACGGAACCGGTTGGTGTGGCCGCGCTTCGCGCTTGCCTTCCAGTGCGGGTGTCGGCCAGGTACAGGGGAAGGCCCGCGAAGACGAACGACTTGTCCGCCAGATCACGCGCAGGGTCGATGCGTTGCTGGGGGCGCATGCGCTGGTACTTCCAGTAGCCCCAGCGCCCGTCACGCAGTGCGTCGACCCGGCTGCGCCACAGGGGCAGGGCAGGGCTCGTACCCACCGGGCGGGGCTCCCAGTTGTCCACGAGCTCATGGTCGTCCAGCAGCATCACGCTGGGCAGCCTGGCCAGCACGCGGCGCAGACCGGGCGCGCGCTGGGCGCGCTCGTGCGGAGTCTCGTAGCGCTCGTCCCGGCGTGTCGGGTCGACCAGGCCGGCGGTGGCGTCGGCGTAGATCTGGTCTCCGAGGAACAGTGCCAGATCCAACCGGCCCTGGTCGGCGTGATGGGCCATGTGCTGCAGGCTGGCTTGTGCTGGCAACCCATCCAGCGGGCCCTGCGGATACTGACAGCTCGCCACGGCCAGGTGCACGCGGCGGGGCGGCTTGGCAGGCGCTGTCAGGGGGATGGCCTCAGATTCGCTGGCCGGTGCCACGACAGGGTGAGCCAGATGGCCTGCCAGGCGCTGCAAGGCTTGACGCGGCACCCAACAGGCCTCGAGTTCCTCAGCCGAGGCCTGCCCCATCCACTGTCTGATGGCCCTGCGGGCTTGGCGGATACGGCTGCTCGAGGCTCCATGCCCGTCCGGCGCGGCGGCCTGCACCAGAGGCGGGGCGCCGTTCAGTCCGGGCCAGGGCAGGTCCATGGGGAGATCCGCTTGTTCGTCGGGGCCGTAGAGCATGAGGGCCAGCCAGCCGTCGGGCTTTTGCCGTTCGGAGGCCACCTCACCGCATCTCAAGAAGGGCGCGACCAGCCGCGCCGCATGGACGAACTGCCACTGCCGGCTGCGGCCCGCAGCACGCGACAAGCCCCATCTTCCGGCCGTCAATCGCCAGCCCTGCGCCGTATGCCGAACGGGCACCAGCACGAGGCGGGCCACGCCAGCGTCCAGCGGCGGCATCGCCGCCACGCGCAGCAGGCTGGCCCTCTGCGCCGCCTTTCGGTCCGCCTGACCGTTCGCATACCCGTACGCTTTCTGGTCTGCTTTCTCATCCGCTTTCGGGCGTGCCAGCACATCCAGCCTCGGGCCCAGCCACGGGGCGCGCACCACCACCTCCGCCGGGCCGGCGAGCCGCTCCCCCGGCGGCGCAGCCGGCCCGGTGGTGGGCGCCGCCGTGCGGCCGCCGAAGGCCGCCACCCCTTGCCGCAGAAACCGCTCCACGTCCTGAAACACCTCCACCGAACGGCGGCCGATCAGCAGGTCCTGGTGGCCCATGCCGTTGTAGGTGCGGGCGACCACGGGCACACCGGCGTGCGCCAGATGCAGACCCAAAAGACGCTGCGTGAACACATCGGCAAGCCCGTTGTCACGGCCGTGCAAGGCCAGCGTTTCGATGCCGGCCCACCGTTCGCGCAGCCGTCCCGGGGTGACGTAGTCGCCCGCCCCGGTGTGGTCGGTGGCCTGGTCGGACTGTGTGAAGTGGATGGTCTGGGACACCGTGTCCAGATGGATGGGGCCGAAGAGGTCGTCGATCGCTTCCAGCGTGGCGGGCCGCAGGCCAGTGGCTTCGAAGTCGCGCCCGTACAGCGCGTCCATGCGGTGGCGGGTGGCGGTCCAGGGCGTGCGCTTCCAGGGCCGGCGCGGGTTCTCCACCCGCCAGTCGGCATCGGGGTAAGGCAAGCTGGCCAGCAGGCGGTCCAGCAGCTGTTCGCCGGCACCGGGTTGTGCCGAGGGGCGGAACTGGTAGCCGTCACGCAACAGCCAGCGCCGGGCGTACTGCATGACCCAGCCGCGCAGCACGTTGGCATCGGTGTAGCGCAGCACAGGGCCCTTCTGGCTCAGCACCAGTTTGCGCACGGTCGGGTGGGCGGTGCCCCCGCCAGGCCCATTGAAAGCCGCCAGCACCGACTCTTGGGCGCGGTTGAGCATGGGCGGCCTGTCCAGCTGTCTGGCGCGTGCCCTGAGCTCCTGTGGACGCGAGAGCAGGGCCATGGAGAGCATCACACAGCCCACGCAGTGCGCCAGCACATCCACGGGCCCGCCCGTGACCTGCCGCACGTGCAACAGCACCGCGGGAATGTCCACCAGCGCCACCTCTTCCAAGGTCCAGGGCACGGTGGCCGTGGGCAACCCGCTGCTGGTTCGCAGGTCCACCACCCAGACGTCACGCCCCTGGCGGTGGAACCACTCGGCCGCGCTCGGCTGAAGGCTCTCGTGGGTGAAGGTGTTGCCGCTGACGCTGTAGCCATGGATCATCACCAGAGCGGGCCGTGCGGCCGCGCGGTCACCGGTGCCCGATGCCAGCCCGGGCGCGCGCGCGGGGTAGCGCGTCAGGCGCACCCGGGCCTCGGGTCGGTCCTCGCTGGGTGGCGCTACGGCCCACTCGATGATCTGCGGCGCTGGCAGGCCCAGGATGGGCTGGGGCAGGCGCACAGGCTCACGCGTGAGCGGGGAGTCGGGTTTGCGGAAGGTCCACAGGTGGATGGACGCCATCAGGCGCAGCATCGTCAACGCGAAACCCGCCAGGTCGGCCAGCGCCTGCACCTGGTCCTGTTGATCCACGATGCGCAGCAGCGGTGTCTGTCGTTGCGCCAGAAAGCGCGGGTCCAGCACCAGCGTGCCGCCGGCCTTGGCGCCTGCGAAGGCCATTCCG
>Ga0315901_10010056_pt1 | contig 10806 bp, 10 predicted proteins | sample LakEriMetagenome_10_FD_203761 | JGI IMG/M metagenome (GOLD analysis project Ga0315901, IMG submission 203761) | Freshwater fungal communities from buoy surface, Lake Erie, Ohio, United States - Buoy 2 MA116 | ecosystem: Environmental > Aquatic > Freshwater > Lake | place: USA: Lake Erie, Ohio...
TGCGGTCGCGCCGCGGTTGCAGACCCATGTACCGATGGTGTTCTGGGCCTCACCGGGCGCCACCGACCGGCTCGGTGTCGATATGGCCTGCATCGCCTCGCGCCGCGATACGCCGCTGTCCCATGACAACCTGTTCCACTCGGTGCTCGGGTTGCTCGATATCGAGACCCGAGCCCGCAAGCCGGAACTCGATCTGTTCGCGCCCTGCCGTCGCCCGATGCAGCCGGTCGCAGGACGGGCGGATCCGGGGCGGGCAGGTTAGTCTGCCCGCATGAGCAAGCCGATCGTCGTCCGTGGACGGACCTTGGGGCAGGGCGAGGCGCCGCTCGTCTGCGTGCCCTTGGTCGGCGCGACGGCGTCCGCGATCCGCGAGGAAGCGCGCACCATGGCTGCGCTCGCGCAGGTGGGCGATGCCTCAGCGCCGGACCTGCTCGAATGGCGGGTCGATGCCTTCGATGGCGCAGTCGATGTGGTCGCCCTAGCGGGCGCCGCAGCTGCGCTGCGCGAGACGACCGGGCCTCTGCCGCTGCTCGTGACGCTGCGTGCCGCCCGTGAGGGCGGGCGTGACCACTTCCTGGATGACGCGGAGCGAGCGGCGCGGGTGATCGCGCTGGTCGATGCCGGTGTCGCCGACCTCGCCGACTTCGAGACGGACGCCGACCCAGCCGCGCTGCGTGCGTTGCGCGCGACCTGCCGCAGCGCGGGCGTGCCGCTCGTGCTGTCGGCCCACCACTTCGACCGCACGCCGCCGGTCGACGAGATGGCGAGAGCGTTCGCCCGCGCGGCGGATCTCGGTGCAGATGTCGCGAAGCTCGCCGTCATGCCGCAGGACGCGCGCGATGTGCAGGCCTTGCTCGCGGCGACCGCCGAGGCGGACCGCAGGCTCTCCATCCCGCTCGTCAGCATGGCGATGGGGGAGCTCGGCGTGGCGAGCCGCGTCGTCGGGTTCCGCTACGGTTCGCGCATCACCTGGGCGAGCGCGGGTGCGGCTTCGGCGCCGGGGCAACTGCCGCTCGGCCAGCTGCGCGCGAGACTGCGCGACGCGCTCGCGCGCTGAGCGCGCGTCGGGCGACGTCCGCTCAGCCGCCGGCCCAGCCGCGCGAGCGCTCCACCGCCTTCGCCCACTCGCGCATGCGCGCCGCCGCCGCATCGCGGCTGATGCGCGGCTCGAAGCGGCGTTCGATGCGCCATTGTCCGGTGATCTCCGCCGTGGACTTCCAGTAGCCGACCGCGAGCCCCGCGAGATAGGCCGCGCCGAGCGCCGTCGTCTCGGTGACGGCGGGACGCACCACCGGTACCCCGAGCAGATCGGCCTGGAACTGCATCAGGAAATCGTTCCGCGAGGCGCCGCCGTCGACGCGCAGTTCGCGCAACGGCCGGCCTGCGTCGAGTTGCATCGCGTTCAGGAGCTCCGCGCTCTGGAACGCGATGGCCTCGAGCGCCGCGCGCGCGATATGGCCGCGCGTGGTGCCGCGGGTGATGCCGACGATGGCGCCGCGCGCGAACGGGTCCCAGTGCGGGCTGCCGAGACCGGTGAAGGCCGGCACCACGTACACGCCGCCGTGGTCGGGCACGCTGGTGGCGAGTGCCTCGATCTCGGCGGCGTCCTTCACGAAGCCGAGGCCGTCGCGCAGCCACTGCACGACCGCGCCGCCCACGAACACGCTGCCCTCGAGCGCGTACTGCAGCGGCCCCTGCGTGCAGGCGATGGTGGTCAGCAGGCGGTGCTTCGACATCAGCGGCGCATCGCCGGTGTGCATGAGCATGAAGCAGCCCGTGCCGTAGGTGTTCTTGGCCATGCCGGGCTCGAGGCAGGCCTGGCCGAAGAGCGCCGACTGCTGGTCGCCGGCGAGCGCCGTGAGCGGGACCTCGACGCCGCCGATGCGCGCGCGCAGGCCGTCGTCCGCCGAGGACGGCCGCACCGTCGGCAGACAGGCGCGCGGGATGCGCAGCAGCCCGAGCATGTGCTCATCCCACTCTCCGGTCCGCAGACCCAACAACAGCGTGCGGCTCGCGTTGCTGACATCCGTCACGTGGTGCTTGCCGCCCGAGAGCTTCCAGGCCAGCCAGGAGTCGATGGTGCCGAAGCACAGCTCGCCGCGCTCGGCGCGCGCACGGGCACCCGGCACATGGTCGAGCAACCAGGCGAGCTTGGTACCTGAGAAATACGGGTCGAGCAGCAGGCCGGTGCGCGCGGTGACGTCCGGTTCGTGTCCGGCGGCGCGCAGCTGCGCGCAGAGCTCGGCGGTGCGACGGTCCTGCCAGACGATGGCCGGTGCGACGGGCGCGCCGGTGGCGCGGTCCCACAGCACCGTGGTCTCGCGCTGGTTGGTGATGCCGACGGCGGCGATGTCGGTGGGCGCGGCACCCGCGGTCTTCAGCACCTCGTCGATGGTGGCCGACTGCGTGGCCCAGATCTCCTCGGCGTCGTGCTCGACCTGGCCGGGCGCGGGGAAGTGCTGCGTGAACTCGCGCTGCGCGACGGCGACGATCCTGCCGGCGGCGTCGAACAGGATGGAGCGCGAACTCGTGGTGCCCTGGTCTAGGGCGAGGATGTAGCGGCTCATGCGCGTCTCCTTGGGGCGCGGGGGCGGCCCGGTGTCTTCAACCCGTGGGCGCCCGTGTCCGTGCGGCGAACCAGTCTGCCACGGCGCGCGCCGCATCGGGCGGCAGATGCAGGCCCAATTTGCTGCGGCGCCAGAGCACGTCCTCGGCGGTGCGGGCCCACTCGACGTCCGCGAGGTAGGCGAGTTCGCGCTCGTGCAGTCCGGGCGCGATCTCGCGGCCGAGGTCGGCGACCGATCGCGCCTCGCCGATGAGGCGGTGCGAGCGGCTGCCGTAGGCGCGCGCATAGCGCAGCGCGAGCGGCGCCGGCAGCCAAGGCCGCTCGGCGCGCAGGCGCGCGACGAAGGCATCGAACTCGTCCTCGGCGCGGCCCGCAGCGATGCGCCCGTCGCCCGCGAGATCGCCGCCGGGCAGCGGCGCCGTGCCCGTCCACGCGGTCGCGCGGCAGCCGAGCGCCGGCGCGATCCTCGAGACCGCCTCCTGCGCGAGCGTGCGGTAGGTGGTGATCTTGCCGCCGAACACGCTCAGCAGCGGTGCGGGCACCGTGTCCATGACGAGCGCGTAGTCGCGCGACACCGCGCGCGCGTCGCTGGTCTCGTCCTCGAGCAGCGGCCGCACGCCGGAATACGTCCACACGACGTCGGTCGGCGTCAGGGGCTTGCGGAAGTAGCGACCGGCCTCGCGACAAAGATACGCGACCTCGTCGGCGTCGATGCGCGCCGCCGCCGGGTCGGCGTGGTGCTCGACATCGGTGGTGCCGATCAGCGTGAAGCCGGCTTCGTAGGGGATCGCGAACACGATCCTGCGGTCGCTGGCCTGGAAGATGTACGCGTACGGGTGGTCGAACATCTTCGGGACCACGATGTGGCTGCCCTTCACGAGCCGCAGCCCGTGGCGCGCCGGACCCGGCGTCGCGAGGTCGTGCAGCTGCGCGGCCCAAGGCCCCGCAGCGTTGACGACCGCGCGCGCGCGCAGCGTCGTCGCGGCGGCGACGTCCGGCTGCAGCGTGGCGAGCCAGCCGCCGCTGCCGTCCGGCTCCAGTGCGGTGCAGCGGGTGCGGGTCGCGATGGTGGCGCCGCGTTCGGCGGCGTCGAGGGCGTTGAGCACCACGAGCCGCGCGTCGTCGACCCAACCGTCCGAGTACTCGAAGCCGCGCGGGATCCCTTCGCGCAGCGGTGCGCCGGCGGGATGCCGCCGCAGGTCGATGCCCTGCGAGCCCGGCAGATGCCGCCGGCGGGCGAGGTGGTCGTACAGGAAGAGGCCGGCGCGGATCATCCAGGCCGGGCGCAGCGAGGCGTCATGCGGCATCACGAAGCGCAGCGGCCACATGATGTGGGGCGCGATGCCGAGCAGCGTCTCCCGCTCGGCGAGCGCCTTGCGCACGAGGCCGAACTGCATGAACTCGAGGTAGCGCAGACCGCCGTGGATCAGCTTGGTGCTGGCCGAGGAGGTGTGCGAGGCGAGGTCGTGCTGCTCGACGAGCACCACGCGCAGGCCGCGCCCGGCGGCATCGCGCGCGATACCGGCGCCGTTGACGCCGCCGCCGACGACCAGCAGGTCGCAGTCGGCCGGCAGCACGCCGCTTGCGTGCTGCGCTGCGGTCGCGGTCGTGGGCGCGTCGGGAACGCTCATCGGTGCGTCAACCGGAGAGATGGCGCAGCACCGCCTCGAGCGTGACGCGGCTGACGCGGACGTTGGACTCGTCGGTGACGCCGGCGATGTGCGGCGTGAGCAGCAGGTTCGGCACGCCGGCGAACAGCGCGCCCTGCGCGGCGTCGAGCGGCTCCTGCGCGAACACGTCGAGCGCCGCGCCGCCGAGGTGGCCGCTGCGCAGGGCTGCGGCGAGGGCGGCCTCGTCCACCACGCCGCCGCGGGCCGCGTTGAGCAGGAGGCTGCCGCGGCGCATCGCGGCGATGCGCGCGGCGTCGAAGAGGCCGCGGGTCTCGGCCGTCAGCGGCACGTGCAGGCTGATGACATCGCTGCGCTGCACGAGCTCGTCCAGGGTGACGCGCTCGGCGAGTTTCCAGGCCGGATGGTCGGCGGGCAGCAGCGGGTCGGCGGCGCAGATGCGCAGGCCGAGCGCCGCGGCGCGCGTCGCCGTCTCGCGTGCGATGCCGCCCAAGCCCACGAGACCGAGCGTCTTGCCCGAGGCCTCGCGGCCGATGGTGGTCATGCGCGGCCATTCGCCGGCGATCACCTGCGGCGTCGCGGACCACGCGCCGCGCAGCAGCACGAGCATGGCGGTGATGGCCCACTCGGCGACCGCGACATCGTTGGCACCGGTGGCGGGGCAGACCGCGATGCCGCGCGCCTTGCAGGCCTCGACATCGATGTTGTCGAGGCCGACACCGAGACGCCCGACCACGCGCAGCTTCGGCGCGGCGGCGAGCAGGGCGCCGCGCACCTGGGTGCGGTTGCGGACCACGAGCGCGCGCGCATCGGCGAGCGCGGCCGCGAGGTCGGCGGGGCGGTCCACGAGCTTCGCGTCGTAGAGCACATCGCGCCCGGGCAGCAGCTCGCGGATCGCGGCCTCGTCCATGAACTCGCTGATGACGATGTCGGCCATGTCGGTCCCTCAGGCGATGAGCGCGCGGATCTCGGCGAGCAGCGCGGGCGGTACGGAGAGGCCTTCGGCCTGCGCGCGGGCGCGCGCGGCGAGCCGGCGCGAGCCGGGCAGGCGCACCTCGGACTCCTCGGCCATCGCGGCCGCGAGCGTCGCCATGCGCGCGGCGAACGCGCCGCCCGAGGTCGGGCCGGGGTCGATGGCGATGAAGAGGTGTCCCATGTCGGGCGGTGCGCCCTCGGCATCGAAGAAGGAGCTGGCCTCCCAGCCGAACGCGCCGGCGGTGAGCGCAGCGCCGAGGATCTCCACCATCAGGGCGAGCGCACCGCCTTTGGCGCCGCCGATGGGCGAGAGCGTCCCTGCGAGGGCGGCCGTCGGGTCGGTGGTCGGGTGGCCGTCGCGGTCGACGGCCCAGTCGGACGGGATCGACTTGCCGGCCTTCTGGGCGGCGACGATCTTGCCACGCGCCGCCACCGACAGCGCGAGGTCGACAACGAGCGGCGCAGCGTCCGCGACCGGGGCGGCGAAGGCGAGCGGGTTGGTGCCGAGCATGGCGCGCCGGCCGCCGTAGAAGGCCATCGCCTTCGGCGTGTTGCCGAAGACGAGCGCGACGAGGCCGGCCTCCGCGAGCCGTTCCGCGTGCGCGCCCACCTGGCCGAAGTGGTGCGAGCGGTGCAGCGCGGCGGCGGCGATGCCCTGCGAGCGGGTGAGCGGCACGAGCTCGGCGATCGCGAGGTCGATGGCGGGGTACGCGAAGCCGAGCCCCGCGTCGATGCGCAGCACACCAGGTGCGACCCGCGTCGCCGCGGGCACGGCGTCGCCCTTGACCTTGCCCGAGCGCGCCTGTGCGGCGTAGGCCGGCACGCGCGCGAGGCCGTGCGCGGCCTGACCGTCGGCTTCCGCCGCGACCAGCGCGCGCGCCGTCGCGCGCGCCGCCGCTTCCGATGCGCCTTGGGCGCGCAGCGCCGCCGCAGCGAGCACCTCGGCTTCGGCGAGCGTGAGGCGCGCTGCGGCGGGCGTCGGGCTGGATGCCGTCACGTGAGGTCCTGCGCGTCGCGCGGCGCCGTCAGGCGCTGCGGTAGAGCTTGGTCATGACGAACTCGACATGACCGAGCGCCTCGGCGGCGGTCAGCCGACCGTTCGCCGTCTGCACGATGCAGTCGATGAGGGCATCGCCCGCCTGGTCGATGGTCATCTCGCGGCGCACGACGCCGGAGACGTCGACGTCGACGTGCTCGGGCATCAGGCGCACGGTGCGCGGGTTACCGGTGACCTTGATGACCGGCATGATCGGGTTGCCGATCACGTTGCCCTGGCCGGTCGGGAAGATGTGCACCACATAGCCCGCGGCGGCCTGCAGCGTGCAGCACTCGGCGGCGGCCGACGAGGTGTCCATGAAGTAGAGGCCCGCGCCGCGCGCCGGCGCTTCGGCCGGTTCGAGCACGTCGATGAACTTCACCTTCTTGCCGATCTTCTCGAGGTTGCCGAGCGCCTTCTCCTCGATGGTGGTGAGGCCGCCGGCGATGTTGCCCTTGGTGGGCTGGCTCTCGGAGAGGTCGGAGGTCTTGTTCGCCTCGATGACATCGTCCTGGTAGGCCTGCCAGGTCTTCATGAACTTCTCGCGCACCTCGGGCGTCGCGGCGCGGGCGGCGGCGAGATGCTCGGCGCCCGTGAGTTCGGAGGTCTCGCCGAAGCAGCCGTAGAGACCGTGCGGGATCAGCTTGTCGTACATGTTGCCGACGGTGGGGCAGGAGGCGAGGCCGGTGGTGGTGTCGCTCTCGCCGCACTTGGCCGCGACCCACAGCTCCGAGATGTCGCACTCGACGCGCACCTGGCCGGAGGTCTGATGCACGAATTCCTTGGCCTTGCGCGAGGCGGCGGCCACGGTGGCGATGTCGCCGTTGCCCTCGATCCAGAAGCCGGCGACCGGCTTGCCGGTCTTGGCGATGCCGTCGACGATGCGCTGCGTCCAGCCAGGCTCGATGCCGATGACGATGCAGGCGGCGACGTTCGGGTTGGAGCCGGTGCCGATCATCGTGCGGAAGTGCAGGTCGAGGTCGGCGCCGAACTGCAGCCGCCCGTAGGCGTGCGGCAGCGCGATCGTGCCCTTGATGTTGTTGGCGACGGCCTCGCAGGCCGCGTTCGAGATGTCGTCCACCGGCAGGATGGCGACGTAGTTGCGGACGCCCACGCGGCCGTTCTCGCGGCGGTAGGCCCAGATCTTGTGGTTGTGATGGCTCATGTTCGGCTTACCAACGCTTGGTCTTGAGGTTGTGGACATGGACATGCTCGCCCTTGGCGACCGGCGCGACGATGCGGCCGATGTCCTGTCCGTACTTGGTCACCGTGTCGCCGACCGCGAGGTCGACGAGCGCCACCTTGTGGCCGATCGGCACATCATGGCGGGCGGTGAGGCGGAAATCGGAATTGTCCTCGGTCACGACGCAGAGCATGTCGGTGCCGGCCTTGAGGCCTTCGACCACGACCACGCCGACGTTGTCCTTGCGATCGTGCACGAGCAGTTGGGGAACGCTCACGGAATCGACTCCTGGGGTTCGCTTGCGGACTGCAAGTCTTATATAAGATACTAAACAAATGAGTACCCCTGCGGCAAGCCTCCCGGACCTGCCCGCGGGCGGGGAGCCGCTGCGCTTCCGCCCGCTCTACGGCCAGGTCTACGAGTCGCTGCTCAAGCGCATCGCCGGCGGCGAGTGGCGCGCGGGCGATGCGCTGCCGAGCGAGCAGGCGCTGGCCGCCCAGCTCGGGGTCAGCCAAGGCACCGTCCGCAAGGCGCTCGATGCGCTGGCGCTCGACAAGATGATCGATCGGCGACAGGGCAAGGGCACCTTCGTCGCCGAGCTCACGCAGGAGCAGGCGCTGTTCCGGTTCTTCCGTCTGACCCGCGCCGACGGCGAGCGGGCCGTGCCTTCGAGCGCCGACGAGACCCTGAAGCTGCGGTCTGCCCGTGTCGTCGAACAGCGGGCGCTCGGCCTTGCATCGGACGAGCAGGTCATCGAGATCCTGCGCACCCGCGTGCTCGACGGTCGGCCGACCATGGTCGAGCGCGTGGTGGTGCCGGCCGCGGTGTTCCCGGGGCTCGAGCGTCTCGCGCCGCTGCCGAACGCGCTCTATGCGCTCTATCAGCGTGAGTACCGCATCAACATCGCTGCGGTCGACGAGCGGCTGCGCGCCGACAGCGCGCGCCGAGAAGATGTCCGGCGGCTCGGCGTCGCCCTCGGCGCGCCGCTGCTGCAGATCGAGCGCGTGGCGCGCACCGTCGAAGGGCGGATCGTCGAGTGGCGCCTGAGCCGTTGCGACACCACCCATCTCTCCTATGCGGTGACGCTGTCGTGACCACCGCTGTCGCCCCCGCCGTGGCCGCCAAGACCGTGCTCTGCGTCGGCCATGCCGTGCAGGACCATGTCTATCGGTTGTCGCGCCTGCCGGTCGGCGGCTCGAAGAACCGCGCCACGGGTTTCACCAGCGTCGGCGGCGGTCCGGCGGCGACAGCCGCGGTGGCCATCGCGCGCCTCGGCGGCCGGGCGCGGCTCGCGGCGCGCGTCGGCGACGATGCGGTGGCCGACGAGATCGAGCGCGAGCTCCGCGGCCACGGCGTCGATTGTGCGCAGCTGCGCCGCTTCGCGGGGCGCGCGTCGTCGCGGTCCGCCGTGTTCGTCGACGACGCGGGCGAACGCATGATCGTCAACCACACCGACCCCGCGATGCCCGCCGACCCGGCCTGGCTCGCGCAGGTCGACCTCGCGGACGTCGATGCGGTGCTCGTCGATGTGCGCTGGCCCGAGGGCGCCGCGCTGATGCTGGCCCGCGCCCGCGCCGCGGGGTTGCCCGCGGTGCTCGACGCCGATGTGCCGCTGCCGCCCGGTTCGGCGCTGCCGCGGGTGGCGACGCATGTCGCCTTCTCCCTGCCGGGGTTGCGCGACCATCTCGGACTCGCGGCCGATGCGCCGCTCGAGGCGGATGCCTGCGCGGCGGCCCTGCAGCGCATCGCGCGTGAGACCGGCGCATGGTGCGCGGTGACGATGGGCGCGGAGGGCGTGCTGCACGGCCGCGCCGGCGCGATCGTGCATTCGCCCGCGTTCCGCGTGACGGCGGTCGACACGCTCGGCGCCGGCGATGTCTGGCACGGCGCGTTCGCGCTGGCGCTCGCCGAGGGCGCCGACGAGACGACGGCGGTGCGCGCCGCTTCGGCCGCCGCTGCGATCAAGGTGACGCGCCCCGGTGGGCGCGCGGGCGCGCCGACGCGCGCGGAACGCGATGCGCTGCTGTCGTCGACGGCGGGCGGCGCCTGAGGGAGGACGAGGCTTGGACCTTTCGGCTGGAAAATACTGGGGCATGCGCCGGATGGCGGACGCTGCCGGGCGCTTCAAGATGACCGCGGTCGACCAACGGCCGCCGATCAAGAACCCGATCCGCGAGAAGCGCGGCACGGCGGAGGCGCCTTGGGAGGACGTCGCCGGCTTCAAGGAGATGCTCATCCGCGAGCTGCAGGCGGAGTCGTCGGCGATGCTGCTCGACCCGCACTACGCGTATCCGCGCGGTGTCACGATGCTCGATGCCTCGCGCGGCATGATCCTCACGCTCGAGGACTCGATCTTCAAAGAAACCCCGGGCGGTCGCCTGTCGTCCGAGATCGACGATTGGTCGGTGGAGAAGATCAAGCGCGCGGGCGGCGATGCCGTGAAGGTGCTGGCTTGGTACCGGCCGGACGCCGATGCGGCGGTCTGCCGTGCCCAGCAGGACTTCACGCAGCGCATCGGCGAGGCCTGCAAGCGCTACGACATCCCGTTCGTGTTCGAACTGTTGGTCTATCCGCTCGCGTCGGATGCGGCCCAGACGCGCGACTACATCGAGATGCAGGGCAAGCATCCGGAGTTCGTGGTCGAGAGCGTGCGCACCTTCGCCGACCCGCGCTTCGGCGTCGACCTCTTCAAGCTCGAGAGCCCGGTGCCCGCGGCGCAGGTGCCCGGCGTCGGCGAGCCCGGCTGGGAGGACGCGCAGCGTTGGTTCGACGCCGTCGGGCAGGCGGCCGGTCGGCCTTGGGTGATGCTGTCGGCGGGCGCCGGCATGACCGAGTTCCGCCGCGTGCTGACGCACGCGTACCGCGCAGGGGCCTCGGGCTATCTCGCGGGCCGCGCCATCTGGGCGCGCGCGTTCACGCAGTTCCCCGATTGGGACGCGATCCGTGACGGACTGCGCGGCGAGGCGCGAGAATACATGCGCGGCCTGAACGCGCTCACCGATGCCGAGGCGACGCCCTGGCACACCCATGACTGCTACGGCGCGGGCGGTGCGCGCGTGACGCCGGCGGATGCGACCTTCCGCAAGGTGTATCCCGGTTTCGGCGCGTGAGCCGACGGCAAGACGGATCTTTTGGAGGACGATGACATGCTGACCTATGGCGTGGCGGTGCTCGCCCGGCCGACCTTCGATGTGCCCTTCGCGGAGGCCACCAAGGAGCGTGCGTTCGCGGCGCTCGAGGCGGCCGGCATCCGCACGGTGGGGCCGCGCGGCCTGCTGTTCGACCGTGCTGCCGCCGAGCAGGCGGTCGCGGAGATCGCCGCCGCCGGGCCGATCGACCTGCTGCTGATCCTGCAGGTCACCTTCACGGACGCCACCATGACGGTGAAGCTCGCGCGCGAGGCCAAGGTGCCGCTCGC
>Ga0315901_10010059_pt1 | contig 10804 bp, 6 predicted proteins | sample LakEriMetagenome_10_FD_203761 | JGI IMG/M metagenome (GOLD analysis project Ga0315901, IMG submission 203761) | Freshwater fungal communities from buoy surface, Lake Erie, Ohio, United States - Buoy 2 MA116 | ecosystem: Environmental > Aquatic > Freshwater > Lake | place: USA: Lake Erie, Ohio...
CTGTTCCGATCAATTGGAGTAAAGTTCTTATAGATGATATCTTTTGAGATAATAATATTTGTTTTATGATATCCTTTTCAACGCAAATTTCATTATGAAGTAAATCACAAATACTTTCAAGATTATTATTAATAAAATTTTGTAATTGATCATTTAGTTGATCTTTTTTAGATTCTAAATCATGAAAAGAAATATTTAATATGTTACAAATAAGATTTTTTAATTCATCGGCAAAATTTATAATTTTATAATTATATTTATTTTTCAAATACAATGTTAATAGGGATTTTCCTGAACCTTTTCTTCCACTAAACGAAATAATTCTTGGAAAAGACATTTAATAAAAAGGACATTTAACTTTATTCAATTTTTATTTAACTAAATCACCAAGCACTAAATCATCATTAATAATCATCATCAATTATATTGTTTGTATTTGTTTGATTGTTGATAAATCTAATATTAAATCCATATTTAATCATTCCATCAACTAATTTTTCCTTTTCAAGTCCGTATTTTGTTTTTAATGAACGTTTCAATTCACGTACATCAGGTGTTTTTATATTACTATAGTTTGTACTCCACCAATATGACATTTGTGAATAAATATCTTTAAAGTTTTCAATATTATTTGAATCTTCTACAATATTATTATCGAAAAATTCATTAAACTTATCATTATCTGTTTTATATCTATTTGTTGCAATAAGAACTTCTTCTGGTTCTGTTAATCCTTCCTTTTTATAAATCTTATAATAATGAATTAGGATACTCATAAAATACGGTTTCCATTTTTTCATTTTTTCCTTTAAAGTTTTATCTATAGGAAATTCATTTGGTTTGTTTGGATCAGGATTGTCACAAAATTTACTATTAAAATCAATAACGCGAATTCTTCTCCATGTTCCACCATCTGTTGATGTAATAGATGGTAAATCATTACAACATAAAAACATAGTTCCTTGCATTTTAAAGCTAACTGGATCTTTAAATAATCCTCTTGCAATAATAGAGTCATTACCACTCAATTGTTTTAACATTCCTGTATGTAACTTGTCATTGTTTTCTGGTTCTTGGAAAGCAATCATACGTACACCTTTCATTCTTAAAACATCTGGTGAAGCATTTCCACTATTATTGCGTTTATTTGTTAAGAGACTGATATCGGCTGAAATCATATAATCATTTAAACACATTTCCAAAAAGCTAATCAATGTTGATTTTCCATTAGCACCTGAAATACCAGTGAAGATAAAAAACTTTTCATCAGGAATACCCAATAAAGATTTTCCCAATACTTTTAATAAATATTCTCTAACTGATTCATTTGTTATAATTTGAGATAAAAATGTATAAATTTCTTGTATATATTCATTGTCTTCATTATAATCTATATAATCATAACCAGTAGAGTAAGTTATAAAGTCATCGATCTTGCCTTTTCTAAATTCGCATGTTTTAAAATCATATATACCATTATTAAATCCTAATAAATATGGATTTTCATCAAGGTATTTTTTAAAGTCTTTATCGTGATTTTTAAACATATATGTCAATTGTTTTATAATATTTTCTTTAAATATAACATTTTCCAACTTTTGAATGATATTGTCTATTTGTTGATTTCGTACATTTTCTTCAGCTTGTTCTTCTGTCATTCCAGATTCGTTTTTAACTTTCATTCCTTTATAATATCTTGGTAATTCTTCACTAATCATGATATTTAGTCTGTATGTTTTTTCCCAGCGAACATCATTGTAAATGAACCATTCTGAATTTTTAATATCATCAACTCTGAATTTATCCTTGTAGATATTAAACATGGCTTTACTAATTTGATAGTGTGTTCCTGATAAACTATCTTCAAGATATTTACGAATTTGCGGTGTAATTTCAAAATTAACATTCCAATATTTATCAGTCATACTTCTGTATAATTCATTGTATTCAGATTGAATATCATCAGGTAGTTTAAATCCACATTCTGGATATGTCATTTTAAGACATTCCACATCATAACATTTAATAAATATTCCTTTAATACTAATTTCAATATAAATGGGTGATGATTTGCGAATGTGTTCTCTGCATTTAAATGGACAATATTTATCAGTAATACTTATATAATAACAAAAAACGCCATTGACATTAAGACTTGCGTTTATACTATAAATTGTATTTTTTTCAAAAGAATAATGTTTTAATTGTTGATTATTTGATTTTTTGATATATTTCAAAATATTAAAAATATCGTGTTCTAAAATAGGATTTACAATAGTTGATACTTTTGTTTTTGCGACTGTTGTTTTTGCAACTGGTGATGAAATCATTGAAGAAAAAGTATTCTTAAACTTGGATAAAGTACAATCATTTTTTCTTCTTATAATACATTTTTTAAAATTTTCATTTGATAATTCAATGTATTCATTATTTTCTAAATCATATAATTTATAACAAGTTGTTCCTTCTTTTTTGTAAGATCCTAATAAACGTAATCCTGTTTTATAAACAGAAGTATCAATAATTTTATTATATTTTTCATTATTCAAATCTTTTTTAACTAATTTAATTAATGTAGATGCTATATTTGTGTCAACAATTAAATTATAAAAATTAATATGATATTTATTTTCAGAACGTGAAACAATGTATTGATTAACGTTAGCAGCATCAGATTCAGCACATTCAGATAAAACTTTTTTAATGGAATTAATAATATTTTTAGTATCATCAGATGTTGTGTCATCACCATCAATATCAACAAAGAATGCAAAATGAGAATCCTTTATTTTTTCAACCAAATACATTTTAGTATTATTAGTTAATTCATTGTAATAAGTATCATAAAAGGTTTCGTACATTTCATCAGGAACATTGTACTTACCACCAATCAATGAAAGGTGGGTTTGATAGTTATCAGTGTTTTTAGTGAATGTTTTCAAGTAATTGTTCATAATGTATTTTTTTACATTCATTATGAAAATATTTAAAAGTTCAATTTTTATTATTTTTAGTTTAAAATTAAAATAAATGATATATATAAAAGAGTAAAAATGTCTAGTTATATTTCATGTTATGATTATGTTAAAAATAAAACATTTATTGTTGGTGCAATTTCTGATGATGTTATCTTTTCGGAACAATGTAAAAAGATTTTTGAAAATTTAAAAACCACGCATCTAAATTCTTATGAATGTTTGGATTATATTGAAGAAAATAATGAATTTACTGTTTATGTAACTGAAAAGGTAACACTTCAAGGTTGGATTTATAATACAAATAAATCTGTAAAAACTAATATATATAAATTTTCATTAATTGAAATTCATAATGTTTTTACAGATATTTTAAAAGAAGATAAAAACACAGAAACTGATGATTTAAATGGAGGAAATGAAAATGAATCTGGTGATTTATTCGAGTCTATAAATATTAATACAACAGTTAGTAATGATACATTTTCATTTTTTTCAGATATTTATGGCAAAAAGGATGATACAACCGTGTATTTAAACGATCCTTTCAAGATATATTATGATTTCTTATCAACACATTCTGTTTGTAATGTTTATTCACAGACAGAACCTAATATTATATATGATAATACTGGAAATGGTAGTTACGAAAATGACAATTACAATGATTCAGATTCTGAAAGTGATAATGAGGACAATGAAATTAAAAAATGCAATTTAATAGATCAATCACCTTTTATTGATAGTATTAATAAATCCTTAATAAGACAAACTTTATCAACACCTATAGATATAAATACTTGTAATTACTATATGAACCCAGATTTTACAAATGATTTTTTTATGAATGAATTAAGAGAAAAGCTTAAACTTCTCTAAATAACTATTTGTATAATATCAAAGATAAAATCAACAGTGTTTATAATTTTTGCGCAAAAGGTATTTACTTTAATATTGATAGGTATATTTGATAACATAGAATATTGTATAGTATTTGGAATAAATTCTTCAACTTTAGAAATATTTTGTAAAGCTGAATCTGCGCGTTTTAAGTATTTTATATTAAAATCGTGATATAGATAATCGCTTAGATTTTCAATGAGACTATCTAAATAATCTGATGATTTTAATTTAATGATATTGTTATTTTTCAACATTTGTTGATTTACGACTATATCGATAAATGCGCCTCTTGTATAGTATGTTTCATTTCCAAAATAGTTTGTAAAACTTAAACTATTATTTATTCCAAAATTCTGGATCATTTTATCAGAGTCATAAAGCGATAAAATATATTGATTATCATCGTTTTTATGACTTTCTATAAATTGAACGGCTTTAATAATCATATTAAATAATTTTATATTTTTCTTATGTTCTTTTGTTATCTTTTGAACTATCCAATCATAAAAGGATTTATTTTCTTCAAATAAATTACATGTTTCAATGTTATTTTTTTCAGATATTTTTTTTAAATTGGCAAATAATTTTATGATAGCCCATACGTGTTGATCGTTTATATCATTTACTTTGATATCATTCTTTAATTTTATGTCCGTTTTATAGAATTTAGTAATGATATTTTTTTTTTGCACTGTATATTCAGCTTCCCTGAGTGTTGTTGTTTTCTTTTTTAAACCCTGAATAAGATTATAATTAAAAACAGAGTTACATGTTATATCACTACAGTTATCATTTTTAACATCGGTTATACTAATATTTTTACTATGAATAATATTATAATCTTGATCAGGATGTTCTTTCATAAAACTTGAACCATAAAGATTGGTGTCAAACACGATATCAGGTGTTTCTTTAAGAATGTTTTGTATAATTTGATTAAATTTATAAATAATAATAGATATACGTTTTTTACATAGATATGTCTTTGTGTCTTCATTATCATAATTAAGAGTAATATCAAAGTCTGAGGTTATATATGTAGATCCAACACTATTGTATTTAATTCTACAATCTGATTTATAGAATTTAGCATAGTATAGAATAATATCATCAATGATACAATATACAAATATCTTTCTAAAATACCATAATAGAATTTTATAAATAAGAATTTTTCCAATTTTATAATCCGTGTTATTTTGTTTGTTATATGTTTCATTTATGTGTATATTTATTTCATTATGTAAAATATTTAAAAAATCATTGTTATCAATTAATGAATGATCATAATCTTTAAAACTTAAATTCTTAATGTTTATCCATGTATATTCTTTGGAATTTAAAAGATACATTTTGTTTTCTTTTTCTTTAAAGAAATTGTATAATTTAAAGTTATTTAGAATATATATTGCTGTATATATTTTATCATAAAAAATATTGATATATTCTTTAGATTTATTTTTCTCATTCATAATTCCTAAAGACGATAGATATGATGATATTTTTGTTTTATGTTCGTTGGATATAAATGGTTTTTTATAGAAATATTCCATAATAGATTTTTTATGAGATTCTGAATTCATCCAATTGTAAAATAAATTGATATAAAACTGCTCTTGATCATCTTTTGATGTGATAGTTTCATTTTTATCAAACGTTAAATTAAAAAAATTGTGGATAAATTCAATAAAAGAAATATATTTATCTTCCATTGTTACTTATAATTGTATAATATTATTTTATTTTTCAATTTTTGGACTAATTAATTACTTTTAAATTAAATTACTTTAGGCTAATTACTTTTAAATTACTTTTTAGACTAATTAGTTATTTCTTTAATTTTAATTTAATTTTAAAATTAAGGATGACTGGTGCAATATTGCAATTACAAACACAGGGTGTTGAGAATGTATTATTAACTGAAAATCCAGATATTAATATGTTTAGATATACGTATTATAAATATATAAATTTTTCATCAGATATTGTTCAGTTGAATTTAAATGATACGGCAACATTTGGTAGAAGTACATCTTGTATGATTGCTAAAAAAGGGCATTTATTAAGTAAATTATATTTGGAAATTGTTTTGCCACCATTAGAAAAGGTTAATGGTACATATTTATCATGGTCAGATACAATAGGATATAGTATTTTTAGTGAACCTGTTGAATTATTAATTGATGGTATGGTTGTTGATAGAATATATCCTGTGTTTATGGATGTATGGGATGAATTATCAGTACAAAAATCAAAACGAGATGGGCGTAATTTAATGATTTTGAAATCTGATGTATATAGAAGTAATATATATAATGCTGAAAGACAAAATACATTGATGATTCCTTTAGAATTTTGGTTTACAAAAGACTATTCGTTGGCACTACCATTGTTAAGTTTAAACACTGATGATATTAAAATTAATTTTAGTTTTAAACAATTTACCGAATGTGTTAATTATGATGGAACATCTTTACCACCTACTACATCGTGTCAAATTATAAGTTCAAACGTATATGCAGAATATATTTGGATAGATAATCCTTTTATAGATTTATTTAAGAATAATGAACATTTTTATATAGTAAATCAATGTGAATATCATGGAGATGAAATTATTACTAGTGGAGTAACGAATTATACAACAAGATTAAAGTTTAGTAATCCAAGTAAGGAATTATTTGTAACATGTGTGGATGTTAATAATGTTATAAATAATAATCATTTCAATTATTCACGTTCTGATGGAAATCCATTCATATCAAACATCAATATGTATTTAGACGGTAGTTTACGTTTTGATAATTTACCAGAATTTTATTTTAGATGTATGTATCCGGATTCTGTTCATACGTGTATACCAGATAAATATATATACGCAATACCTTTCTCACTAAAGCCTGAAGAAAACCAACCATCTGGTTGTTTAAGTATGTCTAGGTATTCAGATATTACATTAAATTTTGTAATGAATAAAAATAATCCATCAATTTATTTATATATATTTTCTTTAATGTATAACTTTTTAACTATAAAGAATGGAAGAATATGTTTCCAATACGTTGTCTAATGGTTTAAGAGTTTACTATGAATTTAAGAGTTTCTAATGTATTTAAGAGTATTTAAAATAAAATATAATAGCTATTATGACAATGATACATAAAATGATAATGTTATTAGATGTATCATGTGATTTTTCAGATGAATTGTTAAAACCTTCAATCATATGTTCATCATCATCGATTTGATCTCTTCTGCAGAAATTTTTATTTACTTTTTTATTTTCTAAATCGATACCAGCAAATTCGTAATATTGTTGTAATGTTCTTGCTGTGCCTAATCCGTATTTATAATTAATTAATCCATTATCTTTTAGTCCTATTAATTGTTTTACTTTGTCGAATGCTTCTGAATCAGTGTATTTTTTATCAGTCCATATTTTTGGTTTATCTGCTCTTGTATATTCATGGAATGCAATATTTTCATTTGGTGTAAAAATATCATAACCAGCTGTCCAGATACGCACAGAGTGTAATATTTCTTCACCTACAAAGAGATAATCTAAAGATGGATCAAAGGGAACATCGTGCATCATATTCCTTTCGCAAAACAAAAATCCACCAGCGACATATGGCGATAGTGCAACTTCATTTGTTTTAATCTCTTCTGCGCCTAAAAAGCTAATCATACCTTGTTCATTAAAGAATGATTTACATATTCTTGTAGCGCCTCGGCTTTTATCATTAAAACTTTCCCAGGCAGCTGGATAATGTGATAATACAGGTTTTTGTGATAAATTTTTGGCTTTAATATATTTAATCATATTTTTGCATTTTGTATCCCAACCTGGAACTAATTTTGTATGAGAATCTATTTGAAAAAAATAATCTTCATCTTGATACAATGTAGCGCATAAATATCTGGCCCATGTTGGACCTTTTGCTTCATGATGTTTTAATCTCATTAATCTAATATTGTTAACAAATCTTCTTTCTGGAAGTACACATTCTAAATCACTTGGATCTTGACTGTCTACTTTGTTTTGTTGGCAAACACCAACATAAACATTTTCTGGTTGATCAGCGTTATTGAAAATATATTCCAAAGTTGATATACATTCTGGATCTCTGTAACTAGCAACACTAACAAAAATAGTTTCTCTCATGTTTCTTATATAATATAAATATATAAATTTTTATTATATTATCAAAAATTATTTCATATTATTATCAAAAATTATTATTTTATATTATTACTTGATATATTTCGCATTCAAAAGGATCATGACTCATATATGAATCTTGATATATATAATCACTTAATAAACCATTTTCTATTATTTTATCAAGATCTTCAATAGATATAAGATTTTGATTATCTGAAGAATTCAAAATGTCATTTGTTAAATTAAAATCTTCAATATATTGTAATTTTATTTTATTTAAACGTTTTTCAGCATCTTCTTTATTTTTATAATGTTCAACAATAATATCAACACAAGGTCTTTTCCAATCGGGATGAGCAATAACAACTTTTAAACAAAACATTATATTAAGTAAATTTAAATCGAATTTTAAATCAATTTTTACAAGATTGTGAGTAAATCTTTTAAATCATGTAACCACAAGTTTTTGTCATTTATATTTAAATAATATTCATATTCATTTTGTTTCTTTTTATGTGTATTTGACAATTCTGTTATTTTTTCTAATGTAAATGATGACACAGGTGTATTTAATAAATAATCATATGAATCATTCACTTTATGATAATGTCTATCTGTTAATAATTGTATTGAATAATCTTTGGATTTTTTATTAATATCCAATGTACCATCAATATATTCTTCAGTAAACTTAATTTTAGATTCAAGAACTAATAATTCTTCTTTTAATTTTGATATCATATATTGTCGTCTTTTTTCATAATATTCTAAACGTATATTGTAGTATTCTTTAAGAATGTCTAAAGGTGTATTGTATTTAGTAAGTATTAAAGATGGATTGAATAAATGCATATTATTAGTGCTGAATGATTTTGTTAATTTAAGTTCTTTTTCTAATGAATTATTTTCAATGAGTGAATCCAAATCTGATTGATTTTTAAATTCAATGATAAAACATATTTGTGAATTCTCATCTTTTGTTAGATTTTGAACATCTTTCAAGTAGAATTTCTTTTTTACTGGGTTTTTGGAATTTTCAATAAATGTTTCCAAAAATTCTTTATATGTAGTGACCCATGTACCTACAGGAATTTCATTGATTTCTATTTTTGTATTTGATAATCTTTTCCATTTACCGACTGTTGTAAATGTACCTGATTTGTCAGTATTCTCAACAACATCACCGTTGAAACCTTTAAAATATGGTTTTAATATGTGATTGTCATTTATACCATGTTCTAAAATATCAATCAATATATTTGTAATATCTTTTGGATGGAATGATGGTACAAATGTAGAATATCCTGTTGCAATACCTTCGCAACCATTTACTAATACCATTGGTATAATAGGAAGCATAAATTCTGGTTCAATGACAACACCATCATCATTTAAATAATTGTAAATATTATTATCCAATGGATTAAACAATTTTGTAGTGATATTTTCAAGACGTGTAAAGATATACCTAGGACTAGCTGCATCTTTACCAGTTAATCTTGATCCATAATTACCTTCTGGTACAAGAAGGTTGATATTATTACTTCCTACAAAGTCTTGAGCCATATTGATAATAGCACCTTGTAATGATACTTCACCATGATGATATGACATTTCTGCAGATATATAACCAGATAATTGTGCTACTTTAATATCCTTGTTAATATTGTTTTTCAACATATAATAAAGAATTTTTCTTTGAGATGGTTTTAATCCATCACACAAAGAAGGAATACTCCTTAAATTATCATATATAGAGAAATGAATTAATTCCTTATTGATTAAATCTTGATAACTTGTTTTTGTTTCTTTAAGATCAATATAGCTCATTTTATCATAGTTATTAAGCCATTTCTTACGCATATCTGTACATGATATGTCTTGATCTTTTGTATTTTTATCTTTTTCAAATGCCAATAAGATTGAATCATCGCATTTCGAATCTTTATAATAATATTTTACACCAAGTGTATCAAGTCTTTTAAATAAATCCTGAGCATCTTCTTTTTTAGAAGTTCCTAGACCCTTGAAATATTTAATATTGTAATTTTTTGTATTAATATTACTATCCTTCCAAATCTTATAATCTTGTTCAGTAAAGAATTCAATAGTTTGTTTTCCTTTTGTAGCTTTTACAATTGGTGTTTTCATTGTTGTAATAAAATTTAATTTAATCAATCCAGGATAAAAAGCATGAATCATATTTACAAATAATGCTTTTATATGACTACCATCGACATCTGCATCTGTTAATATCATTACTTTACCATAACGTAAACTTTTTGTATCTTTATAATCAACATTTTGTTTTAATCCTATAATTTGTTTTATACTATTTAATTCTTCATTATTTAATAATTGAGATGTTGTAGCATCTCTCACATTGATACAATTATGTGTTATTGTAAAATCATTAATTAAAAATCTGTTATTAGCATCTATACCTATACCTACATAATTACCATCCTCTATTTCTTTTACACTAATTATACCTGTTGAATTTCTCATATTATATTTAGAGGTACTTTTTGTTTTTTTTCGTGGTAATAAAGTAGGAATATCATCTATATCACCTGAAATTTTTATACGATATGATTCTGAATATTTAATTTCATTATTCCAAGTATATTTTGAATCACGTTTTACAACATATGTATAAAATCCAAGAGAACGTGATAAGTAAATTATATCCTCAGCTAATTGTTCATGAACATGAGATTGTACTATTTCAATAGTACCATCAGCAGCTACAAAACCATCT
>Ga0315901_10010060_pt1 | contig 10804 bp, 10 predicted proteins | sample LakEriMetagenome_10_FD_203761 | JGI IMG/M metagenome (GOLD analysis project Ga0315901, IMG submission 203761) | Freshwater fungal communities from buoy surface, Lake Erie, Ohio, United States - Buoy 2 MA116 | ecosystem: Environmental > Aquatic > Freshwater > Lake | place: USA: Lake Erie, Ohio...
TCTTATATAATCCCATATATCATAATTGTGGATATACTTAGAAAAATAACTATCTCTTAATATGTTAAAATCAGGATAATATGTTAATGATGAAGATATTTGTCTTGGATCACCAATATAATTACCTATATTGAATGAGCCAAGCTGTTCTATAATATCATCGTTAATTTCATCTTGTGGTGAAAAACCTGCTTCAACATAATTAATATCTTTACTGAAGTTTTCATCCATTAAGAAATCCTGTTGAATAGAAATATATTGAGATAATGTACTTCCAGTTGGAAGTGTTTGATCTATTATCCTAATTTTTTCAGTTACTGCATTTTTAACACCTGAGGAGAATTGATCTTGATATATGATTTCAGTTTGAGAAGGGAATGAATATATACCATTTAATGTATATAAGCTACTTGTAGCAGCTATAGTTCTAAATGTTGGGCGGGGTGGAATAGTAGATATTCCCGGATGGATTGAGGTTCTTATGGTATCAGATCCACTATCCAACATTGTTCCTAATGGGGCTCTAAATACTAATGCTTTTAAAGAACTTTGATTTCCAATTAATTGGTTTCCTTCAATTGAATATGGATTCATTACATAATCATCAAACTTACTTTCACTTAAATTGGTTTTATAAAAACGTAATTCTTGAAATGAACCAGAAAAGGGAATATATGTTGTTCCTTCTAATGTTAAATTAGTAGGATAAGAAAGAAAAAAACTTCCACTTCTTACCATAGCAAATACAGAAGAAGATACACTAGATGATGCTTGAAATCCTATCTTATTTCCATCATATCCAGTATAAATTTTATTTTTAGCGTATAAACTCCCCATTTTTTGTTATAAATATTTTAAATTAAGGATTATCATACCAAGTTTCAGTATCATACCATTTTCCTAAATCTTCCCAAACTCCTCTACCCGGGGTAGGTAGGTAATCCAATATCCAATCTGTTATAGGAGTTATTTCATCTCCTAAAGTATACATTACTGACCACCATCCACCATCGAAAAATGGTAAATATAATATTTCAACTAAACCTGTAGATAAATCTATAAATTTTAAAAACCCATATTCATTATATGGATCAGGAATCGAACCATTATATGAACCACTAGTATATCCTGTTCCTGTGTATTCTAAAACTAATGCAAAGTTGTTTTCTGGGGAATAAGCTAGTATCTGGTTATATGCATTTGGATCGGTAGGAATACCTGTTGTTTTAAATCTAAATTCTACTGTAAATGAAGATGAACCTTCGTTAAATGAATCTCCATTATAATAATCTTGACCATAATGAGCAGCACCATATACACCATTTCCTGACCCAGTATCAATTAATAATGGGACTTCAACATATCCTGAACTTGTAGTAAAAAATTCATAGTTAAATTGATTTTGAAAATTGTCATAATTATTTGAAATTGCTGTAGTTTTACCACTAAATTCATTTATACGAAAAATAGTATCAGGAACACCATATATAGTGGAAAGTATTCTTAAACTTTCAGGTGTACCTTTTTTCTTCAATAAGTAAGGTAAGTTGTGATAAATGCGTTTATAAATTTCTTTATTAACGTCATCTAATGGCTCGAGAACATTTGGATCAGACGCTGTTACAAATAGATTTATGTACTCCCATCCTGTGGGCGTAGGTAAGGATCCAGTAATATATGGGATGTTTAAATTGCTTCCAGAAGGAGTTAAACCTAATAATGCTGAATATATATCTGTAGATGAAAAATTATTTTGATAAATTCTTACACCTAAATCTCTAATAGCTTGTGCAACAATATCTTTTGAAATACCAAAATTTAATCTATTATCCGCATCAAATTTATTAGTAATATCTTTTAGATATACCCATACATTATCAAAATGTTGTCCTATCATTTGAATGAACAACAAATATTGATCGTTTGTAGAATCTTCTCTTAAATATGTAGGTATAGTATTTACTAAAGCATCATTATTTTCAGAATCGAAAAACGAAGCAGATGAAATTTGGGGATTAAGCCAGTTAATTGATACTATATCATTAGTAGAATAATTTATATATGGGGCTACAGAATTTATTTTTGGCCAAGCATGACTACCTGATTCATAATAAAGATAATATTCATAACCATCAAAATTAGTTATAATTTCATTTATCTTATTATTCCATATCTCTCCACTAGCCGAAGTATATGATTCAGAAGAACCAGATGAAAGACTACTATTGGAGGTATATTCTTCAATTAATGCTAATTTATAGTAAAAATTTTCTAATCGGGTTTGTGCTGATGAAAAATGCACAAATTGAGAATAGTCTGAGTAATCTATATTAATTTCAATTCCTTTTTCAGCCAATATACTATTAATCTGATACATTAAACTTCCTGAACCCTGAGTAGAGTTTGTTTGTTTTAAAGTATTTTGATTTTGATATGTTGTAGTATTATTAATTTGGTCTTGAACATTTAAATTAAAATTTGGACCACCAATATAATTTAATTGTTCATTAACAGTAAATACTGTTGTTAATTCAATTTGATAAGCTTGAGATTCAGCGATTTGTTCAACTACCCAACATTGTGATTGGAGTGTAAATTCGTCAGGTAAAGGTTCGTATAGTTTGATTAATACCGTAGGATCACTTGGATTAGTATTATCTAAAGCTATATTGTTTGCTATTATTAATTTATTATCTCCAAAGTTTAAATAAAAATCAAGATATGAACCTGTAGCATTAGCAATTTGGGCTGCAAATTGGACTGTTAAATCTACTATATCTATATCAGATATAGTGGTAGTATTTAATCTTAATTCTGTTCTATCAGTACTTATACTTTGTATATATAAGGTACTATTTGGGGAAGAAGATAATTTTCGTTTTAAAAAATTATATATTGTATAATATTGTCCCTCTTCAAATCCTTGTGATTCTAAATCTGTTTGAGGATCAATTACTATATTATTATCTTGAATTTGATAACCAGGATATCCAGCAGTATTACCAAATAAAATATTTTGGTTTAAATCTAAAATAAAATATTCTAAATAGTCTTCTGATGGATTGAAGGTAATATCTGTTGTAAAATTAGATATAAGAGATTCATCTGTTGGGGAGTAACCTTGCAGCTGGAGTGTATTTGGGTCTACATTTTGTATATTAACTATTTTTTCCATTAGACTTGTTGTGAGCTTGAAATTGCTAGGTTAGCTATTTGTTGGTTAAGTTCTAAATTTTGTTGTTGAAGTACATTAATTTCATCAATTAGAGCCTGGAGATCATTATTTACAGTATCAGCATCAATATACTCAGAGCTTGTTCTTATAAGATATTCATGAGAATTGGTAGCTCCAAGTTTAGGTATTTGGAAAAATATATCATTATAATTTTGAAAAAATTCATCTATAGAAATAGAAGGTGGTGGGGGTGCATTTGGAGGAGGAGAAGTAGCTAATTGAGAAAATTTAGTATCTATAACTTTCTCATATTGGTTTTTAGCATATACTTTTTTATTTAGATTTAACTTCTCCATTATCCATTAATAATTTTAAAATAATAATAGTTATCTAATACTACTGTACTTCCATCTATTGTAGTTTTAATTAAGATCTTATAATATCTTTCAGGTTGTAATCCTTTCATATATAAAGTAAAAAAACTACTTGTTTCATCTTTACTTAATTGAGTATATGTTACATCAAAATCAACCACATATTCATCTGTATCTAAATCTTTTATAGCATAATATGAATTATCAGGTAAATAGAAATTTTGAGTGAAATAAGAAGAAGTTGAAAATACTCGAGCTGGGTATTCAGGTCTTGAATATACTCTAAATTCATTGATACTATCAGGATAAAAATATCCTGAGTTTTCACCGATTGTAACTACAAATGGTTGAATATTGATTGTAGATAAAGTTGAAGAACCTGTATTAAAAGTAGTATCTATCCATTTAAATTCTAAACATGGAGGATAAATAGTATGAGTATCAATAGAAAAATATTTCATTTTAGGTTGAACATCTTCACTATCAATAAATTCAGTTTCTTGTTTAACTATAAAACCATTATTTTCAATAGAAGAACTATACCAAGCATTAACTATATTTGTAGTATCAACATTAATATCTTTATCTGTGTAATATCCAAATGTTTGAGAACCACTTAATGATTGAGTTACATACCATGTAGCTCCTCCTGGATCTACTGATGAAGAATATGAACCAGTTGAACCCGGGGCAAATGAACTAGTAGTCCACCGAATACCACCTTTATAATCTCTCCAAATCCAGCTTGCTCCATTTTGTACTTCTGGAGAATATTCATATCTTCCTGTACCCATATTCCAAGATTGAGAAATTGGGTATACTTCTATTGTAGTGTCTGAATTTAAAGCAGTAACATTAGCAACAAAACATTTTAAATTAGATTGCCATTGAGATCCAGAAATTTTATCATTAATGATATTTATTATTTCATTTGAATCAAATTGAATTAAAAAACGACTTGCTTGAGGAGAAGGTGTTCCATAATTTCCTACTTCTAAAGAAGATTCTAAAATTTCATCTAATCCTGTATTCATTTCAGGATATAGAGAATACAATGTTGTATCTTGAGTCGGGAATATTTTATATACTGCCATGGTTTATTTTATAAGGATACTACTCTACCCTGAATGTCTGTTTGTGGATATTTTATTTCAAAAATCATAGGATCTAATGAAGGATAAACTACATTATTTTTAGTTGCTCCAGAAATATCGTATGCATATTCTGAGTATCCTAAATTTGTTCCTACTTTATTTGAAATATTAATAGTTTTAACGGTTTGGACACCTTCAATTTTATCTAAAAGAATATAAATTTCTCTTAATATAATTGGTTGGTTTATCTGCCATTTTGAAATAGCAAAATATGATTGTAAAGCTGAAATACATGCTGTTAATACTTCATTACTATTATAGTTAGGAAGTATAATAATATCAAAATCTATTCCTATATTGATAATAAATCCATCTTTAATATTGATAGCATCATTAATCATTCTATATTGAGAAAGATATGTAATTAGATTTTGTTTTAAAGCAACCGAAGCAGTATTTAATTTACCATTTAAATCAGTTGTTAAAACATATAAATCTAAAATACCAGCAGATTCACCTGATGCTGCGCTTTGAGCTTTAGTTGGTTCAATATATGCTTTTGAAATATTTCCATATTTAGCAGGCATACTTAATGCTCTTACTAAGTAATCATCTTGAGTTACGTTACGTAATTGAGTAGCAAAATTTGCAGAAGAATTTTGTCTAATTTCTTCAATTGTATCTCCATCTCCTCCACCATTTGCTGCTTCAGGATTTGTAATTGCTAATGAGGCAAAAATATCATTTGCTGTAGTTGGATTTAAATTTGAATTTAAAAACTTAACAGTTCCATTTAACTTAGTTAAAGTGTTTGATGATACATTTGCTGTTACTCCTCCACCTGTTAAATACCTAACTGTTAATGTTGTATTTGATGGTGCAATACCATAAGTATCAGTAAATAAAAAGTTTGAAGGAGCATATGCTGTAGTAAGTTTGGTTTGTTCAAATGGTAAACCAATACCTACATTATCAGGATTTGGAACTATGTTTTCATCTACATCAGCTGTTGTACCTGCTCCAAATTGAATTTGTAATGTTGTTGAATTTCTAAAACGAGTAGCAAACCTATATTGTACTTTTTTTAATTTTAAAAGATATGGAGTATCTTCACTATATTGAGATAAATTAGGATCATTAACATTTGTATTTTTAATAGAATCATAAACCATTTCTTGACCTAAATAATCTACCTCATACCATTCATTTCCTTCACTATCAACAATATCTAAAATACCTACCATATTTGAAGCATTTATTTCAACTGTTGAAAATTTAACAGGTGAACCAAATGAAAAGGTAGTAGTATTGATAGTTGAGGAAATTGATTTACGTGTTTTTTTCAATAAAAAATACACAGGATTCCCACCTGATATTTCATAAACAGTAACTTCGGTTGGATTCCCAGAACTTGATACTGAAAAATCTACTGGATCTGATAATAAGAAAGATATACCATTTGATGTAGTAGCGGTAGCATTTCCGTCAATAAACAAAGCATAATCAAAATCGGGAACATATACTGAACCTGAAAGTTTAGATGGTATTTTTTGATAAAAATCTATATTTGTGGTTGCTACTCCTGTTACATTTGGTTTATACCCAAACATATATGCTAATTCAAATAAATTATTTGATTGACGAGCAAATTGTAAGTAGTTTTCTTGAACTTGATTATCTAAATAAAAAGATAAAACATCACCTACATATGCTGCCATTTCCATAAACATCATTCCTGGAGATGCTGGGCTAAAGTCATTGTATGTGGTTGGGAAATAAGTTTTAGCATAGTCAATTAGACTTGCTCTATATTCATTAAAATCTTTATTTATGTATTTTATATTTTTATTAGCGGCCATTATGCAAACGTTATTTCTACTTGATCAGTTACTCCAGTATTAATAATACTGTATGTTAATTGTACATTAATTTCATTAGCATCAGGATATTCTAAAATATCTAATTTTTCTACATTTATATTAGTAAAATATTGACTGATTAATTGCTGAATATCTTGTTTTAAAAAATCTAAATTACCAGAGGTTATCTGTTCAAAAATAAATGCTCTTAAATTAGCACCAAAATTATTATTTAAATATCTTTCTGTTTTATTAGTTAAGAAAAAATTTAATAAATTATTTCGAATAGCATCTTTAGTGGTATAAGTTGAAAAAAATACTGCAGGTGCATTAAAAGGAATAGAAATTCCTACCGCGGTACCCGGTTTTTGATCTATTGGAAATATTTTTTTTGCACCAAATGCCATTATTTTCTAGTTAAATTCATTATTTGATCTAAACTTAGTTGTCCATCAGGTAGAGCTCCATTTACTGGATCTATGGGTCCTTGCATTTTGAATTCTCCTTCTAATCCAGATTTAGGCCCTTGAGCCATTTCTCCTAAAATATCCATATATGCTTTTTTAGTATCAATAGGAGATCTAGGTGGTAAAGAATTAGTATTAAAATTTAAAGTACGAGTTTCAGAATCAAAAGATTCTTTTATAGGCTGTTTATTTGATCTAACTGCTTCTAAAAGAAGATCTTTCATTTCCTCTTGAATTGCTTCACGGACTGCTTCTTTAATAAGTTTTTTAAAAATGTCTGTTTTCATTTGTTATAAATATTTAATCAATAGGCTTTTAAATTACTTCTATCGATAATTAGTTTAAGTTCTGCAATTAATACTTGAGTGGATGTTGTAAATGAAAGTGGTGTTTGTAATAATATAATACCTTGAGAATTTCTAGCCACTCCTTTTATTCTTTTTATAGTAGGAGAAAATTGTTCTTCAACAATATCTAAAGTAAATCCATTATATACTTGTGAAGATGTTGGAGATTCTTGAACTTGAGTATATTGTTGATCTATTCTATTTACATATTCACTAGTATTAGATAAATCTGAAGATGGTATTCCACATCTAGTTAAATATAAATCTATTGATTTTAATAAATTAAGTAATTTAAATATTTTATCATTAGCATAATCTAATGCTTCAGATATAGAAGATATCTTATTTTTTGCTGTTTGGATATTTGGATCTAAAACATTAATTAGATCTCCTAAAACATTAATTGCTGCAGGAGCAGCTCCTGGGGCTAAAGGGATAAAACTTAAAGCTACATTAGCAGCAGTACGTGCAGTTTTAGTAGCATCTAATATTGTAGAAGTTGTTGTAACAACTGTATTTAATGTATCTATTGGTTTACTTAAAGTTTCTATTGTTCTAGAAATTGAATTTAATTGATCAACCATATTATTTCTCAATTGTAAGATTGAATTTAATTCATTTTTGGATAAACACGTAGTAGGCATTTCCATATTAGGTTGCCCTATATTTTTAATTCCTGTCTCTGTAATTATCTGAGTAATAGTTGGAACTAATTGATTGATTAGTTTTTGGGAGGAATTAATTATTAATAAGGGAAGTTTATTACCAGCCATTTTATCTTAAAGAATTAACTAATTTAGTTTGTTCAGACAATTGAAGCTTATTTTGTTGTTCTTTTAAAGTAGTTTGATTTATATTTAATTTATCTTCTATAATTAAATTATCATCCATTTGTTCCCATATTTTTTCAGGACCAAACGTTGTTCTTAACATATTATTTATAGTATTATATGGAAGCCTACTTTTATCAGTGGAAGGATTATATAATCTCCAAAATGGAAAAGATATTTTATTGGCTCTTACACCATTTAGATAATCAGATACAGGTACTACATATCTTTTATTTCCCCATATTATAGGAACTAATGTATTAGAAGGATATTTATTTATACCGTATTCATCGGGTTTGTTTTGTTTATTCCAAAGTTTATATGTTATATCTAAAACTGTTTGTCGTGGATATTTTAATTGAACAGTTTGTGTTCCTACCCAACCATCAACTTGAATATTTGGATCTGTTTTTTTAGTAAATTTTTGAATTGCCTCTATATCTGCTCTATTTAAAGGAGGTAAATTAACTAAATATGGATTTTTATTTTTAACATTTTCATTAAATTCATTAATTAATTCTAAACTTATTCTACTTCTTCCTTCTAAAGAATTTATATCAGTTGTAATATTTTTATTTCTAAGAAATATTTCAAATACTAACCATTTTAAATAAACTTCTCCAGGATTAAGTCCATTTACATATTCTATATCTAATGGATTTTCATTTAGAATTGGTGGTGATTTTAAATCTACACCTGATACTGTTCCAAATCTATTTTTTTCTGATGGGTTATCTTCTTCTTTATAGTTTATGACAGCCATTATAATGTAAAATTACGTTTTGAGGTTAAAGTACAATTCTCAGGAGTTGTTCCTAATTGTTTTTCTAAAGATTCTAGATATGTAATAGCATTAGTCATAGGTAAAAGCAATTCAGGAAATTGAGCAGGGGTATATGGAGCAACAGGTAAAGATGTTAAATTCTGTAAAGATTGGGCTATCTCTTTAATAACTGAGGTTAAATCTCTTAATAAATTAACAGTTGTATCACCTAATAATAATGGTTCTTTTGCTAAATCTTCTTTTCCTAAAAATATTTTATCAGCATCAGTAATGAATTTTTTAGTATCTATATTAACAGATTCTTTGGAATTTAAATTTATAGATTTAGCTGAACTTAGTAGTAAATGATCTTCATAAGCATTAAATACTAATCTACCAGAATCTAAAATTATTTGTTTACCAGCATAATTTTTAGGAGAAGTAGGTTGTTGACCATCAGGATAACTTATGTAACTAACACTTGAGGCAAGTATAGGGATATTTTGTGTGCTAGTTAAATAAATAGAAGAATTATCTGTAGATAGGTTTTCAGTAATAGGAATCCAACCTTCTGGGGTTTGGAGACCTTGTCCATTTCTAATTATAACAATAGGATCTCCATTTTCTCCAGTACTTGACCAAGCATTTGGAGTATTATTAACTGTACTTCCTAAACGAATTGAATTTCCCCATCTACCTTCATGGATTACATCTCCTTCAAATGGTAAAAGTGGGTGAATATTTGAGCGTTCTTTAAATGTTTTACCTAAAAATATTTCTGTAGATTGATCTGTTACTCGTCTAATACTTCCTGCTTGAGTTTGAATATAATCTTTCTGTTGGGAAGATGGTAGATTATTAGGAGTTGCTGGATAGGCATTATGATGTGGATGATTCCACAAACTAGTAATATTTATGTAGTATGAATTTGTAGATACTGTTGTTTCACCTATTTCAGTATTTGGAAGAGATATTAAATATACTATTTCATTTATTAATGGATAGTTTTTAATATTTGGATTAAGAGTAGTAGCTGTAGGAAAAACAAAATTTTCAGCAAGGGGTCTTGGGAAAGGAGTATTAACAGATTCATATTCAATAGTACCTAATCCATTCCACCCCCCTAATTCATTAAATCGGGGATGAGATTCATCTAATACAATACTAAGTACTCTAGCAGAAATAATTAGATTTGATAGACCTAAAGCTGTATTTGTAGTAAAATTATTGTTTCTATTTGAGTTTAAATTTTGATTTAAACCGCTAAATCCGTAATTCATTATTCTTTAGAATTATCATTCAATTTATTAATGTCATTTAAAAGTTGTGTTTTCTCAGCCTCAGATATACCAAATCCATCACCACCTCCTGTACTATTAGCATTTAAACAGCGCTGAATGACTGTGGCCATTTTAATTAATTGTTCATCATTTTTAACACCTATTTCAAGATATTCTTTAAGTAATGGAACAATTAAAGTAGCATCCCCAATACTTTCAACCATTGGTTTTAATTCTTCAATCAAAGCAGAAATTTGTCTTTCTTTTTTCTTTTGGTTGGTATATATTTCTTGAAATAAATCTTTAAGTTTTTTATCACCAAAGATATTGGAATCTAAATTATCCATATTTTTATCAATATTTATTTATTATAAATACGAGATGTGTTAAAATTTTATATATCCGTTTTCTAAATAAAAGATATAGCCCTTTTTAAATATAATATACAATCGATCGGCTATTTTAGTAATTTTAGGTGTTTTAGCATCTATCATTTCTCGTATATAAATGTATAATGCTTTTTTATTAAAAATTTCTAAATTATCTCTTTTTCTAAATAATTCTAATATAGCATCTGCTATTTTGGCATCCGCTTCCTTAGGAAATAGAGTATAA
>Ga0315901_10010064_pt1 | contig 10801 bp, 9 predicted proteins | sample LakEriMetagenome_10_FD_203761 | JGI IMG/M metagenome (GOLD analysis project Ga0315901, IMG submission 203761) | Freshwater fungal communities from buoy surface, Lake Erie, Ohio, United States - Buoy 2 MA116 | ecosystem: Environmental > Aquatic > Freshwater > Lake | place: USA: Lake Erie, Ohio...
CTCATGACCTGCCATGCCGCGCGCGCGCAGGCCGGCACCGATGCGCCCGCTCCGGTGCTGGCCTTGCATGCCCAGGCCTCCGTCGAGCACGACTCCAACATCCTGCGCGCGGCCAACGCAGTGTCCGATCAGATCCTCGGCCTGAACGCCGGGCTTCGGCTGGACAAGCGCTACGGCCTGCAGCGTGTGACTTTGCAGGCCCAGGCCCATCACTATCAGTTTCGTGACTCTTCGAACCTGGACTATTCCACGTTCACCTACGAGGGCGCCTGGAATCTGCAAATGACGCCCTACCTCCTTGGCGTGTTCAGCGCCGACCGTCGTCAATTCCGCGACATCACCAACGCCACCACCACGGGCGCGATCGCCCTGCGCACCGAGCGCCGTGAGGGCGCCGAGTTCACATTCCTAGGACGTGGGGGCTGGCGCACCCTGGCAGGCGTGCGCCACAACCGCAGCCGCAGCGACGATCCGCGCTCGCTCGAGTCCAGCCCCACCATCACCAGCATCCTGATCGGCGGCGGGTATGAGTTTGCGTCGGGCGCCTTGCTCACAGGCCAGGTACGACGCGGCGATGGCGACTACGGCGTCGGCGCTGCAGGCGTCGACTTTCGCGAGACCGAACCCTCGGTGGCACTGCGCTGGCCCGTCAGCGACAAGACCACCTTCGATGCGCGCGTCGGCCACCTCGACCGCAGCCACGATGGCGCACCCGCGCGCGACTTCAAAGGTTTTGTGGGCACCAGCGCGCTGCGCTGGGAGTACTCGCCGCGCACCTGGCTGGAGGCGGGCTTCGGACGCGACCTGGGCAGCTATGAGTTCAACGGCGGCGGCTCGATCCGCGGTTGGCGCGGCTTCATTGCCCCGACCTGGAAGCCCACCGAGAAAACCGCGCTGCGCCTGCGCCATGCGATGGAGCGTCGCGACTGGCGTGTGGTGTCTTCTGCCTCGCCGGATCTGGGGCGCGAAGACCGCACCCGCTGGACCACGCTGGCGCTGGAGTGGACGCCACGGCGCTTCCTGGCGCTGACGGCGACCGCCCGCCACGAGCGACGCCACACCAATCTCACGGGCCTGGACTTTCGCTCCAACGGCCTGACCCTGGCCGCGCGCCTGAATTTTTGATTCGTCTTCTTTCTGGAGGTGCACCGTGTCTGCCTTGGCTGTCCTGTTTCGTGGCTGCATGTTTGCCTGTGTGGCGTGCTTGGGGGTGTGGGGGTCGGCCTGGGCCGCCAGCCCGGAATACCGTCTGGGTGCGGGCGACGCCATCCGTGTGCATGTCTTTCAAAACCCGGACCTCACGCTCGATGCGCGTGTGTCCGAGAACGGCACCATCAGCTATCCCCTGGTGGGCAGCCTGTCGCTGGGGGGCTTGTCGCTGAGCGAGGCCGAGCAGCGCATTGCCCAGGCCCTGCGCGAAGGTCACTTCCTGAAATCACCGCAGGTGACCCTGAACGTGTTGCAGGTGCGGGGCAGCCAGGTCGCGGTGCTCGGTCAGGTGGCGCGCCCGGGGCGCTTCACGCTGGAGACCTCGAATGTGCGCGCCAGCGAGATGCTGGCGGCCGCCGGTGGCGTGACCGCCTTGGGCGATGACGCGGTGGTGGTCACTGGCGTGCGCGCGGGTGTGCCGTTTCGGCGGGTGATCGATATCCCCGGTCTGTTCACGGGCCAGTCGGCTCAGGACGACCTGGTGCTCGCCGCGGGCGATGCCCTGTATGTCCCGCGCGCCCCGGTGTTCTACCTCTCTGGCGAGGCGCAAAGGCCTGGCCCCTACCGCATCGAGCGCGGGATGACGGTGATGCAGGCCCTGGCTGCCGGCGGCGGCATCACGCCGCGTGGCAGCCAGAACCGTCTGCGCCTGCACCGCGCCGGGTCCGATGGCGTTGTGGTGCAGTCCGTGCCGCAACTGACCGATCCCGTACAGCCCAATGACGTGCTGTTCGTGCGCGAGAGCCTGTTCTGAATCCATCACCTACTCGGAGCCGCCATGAGCCTCCTGCAGTTTCTCTCCATCCTGCACGCCCGCCGCGGCGCTGCCAGCCTGATCCTGCTGGTCACTCTGGCGTCGGCCTTGGCCTGGGCCGTGTGGCGGCCTGAGCGTTTCAGCGCCCAGGCTCCGGTGATGGTCGATGTGCAATCCGACAAAGTGGGCGGGGGCTTCGCGCCGGCGCTGGTGTCCAGCTACATGGCCACTCAAATCGATATTGCGCGCAGTGATCGGGTGGCCGAGCGCGCCCTGGACCTGATACAGGCCGACGGCGGACCCGCGTCCGATCCTGTCGTGCGCGCCGCGCAATTGCGCGATCTGCGCGAACATCTGAGCGTTCGGCCTGCGCGCGAGAGCAACATCATTCTGGTGGGCTGGAGCGCGCCGACCGCGGCGCAGGCAGCTCAGGGCGCTAACGCGCTGGCTCGCGCCTTCATCGAGGTGGCCCTGGAGATCCAGACCACGCCCGCCAAGCAAGGCGCAGGCTGGTATGACACGCAGGTGCAGGCCAGTCGGCGCAAGCTCGAGGCTGCGCAGACCCGTCTGTCCGAGTTCCAGCAAAGCGCGGGCATCGTTGGGCCCGAGCAGGTAGATCACGAGATCGCCCGTCTGCGAGAGCTGTCTTTGCAGCTGGCGCTGGTGCAGGCGCAGACCACCGACAGCCAGAGCAAGCGCGGCGCCGCCAGTGACACCGTGGCCGACGTGATGCAAAGCCCGCTGGTCAATGCGCTCAAGGCCGATCTGGCGAGGGCCGAGGCGCGGGTGCAGGACAGCGCCGTTACGCTGGGGCCACGCCACCCGCAGCTGCTGCGGCTGCAGGCCGAGCGGGATGCCTTGCAAGGGCGCCTGACCACGGAAACGCGCCGCATCACCTCGGGCATCGAGACCACCTACCGCGCCGGCCTAGCGCGCGAGAGCGAACTGAACGCCGCCCTCGGGCAACAGCGCTCCCAGGTCCTGGCCCTGAACAAGCAGCGCGGTCAGCTGGCCCTGTTGCAGCAGGATGTCGATGCGGCGCGGCGTGCCTTCGAGACCGTCAGCACCCATGCCAGCAAGACCCGGCTGGAGAGCCTGGCCACGCAGACCTATCTGACGCAGATTGCCCCCGCCGCGACGCCACTGACGCCCACAGGCCCCAGCCTGACGCAGATCCTGGGCATCGCGCTGGTGGCCGGCATGGTGCTGGCTGCTATCGGTGCGCTTGCACTGGAGCTGTCGCATCGGCGGGTGCGCTCTGTCGATGACATCATCCTGGGCCTGGATCTGCCGGTGCTCGCCAGCGTCCCGGCGGCCTATCCGGGTCTGTCGGCGCTCTCGGGTCCGCGCCGCCGCCTGGGCTTCAACGGGGGAGCTGGCCTATGAACCGCCCCGCCTTGACCCAAGCCCAAGCCATGGAGACGGACGCGGCCCTGACCTTGCCGCGGCAGGGCCCAGCACCCATCGGCGCGCTCTTGGTCGAGATGGGGCGGCTGTCGCGGGCCGATGCCGACCGCATCCACGCGCGACAGCTTGTGACGGGGCAGCTGTATGGCGAGACCGGCATCGAGCTGGGCCTGCTCGGACCCCAAGACGTGCGGCTGGCGCTGTCGATGCAGTTTGGTCAGGTGACCCTGCCGCGCGATTGCACGCTGGCCAGCGAACTGGTGGCGGCCTGGGAGCCGCAGAGTGCCGCGGTCGAACACCTGCGTTCGCTGCGCAGCCAGTTGATGCTGCGATGGTTTGAAAACGACGCGCGCCACGCGGCGCTGGCTGTCGTGAGTCCGGGGCGCGCCGAAGGCCGAAGCTACCTCACCGCCAACCTCGCGGTCCTGTTGTCCCAACTGGGCAAGAGCACTCTGGTGATCGATGCCGACTTGCGCCACCCGCGCCAGCACCGGCTGTTGGGTGTGCCCGGTCGCATCGGCCTGTCCAGCGTGCTGGCCGGACGCGCGGGCCCGGATGCCTGCATCGCGGTGGCCGATTTGCCCGGACTGTCGGTATTGCCTGCAGGGACGGTGCCCCCCAACCCCCAGGAACTGCTCGCGCGCAACGCGCTGTCGCACCTGCTGTCGGCGCTGCGTTCGAGCTATGAAGTGATTCTGGTGGACACGCCGGCCTTCTGCGGCTGCGCCGACGCGGCAACAGTGGCTTCTCGTGCGGGGGCGGCCTTGGTTGTCGCCTCCCGCGATGCGAGCTCGGTGCGCGGTTTGTCCGAGGTCACCCGCAGCTTGCGCGAGTTCGGCGTGACCCTGGTGGGTGCCGTCCTCAATTGCACGGGCCGATGATGAATGCGCCGGCTTGGCCCGCACGCTGGCAGGCCCTGGTGCGCACGACAGTGCGTGTGCAGGCCCCCCGGGGGCAGGCGCAGTTGCTCGATTGGCTGGCGCATCCCGATCGACCGCGGGTGCTGGCCTTCATCAACGCGCACGCCATGAACGCTGTCGCCGAAGACGCACGCTTTCATGAGGCGCTGATGGCCGCCGACCTGGTGCTGCGCGATGGCATCGGCATGGCGCTGCTCATGTCGCTGCTCAATCAGCGACCGGGACTGAACCTCAATGGAACCGACCTGATTCCGCGCATCCTGGGCCGGTATTCAGGCGCGCCGATCGCCCTGTTTGGAACGCGCGAGCCCTGGCTGGCGAATGCGGCGCAGACCCTCGTTCGCGACCTTGCGCCGGGCGCGTCCTGCGTCATGGCCGATGGCTTTCGCGCCACCGACGAGTACCTGCGCCTGGCCCAGACCCATGCGCCAGAACTGATCATCCTGGGCATGGGCATGCCGCGCCAGGAGATCGTGGCCCTGGCCTTGCGCGCGTCGCTGCATCGGCCGTGCCTGATCGTGTGTGGCGGGGCCATCCTGGACTTTCTGGGGGGGCGCATGCCGCGCGCGCCCAAGGTGTTGCGAAGCCTGGGGCTGGAGTGGGCCTGGCGTCTCGCGCGTGAGCCTCGGCGCCTGTTTCGGCGCTATGTGGTGGGCAATCCGGTGTTTATCGCACGCGCGCTGCGGCTGGCATCTCGGGGCTGGCCCCACTCGCCGAAACAGGACCTGCTGTGAGCCAGGCCACGCACTGGCGCAGCGCCTCGGGGTAAGGCGTCCAGTCCAATTCCAGCGTGCGCCCTGCAGCGTCCGCGTTCATCCGCAGGGTGCTTGACCACAGACGCAGCAGGCCGGGCGAGATCGGATCGGGCCACCGGTGTGCCAGGCCTGCGCGCGCCAGCAGCGTTCGCGCTGCGTGCAGCGGCGGGCCCAGCACCCAGGCGTCGGCCCGCAGTTGCAGCGGGCGGATGCGGCGTACCGGGATGTGATCCAGTGCTAGCGCCAGATCGGTGAACCACGCGTTCCAGCGCGGGCTGTCGGGTGCGGCGAGGTTGAAGGTGCACACCGGGTCCGAAGCCGCGTTGGCATCGGGTGTCTGCAGGGCTTGCAGGATGGCGCGGCATACATCGTCCACGGTGACGCCGTGCGACCAGCCGTCACCCAGCTCGCCCAGGTCACCCAGGCGTCCCTGCGCCAGCCAGCGCGCGATTCGTCCGACCCACAGCGCGCTGCCTGGGCCCCACACGCAGCCTGGGCGCAGCACGGTCAGGCGCGTGGCCGGCGCCATTCCATCCGATGTGTGCGCTAGCGTGCGCAGGGCTCGCTCGGCCTCCTGCTTGGCGCGCGCGTACCACCCCTGGGGTCGGCCCCAGGCACTGGCTTCGTTCACGGGTCCCTGACGGTCGCCATAGACCGCCATGCTGCTCACATGCACCACCCTCGGCACCTGCGCTGTACGCGCCGCCCGCGCCAGCGCCCAGGCACCACCGGCAATGGCAGACGCGCTGCCGGCTACGCAGTTCACCACGGCATCGACGCTGCGCAAAGTCTGCGTGAGCGCCGCCACGTCGCGCGTGTCCAGACGCAGCCCGGGGCCGCTTGCGCCGCGTGACGCAGCGATCGGTGTGCAATCGGTGCGCGCGTGCATCAGGGCCATGAGGCGGGTGCCGATGTAGCCGGTGCCGCCGATCACCAAGACCTTCATGCGGGTATCTCCAGATGGGGGCTGGCGATCGACGCCCCATCGGGTCGCAGCGTGCACGCCAGGTGATCGGCCAAGCGCAGCGAAAGGGCCAGCAGGGTCAGTGTCGGATTGGCCTGGCTGCTGGTGGGAAACACTGCGCTGCCTGCGATGTACAGGTTGGCGACGTCATGCACTCGCGCGTTCGAGTCGACCACGCTGGTGCGAGGGTCCCGGCCCATTCGGGCGGTGCCGATATGGTGGCCGCCGTATGCGCCGTAGCGAAGCAGGTCGTCCTCCAGGCGCGCAGGCTCGATCTGCAGCTGGCCCACGCCGCTGCGCGCGAACTCAGTGGCCAGGATGTCCAGGGTGCGGCCGATCGAGGCGATGTCCTCGGGTCGGTAGCGCCAGTCAACCTGCAGTCGGCGCATGCCCAGACCGTCCACGGCATGGGCCAGCCTCACGCGGCTCTCGGGATGGGGCTGCTGCTCGCCCTGAACCTCTAGGCTGAAGCGGTTGGTTCGGTTAGACAGGATCACCGAGGGGAACTTGCGCTGGGCCAGGGTGCGGTGCGTGAGCCAGTGCGATAGGAAGGCGAGGGTGTCGGGCGCATCGCTCACCATATTCAGCGCATGGCGCGCAATGCGGCTTGCCGATAGGGCGCTGCCGTCATGCAAGCGGCGGGCGTATTCGTAGGAGATGAGGCGCCGCGCCAGAAACAGCCCGGAGAGCACCCCGCTGCGGTGCGCTGGATCCGCGATGCGCGGAAAGTGCAGGCGCGCCACCGCATTGAGCAGCCCCTCGCGGCGCTGCGAGGGTGCGCGGATCGACAGCCTGCGGCGGCAGTACACGCCCTCGGGCGACACCTCATAGCCATGGCGCACATCGCTCACCGGACCCCGCAGCGTGAGCGTGCCCAGATTGCCCGCGATGTGGCACATGTAGTAGCGGCCCACCACATCGTGCGTGTTGCCCACGCCGCAGGGGAGCACATCGTCGGAGCACAGAAGCAGGCGCGCGGTTTCCAGGCCGCCTGCGGCCAGCACCACCACCCGCGCCCGCACCTGCAGGCGCTTGCCCGCGCGTGTGGCCACATCCAGGCTGCGCACCGCGCGCAGCGCGCCCGGTGGCGGGGCTTGGGCTTCGAGCCGGATGCCGGTGCACACCGCGCCGCGCAGCACCCGGATCGCGGGCAGCAGGCGCAAGCGCCGGGCGTAGCGCCGACCGAAGTTCGTTGGGCAGGAAAAGCGCTCCAGGCTGCGTGTGCTGACGATGTCGCTGGACCAGCCCCGTATCAGCGGTGGCGCCCCCGGCAGGGCCTCGTCGGCGTCATAGGCATAGCGCCCCGCCTCTGCCAGCGTATTGGCCGCCCGGAAATACGGCAGCAGTTCTTCGTGATCCAGGGGCCAGCCGCTGTGGGGCACCCAGTCGCGCGCTTCAAAGTCGATCGGGTCCAGCGGCATGCAGCGCCCGCCCCACAGCACGCTCGAGCCCCCGAGCCCGCGCAGGCGATAACGGTGCGGCGGGCTGTGATCGGAGTTGGCCAGCTCGCCTTCGTACAGGGCTTGTGCGGCGGCATCGGGCGCATCGCGACCCGCCTCCAGCAGCAGCACCGGGATGCCTTGCTCGCCCAGGGCCAGGGCCAGCGCGATACCGGCCGGGCCCGCACCGACTACACAGACTTCGCTGTCCAGACGGGTGTGGGCGGGCAAGCTGTGCGCGTCCTCGATCATGAAACGCCCCCACGTCCGCCCACTGCGTGTGGCTTCCTGCCCCCGGCGGCGCTCATGCGGCGGCCTCTTGCGGCGATGCCGGGGTGCGCGCAGGCGTGGGGTCGGGGGTGCGCTGACCCGCGACACCGAAGTGGCGCAGGTGCAGGGCGGCGATCTGGTCGAAGAAACGAGGCAGGGCAAACGATTGCCGATACAAGGCGCGCCCCTGCTGCGATAGTGCTGCGCGCTGCGGCGCATCGGTAAGCAGGGCCGCCAGGGTACGCGCCAGGCCTGTGACATCGCCCGCTGCGACGAAGCGGGCGTGCAGGCGGTCTTGCAGGACATGGGGAATCTCGCCGACCGGCGTGCACACCACCGGCACCCCGCAGGCCAGGGCCTCCAGGATCACCAGGGGCAGGCCTTCGTCGTGCGAGGGCAGCACCAGCAGATCGGCCTCGGACATCAGCCGCGCCACCTGTGCCTGCTCGGTCCAGCCAGCGAAGCACACGCGATCCCCCAGGCCCATCGCCTGCGCGATCGCGCGAAAGCCTTCGATGTCGCCCCCGCCCGCCAGGGTCAGGCGCAGCGGCATGCCAGCCAGGGGCGACAACGCCAGCGCGCGCAGGAGCTCCGGCACGCCCTTGCGCACGGAAAGATTGCCCACGAACAGCAGCTGTGGGGTCGGATCTTTGAGGGCGCGTGGTGGGCGCGGCCAAGCGGGCTCGGGCACGCCGTTGATCACGCGCTCGATCCGGTGGGCGGGCACGCCCAGTTCGCGCTGTACAAAGTTCGCCGACTCACGCCCCAGCACGATGCAGCAGGCGGGCAGCGAAAAAACATGACGCACCACGGTGCGCGCCAGTGCCGGGAACGTGGGCCAGGCGCGATGCAGTTGCGCCGCATGCAGGTGCACGATCACCGGGATGCCCAGGGCATGGCAAGCCATGACGACCACGCTTTTTCTCACCAGGCTTAGGCGCTCGGCCATGTTCACATGTACGCCCGCCAGCCGGCCGCTGCAGCGGCCTTGCACCAGCCGCAACAGGGCGACGGCCAACACGCCCAGTGACCAGAGCGGGCCGCGTGCGCCGCGGGTATCCAGGGGCCGCAGCTGCGCGCCGCGCGATGGCGTCATGGCCTCGGTGGGTACATCCGCCGGGTTGCACTGCGACTGAATCAGGTAGTCCGCGACCTTGAACATGCCGCCACCCACAGGCGTCCAGGGGCAGGCGATGTAGATGTAGGGGCGAGGCGCAGGCGCGGGCATGATGGGCGATCCGGTCAAGTGGCTTGGGCAGAAGGGGGTTGCGGGCGTGCGTGCGCAGCGTTCGCGCTGTCCGGTCTCAGCCGGAGTGCTTCATCGGGTTCGCGCAGGATGTGGCTGGCGATGGGCTGCGCGGGGGGGCGACGCGCTCGCAGCAGCCCGCGCACCATGCCGGCTGCCTGCACATGCCAGGACAGCAGGGCGTAGGCCGCGCGGCTGAGGGATCGTTTGCGTTGCGTCACCGCTGCCAGGGGCAGCAGGATGATCATCGTCATCACACAAAAGCGCACGGGCGCTTGCAGTGGTAGCCAAGTCGTCAGACCCAGCACTCCCCAGAGCGCGAGCACGGCCCCATACAGCCGCAGCTCGCGCACATCACGCAGCACCAACCGGCACCAAGGCTGCCCGATCGCCGCCCGCAGCAATTCCCCACTGCCACAGGCATAGCGTGTGCACCAGCGTCGCCACAACAGGCCTAGGGCGTGGGTGGTGTGCCCCTGGTGGCTCACCGCATCGACGGGCAGTCGCCACAGCTTCCAGCCCCGTGCCCGCAGACGCGCTGCCAGATCGAATTCCTCGTAGCTGTGGAGGTTACGGTCGGATAGATAGCCCACCTCGGTGATCGCGCGCCGACGGTACAGGGCGCCGCCATCGAGGCGATCCACCGGGCCGGGCACACGATGGGGTTCGCTGTGCGCCATGCGTAGTGTGCGCTCGCGGTACTCCAGATGCGTGTCATTGCATTCGATCAGCGTGCCGCCCACACCGGCCACTTCCGGGTGCTGGGCCAGGAACCGCAGTGCCTGCTGGAGAAAGCCCGGTTGCAAACGCATATCGCCGTCCATCACGTACAGGTAGTCACCGCGCGAATGCTGCAGGCCCAGTTGGGGCCCGATGCCGCAGCTGCGTTCACCCGCGTCGCGCAATTGCACGATCCGGATCGGGTAGGCGCTGGCAATCTCCAGTGTCCGGTCCTCGGAGCAGGAATCGGCCAGCACCACTTCACCGGACAGGTCGGACACAGCGGCCAGTGCGCTCTCGATCGCCGGGGCGATATGGGCTTCTTCGTTAAGCGCCTTGATGATCACCGACACGGTGCAGGGGGCGGCGCCGCTAGGGGGCGTCATCGCAGCGCCTCCTGCGAGTACACGTCGGCGCTACGCAGGCGCCAGCGTTGCCAACGATCGGCCAGGCCCACAGGCATGAACAGGGCCATGGCCAGGGTGAGGTGCCAGCGCCGGGTGCGCAGCCCATGGCGTGCCTGCAGCAGCCACGACAAGGCCTGTGCGCGTTCGCCAGCAGCCAAGGATTCGCGCGCCAGGGTCACTTGCTGCTGCGCCACGAACCACAGCGCCGAGGTGCGATGCCGCGCCGGCAGGGTGCCATTCAGGGCCTGCTCCTGCATCCGCTGGAGAAAGGGCGCTAAGCGCTGCCGGTATTGGGAGGTGAGGCTACCCGGCACGTCGCCACGCACCGTGGAATACGGTCCATTGACCACGGCCACCGGGGTTTGGTCGGCAATGCGAAACCACATGTCCAGGTCCTCGCCCCAGGACTCGCCTTCCACGAACCGTGGCTGCATGGCGCGCAGGCGTGTGGTGCGGACCGCCACACTGCTGCTGCAAAGCGGTGCGTTTTTCATCCAGCGCAGACGCAGGTCCTCGATCAATTCCACCTCGCAAAAGGACTTGGGCACGGGCCAGGTCGTCAAGGGCTGGCCCGTGTGTTCCATCACGATGCGAAAGCGTGTGCCCAGCATGTCAGCCTCAGGAAATAGGGCATGGGCGCGGGCCAGTTCCTCCAGGAATTGCGGGTGGTAGACATCGTCTGCATCGAGCAGGGCCACCCAATCGCCGCG
>Ga0315901_10010065_pt1 | contig 10800 bp, 12 predicted proteins | sample LakEriMetagenome_10_FD_203761 | JGI IMG/M metagenome (GOLD analysis project Ga0315901, IMG submission 203761) | Freshwater fungal communities from buoy surface, Lake Erie, Ohio, United States - Buoy 2 MA116 | ecosystem: Environmental > Aquatic > Freshwater > Lake | place: USA: Lake Erie, Ohio...
AGCTTGCATATGCAGCAGGCTTTGATGTATGCTCGACGCTCCAAAGGTGTCAGAGCTAAAGTAGGAGCACTGCTGGTTACAGCCAACGGTGTTCTTCTTCCTGGCTACAATGGAACTGCCCCAGGTCGTAGTAACGATCTTGAGCGAGTAGACATGAAAACAGGTGAGCTTGTCACAAAGACAGAAGTCATTCATGCTGAGCTTAACTGCATCATCAAAGCTGCCAGAGAAGGAATCTCTTGCAAAGGATCGACAGTCTATGTTACGCTATCACCTTGTGAGCACTGCGCTGCGCTGCTGCTTAGCTGTGGAGTAAGCAGTGTATTCTATGGTGAAGTATATAAGTCCGAAGATGGTATCAATCTTCTCAAACAATCAGGAGTTCAAGTACATCATGTTGAAACCTAATCAAATCTTCGTATTCGGATCAAACCGTCGTGGTCGTCACGGTAGTGGTGCAGCTAAAGTTGCGCTTGACAAATACGGTGCGATCTACGGTCAAGGTCTTGGTCTGCAAGGTCAGTCGTATGGTATCCCTACCAAGTACGAAGGTCGAGCCATTCCTAGTGATACTCTTGAACTTGGAGTCATCAGCTTCTACGTTGATCTGTTCATCCGATTTGCTCGTGATAATCCGAACCTAGAGTTCATGGTAACTGCCATCGGTTGTGGTCTTGCTGGTCATAAGGCAGAAGACATTGCACCGATGTTTGCTGGTCGTTCTGAAAACGTGAAGCTACCTGAAGAATTCTTAGAAGTTCTTCTTGGTCGTGAAGTGCCTGAGTATATCCAACGTACACAGATGAGCTTTAAGAAAGGTATAAAATGAAAACACTGAACGAACTGAAAACTCAAATTGCACTTGCAAAAAAACAACTAGAAGATGCAGAGGCTGAACTGTTTGACTTTGAATCAAAAGCTGAAAACAATGTGTTTGAATCTCTTGACGTTGCTTTGCGTGAAGTGGAAGAAATGCTTGAGCAAAGAGCATACCAAGACTGTCAAGGTGCATACAATGTCGGATGCGACGAGTACAGGCAAGAATTTATCGTAGATGGTGTCATGTACAGGGGTACACTCACCTGTGAGTACAACAGGCATGATAAAACGTATTACTACTTGGAAGAGTCCGAATTTACTTACGAAAAAGTATGAAAGTAATCATCGCAGGTAGTCGTGACGTACCAGAGCAAGTTCGACAGTGCAAAGCAGCAGTGCTTGACTTCGAGCAGCGTTATGGTAAAATCACGGAAGTAGTCTCTGGTTGTGCTCGCGGAGCAGATCGTGTCGGTGAGTTGTTTGCAGAAATGCGACAAATTCCAGTTGACAAGTATCCTGCTGACTGGTATCCTAACGGTAAATTCTTCAAAGGTGCTGGTCATGTTCGCAATTCGCAAATGGCAAATGTAGCACAAGGTCTTATTGCATTGTGGGATGAAAAAAGTCCTGGCACTCGCAACATGATTGAAACTGCTAGAAACAAAAAGTTACAAATAGTAGTCTGGAACTACTTGACAAACAAGAAAGTCATGATAGAATAGCAGACCTTTTTAGCTGGATTCGCCTAGTTGGTCGATGGCACCTGCCTTGTAAGCAGGTATGAGTAATCTACGTCGTGGGTTCGAATCCTACATCCAGCACCATGAAATTTAAAGAATATGAAAAGAAAAATAGTATCAGACAGTGAATTAATAGAAGCTGTCCGCACTTCTTTTAGTGTATATGAAGTATTGCGAAAAATAGGAAAAAAAGAAGCCGGTGGGAATCACGCTCATTATTCTAGAAAGATTAAGCAACTGAATGCTGATACTTCACACTTTTTACGTTGTGCTCATAACAAAGGTAAGTCTTCACCTAAAAAACGAAAACCAGATTCAATTCTTACATTAAGAACATCAGGTGGTCGTACTAAAGCAAGATTACTAGTTAGAGCAATGTTGGAGTCTAATGTTAAACATGAATGCAGTAAATGCGGTCAAAAACCAGAGTGGTTAGGCTCACCATTGACTCTAGATGTAGATCATGTGAACAAAAATTGGCTAGATGACAGATTAGAGAATTTGCGATTTCTATGTCCAAATTGTCATAGTCAATTTAGCAGAAATCTATTGGGTAATTGACGGGAATTGGTATACCTTTCTGCCTTAGAAGCAGAAGCCTCTCAGTTCGAGTCTGAGATTACCCACCAAAGTTTTATGGCGACTTAGTTTAGCGGCAAAACGTTAAGAAAGTCATTCCTGTGTAGGAATCAAACAGCACACAAATTCAATTACCTTGTCACGGTAAAGTCACGGGTTCGAATCCCGTAGTCGCCGCCAACAAAAACTGCACAAGACGCTTGACAACACGATCAACATCAGGTACAGTTCAATCACTGGCTAACAATCCAACCGATCATAGGATGCTCACAGCAAACTTTAAAATTCAACTTTCAATTGGTGAAACTAAAGAATGCATCCTGCTTATTTTTGGGATAGATACAGCAAACCATTTAAACATCAAACTTGTAATTTGAAACGTTAAAAACCTATCCCGTTTAACATGAAAAAGGAGAAACTTCATGAATACTTTCCGTAATGCAATCCGCAACGAAAACAACTTCACTCGTACTGAGAACGGCATGGCTGCTCTCAAGAGTTCGCTGAATGCTAACGTTGACCTGTTCTTCTCTGCGGCTGCAAGTCGTGGTAAGGATATCAGCGCAAAGTTCGCTGCTGCTCTGTCGGAAAACCGCGAGCTTGCCCTGCGTCTTGCTCTGTGGCTGCGTGATGCCCGCGAAGGTGCTGGTGAACGTGAACAATTCCGTAGTCTTCTGAAGTTCCTTGAGAAGCACGACGAGTCCGCTCTTCTGCACGTTATTCCGGTCGTACCGCATGTCGGTCGTTGGGATGACCTGTTGATCTTCACGAATCCTACTTGGAAGGCTGCTGCTTTCTCGGTGATCGCTGAAGGTCTTGCTGAAGGCAATGGTCTGTGCGCAAAGTGGATGCCTCGCAAGGGTGCAACTGCTGCTGAACTGCGTGACTTCCTGGGTGTAAGCCCTAAGCAGTACCGCAAGGGTCTGGTGTCGCTTTCGAACACTGTCGAGCAATTGATGTGTGCAAAGCGTTGGAACGATATCGAATTCGGTAAGATTCCTTCACTGGCTGCTAAGAACTACCAAAAGGCTTTCAATCGTAACTGTGCTGCTCAGTACCAAGCGTACAAGCTAGCTTTGACGAACGGTAACGCGAAGATCAATGCTTCGGCAATCTTCCCGTATGACGTTCTGAAGGGTAGCGACCGTGTGGTTGCTCAAGCTCAGTGGAATGCTCTGCCTAACTTCCTGACGGAAGATGCAAAGATTCTTCCAATGATTGACGTATCTGGTAGCATGTGCAGTCCGCAGGTTTCACCGGGTCTTGCTCCGATTGACGTTGCAGTGTCACTTGGTCTGTATATCGCAACCAAGCAGACTGGTTCTTTTGGTGGTGTTTACCTGACGTTCACTGACCGTCCTACGCTGACGACAGTTGATCAGTCTAAGAACATTGTCGATCTTAACCGTTGGGTTGTCAGTCACGATGTTGGCTACAGCACGAACATCGAACGTGCGTTTGGTGAAATCCTGCGTGTTGCAAAGACGAACGGTGTACCGCAAGCAGAAATGCCGAAGTACCTGTTGGTGTTCAGCGACATGCAATTCAATGGAAGCACTTTCGGTTACCGTGAGACTGCGTTCGACAATGCTAAGCGTCAGTTTGAAGCTGCTGGTTACGAACTACCAAAGCTTGTGTGGTGGAACATTGCAGACCGTGGTAACAACACGCCTGTGAAGTACGATGCACAAGGTAACGCACTGGTGTCGGGTTTCAGCCCTTCGCTTGTGAAGTCGATCCTGGCAGCTAAGACTTTCACTCCTGAAGGTGTGATGCTTGAGACGCTGTTGCAAGAACGCTACGATCTTGCTTGATTGATCAAAATCGGATACATTTGCCTCTAGTGCCACTTGTATCCTTTCACGCCGATTCGAGCGGATTCTCGAATGACAGACCGGAAAGCACGGTCTTTTTCCGTTGCGGGGTAGAGCGTAGCTTGGTAGCGTGTCGGGCTCATAACCCGAAGGTAGCAATATCCCCGTGGGTTCGAGTCCCACCCCCGCAACCATACCTAAGAATTTGTTAAGAGTTTTTAGATATGGTTCTATTGTACGGTTGAACGATTGAACATGCTGTAAGTACGTATCAGGGAACATAGCGTAAGTATTTCTAGTAGATGCATCGGGAACGTACACAGCCTGATACACTGAGGGTTCGAATCCCTATAGGACTTCCCAATTGTCTCTCTAGATTGTGATGGTGCATACGGGCCTCCAAAGCCTTGTGGATGCGGTTCGATTCCGTGTGGGGAGCCCAATAAATAATGCGACCGTAGCTCAGTGGAATTAGAGCAGGCGGCTTCTACCCGACAGGTCGGGAGTTCGAATCTCTCCGGTCGCGCCAGTTGACAAGATTCACGAACACATGTATAGTTCACCACATTGGGAGTCTAGCCGAGTGGTCAGGCATCACCCTTTTAAGGTGACTAAGGTCGGGTTCAAATCCCACGGCTCCTACCAGTTCTAATCCGTCTTAGCTCAGTTGGTAGAGCAATGGTCTTTGAAGCCATGTGTCCTTGGTTCGAACCCAAGAGGCGGTGCCAACTTTATTCGTTCTTTAACAATCAATTAAGTAACTGTTGTCACATGAAGACCTAAGAGTAGAGAGTGACTCTTTGCCAGCTTCAGGGACTACCTAAAAGCAGATAAGCGGAGGATGTGCTTTGCAAGGCCGAACCTCTTTAAACCATTATGATATTTCTGTAGATAGGGTTGCGTAGTCTGAATCTAATGAAGCAACCATTGGATAATAACAACAGTTACTTAATTGATTCAATGCGTCGATATACATTTATGGAGGATGCCCGGACTGTAACCCCGGTGCCTTCGGGCTCGCTAAGTTCGATTCTTAGTCGGCGCACCAAAATTAGCCTTTGTGACCTATGTAAACTGGTACAGCAAACTGATTCAAAATCAGTGGTTATTGCTGGTTCGAATCCAGCCAAAGGCACCAAATACTTATTCTCATGACAAAAGTAAAATACTCCAAAGAACTATTAGAATCAATCGTAAAGCAATGTGAGTCTTTGTCTCAAGTATTGAGAATACTAGGACTGAAAGCAAGAGGTAGCAATTACAAGACACTTCAAAAATACATAGAACTTTATGATGTAGACATTGCTCATCTAAAAGGAAAATCAATCCACGCTGGTAAAGAGTATACTCCTTTTGAAAACCTTAGAGGTAAAACACAAATACGAGAAAGACTAATCAAACTACTTGGTTATTCTTGCAAGCACTGTGGTATAGATAACTGGAACAATAAACCAATAACTCTTGAAGTTGAACACGTAGACGGTAACCCAAGAAATAATTCAAGAGAAAATCTAACACTCTTATGTCCAAATTGTCATAGTCAAACATCTACTTTCAGAAATAGAAAGAGATTGCCGAGCAAAGAGGGTATGGCGTAATCGGCAGCCGCATCGAGCTTAAAATTCGACGTTCATTCGTACAGGTTCGAACCCTGTTACCCTCACCATCCGCTTCAAACGAAGCATCTTAGTCTGTAGGAGAAAACTCTATATGAAACAGTATATCGGTATCACTCGTGATCACAGTATCAGTATGCAAAACATTGCTCATCTTGCAATGAAAGACTACAACGAGCAGATCGCTGCCATCAAAGAAAGCGCAATTCGTTATGGTATTGACACTATCCTGAGTGTTGTGTCGTGTAGTATTCGTCACGGTTATGGTAACACATTCAATGAATTCGATGTTCAACTTTCGAGCATTGGAGCAGTGAAGCGTATGCTTGACTACAAGACGACTGGTAACAACACCCAACTGTTTGATAGCGTTAACATGCTGATTGATCAGTTTGAACGTGTGCCTGATTACAACAGTCCAGATGTTGCTTTCAGTATTCAAGTTCTGACTGACGGTGGTGACAACGCTTCGAAGACAAGCGGTCGAGCACTCGGTGAACGAATCAAGCGTTTGCAAGCTACTGACAAGTGGACGATCAGCTTCCGTGTTCCGAAGGGTTATGCTTCGCAATTGACTCGTCTTGGTATTCCTGCTGGTAACATCCTTGAAGTTGACTACAACGATGAACGCAACATTGAAACCGCTACTGTTCTGACCAAGAATGCTACTACTGCATTGTATGTTGGTCGCACCAAGGGTATTCGTGGTAGCTCTAGCTTCTATGCGGATACTTCGGCAGTATCTACTGCTCAAGTCAAGGCTGAGCTTCGCAACATCACGAAGAAAGTCAAAGTGATTCCTGTACCTGCTGCTTACGATGGTTACAAGATTCAAGACTTCGTTGAAGAAAAGCACGGTGGATACATCCTCGGTTCTGCTTACTATGAACTGAGCAAGCGTGAAGAAGTTCAAGACAGCAAGCAGATCATTGTGTGGGACCGCAAGTCGGGTAACTACTACACTGGTCGTGAAGCTCGGGACTTGATCGGTATCCCGCATATTGGTACAGTCAAGCTTGTTCCTGCACAGATGCCTCAGTTTGAAATCTTCATCCAGAGCATGAGTGTCAACCGTAAGTTGGTTGGTGGAACTAAGATCGTTCTGTTTACGGGTTGACACCTGTTTGGTTAAATACTAGAATCACTCAGAGGCCGAGAGTACCGTGTTGATAACGCGGCTAGCGAAAGCTACATCGTTGGTTCGAATCCAACTTCTAGTACCACTTGACAAAGGATGTAAAATAATGTATTATCGTGATCTTGAAACAGTGCCGGGTGCAAAAGAACTTCATGATGCACGCCAAAGACAAATGGCGGCTGAGCGTTTGAAGAATCTTGCTGCACGTAAGAAGCTGAAGAAGCAACAAAAGCAAGAACAATTGTAAAAGTTATGGGCCATAGCAGAGGACTGCAATCCCGCCTTGCAAGCGGTGATTAGAGGGTTCGATACCCTCATGTGTCCACCATCAATGGGAACCGTGGTTCGCTACCACGTACAGTTTGTAAGTACACGAGAGTAACGTCTAGGCTAGCTAGTGATGTGACGTAGGGTAGTGTATACTGCAAAAAGTAAGCTGGTTCCTACCAATCAATAGTGTAGTGTTCAACGCACATTGGCTCCAAAGTACACGGGCTAAAGCCAAAGAGATAACGTCTCAAAAAGACTAAACTATCCACTATTTCTAACTTGCTGTCAGGCTGGCAACGTATCTGCCATAAAATCAGCATCTTCACCATGAGTTGACTAACGGGTGAACGTAAGCATACCTACGTGAGCTGCGGCTAGACCAAGCGCAAAGCGGTATGATGGTCGCTAACAAATGCGTGGTTGGGTGAGAGGTTTAGCCGTCACTCCTACAAAGTGATTAATGTAGGTTCGAGTCCTACACCACGTACCAGATTTAGACTAGGCTGATCCCCGAAAAGACAGAATCTCACTGTCCTGTCTAATTTCCACATGAGAGTTACAAGAGAAGTAACATGAAATGTTTAAACTGTAATGCTGAAACTAAAAATTTAAAGTTCTGTACAAAGTCTTGTTCCGCAATCTTCAACAACACATTGAGAAAAAAAACAAAATACTATCAGTGTCTGTCTTGCCGTAAAAATGTACTATTCAATAACAGAAAAAAGAATCTATACTGTTCGAGTAAATGTCAAGGTTTATTTCAATTCAAAACAGAAACAACAGATCGAATTGTAAAAGGTTTAGTTGTTTGTCCTAAAGTTCTAAAAAAGTATTTATTAGCAATCCGACCTCACTGCTCAATGTGTGGCTTAGGTCAATTCTGGAATGAAAACAAACTAACACTACAACTAGATCATATAGACGGTAATAGTGACAATAACTTTCCAAATAATCTCAGATTGCTGTGTCCAAATTGTCACAGTCAAACGTCTACTTTTGCAGGTAAACATAAGGTAAAAAAAGATAGTAAAAGAAACAGATATCTTAGAAAGTTTAAAGGATATCAAGAGTAATTCAATTCCACATAATCCGAGCATGGTGCGCGGACTTGACTGTTAATCAATGACTAGCTAGGTTCGATCCCTAGATGTGGAGCCATAGACAATTTAGGAGACACTATGACCGAGCGTCCGAAGGTGCCGGATTGCAAATCTGGTGGATCGTATCCCGCGTGGGTTAGAATCCCACTGGTGTCTCCTAAGATGTTTCTAATGATTTAATGCCCTGCGAGACAGCTAGTGTGGTCGGCGGCCTTTCAAGCCGTGAAGATGGGGGCAGAACCCATGCAGGGTACCATACACATCAGATCGTGCGGCGGTGTAGCGATCATATTCCTGATGCGGTTCAAGTCCGAATACTGCTCTGAATAATGCGTGCGTAGTGTTTCAACGGTTTAGCATCGTTGGCTTCCACCCAACAGGTTCGGGTTCGAATCCCGACGCCCGCGCCAAATCAATGGTGTTCTTAGTTTAAAGGCAGAATTCCTGATTGTGATTCAGGCCGGTGTCGGTTCGAGTCCGACAGTTCACCCCATTGACATAACAAGTAAAACCAAGTATAATGCGTGCTTAGCTTAGTTGGTAAAGCATCTGGTTGCCAACCAGAAGACCGCGAGTTCGAGTCTCGCAGCCCGCGCCATCTTTATCCGAGAATAGGCTAGTCAGGCCAAGTCACTCCGTTTGGGGCGGAGATATCGCAGGTTCGAATCCTGCTTCTCGGACCATAAGTTTCCGAAAGATGATCAACACTGTCCTGTGTCCCCAAATGATTAAATAGACAATCGACAGTACGATCATCTTTCACTCATAGCCTGACACCAGTCAGTCATCAAAGTCTGCATAAAGGAATCTGTATGAAATTCATTGAAGGTATTCTACTGTACGTATGTATCCAAGAACCCGCTCGTCCTTACATTGGACCGGAAGACCCTCCTAACAAACCTAAAGAATGGAAGGTGAGTGTTGCTGTAACCAACGAAGACCAAGCTGATGCAATCGAAGAGTTTGCTACAGGTCTACAAGCAAAACTTAGCGTGAAGAAATTCAAGGCTGACAAGTTCAAGGAAACGTTTAAGACTGATCTTCCTGAAGGTGTGAGCAAAGCGTGGGTTTATACTCTGCGTCGTTCTACCGAGCTAGGTAAGACTGGTAAGCCTGTTCCTCCGCAGTACGCACCGAAAGTGTTCGTGATGCAAGGTAACACTCGTCTGGATATCACGAATGAAAAGCTCGTGGGTAACGGTAGTACAGGTAAGGTTTCTCTAGAAGTTTTCCAGCGCGACAACGGTAAGAATAGCATCTACCTGAAGAACGTCATGGTTGACACTCTCAAGGAATACGTTAAGACTTCTAGCAACTATGAAGCCGGTAGTGAGTTCGACAGTGAAGCTGAAGAAGCTCCTGCTGCTCCCGTAAAGCCTGCTGTACCGAAGGGTGCTGCTAAGCCTGTGAAGAGTGCAGTAAAAGCTGATGACGAAGACTCTGATATTCCATTTTAAGCAGAATACCTCTGCCGTGTGAAAGCCGTTAAGTCGGTGGATTGGGTGCAAGCCCCATCTAAACAATTGGGCAGGTTAGCCGAATCGGCATAGCGGCAGCGCACTTGAAATGCGAAGGTTTCAGGAATGAGATGTGGGGGTTCGAGTCCCTCCTTGCCCGCCACAAACAAACGGTACTTGGCGAAATGGTAGCCGCACAAGTTTGCTAAACTTGCATTCAGAAATGGGTGTGTAGGTTCAAGTCCTACAGTACCGGCCAAGTAATATACGACCGTAACCGACTTACGCTACGAACGTAGGAACCGTAAACGGAGTTGTAAATGGGAGTTCGATTCTCTCCGGTCGTGCCAATCATAGGATGCTAACAGCAAACTTAAACATTTGAAGCCATTCTTTTCAAAAAGTACATGCATCCTGCTATTCATAGAATCCATACAGCAATTATAAATTCGCCATTCTAACTCAACGCTGAATACGTTGGTGGATTCTGTTAGTTTTGAGTGCTCACAGCAACCATTATAATCAACTTGAAATTGAAACTATAATGCACTCAGTTATTCATGGCTCGTTAGCTCAGTCTGGTAGAGCAGTGGATTGTCTATCCTCTGGTCGGGGGTTCGAGTCCCCCACGGGTCGCCAAGTTTTCCAAAGCATGTAGTCATGCACCACACAAACGAATTGAATTCAAGGATTACATATGTCACTATCAAACGTATCTGAAACAGCACTACTTGCTTTAGTTTTCAACAATACATCGTGGGCAAACGTCGGTGACGCCACAGGTCTAGTTGGTTCAACAGCAGCAGGGAGTTTCTTCATTGCGCTGCATACCGCAGACCCAGGTGAAGCCGGTAATCAGTCAACATCAGAAGCGAACTATACGGGATATGCACGAGTTGCTGTCCCGCGTACTACTTTGGGTTGGACTGTAGCAGGTAACCAAGTATCTAATGCTGCACTTGTTCAGTTCGGTCTTTGCACTGCTGGATCAAGTCTAGTTACGCACTTCTCAATCGGTACAGCTTCAACTGGTACTGGTTCGATTCTACTCAAGGGTGCTCTTACAGCTTCTCTGAACGTGGCAGCAGGTATTCAACCTCAGTATGCCCCAGGTCAGCTTGCTCCAACGGTAGACTAAGATGGTATCGACAGTATACTCTGTCGCATCTGGAATTGTAGATCAAGGTAAATACCATTACCAACCAATGTATAAGACAAATACACCTGCGTCTGGTTCAGCCGGTAGGTGGGTTGACATGTCTATGTC
>Ga0315901_10010068_pt1 | contig 10799 bp, 10 predicted proteins | sample LakEriMetagenome_10_FD_203761 | JGI IMG/M metagenome (GOLD analysis project Ga0315901, IMG submission 203761) | Freshwater fungal communities from buoy surface, Lake Erie, Ohio, United States - Buoy 2 MA116 | ecosystem: Environmental > Aquatic > Freshwater > Lake | place: USA: Lake Erie, Ohio...
ATTGCGACGATTGCGTGTGCGAAATGCAAGTTCCATCTGGTCAGTTGGTTCGCCAAAACCTTTCATCTTTGGAGCAAGATAATACTTCATATATCCCAATGCAGGTCGCCCCTTACTCTTGCGATGACGCAAGTCAATGGCAATACCATCTTTTCGCCTACTCAGAATATCTGCATTATCCGTATCATTCTGCCAACTGATTGCTTGCTTCGCTCGGCGTGCAAACTTCGCAGGGATTTTCCCCTCAGATGCCAAATCGTCAACCACGTCTTGCACAAAACGATTCAATGTGCTCTTTCGTGTGACTTGTCGTCCTTTATACCCAGTAACACCATCCACAATTTCACCCAAACCAAAAATCGGCGCACGCTTTGACGCTTCCCTGATGATTTGCGTGATGTATTTACTGTTTGCCATTCATCTATCCTCTCTTGTATCATGTAGTTCTTACTATTGTATCGCAGTTTCCACAGTTTTATCCTCTGTTTCACTGTAAAAACATCATAACATATATATATATCCGTGTCAATTACTTTGTCACAGAAAAGCGCACGGTTTTACAGTGTTTTGCACAAGATGCGTACACAACCCACCTCTTATAGTGCCATGTTTACACATGAAAAAACAAAATCTTTCAGAACAATGTATGGTATGACGTGCCACAAACACCTTGTAATTCTTTACACATTACTTTTCAGATGATGATTTCTTTCGACCCAACATCATCGCACCTGCGCCCAATCCTGTAGCGATTGCAGTGCCAATCAATGCTTTGCGACGTGCATTTGCATACAAGCGACCAAGTTTATTCTCCACACTTTGTGCATTCCAATATGCACGTTCAAATGAGCGTTCGTCACCTTGTGGCACACGACCACGGAATGATTGTTTCAGTTCTCGTGACGACACAGGCATATATTTTTCTCGTCTATCGTCAAACGCATACAAGTTAACCTTTTTGGCTTGTTGTTTTACCCGACGAGTGGTTGCAAGGGATGGCACAAGTGCAGGTGACAAACTTTTTCCTTTGTCGTTAAGGTCTTGAATAATGATTGATGCACGTACTTTGTCTGCTTGACGTGGCGATAACACGTTTAGTTTTTCAAGCAAGTTTGTTGCACGGAATGCGGTGCGATTGGTTGCACGCAAGATAGGCTTTGCGCTATGAGATGTTGCGGAAGATAGGCGAGCGAATTGACGTGCAAGTTGTTTTATTGGAGGTTTAGGCATTGGCGTATTCTCGCATCATAGTACGGTTATAGTGCTTTTAGGTTAAACAAGTGATACATCAGGTCAAGCGTGTGTTGTTTTGCACTGCGTTCTTTCATTTCTTTCAAACGAGGCGTTTTTGTGTACTTGTTACTCGCCAATGCACGCATGATTTTTTCTTTTTTTGTTGCAGGAAGTGTTATTGATGCGTTGAATGGCAAATCATTTTTTCTTTCACGCATAATAAAATCAGTGCGGTCATTAAGTCGGGTGTTTGCCATATCTTGCGCCCACGCATCAGGTGTTATGCCATCTGGTGGCACAGTTGAATTGTCATCAAATCGTCGTTTTACAGCGACATCGTACTGATAGTGGTCTTTCATGCGTTGACGCATGTTGTGGCGAATCAGTTTATCTTCTGCGTCATACGCCATAGCGTTTGCTTTATCTTTCCCAGACAAGATACGCATTGGTTTTTGTGGCAATTTGGGTCGAGGTGGTCGAACACGGGTCACGTTGTCATTGTTATCTGCAACCAACAGGTTTAATTCGTTGCGCATGCGCTTTGTACCTAACTCGGTGGCATTTTGCAACATTTGTTTGCGTCGTGCAGGGCTTGCAAATAATAATGCAGTTTCGGGAGAGATTTCTTTTCGTTTGACTGCAATATTGACTGCTTTGTTTTGTACGTTTTTGGGATTGATTAATCGTGCAAACGCTTTTTGTTGTGGCGATTTTGGTTTTCCGATAATTTCATTTCTGATAATATCGTTGACCATATCAGAAGTTAAGCGTGTAGGAAGTTTGCGTTGCGAAATCTGCTGAGCGGTACGCATTGCGCTTCCTCGGATGCGTTTTTCTTGCAACGTGTTTGCAATTGTGTTGACCGCATCAAGTTCTTGCATCAAACGTCGTGGGTTGTTTGTACGCAATAGTTGTGAAAGATTGCGTACTATTGATTTAGAGGGAAGTTTTGCCATGATGTATGTTTTCCTTTATTTGATATATCCTTTGTTTTTTGCATCATAGTATCCTTGAAGTATTTGTTTATACTGTGACGCATTTTTTTCTCGGATGCGGTTTAGGTCATTGCGGAGTTTGGCATCTCGTTTTTTAGGCATCAAATGATTTTCAATAGTTTGATTTAAGTGGTCTGGGTGAAGGCTTTCGATAAATGACAACACACGATTAAATCGTGCTTTATACTTTTGTCCTAATGTTTCCTGTGCAGGGGCTTTTGGCAGTCGCACGTACTCTGGATAACGTTGTGAAATGTTGCTCATGCGCTTTGGTTGTTGTGTGTATTTGTTAATTGTTTTTTTCTTTGTCATACGTTTTGCGGTACTCGACCCCCTGTTTGGTGCTTGTGAATTAATTGGTTTTTCAAAAGATAATGTTTGAAAACGATTGCCTTGTGCAGTTAAACCTACCATTGAATTAAATGCATTTGCCACATTTTGCAAATCTTCAAGCGACATGTTTTCGTTTGGTTTCGATGCACTAAATTGTTCTGGCGTAATGTTTGGCATTGTGATTTTTGGTCGCTTTGTTGATGCAACCATGCGAGCAACTGGTTTTCCTGCACCCATTGTCGTAACCATTTCGTACACGTCAGTGCTATCATCGGGAATGTTCCGCATCATGTTGTTGAAGTCGTATACAAAATTAGGATTTTGTGGGTCGGTTTCAAGAAGTTTCAACTTGTTTGACACATTGTCTATTGCACCGCCATTTGTAACATATTTTCCTTTATCAGGATAAATTTTGTTTTTGATTTTTTGTTGCACGTCTTGCAGTGCTGATGCAACAGCCGTACCACCCTTGACAGGATTTTTTAATTGATACTCATTAAATGCTTTATCTTGCCATTGTTGACGATACACAAGATTGTCTTTACGGTTAAACATATCATCTTGCGCTTGTTGTTGTGCTTTTTGCTGTGCTTTTTGTTCTGCGGTCAACCGTGCCATGCGTTCTTGTTCTTTTTTGTTTGCACGATAGTTGTTTGCTGCAATTCCTGTAACCGCACCTGCACCAAGTGCGCCAATGAGCGCATCTCGTCGTTTGGTTTTATACGATTTTACAGGGTTGAATCCAACGACATCCTCTGCCATGCGATATTGCGCACGACTGCGTGTTGGCGTGTACTTCTTTTGTCGTGCCAGTGATGGATTCAGGATTGCCACTGCGTCACGAGTGGTGCGCTGAAGTGGCATTTTCCATGCAACATTGTCTGCAAGTGCGTTAATGACGTTGCGTGCTCTTCTTATTGTTTGTGTCATGTTTGGTTTTGCCATGATTGTTATTTCCTTGTGTAATATGCAGGTTTATTTATACTTCATTCCAGTCTATCCCTTATAATTATCCCAATCTACCCAAAGCCGTTTTCCTGTTTTTCTACTTCGCACTCTAGGCTCATACCACGGATAGTCAGGATATACTTTATTTCCCATATCTTCAAGTTCTAATATATATTTGCGATTAAACAACTTTTCGTCATCTTGTGGTTTTCGTGTTCGTGGCGTTGGTTTGGTTTTGCCTTGTTGTTTTAATTTTTGTGATGCATTCATAACAGTATCTAAATATTCTTGTTGATACTTTGCACGGTTTGAATTATTGTTAAACGATTCATTGATTTTGTCATAAAGTTTTTTGGGTATCAAGTGTTTTTCTTGTGCATTTCTAAAACTTATTCTTGTTTGCGGTCGATTTATACTAGAGTTTAAGTAATAATTTGGTTCAAGTTCCAAATATCTTCCTGTTGCTCTTTTTTTCCATTGTTTAATATGATTATCAAATTCTTGTTGTAATTGACTATCTGGTAGTTTTTGTGTAAATTCGTGATACACATTGTCTTTTATATCTCTACGCAATCTTTGACGTATCAGTTTATCTTCTGCATCGTACATCATTGCGTCAGTTTTATTTTTGCCCGTCAATACTTGAGGCAATTTCATTACAGGCAATGAAGGTCGTGGTTCTTTTTTGCGAGATACGTTTATTCCTGCATTTTTTAATCGTTGTTCTGTGTCAAATGCGAACAATGAATTAGATTCGCTATCATATTCAGATGCTTTTCCTGATTTTATTGCCTTGAATTCTTGCAACAGTCTTTTGTCACCACTTCGTGTGTGTGTGCGGTAAGACCGTGTCATATTTCGCTCTAATATTGGTTTTACTTCTTTTGGTATTTCTTTTTGGGCAATCGCAATATTGATAGCATCTTTTATTGTTTTTTTATCTAGATTAAATGGCGCATTGTTTTTTGACGGCTGAACCAACGCATTCAACAATCTTGATTCCACTTTGCCAGTTTGCAACGCACGCTGTGCGTCACGCATTCCCTCTCTTCGCATTTTTGTCTGATACAATTTTTCTGCAATAGGAACAACTTTACCTAACGCATTTTCCACTTCTCGTGCAGTTTTGTCTTTATCTCGCAAAAATGCAACAGTGTTTGCTATGCTTGGCTTTCGATTAAACCCCTCTGTTCTTTTTGCACGTTGTAATTGACCAAGTGCGGTAAACGGTTCAATACCTTTCATCTGTGCGAGTGCTCGTATTGTTGTTGGGTTGATTTTAATTCGTGCCATGATTTTCATCCATTCATAACATATATAGTCAATTCAAACTGTGGTTTTTTCTATTTTGTAAGTACACATGTATCATACCGCATCTTTTCCAAAATTACACCATGCAAAAAGCAAAAAGAGAAAAAGGGAAAACACACATTCTGCCTGTGCATACACCACAAAAAAGAAAGAGAGGGAGAGAGAAAAAGAAAAGTGTAGCATAACATATATAGGTGTTAGGAAATTTGAATCTGGCACATAACTCACTCACGGGGGCTGGGGCGGAAAAAAGGTATTTTTCAGGGCGAAAACACAGGATTTCTTCACACTTTTTCGCTCTACATTACGCCTCAGAGCCATCTGGGCATTATCACCTCATTATCACTTCATTATCATTTTGCCTGTGTGCCTATACCCACCCTTACCCTTGCCTGTCCTCACTCTCCCCATGTCCATGCCCATCCTGTCCATGCCACCCGACCCGATGCACCATCGCCATGCATCATCATCGTACAGCGGAGGAGAGCCGGGCTTTGATGCAAAGTGAACGGTGACAGTACGGAGAACGGTGATGCTGTTCATCATCAATATCATTCATCCACTGTGCTCATGCTATCACTCAATCACTCTGTGGTTATGTAAACTTATCTGTTGCCATTGTGTCAGTGCTTCTTTGTAAAAGACAATGTCTGCTTTATGCCAAGATGCCATCCTCCAAAAAATAAAAGTCAGTTTGCTTGTGTGCACCATTGTTGCCATCCCAACAGTAATGCAAAGCAAACTGACTCTCATTGATTCTACAAAGAACGGTGAGTAACTACGTTTCTATACCAAACGGTATATGCAACGGTGATACTACTTTGACCCTCTATACTTCAAATACTCCATAACGGCTTTCGGCTGACTCATAAATGTCAAGAATGTATCCATGGGAATCTTTGCTACGGGCATCGGTGTCATTCGCTTGGTAAACCGCTTGTCTACATTCTTCTTGCCATTATCAGTGTTCTTCTTACGGTTAGCCATAAGCGCAGCGCCACTAATTGTTCCAATCCCTGCGCCAAGACCAGCCAAACGGCGAATGTCCTTGTACGCATCACGATACGCATCGGTGGTTCGACTCTCAATACTATCTACTTTGTTTCTAAACTTGCTACTTGGAGCTAATCCTGCACGAATTGCATCGTCACGAGCTTCTGCCATAGCAACATTTTTTGCTGTGCGACGGTCTGATGGTGGATACGGATACAAATCATTAAACTTGCTATTCAATCGTTGTTGACGGCTAGATGCTTTGTCGGAAGCACCAATCATTCTATTAATTTCATATTCCCTCATCCCAGGAACGGATGAGAAAGTTTTTTTGCCACGCAACGGAGTGTTACCCAACATCTCCAACTCTTTACGCCCTTTCGGTGTCATGTCTTCTGCAAGTACAACATTTTGTGCAGTAGGTGCATTACGACGGCTCATTCGACTTTCAACACTTTCTGGTCGATATGGCGGAGAAAAGATTTTTGATTTGTACTTAGTATTACTTTTAAAATCACCACGATTGCGTCTTTGCGGAATCAATGCAACCGTGTCATCATGACGAACAGGGTCGTAGTCATTAAATGACAAATTTTCAGAACCATATCTTTTATCTCTTGTATACACTCGTGTGTCTTGAATATCAGCAGACACAATGCCAGCACGAGCACGGTTTGCCTGACGGTTTGTAATCAACCCTGCATCTTCAAGTTTGTCAACCGCCTTAATTGCGGTTTGGTTAACGGCTCGCAACGCTTTTACTTTTGGCAATACACGCAAGTCATTAATGCGAGGCTTTACTCGACCTGCGGTATCCGACAAACGGTCTACCACATCTTCGATTGCGCTTCGCACTACATGGTCGCCACGACGCATTGCGTCCAAGCCTTTGCTTCCTACACGAGAAAGCGACCGAACTGCACGAGAAAATCTTCCTGCCATGATAATTACTCCTTTAATAATACTTACTATTCATACGTTTCTTGGTGTTTGTCCCACCAGAAGGTGTACGTTTTTTCTGTGATTGGTCATATAATGCTTTTGCACCAAGTGCGCCACCAATCAATCCGCCACGACGAAGTAAATATCGCACATCCTGAACGGTTTGACCCAGCTCATTCACCGCTCGACCTGCACGGTTTTCCAACATCTTTGACCTATCATTGTTTCTTAAAAACGGACGAATGTACTTATCGGTTAACCGCTCTGGTACTTCACCTGTCAATTTAAACGTCCGATATTCTATTGGATGCATGTCACGTTTTGAGTTAATACGCAAACGACGTTCGGCGTTGGCAATCTGACGCTCTTCACGATTGCGAAATTTCTTTCCTGACACATTTTCAAAAGCTTGTTTGGAAGTACTATAATAAAAGTCTTGCAATGGGTATCCAGATTTATTCCATGGAATCCATTCCGAATGGAAATCACCTGCCTTGCCATGTGTTCTTCCCTCTACGTCTAATCGTGTCATTTCAAGACCCATTCTCGCCCTGCGTGCTTGACGTGGAGTAATAACGTTTGACCGCTCCAATAGCGAAATAGCCTTTTGCGCCACTTTATCTTCTGTTTGACGCTGAACTTGTGCAAGTTTTGCCGCACTATTACGAATCGCCCACATCGGCTTGCTTCTTGCAAGATTTAAACTTCGCATATTTGGGTCAAAAAAAGATACATTTGTGCCAAGATGAGAGTCTGGGTCGTGCCAAACTCTGCGTACTATATCTTTTGGAGTGGTACGCAGGACATTTTTAATCCCCTGAATAACTCGCTTTGCTCTACCTGCCATGTCAAACTCCTTAATACTTGCCAAGCACGTTGTCATGCACGTACATCATTTCACCCACACCCACTTGCTTTTTAATTGCACCTTTGGTGTTTGCATTACGACGACGTTCAACCATCGCAGATAACGTACCAACCCCTGCGCCAAGACCTAATCCAATCCCTGCACGAGTGAGTGCGTTTCGTCGAGCACTGCGATACGAACTTGCTAACTTGTCGTTTAACTTGTAGGCTTTTTGTCGTGAGCCAATAGCATCATTCAATATCTTGTCATACTGTGCATACGCACGGTCTTTTGACCCAGTGATATTGCGATACCCAATAATCTCATTAGTGCGATAGTCAATAATTGCACTTTTCATTGGGTCGTTCCACTCACGGTCACCATACTTCTGTTGCGTGTCAAACTGAAACTTTCGTGCACGGTCTTCAAGTTTGTTGGTGCGCTTTACTCGTGGATTCTCTAAATACTGTCCTGCTAAACTGCGAATGTCATCTTTTGCCAAGTCTCTTGCGCTAATTGACACGCCTACAGGATTAATCAATTTACGTCGGTTCTCTCGCAAAAACCGAGATGTGGCATATGCGTCACCAGCGGCTATCATGTCGTTGGTGTGTTGCAATCGCACTGCATCTCGAATCTTTACCGCTTGTCGCTTAGGCAACAACTTCTTACCCTCTAACAGGTTTACCGCACGTATCACGGTTTTGTTGGTCGTGCGACGTGCATCCGATGCCAAGTTCTTTGCTCCTCGTCGAAGCGTCGGCATGACTTGTGCTATTACTTGTGAAATACGTGCTCTTGCCATGATGTACTCCTACGATTTCTTTGCGTTGCGTGCCATATACACACCAAGTGCTGTGCCCAGCGCAGCCGTGCTTACCCCTGCGCCCAATGCGACATTGCGTGCGGTGCGGTACTTGCTTGCAAGTTTCATCGCTGACTGAGATGCTTTCTCTGACAATGGCGTGGCTGGCGTGCGTAATGCTCGTTGTATGAACGCACTTTCTTTCATACGTTGTTTGGTGTCACGAATCATGCGATTTGCATCTGGCTTTCCTGATGGTTTCAACTTTGATGAATACGCAATCCAATTGTCACGCCAGCTATATGATGGATTGTTCCGAAGACCACGCATTGTGGTACGAACAAACTCTGGTTCAATTTCATCAGGTGGAGAATCCCACCGACCGCTGTCTTGCACTATCCAATCAGAAAAATACTTTCGACGAATGCCCGACCCTTCTTCTTTCTTATTGCGCAACGACGTGATTGCTGCTTTGCGCTCAAAGTCTTTTATTCGTTGAGCATCTTTCTCTCTGTCCATCCGCACGCTAAACGGAACTCTTTCCCCCTTTTGAGGTCGGTATTCTCGGCGTAACCGACGATTGGATATGTCTTCTAATTGTTTTGCAGACAATCCGCTCACATTACGGTCAAGAACTTTTGGAACGTCAAACATGGATTGCTCATACCACGGCTTGTTAAGCACTTGTTGCGTTTCAATACCAATTCGAATACGTTTTGCTTGTCGTGGATTAATAAGTTTTTTGCGTTCCAACACATTAAACGCATTAAGTACTTTGTTGTCAATTGCTGAAACAGCTCTGCGTGGCGTGTCACGCAGGTTGTTCAATATAATTGTTGCGCTCCGTTGCAAATCACGTAAATTTCTTTTTGCCATACTTGACATCTCCTATTGATTAATTGTTTAAAATCGCTAATTAAACGATATGGCGTTCTTTGTAAAATACTTTCCACTTCGTACTGTTGCTTGACGAGTGTGTATGGGTGCGCTTTGTTGCAGTTGATATGGAGGGTATCGCTTTTCCACATTTTTGTTTTTTGAACGAACAGCCAATAATGCGCCAGCTCCTGCACCAAGTCCCAATCCAGCAAGTACGCCACCTCGTCTACGTCGATATTGCGCATCCAACGCATCTTTAAATCCATTACCAGATGGTTTTTTCATCTGAATAGTGCGTGCTGTGCGAGGTTCAAGCGAAGACAATAGTATCTTTTCTCGCATTGGCGCATTGTACCCAACAGGAATGTCGTCATGAATGGCAATCCATCGTGCAGTATCAATGTCATCCTGATTTACTCGTGCAATAGTGTTTTTAATTCGAGTTGCTTGTCGTTTAGGAATCACTTTGGCACGCTCAAGCACGTCAGTGGCATGCCACGCAGCAACATTCGTAATGCGCTTTGTCTTGGGCATCAATGTTGGCTTACGCAATGTACGGTACAACTTGTTGTCACCACCCATTCGAGTGGTGAGGTCTGTGTTGGCAACTCGGTCAGTTAATGTGCGTATTATTGGGTCTATTTTGCCACGACGAAAGGCGTTTTTTACGGTGTCTGACATTTCTGATGTACGTTTTCGATTGTGACGCAAACTGCCAACAAACTGAGGGATTTCTTGTGCTATGCTCCGAAGCAATCGAGCGGTATTTCGTATTTTTCCCATATACGTGCCTTTGAACTAATATTTTATTTTGCGAGGAAAGGAAAGTGCTAAATTTGTCAAACAATTTTCTTTTTATACATCATAACAAAATGACAACGTTTTGTATATTAGTTGTTAGTTGAATTATCTATTGCAAGTTCACGCTGTGCATTTGCAGAAATAAGTTCGACAAAAAAAATAACGTGGGAATCGGTAAACCGACCCCACGCTACACCTAATAAATGCTCTGTCAGGATAACTCTATCACGGTACGACATCTGCATCCAAAATGACGCACGACTTTTGGCACTCATATATTCATTGTACAATGGGTATCTTTTTGTGCGTTCTACCCATTGAATACGCTGTGTACGGTACAACCATCGTGTAATACCATGCCAAAAAATCGAAAATCCCATACGTCACTCCTGCTGTGTAACCACCATGCGCTGAATTGTGTACATCACGTCGTTTAACACTTGCTCAGCATCAGAAATCTTTGCAAATTCCTCCTCTGATATATCTATTCTACCCTTTGGTCGCACAACTTGCACACGCAGTTTGTTACCAGACAGCGATGCAACAAAGTATGGGCGCATCCATTGGCACAATGTCCCTCGCATCGCATGTTGCATGCCATACAATGTAGCAAATTCCAGTGCCCTATGATACTGCGTTGCAGTGTATCTCCGCACGTCAGCATTCTTAAAAAAATCATCCCAATATGATTCAATCTCTTCTTGCGAATCAG
>Ga0315901_10010069_pt1 | contig 10799 bp, 14 predicted proteins | sample LakEriMetagenome_10_FD_203761 | JGI IMG/M metagenome (GOLD analysis project Ga0315901, IMG submission 203761) | Freshwater fungal communities from buoy surface, Lake Erie, Ohio, United States - Buoy 2 MA116 | ecosystem: Environmental > Aquatic > Freshwater > Lake | place: USA: Lake Erie, Ohio...
CATGCTCGCGAGCCCTTACCCTCACTTCTACGGAGGTGTGAGCGCAGACTACATAAGACGCGGAGCTGTCGTTTTGCTCGACGCCAACCATGACCCGGTCTATCCCGATGATCTTGCTTGGGAAAGCGAGGAGCATCTGCAAAGGAGACCCCTTGGGCCTGTCGAGCTCATTGAAGAACAGTTCTCTTCCAAAGCTCAGATGGATGCTGCCAGGCGCTCTTTGGAAGCGTCGGGATACCAGCTGGCTTGAGCAAAACTCAACCGGGCAGGAACCGGGCAGGGATAGTTGCGCGCGGCTGAGCTCGCGGCTCACAAATCTTGAGAAAATTGGGAACGCGTTGGGTGCGGACCAGATGAGTGGTCTGCATATCTGGGGAAAAGTCACGTAAATCGTAGGATTGGTTTTTCCCATGAATCCGGGACGTTTCCCATCTTTTGCGGAACACTCAGCCGAGCTTGAGGTACAACGAAGATGAAAAACTACTCTTTTTCCTGCGGCTACGTTATGATGTTTGCAACAAGCAATTTCATCAACAATCTCTTGATCAACTATGAAATCCCTGATCCTTTACTCGACCATCGTGGGCGGCTTTTACGCCCAGAATGAATCCCTGGAAGCAGCGGTGAGTGCAGCGCGCGCCCGCGTTGGCAACGACGTCTGGAAGCGTGGGTTTTCCGGTCACGACCCAGGGGGGGCCACTGCGGCGGCTGCTTGGGCGCTGCACCAAGCGGAGATCAAGCCGGTGGTGCTGGAGGGTCAACTGGTGCATGTGGGCTTTGTTGAAAACTGCGATGACTCGGGTAACTGCTATCCCAAGCTGCGAGTCGGCCTAGAGTCCATGGACGACCAGTTTTTGGTGTCTCTTGACCTCAAGAGCGATGTCGCTCAGCGCCTGTTGGCCAAACTCGACAACTGCCAACCCGGCGACTACATCCGGATTTCTGCCTGGCCAACTGTCGTCACCCGTGGGGGCCGTTCATTCATCAACCATGCGGTCAGCGTCAAAGGCACTGACGCCAAAGAGATTCCAGTCAATGCAGATTTCACGGCCCAGGTCAGAGAGCTGACCGGTGGTGTAGAGGCCACACTCATCGCGGCTGGGATCACCGACAAAAGGGTAGTGGCCACGCCCAAAGCAACTCGGCGCATTGACGCACACAAAGAACTATTGCCTCGAGTTCAGAAGCGCTTTGCGCAGGCAAGGGCAAATGCATAATCGGTGAAGAGGGAGGTGAATGGAGCACACCTGCTGCCCTCAATAATTCCCATCGTTAAGCAGGCATGGCTGGCACTACTCGAATCCAGTGCGACAAAACGGGCCGGCCTATCGCAAGGAGGCCGAACGCCTGATTCTGTAAGCCATTGTGGAGCGTGGTCGCGCGCTATCGTCGCTCACAACCGAGGATGCCACTGCCTACCCGGAGTTCCTGCGCAATACCACGCCACGCAGCCGATGGGTTGGACCACCGCAGACACGGTTTTCTGCCGAGTGGCGGCCATTCGCGGCCGGGTTATCACCCTGTTCCACTGCGTACGCCCTGCTGTCATTGATGCCATGTTTCGTTGGCTGATTGAGCCGCGCTATGTGGCGGCCAACCCGTTTGCCGACATCAAGGTGCGCGGTAGCAGCCGAAGCACGCCCATGGAAGAAGGGCGCGTTTTCTCAGAGGGAGAGTGGGCCATCATCCGCGCCGTTGCCAACGGGCTAGAGTGGTCATGCGGTCGGACGCTCACGGCGGCTCAGCGGCGGTGCTTTGTGCTTGACTTCGCGTATGCCTCAGGTCTGAGGTCCAGTGAGTTCGTGGGTGCCACCCTGGGGCAGATTGAAGCGGATGCCCAGGGAGATCATTGGCTCAAGTTGATTGGCAAGGGCAGCAAGGCGGGAAAGGTGGCCTTACTCCCGTTGGCTCGTGTGGCGCTGGACCACTACTTGATGCAGCGAGGTGTACCAACAACACTAGCCATGTGGAAGCCGTCCACCCCACTCATTGCTGATCTGCAGGCAGGGAGCGGCCTGAACCGCATTGCCTCCACCCGACTGTGGAGCGTCACCAAACGCTTCTTCGTAACAACTGCAGAGGCCATCGAGACTGAGTCCCCGAAAACGGCCGAGAAGTTGCACCGGGCAAGTCCGCATTGGATGCGACATAAGCACGCCATACATGCTTTGGCGAGGGGTGCGGAGCTGACCACCATGCGAGACAACCTGCGCCACGCATCGGTTTCCACCACCTCGGTATACCTTCACACCGACCAAGCCAAGGACACAAGGCAAATGAGGAATGCCTTTGGAACGCCAAATACCTGAAGCATCAAACGCGTAAGTGAGATCACGAAAGGGATATCTCACTCACATTGATCATTGAAACACTTATCGTTTTATGATATTCTTTTGCATGGGTTCACAAAGTTCACCGGCCACTGGCTTGGAATATTTGCTAGGCTTGGATGGCAATATTGAAGTCCAAAATGATGCAGGCTACTGGGTCAAGATGGAGGTTGCGAGTGTGCCCGCAACTGCGGAACGACCGCACGGCATCAGGTACAGCCTGACGCTGCATGCGCCGGACAACACCCGGCTCATTGGTTTTGATAATGCCCATGGCGTGAAGCCGGTAGGCTCGCGTTTTAAGCATGCAGGCAAAATATTTCCGTACGACCACCGTCATCGACACCCTCTGGACGTGGGGGTGTTGTATGAGTTTGACACTGCTTACCAGTTGGTCAGTGATTTTTATGCTGAAGTTGATCGCGTTTTGAAGGAGATCAGTCCATGAACAAGGTATTGAAGTTCGGTATTGCACCAGTGCCTGTGCAGCGCGCCCGCACACTGGCGATTGCGGCGGGAACACGCCAACGCGGCAAAGATGAACCCAACGTTTGGTTTCCCACTGTGACCGCCATGGCACGTGTGCTGTCCGATGAAAATATGGCTTTACTCAAGGTCATTCGTGAGAGTCACCCTGACTCTATGGACGCCTTAGCCAAGGCGGTCGGGAAACATGCGCCCAACGTATCGCGATCGCTGCATACCATGGCCCAATACGGTTTGGTCAAGCTCACCAAGCATGGCAGAACGGTCATTCCGCAGGCTACCTCCGAGAGGGTTACAGTTGATTTTTCTTGGGGTGGCTGACATTACACCGCTGGATCAAGCGATATCAGCAAATCTCGTGCCCCTTTTTCAGAGGGGAAAACCGCTCGTTTTACCTTTTCGAGGGGATGGGCGTATTTAGCCTAGTTGGCGGAACCGCAACCGTCCATCTCTTGGGGGGCAGTTCATACCTAAGGCTACTCAGACCTTCGCCCTTGTAAGTCGCCTAAAGGCTGTTAGAAGTCATTCACAGCCGGCACGCTAGCGACTGTAGTCGCATCAAAACGGTCTTCCAGTAATCGGAGATTGGAGGGACTAGGGGTCGTGACGCCCCGTGCTTCTGAAGGGACGTCGTCTGTTCTCGGAACTGATGCTCTTGAGTGATGCGTCTATCGCATTTGACGGTATATACACAATGCCCCCACCCTCTTGCAAAAGAGAGCAGGGCTACAGCCAACTGCCGTTGGACTATTTTCCGTTCCGCAGGGCGATGGCTTCTTCAATCCAGTCGGCCAAGTTCTCCTTGATATCGCCGTAGGCATCGCTGGCCTTCGGGTTGTAGACCGGAGGTACCACTATTTTTCCATCCAGCGTAAACGTGAACTGGTCGAAGGGATTCGTTCCCTTGCTGCAGGTTCCGTTATTCGGGCAATTCAGGTTGTGGATGTGAACGCCTAGAAGCCCTTTACCGTCCTTCCAGGCTTTCGCGATTTCGTACTTGACCCACTCGCGCTCGTGTGTCTTGGTACCGATGAGCACAACAACACATGAGCGGTATTTCATGTTTTCGTCAATCCAGTCTTCGATGGATGACTTCCCCTTGCGCTTCACTTCTTCCCATGTATTTGGGGCAACAGCTGCATTCCCCTCTATGACTCCCATCTGACGGACTTGTTGGACGCGCATAACGTCGTTGTCAAAGTGAAAGCTGTAGAACACCTGGCGTTTCGTCATCGTCTCCCTTTCATTGAATGACCCAATGGTTTAGTCACGATGCCCGGCGGTTGCCATGGATCATGGAGCTCCCACTTGTGAGTGGTGTATTGTGAGTGGTGTATTTCTCTATGCAAAGATTGTTTTTTGATAAATCATTACTTTATACTAATAAATTTAGTATATCAAAGTGTATAGTATCCAATCGCGACGTCAAGACTGGCTTGCTGTAAGCGAGGGTGGCTCGTCAGCGATTGTTCTGAAGTTGATGGTTGTGGATTCCTCCTGTACTGAGGACTGAGTCTTGGTCGTCCCTTCACCTATCAAGTTGGAGTTGCAGTGGCTATTGTTAGCGTCGAGCAGTTTGTAGAAGACTTTGTTAATGAACTGCGCGAGCGCAACGTCGCCATCTTTGCCGGGGCAGGCATGTCGGTGGACGCAGGCTTTGTTGACTGGAAGGGTCTACTGCGCCCGCTTGCTGACGAGCTTCAACTGGATGTCGAGCGCGAGCACGACTTGGTCAAGGTTGCTCAATACCACGTCAATCATCACGGCAACAACCGCAATGATTTGACGAACGCAATCTTGAATGGTTTTTCTCGCAAAATGGCTACAGTGACGGAGAACCATCGAGTTCTTGCACGTCTTCCTATTTCTACCTATTGGACGACGAACTACGACAGCACTATTGAAGATTCCCTGCGCGGCGCGAGAAAGCTTCCCGACGTCAAGCATGAAACGACCCAACTGCTGCAGACCTTGCATGGCCGAGATGCAATTGTTTACAAAATGCACGGAGACGTTGCTCATGCGGCCAGCGCAGTCTTGTGCAAAGAGGACTACGAGACTTATCACCTTAATCGTGGTGAGTTCTTGACGGCATTGGCGGGCGACCTGCTGTCTAAGATGTTCCTGTTCATCGGGTTTAGCTTCTCAGACCCCAACCTCGACTACGTGCTTAGCCGCCTACACACCCGCCATGGCAAGCACATGCGAAAGCACTACTGCTTCGTTCGAAAGGAGCATGCTGTTGCGGATGACAAAGAAGGGGGCCTGGAGTACCGCAAGGCCAGGCAAAAACACTTCATCCACGACCTACAACGCTACAACATCCGGGCCGTAGTTGTAGACGACTATTCGGAAGTCACGGATGCGTTGCGTAAGATCGAAGCTCGATTCAAGAATAAGACGGTATTCGTGTCAGGTGCCGCCCAGGCATATGAGCCTCGCCTCCCCATGGAAGAGGCGCTGGCCTTCGTGCACATATTAAGTCAGAATCTGGTGAAGTCGAAATTCAAGCTGGTGACTGGCCTCGGGCTTGGCATTGGCAGCACCGTGGTCGGCGGAGTTATGCAACAGGTCTATCGGGAGGAGCGGCGCGGACTCACGGACGAGCTCGTCATTCGCCCGTTCCCTCAATCGACAGATGCAAAGAAGCTCTGGCGCCAGTACCGTGAGGATATGTTGGACTTCGCTGGTCTCGCTGTATTCATGTTCGGCAACAAAATTGCGGGTGACCCACCCGCGCTCGTTTCCTCCAACGGGGTCATCGAGGAATTCGAAATTGCGGTCTCTAAGGGCTTACGCGTCTTACCGCTGGGCTTCACTGGCTACGTTGCGCGCGAGCTTTGGGACCGCGTGAACCAGAATTTCGACAAATACTACCCAAGCGCTACAGACCGTTTTAAAGCTCTGTTTGCACAGCTTGGTGATGATGCGATCGATTCTTCAAAGCAGATCGATGCGACGATTGAAGCGTTGTGTCTTCTCCAGTTTACTTAGCCGAACCTGGGCGACTTGTGATGTCGTTGTCGGGCCGCTGGAAGGTGCAAGTTGAATCCAACGTAAATAAGGTTCCGTCCAGGCGCTTCGAGTTCCTGTGTGTAAAGGCCGCCTAGCAATCGGACGGAAGAGAATAATGGCGCAATGCGAGGGGAAGACAAAGGCGGGAGCGCGCTGCTCGCGCCTTATTCTGAGTGGGCGCTTCTGCATCCAGCATTCAGATCAGAACGTGGCCAAGCACGGCCCATTAATGGCGGTAGGCGCAATTGCCGGGCATTCAGTGGCGCCGGGGCTAGGGGGCGTCATAGGAGGCGCCTTAGCCGCCAAGGAGGTTGCGTGGCTGTTCGGTCCCGACAAGACGAAGTGCAAAGTCTTCGCCAACTTCGACTTCGACAACGACCAGGGTTTGAAACACTTGCTCATAGGCCAAGCTCAGAATCCCGACTCGCCCTTTGAGATCGTGGATAGCTCCCTGGAAGAGGCAGCTCCGGAGCGCCACTGGAAAGATAAGGCTCGCCGAGCCATACGGCAACGCGACCTGGTTCTCGTGGTGCTGGGGCAGCAGACCTATCCCGCACCGGGTGTTCTGGCTGAAGTGAAGATGGCTCGTGAGGAAGGTAAGCCGGTCGTCCAACTCATCGGTCGACGCTTGCCCGGTGCAGGCAAGGTCATCGCGTGGACTTGGCCAAGTCTAAAGGTGCTATTTGCGTAAAGTGCGGTCAGCCACTAAGGTAGGAAAATGTCATTTAATATCTCAGACCTTCAAGCTTCATCGCGTATGGTGACCGCAGGGATGGCTGGCAACGGAAGTTGCAGGCTGCTTGCGGACGGTGGCAACACCTTACAAATGTTGGGGAAAATCAGGCGAATGTACCTGTAAGACAATGCGCTATGTGACGGCATTTTGAAGTTGCTCTGAAGTGCTCATTGGTTGAGCCCCACTCATTTCAACCCATACCACACACCGCGTCCGCTGCCGTGCTGCCCTAGGTGGTTACGCTCAGTCAGATCGCGAAAATGCAGCTTGAGGGTGTTGCGACTGACTCCGGTCAATTTGATGGCATCCATCATCGTCACCCGTCCGTGCTCTCTGGCCAATTCCACAATCTTCAGTGACAGCTCGGGCAGAGTGGCCAGCACGATCTTTTCACGTTCGACCTTCTTCTCAAGGCGCCGGACCTGCTCTGCCAGCGAGCGCAAGAAAAACACCAGCCATGGCTGCCAATTGGGCGCATCCGTGCGGATGGTTCCCTGTGTCTGGCGCAAGGCCAGGTAATAGGCTTCCTTGTTCAGCTCGATCACGCTCTCCAACGAGCTGTACGGCACATAGGCATATCCGGCCTGGATGAGCAGCAGGGTCGTCAGCGCCCGGCTCAGACGTCCGTTGCCATCCTGAAAAGGGTGAATTTCCAGGAACAGAACAACGAAGATCGAGATGATCAACAGGGGGTGTAGATGCGCTTTTTCTCGCTCGCCATTTACCCACAACACCAATTCAGCCATCAACCTTGGCGTGTCAAATGGTGTGGCGGTCTCGAAGACGATGCCAATCTGTGTCCCGTTTTCATCGAATGCGACAACGCTGTTTGCATGGGTCTTGTACTGCCCCCGGTGGCGTGCATCCTTTTGGCTGTGGGTCAGCAGAACCTGGTGCAGTTGCTTGATGTAGTTCTCGTTGAATGGGATGTCCTGCCACGAGCTGAACACCATATCCATTAGTTCAGCGTAACCGGCCACCTCCTGTTCGTCGCGTGTGTCGAAGGACTTGATGGCTAATTTGGAGAGCAGACGTTCCACTTCGCGGTCAGTCAGCTTGCTGCCTTCGATACGGGTGGACGAGCCTATGCTCTCGATGGTCGCCACCCGCCGTAGCGCTAAAAGACGCTCGGGCGCAAGCGTTCCCAAAGCCCGCCATGCGCCCTTAAATTCGTCGATCCGTGCAATCAGGCTCAGGATTTCGGGTGTGATCTGAAGGGTACCGAAATTCAGCATGAAACCAATAATACACCCATTAACACCCATTCAAAACGCATTCCACCCAAGAATGGTTGGAGGTGGGTGATTTGTGCGTTTGTCATGGATGGATCACGACCAGCAGCATTCGCTGTACTCTGATCGGTCGTGATGACGGCTGCAGGCTGGAAGCAGACATTGCAGAAATTCTCCCTACTGGTAGTAGCCGCTGTAATGCAGTCATTCCCAAAATCTGCTGTCACGAGTTCGAGCAGCAGAGTCAGACTGCGCAATGAAAAGTGACTAGAGATTTGGGAGGATTACCAGTGTGCGGCAACACACAAAAGATGGGGAAATTTATGAAGAACTCAAAAAGCTCGCTTTGTTTTTTCACAAATCAAAATCCGGCTTTTGATCTAATCGCGTTAAACCTTTTTGCCAAGATCAATGGCTAAATAAAAATGGTAACGATTAGTTGTAAAACTTCAAAAACAAAAAGGGTTCTCATGTCGACCACGCAAAATAACTCCATCCTCTCGCAGCTGACTCAGCAAGAGTTGGCCTTCTTTTCCCCCCACATGGAACTGCTCAGCCTGATAAAAGGGGATGTGCTGTTTGACCCCGAAAATAAGATCGAGCATTACTACTTCCCACTTTCCTGCTCTCTGGAACTGTCCATGGTCATGGCAGACGGAAAATGTGGCGCAACAGTTTTCATCGACAGTATTTTCCCGCTGGAAATGATCGTGGATGAAAAAATAGATTGCCGAAGCACGGTACGTCACTCGGGCCTGTGTTATCGCATCCCGGCATGGGTCATCCATGAAGGCTTGCGACAAAGTCAACGCCTTCTAAGGGTGTTGCTTAAAGAAGCCGTAAAAATTTCCCGAATAACAGCCTTGGATTCCGTATGCTTGCGCAGCCATTCACTGAAGCAAATCACCGCCAAATTAATCTTGATCAGCATTGACGATTCGCAGGGGACTGTTGCAAACATAACGCACCAAGAAATAGCCAACTCTCTTGGTGCGCGGCGAGCAGGTGTTACCTTGACGCTGGGTAAATTAAAAGACCAGAACCTAATTTCTACCGGGCGTGGCCACATTGAATTGCTCGATCGAGCAGGTCTAGAGCAGGTAGCATGCAAATGCTACAAATTTATGCGTCAGATTAAACCAGTCAAAATTGCAAAAAATGATGCAAATTATGTAAATCACGATTGACGACTCCCAGACGGGGTGTGCGGACAAAAACTTGGACTGGTTAAACAGAAATCCCAAGGCTTCTATGGTGTGCTGCGCCGAGCGACATCTTGATCCGCGTCTCGTTGTACCAGCGGATATAGGCGTCCAAGGCCGCGATGAACTCGTCGGTGGTAGTGGATAGCCAGTTGCGCGCAAAAAACCTCTCGATCCTAAGCCGGCCGAAGAAGCCTTCGCAGGCTACATTGTCCAGTGAGCGGCCCTTTCGCGACATTGAGCGAATCAGCTTCGCGCCGGCGATCCGGCCCAGCCAGTCTGGCCAACGATAGTGTCCACCGCGGTCCGAATGCAGCACTGGGCACTCAGCGCTGGTAGCTACCTTTTCGATGGCTGCATCCAACATCGTGTTGACCAACTCGGCGTTCGGCCGCGTGCCGATCGACCGGCTCACGACGAAGCCATCGAAGCAGTCGACCATGGGCGACAGATGCACCTTGCCCGCTGGGATCTGGAACTCCGTGATGTCGGTGAGCCATTTCTCGTTTGGTGCACCGGCGCCGAAGTCACGATTCAAAAGGTTGTCGGGCGCTGGGCTGATCTCCCCCATGTATGAGCCATACCTACGGCGCTTGCTCGTCGCGGCAACGAGGCACTCCCGCTTCATGAGACGCCGCACGACCTTCTCCGAGATGTTCACGGACTGATCGCTCAATGAGGCGTATAGTCTCCGATAGCCATAGCAGCGGTAGTTGCGTTCAAAGATTTCGGCCATGGCCTGGCGTGCGTCAGCGTACTTGTCAGCCATCTGAAGCCGGGCCCGCTGGTAGAAGTAGGAACTGCGTGGCAAATCCACTTCACCGAGCAAATCCGTCAGTGGGTAATCCAGTCTCAAGGCATCAACCCGCTGTGTCTTCTCGTGATTCGTCAGGAGCGGCTGATCGATGCCCTGTTCTTTTTTAGAGTTCGCTCGCCTTCTTCAGCACGTCCTTCTCTAGCTGCAGCCGCCTGACGTCGCGTTGTAGGGTCTCAATCTGCTGTTCCAGTTCAGCTTGATCAGAGCTTGCCGGGGTTTCTGGCTGGCGCTTCATGTGTACCGTTTCGTTTGGGTCGAGTAGTTGACTCTTCCACTTGTACAGCGAGCCACGACACACGCCTACATCGTCAGCCACCGCCTGCGCGCTCGCTGGTCGCATGCACAAGGCAATGACGGCAGACTGTTTGGCCTTAGGCGCCAGCACCTGAGATCGGCCAGCCGCAGGCGCGCGAGCCTGCGGATTGAGCTCGTGAATCCATGCGGACAGCAAAGACCGCGAGGGATAGCCCAGCGCCTTGATCGTGGCTGCGATGCAGTGGCCGTGGTCGCGGTGATGCTCTACGGCACGCTCCTTGTGCTCTTGGGAATACTTCGGCTGGCGTGCGTAGCCAGACGGCAACTCAAGCCGCTGCTCGAACTCGCCGTACCAGGTCTTGAGTGCGTTCTTCGTCGGATAGCCAAGCTGGCGAATGGTCAAGCCCAGGCGCTTGCCCATCTTGATGTAAAGCTGCACGGCTAGAAGCCGATCCTCGTATGAATACATGAACTACCTCCAAGGAAGTCCAAGAAATCGTCCGCCCCCCCGTTTTCGGTCGGCGTCAACAATGTATCAACACACAGACGCCGAACTGACATTGAAAAGCCGATCGGTGCTATAGCCAGAATCAATTTGTATCAGTAGTGTCCCAACGTTTTCAGAGGAGAGAAAGCTGTTGAGGCTCAAATTCCGAATTTTTGTCAGGCTCGGTTGGTGTAAGTAGTTGATTTATTGGGGTTGTTTCAAACATGGTCAAGCTCAGG
>Ga0315901_10010071_pt1 | contig 10798 bp, 5 predicted proteins | sample LakEriMetagenome_10_FD_203761 | JGI IMG/M metagenome (GOLD analysis project Ga0315901, IMG submission 203761) | Freshwater fungal communities from buoy surface, Lake Erie, Ohio, United States - Buoy 2 MA116 | ecosystem: Environmental > Aquatic > Freshwater > Lake | place: USA: Lake Erie, Ohio...
GTTCGATGAGGCCGGCCACGTCACCGAGGTCTACGGCCGCAAGATCACGCCGAACGTGAACCCGCCGTGGCACCTGTACCTGCCGGGGCCGCACCGGGGGGTGTGGAACGAGCGCGGACTTGCTGGGCAAGGCGAAGTCATCCTCACCGAGGCGTTGATCGACGCCATGACGTTCTGGTGCGCGGGGTACCGCAACGTGACGGCCGCGTATGGCGTGGAGGGGCTGACCGACGACCATCTGGCCACGTTCAAGCGCCTGGCCGTGCGCCGCGTGCTGATCGCCTTCGACCGCGACGACGCTGGCGAGCGCGGCACCGACAAAGCCGCCGAGCGCTTGATGGCCGAAGGCATCGAGTGCTACCGCGTGCAGTTCCCCAAGGGCATGGACGCCAACGAGTACGCGCTCAAGGTGACGCCGGCCGACAAGTCTCTTGGCCTGCTGATCCGCAAGGCGGTGTGGCTGGGCAAGGGTGCGCCACCGGCCGAGGCGCCTGGCCAGCACGTCGAGGACATGGCGACCGAAACCACGCCGCCGGCCGACGCGGCGCCGCCGACTGAACCTCCTTCCTTAGCCGCTGAAGTTGCCGCCCCGGCGCTGGCCGCCGACGTTGACGCCCAGGTCAGCGAAGACGAGATCGTCATGAGCTTCGGAGATCGCCGCTACCGCGTGCGCGGCCTGGCCAAGAACCTGAGTGCCGAGGTGCTCAAGGTCAACGTGCTGGCGTCGAAGTTGGCAAGTGACGGCGAGGCGTACCACGTGGACAGCTTCGATCTGTACGCAGCCAGAGCGCGGGCGCACTACATCGCCCAGGCGGCTAAAGAGCTGGCCTGCCGCGATGACGTGATCAAGCTGGACCTGGGCCGTATCCTCTTGAAGCTGGAAGCCTTGCAGGCCGAGCGCATCCGCGGCGCGCTCACGCGAGAGCCTGCAGCGCCGAAGATGAGCGCAGCCGACGAAGCCGAGGCCCTGGCGCTGCTCAAGGCGCCGAACCTGCTGGCGCGCATCGTGGCCGACTTCGACGCCTGCGGCCTGGTGGGCGAGGCCACCAACAAACTCGTCGGCTACCTGGCCGCGACCAGCCGCAAGCTGGGTGGCCCGCTGGCCATCGTCGTGCAGTCATCGAGCGCGGCCGGCAAGAGCAGCCTCATGGACGCGGTGCTGGCCTTCATGCCGGAGGAGGAGCGCATCAAGTACTCGGCCATGACCGGGCAAAGCCTGTTCTACATGGGCGAGACCAACCTCAAGCACAAGATCCTGGCCATCGCCGAGGAAGAAGGCGCCAGCCGCGCCAGCTACGCGCTGAAGCTGCTGCAGAGCGAGGGTGAACTCACCATCGCCAGCACGGGCAAGGACGCCACCACCGGCAACCTGGTCACGCAGCAGTACCGCGTCGAGGGGCCGGTGATGATCTTCCTGACCACCACGGCCATCGAGATCGACGAGGAGTTGCTCAACCGCTGCATGGTGCTCAGCGTGGACGAGGGCCGCGAGCAGACCGAGGCCATCCACCGGCTGCAGCGCGAGCGGCGCACGCTGGCGGGCCTGAAGGCCAAGCAGAGCAAGGCGCACCTGGTCAAGCTGCATCAGAACGCTCAGCGCCTACTGCGCTCGCTGGCGGTGGTGAACCCGTATGCCGACCGCCTCACGTTCCTCAGCGACAAGACCCGAACTCGGCGCGATCACGAGAAGTACCTGACGCTGATTGACACGATTGCGCTGCTGCATCAACACCAGCGGCCGGTGCGGACCATGCTCGATGGTGGCCAGGCGGTGGAGTACATCGAGGTGACGGCCGAGGACATCAGCCAGGCCAATGCCATCGCGCATGAGGTGCTGGGCCGCAGCCTGGACGAGTTGCCGCCGCAGACGCGGCGGCTGCTGGCCAGCGTGGTCGAGCATGTGGGCAGCCAGGCCAAGGCGCAGGCGATGCCGCAGGCCGAGGTGCGCTTTACGCGCAAGGACGTGCGCGCGTGGACCGGCTGGGGTGATACGCAGCTGAAAGTGCACCTGGCGCGCCTGGTCGAGCTCGAGTACCTGCTCACGCACCGCGCCGAGCGCGGCCAGGGCTTCGCCCACGAGCTGCTGTTCGACGGCGACGTGAGCGCGGCCGTGCACATGTCCGGGCTCATCGACACCGCCGAACTCTGCGACTACGACGCGCAGCGGTCGGGGTCAAAGGTCGAGCGGTCGGCCCCTGGTCGGGGTGCGGTCGGCCTGCGGTCGGGGGTGGTTCAGGCGGCTCAACCGGCCGATAAGCAAGCACTGGTGCGGCTTCCCGACGATGACGCCGCCGACGAGCCGCAAACGCACGTCCTGCGGCCGAACGGCAAACACCCGTCGTACGTAGTTCCATCCTTAGCTGCTGAGGCTCGGCCGTGACCGGCCGGCCCGGCAAGAAGCCCGGCACGCTGCGCGTGGCCGGTGACTCCGAGACGCCGGGCGGCTTCCGGGGCTACCTCATCGAGTTCATCGACTGGACCGCTGCGCGCCAGTACTCGGCGATGACGGTCAAGGCGCGGCGCATCGAGGTGGGTTACTTCATCGACTGGTGCGAAGAGCGCGGCATCCGCCGGCCCGACGAGGTCACGCGGGCGCTCTTGGAACGCTACCGGCAACACATCTTCCAGTACCGAAGGAAGACCGACGGCGCGCCGCTGTCGCATCAGACGCAGGGCAAGCGGTTGATCTCGGTGCGCGCGTTCTTCCAGTGGCTGGCCAGGCAACACCACCTCCTCTACAACCCCGCCAGCGAGCTGGAGCTACCGAAGCAGCAGCAGAGACTGCCGCGGCACATCCTCAGCGTGGCCGAGGTCGAGCAGGTGCTAAATGCCTGCGACACGACGGATCCGCTGGGCCTCCGCGACCGGGCGATGCTCGAAACCCTTTACTCCACCGGCATGCGCCGCGCCGAGCTGACGGGCCTGCGCGCCGACGACCTGGACCTGAACCGCGGCACGGTCTTCGTGCGCCAGGGCAAGGGTGCCAAGGATCGCGTCGTGCCCATCGGTGAGCGCGCCTGCCGCTGGGTCGAGCGCTACCTCTTCCAGGTGCGGCCTGACCTGGTGGACGTCGACGATGACGGGACGCTGTTCCTGGCCAAGCACGGTGAAGGCATGCAGGCCAAGCAGTTGAGCGTGATTGTGCGAAACGCCATCGGCCGCGCCAACCTCGAGCGCTTCGCCGACACGCACCCGAACGCCGCGTGCCATCTGCTGCGGCATGCCTGCGCGACGCACATGCTGGAGAACGGCGCGGACATCCGCTACATCCAGGCGCTGCTGGGTCATGCCGACCTGAGCACGACGCAGGTTTACACGCGGGTCAGCATCCAGCAGCTCAAGGCCGTGCATGAGAAGACCCATCCAGCGCGAATGCCAGGCCTTGGACGCGCGCAAAGCCGCGCGCTGGACCTCGACCCCGCCGGCGGCGCCAAGAGCGCTGCAGCGGACGCCTGACGGCGCCGCTGAGCTTGGGCGCCGCGCATGCCGCCGACATCACGCCGTCACGGCCCTTGCAGGGCAAGGCCCGCGCCGGTGGACGCCGTGTTGGCGTGCCGCCGTCCATCAAGCATGGCGCTTCGCGCAGGACTGGAAGACAGGCAACAGCCGGCATCGAGCCGGCTGCTGCCTGGCAGGCGCTGCGGGGTGAATTGCTGGCGCAATTCAACATAACGGGCTGTTGCACGCACGCCCGGCGTTCCGTTCGCCGAGCTCACTCCCGCCGGGCATGCGCGCAACCCCCGTTATGTCTTGCGCCCCTCCGCGCCTGCGCGGGGCATCGGCTCGGAGTACCGAGCCCATGCCCCGCCAATACCGATGCTCGTGCGCACCCGGGGTACCGGCTGCGCAATGGCTCATGGTCAGGCGCGCTGCGCGCGCGGTCATGGAGTTGGCCCCCGCCCGCCCACCATCCGCCCCCCGAGGGGGCTCCCTGGCTCTCTCCACTGTCCTGGCCCAGCGTAGCGCCGTGCTCGCCGCGTCAAGGGTTCGCTTCGCCGCTTCGCGCCCTTGACCCGGCTGCGCGCGGCGCTCCTTGAGCCAGGCCAGTGGCGTTCGCCGAATGCCTGGCACCACCAAGGGAACAACATGCCGCGCAAACCTCTTACCTCGCGTCAACACAGGCGCCTCACCATCGAACTGCCGCCCGAGTTCATCGCGCTGTGCAAGCAAGACAACGTGTCGCCGGAAGTCGTGCTGCGCGGCTTCATCGCTGACCTGTGCGAACTCACGAGCTGGGTCAACGACCCGCGCGCCGATGGCTACAGCAACAACGGCAGCGATGAACGCCGCTACGCGATGGAGTATTACGAACGGGTGGGCTACCCGTGGCTGAACAAGCCGCAGCGGTAGCCTGGTAGTGCTGGCGGCTGCGCCGCCAGCACCGGCCCGGCCGGTGCTGTGGCCACCGTCGCCGCTACCTTGCCGGCCATCGCCCTGGCAAAGACCGCCAAGGCTTGCCATGCGGTGTAAGCCGACGAGTCGCCTTCCACCGCACAGCAAGAGCGTACTGAAGCCCGAGCGCGTCAAGGCCAAGCCGCCTTCGCGGCGCGGCCAAAGCCGCGGCCTTGACCCGATCACCACCTGAGCCCGCCGACGGCCAAGAACAGCCAACAGCCGAACAGCCAGCGGCTAAGAAAAGGCCCTTCCCGCGTGCGCGCCCGTGCGCGAGAATGGCCCCCGATCCGATCCCTTAGCCGCCCAGGAGAAGCGTCTTCTTCCACTCGCCCGCCCTCGTGAACTCGCGCCCAGGGTCAGCCCCTTGGTACGGTGAACTCGCGTCCGGTGGGATCTACACCCAGTCAGATCCCATCGGGCTGGCAGGCGGGATCAATACCTACGCGTATGTGGGTGGGAATCCGATCATGGGGATCGACCCAACTGGCTTGTTGTGTGTTTGCGCGTACACGAAGGCGCTCGATGCCAACGCAAAGGACAACTCCCAAGGTCAATGCGCCAAGTACGTTCGTACGGCGCTGGAGGCGGGCGGTGCCGACACGCGGAATCGACCGGTCAGCGCAAAGGATTACGGCGGACTCTTAGAGCGCAACGGTTTCGCTGAAGTGCCGTCGGCTGGCTATACGCCCCGGCCTGGTGACACAGCAGTTTTTGATTCTTATGCCGGTGGCAGTGCGCATGGTCATGTGCAGGGATACACCGGCAATGGTGCCAGCGGGTGGGTATCAGACTTCAGGCAGCCACGCTTCTGGGCCAGCCGCGGCTATGAGGGGGCAAACTCCTTCAAGGTCTATCGCCCCACTGACACCGGTAGCACGGCCGGTGGGGGGTGCTCATGCTGAGTATCGCCAAACGCCGAGGGCTGGCGTTGCTGGCTGTGACGGCGTTGATTCTTTCTGGGGTGGCAAGAGCTTCGGAAAATCGCAGTGAGATCACGGCGCTTCTGTCAGGGCTTTACCAGCGTTATGCCTGGGTCGCGATGTTCTCTGTCGAACCGCCGGCCGGGAAAGTTCCACTTGCGCGAGCTAGCAGGAAAGAATTGGCTGAGGTCTTCGCGCCAGACCTCGCGTTGGCAATCTGGAACGACTCCCAGTGCGCTAAGAAGCGCGGTGAGATCTGTGTATTGGACTTTGATGTCCTCTTCGATTCACAAGATCCGACCGCCAGGGATCTGGTGATTGAACCCGGCAAGCAGGCAGCTGAAGCTCAGGTTTGCTTCAAGGACGCAGCCGACGCTCGGAGGTGCCTGACCTTCAACGGGGTGACCATCAATGGCGAGATCAGGATTGCTGACATCCGATACTCCGGGGGGCAATCGCTCCGCCAGATGCTTCGGCTGCCCGCGATGAGGGCGGCCCGGTAGGTTGTAGCGGGGGCCTCGGGGTCAAGTCTTGCGTTTTGCCCCCAATGCCTTGCCGCCCTTCTCCTCGGGGTTGATGAACCCGATAGGCCGCTTGGGCGGATCGGGCGGCGTCATGAGCTCGCGCAGCGCGTCGAACACCTTCTTGAGCTGGGCTCGGGTGTTGTGGCTGAAGGTGTCGTGGTTCATGGCCAGCGCCTCGGTCTTGTCTTCGAGTTCGGCCAGCCGCTTGGCCAAGTCTCCATGCGTGACTGCCAGTGCCCGCACGCGCACGAAGGTGCGCATGATCTCGATGTTCACCGCGATGGCGCGCGGGCTGCCCAGCACCGTCGAGAGCATGGCCACCCCTTGCTCGGTGAAGGCATAAGGCGCGGTGCGCCGGCCGCCGCGGCCTTCGGTGTTTGAGATCACAGACTGTGATCTCAAAGCCGCCCACTCCTCGGCCGAGAGCTGAAACATGAAGTCCTCGGGGAACCTCGCCAGGTTGCGCTTGACCGCCTGCACCAGCACCCGGGTCTCGACGCCGTAGAGCTGAGCCAGGTCGGCATCGAGCATCACCCGCTGCTCGCGCAGCGCCAGGATGCGGCTCTGGATGACGGGCTGCAGCGCCGTCACCGCGCGCCCGCCTCGGCCAACACCGTCTTGATCATGCGGGCCACGAACTGCTGTTGCGACTTGGGCAGTTGCGCCACCGCCTCGATCTGCTGCTGCCACTGAGGCGCCGGCCCGCGCTTGCCGCCAGCGCTGCGCCCCGCCTTGGCCTGCGTCCCGAACAGCTCATCGAGCGACACCGCCAGCGTCGCGGCCACAGTGGGCAGCGCCGACACCGGCAGCCGCCTGCGCCCCACCTCGTAGGACTGCAGCGTCTGCTGGGACACGCCCAGCGCCTCGGCCAGTTGCACCTGGGTGATGTTGTTGGCCCGGCGCAGCGAAGCGATGCGCTCGCCCAGGCCCACAAAAAACGTCCGCTCTTCGCTGCTGATGGTCATGGTGGCTGCTGGTTCGAGCAAGTGAACAGCCATGAAGGTAACCCCCGGTCTGACGAAACGATGTTCAGTGTACTTCGATACGAAGTACACTGAAACGAAGTTATTTCTTCAGCCGCCTGTTCGCCGGAATCTCCCTGCGCGGCAGTCGGACAAAACCAGGAGGCCGAGCCATGGCGCGCATCCCCGAAGCAGAGATCGAGCGGCTAAAGGAGGCGGTGCCGGTGGCGCGCCTGGTCGAGGCCTCGGGCATCGAGCTGAAGAAGGGCGGCAAGGATTTGCTGGGCCGCTGCCCGTTCCACGAAGACGCGACGGCCAGCCTGGTGGTGACGCCTGCGAAGAACCTGTGGCACTGCTTCGGCTGTGGGGTGGGTGGCGGGCCGATTGACTGGGTGATGAAGCGCCAGGGGGTGAGCTTCCGGCATGCGGTGGAGCTGCTCAAAGCCGATGCCGGCCTGGCCGAGCTGGGCACGCTCACGCCGCGTGTGTCGCGTACACGGGCCAAGCTGCCCACGCCGGTGGCGCTGGACGCGGGCGAACAGGAGTTGCTCGATCAGGTCATCGGCTACTACCAAGAGACCTTGCTCGCCAGCCCTGAAGCGCTGGCCTACCTGGAGCGCCGGGGCATCGCCAGCCGCGAGCTGATCGAGCAGCACCGGCTTGGCTTCGCCAACCGGACCTTGGGCCTGCGGCTGCCGGCCACGCAGATCAAGGCTGGCGCCGAGGTGCGCGGGCGCTTGCAAAAAGCCGGCATCCTGCGCGAGAGCGGGCACGAGCACTTCAACGGTTGTCTTGTCGTGCCGGTGTTCGATGAAGCCGGCCACGTCACCGAGGTCTACGGCCGCAAGATCACGCCGAACGTGAACCCGCCGTGGCACCTGTACCTGCCGGGGCCGCACCGGGGCGTGTGGAACGAGCGCGCACTGGTTGGCCAGGCCGAGGTGATCCTCACCGAGGCGCTGATCGACGCGATGACGTTCTGGTGTGCGGGGTACCGCAACGTCACCGCTGCGTATGGCGTGGAGGGGCTGACCGATGACCACCTGGCCACGTTCAAGCGCCACGGCGTGCGCCGCGTGCTGATCGCCTTCGACCGCGACGACGCCGGCGAGCGCGGCGCCGACAAAGCTGCCGAACGCTTGATGGCCGTGGGCATCGAGTGCTACCGCGTGCAGTTCCCCAAGGGCATGGACGCCAACGAGTACGCGCTCAAGGTGACGCCGGGCGACAAGTCTCTTGGCCTGCTGATCCGCAAGGCCGTATGGCTGGGCCAAGGTGCCGCACCGGCCGATGCACCTGGCCAGCACGTCGAGGACGTGCCGACGCCACAAACCCCGCAACCGGCCGACACGGCGCCGCCGACCGAGCCTTCTTCCTTAGCCGCTGAAGTTGCTGCTCCGGCGCTGGCCGCCGACGTTGACGCCCAGGTCAGCGAAAACGAGATCGTCATGAGCTTCGGAGATCGCCGCTACCGCGTGCGCGGCCTGGCCAAGAACCTGAGTGCCGAGGTGCTCAAGGTCAACGTGTTGGCCTCCAAGGGCGAGGCGTACCACGTGGACAGCTTCGATCTGTACGCGGCGCGTGCGCGGGCGCACTACCTCACCCAGGCGGCTAAAGAGCTGGCCTGCCGCGAGGACGTGATCAAGCTGGACCTGGGCCGCATCCTGCTCAAGCTCGAAGCCTTGCAGGCCGAGCGCATCCACGGCGCGCTCACGCGCGAGCCTGCTGCGCCAAAGATGAGCGCCGCCGACGAAGCCGAGGCCCTGGCCCTGCTCAAGACTCCTGACCTGCTGGCGCGCATCGTGGCCGACTTCGACGCCTGCGGCCTGGTGGGCGAGGCCACGAACAAGCTCGTGGGCTACCTGGCCGCCACCAGCCGCAAGCTGGGTGGCCCGCTGGCCATCGTCGTGCAGTCATCGAGTGCGGCCGGCAAATCCAGCCTCATGGATGCGGTGCTGGCCTTCATGCCCGAGGAGGAGCGCATCAAGTACAGCGCGATGACGGGGCAGAGCCTGTTCTACATGGGTGAGACGAACCTCAAGCACAAGATCCTGGCCATCGCGGAGGAAGAAGGTGCCAGCCGGGCCAGCTACGCGCTGAAGCTGCTGCAGAGCGAGGGCGAACTCACCATCGCCAGCACGGGCAAGGACGCCACCACCGGCAACCTGGTGACGCAGCAATACCGCGTCGAGGGCCCGGTGATGATCTTCCTGACCACCACGGCCATCGAGATCGACGAGGAGTTGCTCAACCGCTGCATGGTGCTCAGCGTGGACGAGGGGCGCGCGCAGACCGAGGCCATCCACCGGCTGCAGCGTGCCAGGCGCACGCTCGACGGCCTCAAGGCCAAGCAGGGCAAGGCGCACCTGGTCAAGCTGCACCAGAACGCCCAGCGCCTGCTGCGAACGCTGGCGGTGGTGAACCCGTATGCCGACCGGCTGACCTTCCTGAGCGACAAGACGCGCACGCGGCGCGATCACGAGAAGTACCTGACCCTCATCGACACGATTGCGCTGCTGCACCAACACCAGCGGCCGGTGAAGACGATGCTCGATGCTGGCCAGGCCATCGAGTACATCGAGGTCACGGCCGAAGACATCAGCCAAGCCAACGCCATCGCGCACGAGGTGCTGGGCCGAAGCCTGGACGAGTTGCCGCCGCAGACGCGGCGGCTGCTGGCCAGCGTGGTCGAGCATGTGCGCGGCCAGGCGCGCGAGCAGGCTATGCCCGTGGCCGAGGTGCGCTTCACGCGCAAGGACGTACGCGAGGCCACCGGCTGGGGCGATACCCAACTCAAGGTGCACCTGGCGCGCCTGGTCGAACTCGAATACCTGCTGACGCACCGCGCCGAGCGTGGCCAGGGCTTCGCCTATGAGCTGCTGTTCGATGGCGACGCGAGCACGGCCGTGCATCTGTCCGGGCTGATCGACACCGCCGGCCTGCATGACTACGACGGCCAGCGGTCGGAGGCAAAGGTCGAGCGGTCGGCCCCTGGTCGGGGTGCGGTCGGCCCGCGGTCGGGGGTGGTTCAGACGCTGCCATCGGTCGATAAACCAGCACTGGCGCGGGTTCCCGGCGATGAGGCCGACGACGAGCCGCAAACGCACGTCCTGCGGCCGAATGGCAAACACCCGTCGTACGTAGTTCCTTCCTTAGCCGCCGAGGCCCGCCAGTGACCGGCCGCCCCGGCAAGAGGCCCGGCGCGCTGCGCCTGGCCGGCGACCCCGAGCAAGCCGGCGGCTTCCGCGCCTACCTGGTGGACTTCCTGGCGTGGACGGCTGCCCGCCAGTACTCGGCGATGACGGTCAAGGCCCGGCGCATCGAGCTGGGCTACTTCATCGACTGGTGCGAGGAGCGCAGCATCAGGCGGCCTGACGAGGTGACGCGGGCAATGCTTGAGCGCTACCGGCAGCACATCTTCCAGTACCGGCGCAAGACCGACGGCGCGCCGCTGTCGCACCAGACCCAGGCCAAGCGGCTGATCTCGGTGCGGGCGTTCTTCCAGTGGCTGGCACGCCAGCATCACCTGCTCTACAACCCCGCCAGCGAGCTGGAGTTGCCCAAGCAACAGCAGAGGTTGCCGAGGCACATCCTGAGCGTGGCTGAGGTCGAGCAGGTGCTCAATGCCTGCGACACGACGGAGCCGCTGGGCCTCCGCGACCGGGCGATGCTCGAAACCCTTTACTCCACCGGCATGCGCCGCGCCGAGCTCACAAACCTGCGCGCCGACGATCTGGACCTGAACCGCGGCACGGTCTTCGTGCGCCAGGGCAAGGGGGCCAAGGATCGCGTTGTGCCCATCGGCGAGCGGGCTTGCCGCTGGGTGGAGCGCTACCTCTTCCAGGTGAGGCCTGACCTGGTGGACGTGGACGACGACGGGACGCTCTTCCTGGCCAAGCACGGCGAGGGCATGCAGGCCAAGCAGTTGAGCGTGATCGTGCGCGGCGCCATCGCTCGCGCCAACCTCGAGCGCTTCCAGGACACGCACCCCAACGCT
>Ga0315901_10010074_pt1 | contig 10796 bp, 9 predicted proteins | sample LakEriMetagenome_10_FD_203761 | JGI IMG/M metagenome (GOLD analysis project Ga0315901, IMG submission 203761) | Freshwater fungal communities from buoy surface, Lake Erie, Ohio, United States - Buoy 2 MA116 | ecosystem: Environmental > Aquatic > Freshwater > Lake | place: USA: Lake Erie, Ohio...
AGCCATGCAGCTGGCTTGCCGAGCTGAGAAGATCTTTCAGCATCCCCAGCACGATCCAACTAACATCCTTGGTAGTGGAGTAAAATGCAAGCGGCCATTCAGGCAGCACAGAAGTTGTGGACTGCTGGGCATCGGGGCGATAGCTCTCAAGGCTTTGAATAATCTCCTGTGGCGGAATGAGGACGCAGATCACACGGAATGCAGTGCTCTTCCATTTTAATGAACATTCAGGCACCAACACCCAGGTGCCGGCCGCACAAACGCATTGGTGTTGAGGATGCAGCAGCTCCAGTTGGCCGCTTTCTACATAAATCAGAGACAGCCAGCGCCTGCTGCTGAGAGTGTCTGTGATCGCCGGTCCGCTAAGGACAATGAGATGGGCTGACTGGCACACTAGATGGAAAGCCCTGCTGGCGGTTGCAGCGCTGGCGTTACTCAGGCTGCGCAACGAGGGCAATGCTGCTTCGTCAAATAGATTGCTCGGGACAGCTTCCTTGAGTGGCAGGAGATACCCAGAAAACAGACTGTCTTGATCTGTTGAGTGAGCAGGCCGTTTCGCTGTCATCTCAGATCCTGGATCGGGATCTCCCAGACAGAACAGCACATGAATGGAGCACAGGTCCTCACCTCAGCCGAGCAATACTAGCGAGAGTGATGGCCATCCATCGAGACTCTGGTTGGGCCCAGAGACTGCAGAGACTGGGGCGAAGGTGTCTCGCTGACAGCACACTCAAGCAAGTGGGCTGACAGGTTGGAAAGGGATCTTCCCTGTTCATAACTACGACGCTCAAGGACTAGATAGGTAGCATATGGGATCGTAATCGTCACTCTTCTTGGCTTTCGAAAAGCCTTGGAGAGGTGCTCATCATGATTATCCATAGAGTTCTCGGACAAAAGTGTGCTGGAGCCGTCCAGATGCGTTACCGCTTCATTAAAGCACCGTTTACGCCTCATTTCCGCGGACGATGCGCATTCAAGCTAAGACTGCATTTCCAAGATAAAGTTGCATCTCCTTGGCAATTTGAATTCTCCGTTACTATCGCTTGGAATGCCGGTTATCACGTCTTGATAACGGCTAGGCTGGTTTTGCTCAGCGTTGCATCTGCTCCTTCACTATGGCAGCTAATCAAGCCAACCTCGACCATGTCGTGGCGATCGGGGCTTCGGCTGGAGGGCTGGATGCCATCCAGGAGCTGATCAGGAACCTCACCCTGGAGGGAGATGTTGCTTATATCGTCGCTCAGCATCTTTCCCCTGATCACCCCAGCCAGCTGGCTGATCTGCTGGGTCGCGCCACCCATCTGAAAGTGGTCCCCGCCGGTGACGGAATGACACTCGAGCCCGGTCAGATCATGGTGCTTCCCCCTAACGGGGATGCCACGCTCGAAGGGCAGACCCTGTCCATTCGAGAGCCGCAGCCTCGTTTCGGGCCGAGTCCTTCCATCGATCTGCTGTTCACCTCCGTCGCCGACCAGTACTCCGATCGTGGCGTGGCAGTGATTCTGTCGGGAACCGGATCGGACGGTGCCTGCGGTCTGCGTGCCGTGGCCGCTGCCGGCGGTCTGACCATGGTGCAGAGTCCGGAGAGCGCCCGGTTCGACGGCATGCCAAGGTCTGCCCTGGCCCTTGGGGGTGCCGATCTGGTGGCTGATCCGGCCACGATCGGCAGACGCCTGAGCTCCTGGTTCGGAACAACGACTGTGGAGCCGGGGCCGGAGCGCGAGTCCTCAGAGCCGCAGCTGTTGGCGGATGCGGTAGCCCAATTGAGGCTTGCAACCGGAATCGATTTCTCACTCTATAAGGAATCAACTCTGCGGCGTCAGCTACAGCGTCGTATGGCCGTGCGTGGCATGCAGGATCTTGAGGATTATCTCCCTGTGCTTGCTGCTGAAGCCAGTGAAGGGCAGGCATTGGCACACAATCTGCTCGTCACGGTCACGGAATTCTTTCGCAACCCTGAAGCGTTTGCCGCTCTTGGCAGGCACCTGCAGCCGCTGATCGCTGCGCGACAGTCCGGCGAGCGCCTGCGGGTGTGGGTACCGGGCTGCGCCACTGCTGAGGAGGTGTATTCCATCGCAATGATCGTCAGTGAAGTGATGGGGCATCCCGTTAATCTGGGGCAGCATCTCAAGATCTTCGCCACCGATCTTGACGAGCAGAGTCTGGCCGTTGGCAGGCGAGCCGTGTATCCGCTGTCGGCAGCCAAGAGCATCCCCCCTGATTTATTGCAACGCTTCGCGCTTGTGCGTGAGCATGACTTCGAGATCTCCAAAGAGCTGCGGGGTTGCGTGCTGTTTGCTAAGCACAACATCGCCGATGATCCTCCGTTTCCCGACATCGATTTAATCTCGTGTCGCAATACACTCATCTATTTCACCTCTCCCTTGCAGGAAAGTGTGATCGCCTTGTTCGGGTTTTCGCTGCGTCCAGGCGGGTTGCTTCTCCTCGGTGGCTCTGAATCCTTAGGGACACTCACTGGTTTCGCTGTCGTCAGTCCTTCCCATCGGATTTTCAAGCGTACGCCGGATGGCTGGTTGCGTCGCCGCTTCTCTATGGCCGGTTCCACGCAGTCTCCAGTGACGACGCAGCGCCCGGTTGCTGTTGCTACTTCTCCAAGGGAAACAGTTGCCGAGCAACATATCAAGTTGCACGAGGCCCTCACGCGCACTTTGTTGTCGCCTGCCCTGGTGCTCGATGAGAACCATCATCTTGTCGAAGTCATTGGTGATGTCTCTGCCTATTGCCGTGTTCCTGAAGGTCGGATCACCACGGCTGCAGGAGCCTTTCTGCGCGAAGAACTTCAGTCGGAGGCCAGGGCCCTGTTTCTGCTGGTACGCGCTGACCTTGCTCCTGCCAGCAGCGCCAGCCTGCAGCTCAGTGGACGGGATGGGCTCCTGCGTCTGCAGGCCGCACCGCTGCAGGTGGATGATCAGCTGCTCACGGTGCTCTCCTTCATTGAGCAACCAGGTGAAACAGCCACGCCGCCGAGCGGCGTGCCGAGTGCCGATCGCGATGCCGCCTTCGCCCGGGAGATCGAACGGCTGGAACGCGCGCTGTTGTCCAGTCAGGACACGCTCAGGCGATCGATGGCCGATCTGGAGCAAGCCAATGACGAACTCGAGGCCTCCTCCGAGGAGTTGCAGGCTTCCTCCGAAGAGTTGCAGTCTTCCAATGAGGAGCTGGAAGCCTCCAATGAGGAACTCCAGGCCACCAACGAAGAGCTCAGCACGCTGAATCAACAGCTGCGCAGCCGCAGTGATGAACTGGAGCAGCTCAACACCGATCTGGAGAACATCCAGAGTTCCCTGAATCAGGGCATGGTGATCGTTGATCGAGAGCTGCGGATCACCCGCTTCTCACCTCTGGCTGTAAGGGTCTTCGGTCTGGTCGATAGCGACATCGGCCAACCGCTGATCGGCGTGCCCACTACGGTTCCGCTGCCAGATCTGCGCGGGGCGCTGCTTGCTGTGATGGGTGGCGAGGAGCGCCGCAGCCTCGAAGCCACCAGCGAGGAGGTCTCCTATCTCGCCCAGGCCATGCCCTACCGCGATCGCCTCGGTCAGTGCCTGGGAGCCATCATCATCCTCACCGACGTGTCCGAACAGATTGCCCTGCGTCGGGCCGCCGAAGCGTTGCTGCGCGAGTTCACCTCTCTGGCCGATGCGCTCGATCAGGTGGTCTGGAAACGCGATCATGAGATGCGTCGCATTCTCTACATCAGCAATCGCATTCAAACGCTTACAGGCTGGAGCGTGGAAGAGCTCTGCTCAGATGCTGGCGTCTTGGATGATGCCATCCTGGCTGAGGATCGAGCCACTGTGGTTGCGGCGCGTCGAAGCGGAGAACAGGGCTGGCGCGTCACCTTTCGTCTGCAAATCGCCGATGGCCGCATCCGTTCCTTTGAGGAAGTGGCCACTGTGATGGATGACGGAATCGACCATGAGGTGGTCGGCACGCTGATGGATGTAACCGAAATCCGGTTGATGGAGCACCGAAATACCCTTCTGGCCGGCGCTTTTCAGGAGATTCAAGCAAGTGAGACCCAGTCGATCGCCCTGCTCGATGCCACCCTTCAGTTCGTCAGTGTCAGCGAGTCCTTTGCCGCCTGCTTCGGCCTGCCGGCCTGCGAGCTCAATGGCCAGTCGCTCGACTGCCTTGAAGGGGAACTGACGCTGCCGCTGGCCACGGCTGCACAGCAGCAGGATGACCGCACCACGCACCGCTCTCTGCGGCAGCTGGCTCAGGACGTGATCCTCAGCCATCAGCCCGTGGAGCGGCAGCCCGTGCTGATGGCCAGCTCCAATCAGGCCGATGACCATGCCCAGCTCGATCTTCTCCCTCTCGGTGGAAGCGGTCAGGCCCTGGGCGTGCTGCTGCAGCTCAGCAGGCTGGCTCCGGCCTGATCCCTGGTGGCCGCGGGGCTGTCATGCGTCCTGCAGTGCAACGCGGATCACCAGGCGCTGCAGGCCAAGCAGGTTGTAGCGCAGCAGCAGCAGACAGGGCAGGTTGAATAGCCCGGACAGCTGCTCAAGGCTGGCGAGCAACCGCTCCAGACAGTGCTGCACCGGTTCGGTGTCGCCTTCGAGAAACACCGGCAGCTTGCCCGCGCTGGCCTGCACGCCGTGATGCAGGGCCCAGGTCTGGCCACACCAGCCCTCAGGTCCAGGCCGGTCTACAGCGGTCGAGGGGTTCAGGCGTAGCCCTGTCGGCCATGAACGCACGGGCCTCCGCATCGCTGGCGATGTGCTCCGGGCTGATGGTGCTCCGGGCTGATGCCCTGGCCTGGGGCGCACAGCCGCAAAATGATTCCGTATTCGCATCGATATAAAAGTAAGCGAAGTTTCTTATCACAAGCGGCTGAGACTGGCTCCAGCTCTGATCTCATGGACCGCAACCGTGGCCTATGAGATCAGAGATGAGTCCTTCGCAATCAGCTAGTTCAAACAGGATTGATCAGCAGCTTCATTCGTTAGTCTCCACGCCGCGGCAAGCCAACCATGGCTGAGGACTGGCAGGGCGACTCGATCGTTACCACCTTGCCGACCTGGCTACCCGGGCGGCTCAAGCCCGGGCTGCAGAGCCTGAACCATCGGCGGCTGGTCGATGCGGCAGCGTTCCAGCTGGCGATGGCGAAGGTGCTTCCGATACGCGCGGTCCGCCCGCTGGTGGGCGCGGGGGAGTTCTACCAGGAGATCAGCCTGCTCCGGATCCATCAGCTGCCGCTGCTCTCCAGCGTGAGCGCGCCGGTGCAGATCAGCGTGGAACATGGGGCGGCCGTGCAGTTGGTGGCGGTCTTTTGGGGTGCGCGCGTGGCGCGCACCGCGACGGGTGTCGTCAGCGGACGTACCCGAAGCGGCCTGCTGCTGCCCCCTGGGGCGAGCGAGGTGAGCTGCAGTGACAGTTCTGCCCTGATCACCCTGCGGCCGCAGGACCTGGCCCACACCGCTGCCGCGATCAGCGGCCATCCCGGTTCCCTGGGCCAGGGGCCGGATGGTTCGGCCGACTTCTGCAGCTTCAGTGCCCGGGAACTGAGCGGCATACAGGCCCGGCAGCTGCACGCCCTGCTGCACCATCTGGATTCCTGCCTCGGCTGCCATCCCGCCCTGCCGGCGCAGCTGGGCCTGGACGACCTGCTGCTCAGGCTGGTGGTGAGCTGGCTGAAGCCCCAACTGCTGCAGGAGCGACCGAGGGATCGGCAGCGCATCCAGGAACGGGCCGGGCGCAGCAGCTTCGATGAGCTGCTCGAATACGTGCGCGCCAACCTCGATCAGCCCCTGCGGCTGAGCGACCTGGAGCGCAGGAGTCACTATTCCAAACGGGCCCTGCAGTATGCGTTTCGCACGAAGCTGGGCTGCACGCCCCAGCAGTGGATCCGCCAGCAGCGGCTGGAAAAAGCCATGGGGCAGCTGGAGCAGGGCGCCCGGGGCAGCTCGATCCAGGCCATCGCCCTGGCCTGCGGCTACCGGCATGCGGGGCACTTCAGCAGCGACTTCAGGAAGCGCTTTGGCCTCACCCCCAGCGCCGTGCGCTGGCAGGAGAGAGGCGAGAGAGAAGAGAGAGAGGGGGGGGCTAGTACAGGCGTACGGCGGAGCCGGGAACCGTGGGCACCCCTCTCCCCAGCACTGCAGCCATCCCGGAACACAAGGGATCCCGGCTCAAGCTCCCCGGGCCTTTCGCAGGCGCCGTAGCTGGCGGTATCCGCGGCGCACCCCATCCAGCACCGCACCGGGCACCCGCAGCCGCAGGGGGGCGATCAGCGGGCGGTAGACCGTGCGGTAAGCCCAACGCAGATCGCGCCAGGCCCGGCATGGCTCCGGGTTGAGGAAGTCGGAGATGTCCACGATCAGCCCCCGCCCCCGGTGGAGCATCACGTTGCGCCCATGCACGTCGTGGGCATGGAGGCCCCGACCTGTGGCGTAGGCCAGGGCCCCATCCACATCGGCGATCACCCGCGGCGGGATGGGGATGCCCCGGCGCAGGCAGTCGTAGAGGGTGGTGCCATGCAGGCGACGCAACACCAGGTAGCCATCCCCCACGTGGAAACACTGGGAGAAGGCGGGATGGAGGCCGATCCGGCGATACACCTCGGCCTCCTGCTCCAGGCCCGGCCGCCCCGGGCCATACACCTTCACCACCAGCTCTGGATGGTGGGGGTGATGCAGCACTGCGGCGTAATTGCCGCAGCCGAGCCGCCGCCAGGGACGGGGCAGGCTCAGCACCCGCACCGGATCGTGGGGATCGGGGCAGTGAATGCGCAGCCCCGGCAGCAGCTGGCTGTGGATGCACTCCAGCAGCTCCGGCAGCGGGGGTGCAGGGGCCATCGGGCAGAGCGCGGGGTGGCAGCAGCGGGTTGGCACGCCCAGGATGGCGCAAAGCAAAAGCCCCCGGCCGGAGCCGGGGGCAGGGGTTCTCATGAGCGAGGGCCGCAGCCCAGGAATGGCGTCAGTTGATCAGTCGGTCATTCCGTGAGTGGGTTAAGCCATCAGCCCTCCACCTGCACGGTGACGCTGCTCAGCTTGTGGGCCTTCGGGGCGGTGACGGTGAGCAGGCCATCGCGGTACACCGCCTGCAGCTGGTCGCGCTCGATCGGCTGGGGGAAGCGGAAGCTGCGGCTCCATGTGCCGTAGCGGAACTCGCTGAGCAGCGGTGCCGGTGCCTCACCTCCAGCCTCAGGACTGGCGGGCTGCTGGCGCTGGTTGCGGCGCTCGGCGGAGATCACGACTGTGCGGTCTGTGGCTTTGACCTCGATGGCGGCCTTGTCCACGCCGGGCAGTTCGAGAACCAGCTCATAGGCCTCGGCGGTTTCATGCACCTCGGCGGCGGGCACCCGCTCGGCGCTGTGCAGTTGCTGGCTGAGCTGTTGCTCCAGCCGGTCAAACAGTTCGAAGGGAGAAGAAGAACGCAGTGTGCGCATGGTTCGGATGGCGAAGGTTGGGGTGGCGGGGTCGTCGTTCGCCCCCGGTGCGCTCACTGTCGCCGGGCTGAATCGGGCCGGGGGAGGGGTGAGCCGAACCGCGCGATTCGGCCTGCACCACCGCAGTGCGGCAGACCCCACCGCCCTGCCGCAACAGCCGAACCGCCGCGCTCGCTCAGCAGCGGGGGAACAGGCAGCCCAGATCAGGGCGGAACGGTTCCGGGATTCGGGCTAATTTCACACCAGCCGTGTCGCGGTTGGCCCCAGCGCCCTGCCCATGCCCCTGCAGCTCGGCTCTGCCCGCTCCTACATGCTGCTGTCGCTGGCCGCCGCGGTGGCCACGATCGCCCTCAAAACCTGGGCGTGGCGGCTCACCGGATCGGTGGGGCTGCTCTCCGACGCCATGGAGTCGGGGGTGAATCTGGTGGCAGCCCTCGGAGCCCTGTGGGCCCTCAGCCTGGCGGCCAAGCCGGCCGATCGCAGCCACCACTACGGCCATTTCAAGGCCGAGTACTTCTCAAGCGGCCTGGAGAGTGTGCTGATCGTGGTGGCTGCCCTGGCCATCATTCACGCGGCCATCGGCCACCTGCTGCAGCCCCCGCCCCTGGAGCAGCTGGGCATCGGCCTGGCCGTTTCCCTGCTGGCCACTGCCATCAACGGGCTGGTGGCCTGGCTGCTGCTCAAGGCCGCCAGGCGTTTTCGCTCGATCACCCTGCGCGCCGATGCCCACCACCTGCTCAGCGATGTGTGGACCTCCCTGGGCGTGGTGGTGGCGATCGGACTGGTGAAGGTCACGGGATTGACGATCCTCGACCCCCTGATCGCGATCGCGGTGGCGCTCAACATCCTCGTCACAGGCTGGAAGCTGCTGCACGAAACCGCCTCCGGCCTGCTTGATCGGTCGCTGCCGGAGAACGAACAGCAGCAGCTGGAGCAGCTGCTGGCCAGCCGCGAAAGTGATCACCTGCGCTTCCACGCCCTGCGCACCCGGGTGGCAGGTTCTCGGCGGTTCGTCTCCCTCCACGTGCTCGTGCCGGGCGACTGGAGCGTGCAGCGGGGCCACGACCTCTGCGAGCAGCTGGAGGAGGAGATCGCCGCCATGCTCAGCCACACCGATGTGTTCACCCATCTCGAGCCGATCGAGGACCCAACCTCCTGGAATGACCAGACCTTCCGCTGGGAGCAGGGCTGAGCCCCGTCCTCCCTACCAACCCTCCCTGCTGCGCCTGCTCCACGGCGCCACCGCCCTGCTGGTGCCCCTGGCCTGGCTGAGCGGCCTGCTCGTGTATTCGATCCACGACGGTCGCTTCGGGCGGCTGCCGTTCCGTCTTCCCGGCGAGTGGATCGACATCCACGGCACGCTGGGCGTGCTGCTCTGGCCCGTCGCCCTGCTGTTCGGCCTCTATGGCCTCAGCGCCGGCCGCGCCCGCCTGCGCCAGCCCGCCAATGCCATCGCCCTGCTGGCCCTGGTTCTGGCGGTGGGCAGCGGCAAGCTGATGAACGAAAACTGGCTACGGGATAGCCAGCTGGATCACGTCGTCTACGCCATCCATCTGCTGGCCTGGCTGCTGATCGCCCTGGCCGTGGCCCTGCATGTCGGTGCGGTGCTGCAGCGTGGGGGGATGCCCCTGGCCCGCTCGATGGCCAGCCTGCAGCTGCGCCCGGGTGATCGTCCGGGCAACTGGTTCGATCAGATCCGCCGATCCCTCAACCGCAGGCGCTGACACCCATGTGACCTGTTCGGGGGCGGCCCCGTTGGCCCGTTGCCAGGCACGGGCCAACGGGAACACAATCGGTGAGTTGTTGTGCTGGCGATGCGCAGGGTCGTCCCCCCACCGTCCGCCACAGCCCCGGTTGAGGAGCAGCTCCAGTGGGTGCGCCGCCAGCACCTGACCTTCGCCGACGGCTGCAGCGAGGTCCGCTTCGATGCCCGCGACCTGGCCGACGAGATCGGCCTGGCCGTGAATCTCAGCCGCTTCGAAGCCCGTGAGCGATCCCAGACATTTGTGCATCGCGCCTCCTATCTGCTGGCCGGCGACATGGTGATCAGCGCAGCCACCTATGTGCCCCTGGTGGCCAGCACCACTGACTACAGCGAGAGCATCCTGGAGATCCCCTATGCCGGCAGCACCCGCTTCCGCATGGAGGGAAGGGACTGGTTCGACCATGCCGGTGCACAGGCTCTCTATCTGCCGGGTCAGGCCTCAGAGGTGGAGACCGGCCATTTCAATGGCCTGCTCTTCAACCTCAATCCCGACCGCCTGGCAACAACCATCGGCTGGGTAAGCCACGGCACGGTGCCGCTGGAGCTGGCCGAACGCTGGGTGCAGCGCCCGGTGCCGATCGACCTGCGCGATCCCAGGGTGATGCACCTGCAACGCCACCTGGAACAGGCCCTCGCCGGTTTGGTGACGTTCAATGGCGCTGGCCTGGGCAATCCACTGGCCTCCCCTGCCCTGAAGCTGGAGCAACTCGTGTACAACAGCAGTGCCCGGATGCTGCTGCTGGCGATGGTCCCCAGCCGGGGCGACTGATCCGATCCGCTGGGAGCCTGGACCCGGCGCGCAGCCAGCAACGCCTTCCGTAGCCAACAACACACTGGAGCAGCAAGGCATGCCAGTTCAGTGGGGCTCCCGCAAGCCGAGCCGGTGATGGCGTCCAACCCCGTGCCAGCGCCGCCGCCGGCGGGGTCCACCCGCCTCACCCAGCTGCGCGGGCTGCAGCTGCTGCGCGATCCGGCCCTGAACAAGGGCACGGCCTTCAGCCTTGAGGAGCGCCGGACCCTGGGGCTGGAGGGCCTGCTGCCCGAGCAGGTGGAAACCCTGGAGCTGCAGGTGGAGCGCAGCTGGCAGCACTTCAACAGCCTCAGTGGCCCCCTGGAGCAGTTCAGCTTCGCCGACACCCTGCGCCGCAGCAACCTGGTGCTGTTTCACCGCTTTCTGGCCACCCATCTGGAGGCCGTGCTGCCGGTGGTGTACACCCCCACGGTGGGCAGGGCGATCCAGCGCTTCAGCTGCACCTACCGCACGCCGAGCGAGGGGCTGTTTCTCAGTGCCTCCCAGCGGGGCCGGCTGGCCGCGGTGCTCCAGCCCCACATCCAGAGCGGCATCGACCTGGTGCTGGTCACCGACTCGGAGGGAATCCTGGGCATCGGCGACCAGGGGGTGGGCGGCATCCACATCTGTCAGGGCAAGCTGGCCGTGTACACCCTCTGCGCCGGCCTGAACCCCGAACGGGTGCTGGCGGTGGTGCTGGATGTGGGCACCAACCGGGAGAGCCTGCTGCGCGACCCGCTCTACCCAGGCCTGCGCCAGCCCCGGCTGCAGGGCGATGCCTACCTCGCCTTCGTGGATGAATTCGTGGAGGCCGTGACCGAGCTCTG
>Ga0315901_10010076_pt1 | contig 10796 bp, 7 predicted proteins | sample LakEriMetagenome_10_FD_203761 | JGI IMG/M metagenome (GOLD analysis project Ga0315901, IMG submission 203761) | Freshwater fungal communities from buoy surface, Lake Erie, Ohio, United States - Buoy 2 MA116 | ecosystem: Environmental > Aquatic > Freshwater > Lake | place: USA: Lake Erie, Ohio...
TAAGTTGAGCTTGCGGCACGAATGAGTGCGGGTAGATGAGCAACTTCTATTTTTGCCAGTTGGGGATTTACCTTGCTGGGATAATTAGATAACCATGGCTGTTGCGGCATTGGCTCTCTTTCGTCAAAAAAAGTTCGATGGAGTTTAGCCAGAACACGTTCAGAATGCTAGGTTACTTACAAGTTACCGTAAGTTAATAATGCTACCGGCGAGTATTAATCCTTAAACTAGCAGAGGCAACTACCGGTGTATAAATTGTTCATTCGTGTCAGGCCAGTAAGAGTTTATTGCAGTCAATTTCCACCTAAATTTCTCGTTGAATTCTAAACTGATACACCACGGTACCGGAATATTGACGAATCCCTTTTTTAGATAATTCAGATTCTTAACCCGCAAGGAACCGAACAAGCCAAGGTAGATTTCACCTGGTTGAGCCCCCAATGCTAATTAAAGCCTGAAGATGAGGTATCTTTAACTCCTGCTAGAAACAAACTCCTAGCTAACGGTGATTCGTAAGTAACGAATCCATATGTAAGTCTTAATTTCGTCACCACGAAGAGCTACACCAAGACATACATGTCAAGGTGAATGGTGAAGAATAATGACGGTTAATACTGCTGCAAAACAGCAAACATTTCGAAAGCTAGGACTGGATCCTAAACTGGTAAATGCATTAGATTCGCAAGGAATCGTTACGCCATTTCCAATCCAAGTAGCCACAATTCCAGATGCTCTGGCTGGCCATGACATTTTGGGCAAGGGCCAGACTGGATCGGGCAAAACACTTGCATTCGGTTTATCACTTCTTAACAATCTTAACGGGCTGCGGGCAAAACCAAGCAGACCATTGGCGGTAGTGCTTGCACCTACGCGCGAGTTAGCACAGCAGATCAACGAAGTTATTTTCAAACTTGGTAATTCCGTAGGTCAGGAGAGCGTACTGATTGCCGGTGGTCTGTCTTATGGAAAGCAAGTGGCTGCTATGAAACGATCAGTTGGAGTAGTGGTAGCAACACCGGGTCGCTTACTGGATCTAATTGAGAAAAAGCACGTTCGAATGGATGATGTTGAGATCATGGTGCTAGATGAAGCTGATCAGATGGCTGATATGGGATTTTTGCCCGATGTGCGACGAATTCTTAACACAGTAAAGCCTGGTGGGCAGCGGTTTTTATTCTCTGCCACTTTAGATAGAGACGTAGATGTGCTAGTGAAACAATACTTGGTAAATCCAAAAATTCATGAAGTAGCAGATATGGCAGGAACCAAGTCAAGATCAGTCCACTATGTATTTTTGGTAAGTCATGGCGACAAAGCAAATATAACAAGCCAGATTGCGGCGCGAGATGGAAAAGCAATCATCTTTACCAGAACTAAGCGGGGGGCTGACAAGTTGTCAGCTAATTTGGCAAACGTTGGGGTTAAAGTAGGGACTTTGCATGGCGGAAAATCTCAGGCAATCCGAACTCGTACGCTCTCAGATTTTAAGAAGCAGAACTCGGGTGTATTAGTTGCAACCGATGTTGCTGCTAGGGGAATTCATGTAGATGATGTAGATCTTGTGTTGCATTTTGATGCTCCTGCAGATCACAAAGATTATCTGCACCGTTCGGGCCGAACTGCCCGTGCTGGCAAGGCCGGCCGTGTGGTCACGCTCGTGACCAAACAAGAACAGAAGATTGTTAGCGGTATGACTTCTCGTGCTGGTATTGAAACCAAAGTAATCACCGTTATGCCCATGGATCAAGAATTGGTGCGAATTACTGGCGCAAAGAAGCCAAGCGGTGTTCCAATTTCAGTACCAGTTGTCGAAGAACCAATTAAAAGAACTCAGAAAAACCGTAGCCGTAGTGATCGCAATAACAGGCGTTCAAAATCGCGCACTAGATCAGACAATAAGAAAAGCTTTGATCGAGGACGGAATGCTTCGGGCAGGAAGCCACGCAATAGCAGATAGCGCTACCTAGTCGAAACTAACTGCTGCTTTGAGTCGAAGCTGTTGGGATTCTCTAATAGCTTTGTGATACACCTCAAGTAATGCAGTTGAAGTTTGGTCCCAACCAAACTGTGAAGCATGCAGTATCGCCCCTTTGGAAAGAGTCAAAAGTCGCTCCGGTTGAGCTAACAGTCGCAATAGCACAGCGGACCAGGCCTTTGGATCGTGGCCGTCAATTAAAACGCCGGAGAATCCATCTGACACCGCGGTGCGTAACCCGCCAACTGCGGTTGCCAATACAGGCTTACCGCAGGCTTGAGCCTCTAATGCGACCAAGCCAAAAGATTCACTATAACTAGGAACACAGACCACGTCGGCTGCTCGATACCAATTTGGTAACTCATCTCGTGGTGCGGGGGGTAAAAACCTAACTACGTCACCAACACCTAACCAAGTTGCTAAATTCTTTAATCTATCTAGCTGGTCAATTCGATCTGATTTCTCCTCGCCAGAAATACCACCAATGATTAAGGCAGTCACTTTGCTTCGTAAGTTTGGATTGTGAGCAATCAACTCAGCCACGGCACGAATCAAGACATCGGGGCCTTTATGTGGCTGCACCCGTCCGACAAACATCAAAATAAATTTATTTGGATCGAGTCCAAGAATCTCACGTGCAACTAGGCGGCCCGGTCCAGGTTGGAATTGAGTTAGATTAACGCCTGGAGTTGCAACGAAAACTCTATCTGGGCAGGCTCCGTATAAAGATACTAAACCGGCAGCTTCGGAGTCAGTATTAGCGATAATTGCTGCAGCTTCGTTCACCACCTTCTCCTCGCCAATTGATCTAGACAGGGGTTCCGGTCGCTCGCCATCTGCCAATGATGAATTCTTTACTTTAGCTGTGGTGTGGAAAGTATGAACAAATGGAATAGAAGTTTCTCTGGATATCTGTTTTGCAAACGTACCTGAAGTCCAATAATGCGAGTGAATTAAATCGTAATTGCCACTTTGTTTGGTATGACGATAAAACTCGGAAATGAACTGGTCTTGTAATGCTGGTATGTCGTTTTTGCTTACTCCGTTATATGGCTTGGCATGAAGGTGATTTACCCGTACACCAGGTGCAATCTCTACAACATCTGGTAACTCAGCAGATGCTGCTCGAGTGAAAATGTCAACCTCATTGCCTGCAGCAGAAAGCTTCTTTGCGCTCTCAATTACGTAAGTGTTCATGCCACCAGCATCACCGATACCGGCTTGATCAAGCGGTGATGTGTGCAGCATCACTTTGGCTATTCGAAGTGATGATTGGGATTTCGGCTCAAAAGTTGTCATTGAGATAAGTTTAACGTTGAAGCCTGACTAGGTCTCCAACATGTATCAAATAGTAGTGATTTTGAGTAGATGTTTCGATCTAGTTGCAAACTACTCGCAACTAGATTCCTTCCACTTGGCAAGAATCACTGTAATTGCTGGCCCGCTCAATTCGATCCCTAATGGCAACCGCAAGTCCATCGCCAGTTGGAGGCACAATCCAGATTGACTCGAGCTGCTGCTCATCGCCAGCTCTTAGTGCGGCGTAAAGTTCTCTGGCATATTGCTCGTCCGTTTTTGGGGATGCAAGACGTATTGCCCCAGCTGGTGTGGCAATAGCTTCTAATGCGATAAAGCCATCTCCAGCAGCTGCATCTACACCAAGTCTTACAAATGCATTCGGTGAATAATGCTGAGTCAGCGAACCAGAAACTCTGGGTGCTTCAGATTCCGGCGTTGTTAACACGATTCCAGTGCTTTGCTCGATCATGGCTGCAGTAACTGCACCTGGACGGAGCACGATCGGATTTGCTTTAGTGCAATCAATTATGGTCGATTCAACCCCAATTATTGATTGTCCGCCATCAAGGATCTGATCATCTGGCGCAAGATACTCTTCTAGTTCTGCTTTTACTGCGGCCGCACTAGTTGGCGAAACTGCACCAAATCTATTCGCACTAGGTGCCGCTATCCCTTTTCCACCAACCTTTTTGAACGAGTTAAGTAGGTTGAGCGCAATAACGTGATCTGGAATTCTTATTCCAACCACGCTTTGGCGGCCAGTTATAAAGTCACCAACATTTTCGGATCGCTCCAAAAGCAAAGTCATTGGACCTGGCCAGAAATCTCGCATCAGATTAACCGCATAATCCGGAACATTCTGGGTCCAATAATTAACATCATCTTTTGACGCAATGTGAACTATCACCGGATGGTCAGCTGGGCGACCCTTAACTTGATACATGCGGTGAACTGCGGCCTCGTTTGTTGCGTCGACACCAAGGCCGTATACCGTTTCCGTAGGAAAAGCAACGATTCCACCTCGCTTCAAGTTAGCAGCTGCCTTAGTAAGGGTATCCAGCGTGCACATTGAAATAATCGCATCCATAGAAAGAATCTTAATTACAATTTCAATAGGACTTGAACCGGCCAACTAAACCTAGCTTCTAATTCAAATCGACTGAAGTAGTCAAGAATTCAGGAGGTGGGAATTTGTCTCATAATCATTTTGGAGCATCATAAATAACCAATCAACAAATGGCCCAACGGGGATGAGAGCAGCATTGGAAACACCCTTTATCCAACCTGATTAGCCAAAGTGGTCCGCGCCGCTATTATTCCGCCAGAACAAGGGGAGTACCTTTCAATCGCGCCTTCGTCAATACGGAGACATCCCGGAGCGCGAACCAGAAAACTGGTTTGGGAGACCTTGATTAAAAGAACTGCCTTCAATTGATCAAGGAGATGTTGTGGAAGTTTCTGGCTTGGTTTGGGTTGTAACTATTGGACTGATTCTGGGATTAATAATTTTAGATTTGGTTACCGTAAGTAGTAAACCACATGATGTCTTATTTAAAGAAGCCACCATTTGGTCTATTTTTTATATTGCTGTTGCGATCGCATTTGGCGTTTGGGTCTTTAGTAATTATGGCACCCAGTATGGCACCGAGTATTTTACCGCGTATTTAGTTGAAAAATCACTTTCAGTAGATAACATATTTGTGTTCGCAATTATTTTGGCTCAGTTCGCCGTTCCATCTATTTATCACCAACGGGTGTTGCTAATTGGTGTCCTACTTGCATTAATAATGCGAGCAATCTTTATTGCCATCGGTGCTGCTGCGTTGGAACTTTTCAGCTTTACTTTTGTCATCTTTGGAGCGTTGTTGATTTGGACCGGAATATCACTATTTAGACACTGGGATGAAGACCCAGATCTAAATGAAAACTTCATTGTGCGTAACGTGACTAAGCGAATTCGTTCAGTTAAGGAGTATCACGGCACCAAGTTATTTATCAAGCAAGATGGAATTAGATACGCCACTCCAATGCTTATTGTGATGATTGCAATAGGCGCAACGGACCTTCTATTTGCTATTGATTCTATTCCAGCCACCTTTGGTGTGACTCGAGAACCTTTTTTGGTGTTTGCAGTCAATGCATTTGCGCTGCTTGGACTTCGAGCACTTTACTTCTTGCTTAAAGGATTGCTAGATCGATTGATTTATTTATCGCTAGGGCTTTCAATAATTCTAATCTTTATTGGAGTTAAATTGGTTCTTACATATTTCCATGAAATATATGAATCCGTTCCTAAAGTCCCAAGTTCTACAAGTTTTCTAGTGATTCTTGGCATATTACTGATTGCCACCATTGCTAGCATCATTAAATCTAAGCAGGATCCAACAGCTAAAAAACATGCTGGCCGTATTTTATCTCGAAAAGAGGCAAAATCCGAAGAACTGCCGCCAAAGAAGGAAAAATAGTCTGAAAGACCAGCCTGACCTGATAAAAGTTGCTTTTGTCAGGTCAGGCTCTACAATTAGTTGAATATTAAACTAGTTTAGGTATGGTGGCGGCATGACGGACTTAAATCGGATTCGCTTTGGTCTGGACACATTTGGCGATATGGCCCGTGATGATGCTGGACAAATGTTGCCAGCTGGCCAAGTCATTAGAGATGTAGTGGCACAGGCCAAACTGGCTGACGAGTTAGGACTTGATAACTTCAACGTTGGTGAACATCATCGAGATGATTTTGCAGTTTCTGCCCCAGATACCGTACTAGCTGGAATTGCTACGGTAACAAATCAGATCACATTGGGAACTGGAGTTACGGTGCTTTCCAGTGAAGATCCAATTCGGGTGTATCAACGCTTTGCCACCATTGATGCGTTAGCTAATGGCCGAGTTGAAATAACTGCTGGCCGCGGTTCTTTTACTGAATCGTTTCCATTGTTTGGCTATAACTTAAGTGATTACCATGTTCTATTTGAAGAGAAATTAGAGTTATTAGTTCAGCTGTTACAGGAGCAACCCATCACTTGGTCCGGCACAACTAGGCCACCATTAATAAATCAAGAGGTGTATCCAAAAACCCAGCGTGGCCAGATCCCGCTGCGAGTTGGCGTTGGTGGATCCCCTGAATCAGTGGTTCGAGCAGCTCGATTAGGTATTCCAATGGCACTGGCGATTATTGGTGGCGATCCGGAGCGATTTGCACCATTTGCACAGTTATATCGACGTGCGCTTGCCGAACTTGGAAAGCCACAGCTGCCTATTTCGATCCATTCGCCAGGTCATATCAGTGATAGTGATGAACAAGCGATTGAAGAATTATGGCCAAATTATCTGGCCATGTTTGGTCGAATTGGCCGAGAGCGTGGTTGGGGCCCCACAACAAAGCAACAGTATTTAAATGAAGTTAAATACGGCTCACTATATGTTGGCACACCAGAGACGGTTGCCCGCAAGATTGCGCATGCGTTGAAGTCAGTTGGTGCCCAGCGATTTGATTTCAAATACTCAAATGGACCAGTTCCACACAGCAAATTAATGAAGTCAATTGAACTTTATGCCACCAAGGTAGTGCCGATGGTAAATGAAATGATGACTGAACAATTAGTTTGATTTAGTAAGTGTTCGAGCACGACTTAATTGATTAGGCCACGCTATAACATCGCCAAGTGCTTCAGCAGCATTAAGTGCCCAGCGAGGATTGCGAAGCATTGCCCGAGCTAACATCACGCCATCGGCTTTACCAGAGGAAATGATTTCATTTGCATGGACTGGTTCTGTAATTAAGCCAACCGCATTAGTTGCAATTCCTGCTTCTTTTTTGATTCGGGCAGCGAACTCCACCTGATAACCAGGAGTTAAGGGAATTTTGGCATCTGGCGATGCGCCACCTGATGAAACATCAATCAAGTCGACGCCGACCCGCTTTAGTTCAATTGCTAACTGAACTGAATCCTCAATATTCCATCCTGCTGGCATCCAATCAGTTGCTGAAATTCGAACAAACAAAATCTTGTTATCAATTACTGCCCTTACCGCCTTGGTTATTTCAAGCAAAAAACGAATTCGATTTTGGAAATTGCCCCCGTATTCATCAGTTCGATGATTTGATAACGGCGAATAGAACTGATGGATTAAGTAGCCATGAGCTGCATGAATCTCAATCACATCAAAGCCAGCTGAAACAGCTCGCTGCGCTGCGGCAGCGAACTGAGACACCAAATCATGTATTTCAGGAATGGTTAATTCTCTTGGTGCCGGCATGTTGCCGAATGCTTCAGCAGAGGCTGAAACCGTCTGCCAGCCGCCCTCAGCTGCTGAAGCAATTAGATGATCATCCCAAGGCCGCATGGTTGAACCTTTTCGGCCAGCATGGGCTAGTTGAATTCCCATCAGTACAGAATTGTCGTGCGCAAACTCAACTATCGGCCGAAATGCTGCAACTTGCTCGTCATTCCACAGGCCAGGGCAGGCAATCGAAATTCGGCCGGCTGGCACAACGCCGCTGGCTTCCATCATGATTAGGCCAACCCCACCGGTGGCCAAGGCGCCAATGTGGGCTTGATGCCAGCTTCCGACAACTCCATCAATGGCGGAGTACTGGCACATTGGCGAAACCCAGACTCGGTTAGGAAAAACGCTGTTTCGGATCTTTAGTTCGGTGAACAAGGCAGATGTCATACCAGGAGTATAAAGCGAGGTTAAATGAAAAACTGTGACCGCTAACATGATTACAAAGTTCGATTTACTTTCTATTATTGATACTGCTCCGAGTCAACTCGATTAAACCTTAGGCAGGTATCGTGCAAACCAAATGGATTTATGCATTTGAAGAAGGCAACAAAGATCAGAAGGACTTGCTCGGTGGAAAAGGAGCCAACTTAGCTGAAATGACTCGATTGGGGTTACCTGTACCGCCTGGATTTATTATTACAACACAGGCATGTAAAGAATACTTAGAACTTGGTAGAGCTCCATTGGAGCTGCAAGTTCAAGTAACTACTGCATTAAGACATTTGGAAGACCAAGCTGGGAAAATTTTAGGTGACCCAACTGATCCATTACTAGTTAGTGTGCGGTCTGGCGCCAAGTTCTCCATGCCGGGCATGATGGAAACTATTTTGAATGTTGGATTAAATGATCAATCAGTAATTGGACTTGCCAATAAGTTTAAGAATGAAAGATTTGCCTGGGACGCATACCGCCGACTAATTCAGATGTTTGGCAAGACGGTGCTTGGGATCGAGGGAGAACTTTTTTCGGAGAAACTTGACCAGGCCAAGGTTGCAGCAGGAGTTTCCGCTGATTTTGAGTTGTCGGCCGAACAGCTTAAAGATCTAGTTGTGCGATATAAAGAGATTATTAAAACTGAGTCACATATTGAGTTTCCACAAGATCCACGCACACAATTAGAAATGGCGATCAATTCTGTATTTGATTCTTGGAATACGGAACGGGCGAAGCTGTATCGTCGACGCGAGCGCATACCTAACGATCTAGGCACGGCAGTGAATGTGGGAATGATGGTGTTCGGAAATTTGGGTGCTAGATCTGGCACAGGTGTTTGTTTTACTAGAGATCCAGCCACTGGGTCACCTGGCGTGTATGGCGACTATTTAGAGAATGCGCAAGGTGAAGATGTGGTATCTGGTATTCGAAACACATTGTCTCTTTCTGATATGGCAACAGTTGAGCCGGAACTTTATGAAGAGTTAGTTGCGGTAATGCGAAAGTTAGAGACACATTATCGTGATTTATGTGACATTGAATTTACGGTGGAAAATGGAAAACTTTGGATACTTCAAACCAGAGTCGGAAAGCGCACCGCAGCGGCCGCATTCCGCATAGCAGTGCAATTGGTTGATGAGCATCTAATTACGCTAGATGAGGCGTTGCTGCGGGTATCAGGCAATCAGCTAATGCAGTTAATGTTCCCGCAATTTGATAAAGGGAATAATGGAAAACCAATTGCGGTAGGTATTGCTGCTTCACCTGGCGCAGCGGTAGGGAAAGCAGTATTTAGTTCCAAAGTTGCTGCCGAATGGGCTGAGCGTGGCGAATCAGTAATTCTGATTAGAAAAGAAACCAATCCCGATGATCTTGGTGGCATGATTGCATCAGCTGGCATCTTGACTAGTAGAGGTGGCAAGACCTCTCATGCTGCAGTTGTAGCGCGTGGCATGGGAAAAACCGCCGTGTGCGGCGCAGAAGCAATTGAAGTTGATTATCAGCGAAAAATCGCAGTGTGTGGCGATACGACAATAACTGAAGGGGATTTAGTCTCTATTGATGGTTCATCTGGTGAAGTGTTTTTAGGCAGTTTAGCCGTTGAGTCATCGGTTGTGGTTAAGTATCTAGAACAGGGAATTGATGCTGCTAGGTCGGCTGCTTCAATTGATGATTTTGATTTGATTGATGCAGTTGATCGAATTTTGCGCCATGCCGATCAACGTCGGAAGTTGCGAGTTCGCGCTAACGCAGACACATTCGATGATGCAACAACTGCTCGAAAATTTGGAGCTGAAGGAATTGGGCTGTGCCGCACCGAGCATATGTTCTTAGGAGATCGCCGCAAAGTAATTGAGCGGGTCGTCTTGGCTGATTCAGATAAAGAACGCAACGATGCCTTAAGCGCGCTAGAGCCACTGCAGCGGGAAGACTTTAAGCAAATCTTTACTGCTATGGATGGGTACAACGTTACCGTTAGATTGTTAGACCCACCTCTGCATGAATTTTTACCTGACTTGGCAGATTTGAAAGTAAAAGTCGCGCTCGCAACAGAGCGGGGCCAATCAAATCAGGCAGATCTCAATTTATTGGCGGCCGTTGAGCGAATACATGAATCAAATCCTATGCTTGGCCTTCGGGGAGTGCGACTTGGATTGATGATTCCAGGGCTTTATGCACTGCAAGTTAGAGCAATTGCATCGGCGATGGCAGATCAATTAGAAGCGGGTAAACAACCCAAAGTTGAGATCATGATTCCGTTGGTTGGCTCACACATGGAGTTGCAATTAACTCGTAATGAAGCTGAAGTAATTATTGCTGAAGTTGAGCAAGAGCGAGGAATTTCGCTGCCGATTGCGATTGGTACCATGATTGAGTTGCCAAGAGCTGCACTAACTGCCGCTCGTATCGCTTCGGTTGCTGACTTCTTTTCATTTGGCACAAACGATTTGACTCAAACCACTTGGGGATTTTCACGCGATGATGTTGAAGCGGAGTTTTTTGCACTTTACTTAGATAAAGGTATTTTCACAATTTCACCATTTGAAACAATCGATGCTGATGGCGTAGGTGAACTAGTTAAAACTGCTGTAGAGCGCGGTAAGGCTGCAAATCCAAATTTACATCTTGGCGTTTGCGGCGAACATGGCGGAGATCCAGAGTCAATCCATTTTTTCCATCGAGCCGGCCTTCATTATGTTTCATGCTCGCCGTTCCGAGTCCCAGTTGCTCGATTGGAGGCAGGTAAGGCTGCCTTAGCAGCAGCATTGGCAAATTAATTTTGGCTGGGTATTTGTTC
>Ga0315901_10010078_pt1 | contig 10794 bp, 12 predicted proteins | sample LakEriMetagenome_10_FD_203761 | JGI IMG/M metagenome (GOLD analysis project Ga0315901, IMG submission 203761) | Freshwater fungal communities from buoy surface, Lake Erie, Ohio, United States - Buoy 2 MA116 | ecosystem: Environmental > Aquatic > Freshwater > Lake | place: USA: Lake Erie, Ohio...
GAGGCCTACCACTTCGCCGACTGGCTGCAGGCTTGCGGCCAGAAGATCTGGCAGTGGCTGCCCACCACCCCCATCGGCCCGGGCGACTCGCCCTACCAGAGCGTCAGTGCCTTTGCCGGCAGCCCGCTGATGGTGGCGCTGGAGCCGCTGGTGCGGCGCGGCTGGCTGGCTGCACCGGCCCTGCCGACCCTGCCCGAAGGCGGCTTCAACGCGCGCCAGGTGGACTTCGGCCGCGTGGTGCCTTGGCGCCTGACGCAGCTGCGTGCGGCCTGCACCGGCTTCCTCGCCCACGCCACGCACGAGGACCGCGAGGCCTTTGCCCAGTGGTGCGAGGCGCAGGCCAGCTGGCTGGACGACTACAGCCTCTTCATGGCGCTGGAAAGCGCACACGGCGGCCAGCCGTGGTGGCTGTGGGAGGAGGAACTGGCCGCGCGCAAGAAACCCGCGCTCAAGGCCGCGCGCAAGGCGCATGCCGACGAGATCACGTTCTGGCAGTTCGTCCAATGGTGCTTCGACGTGCAGTGCGCCGCGCTCAAGCGCTACTGCAATGACCGCGGCATCGCCATCATGGGCGACCTGCCCATCTTCATCGCCCATCACAGCGCCGACTGCTGGGCGCGACCCGACCTGTACCTGCTGGACAAGCACCACCAGCCCACCGTGGTGGCCGGCGTGCCGCCCGACGACCTGGGCCCCCTGGGCCAGCGCTGGGGCAACCCGCTGTACCGCTGGGACCGCATGGCCAAGGAAGGCTTTGCCTGGTGGACGGCGCGTGTGCAGCGGGCGCTGCACCAGGCCGATGTGTTTCGCATTGACCACTTCCGCGGCTTTGCCGGCTACTGGGAGATCCCGGCCAGCAGCCCGGACGCCAAGACCGGCCGCTGGGTCAAGGGCCCGGGCCAGGCGCTGTTCGACGCCATCGCGCGCGCGCTCGGCGAGCTGCCCATCATTGCCGAGGACCTGGGGTTCATCACACCCGACGTGCACGCGCTGCGTGACGGCTGCGGCTTCCCCGGCATGAAGATCCTGCAGTTCGCCTTCGGCGGCGACGGCGAGCACGAGTTCCTGCCGCACAACTACCCGCGTAACGTGGTGGTTTACACCGGCACGCACGACAACGACACCGCGCGCGGCTGGTGGGACCAGGCGGCGGAGAAGGAGCGGCGCTATGCCGGCACCTACCTGGCCTGCGGTGCGCACGACGTGCACTGGGCCATGATCCGCGCCGCACTCAACTCGGTGGCCAACCTGGCCGTCTTTCCGCTGCAGGACGTGCTGGGCCTGGGCAGCGAGCACCGCATGAACACCCCCGGCACGCTGGGAGGCACCAACTGGACCTGGCGTTTCACCTGGGACATGGTCGGCCCCGAACCGGGCCGCGTGCTGGGCCTGCTCACGGCGGCCAGCGGCCGCGGCAACTTCGAGCTGCTGGGCATCGGCGTGCCGCCCAAGGCGGCGCTGGTGCTGGACTACTGAGGGTCGGGGAAATGTGCAAACCGCCGCACGGCCAGACCCTGGACGGGTATCTGGCCCTGATGGAGCGCGACCGGCCGGACGCCCCTTGAAGTCCATCGACTCACGGCGCTTCACGGTGAGGTAACCTCTTTGACCGCTGCCTTACCTGACGGTCAGGTCGACAACCCATTCGACATAACGACGTACCGTCTGGTAAGCGTCACCTCCAATCACCCTCGCTGCCCATAAGGAGACACATGAACGCCATCGTGATCGAACATGTGCCGCTGGCCGAGTTGCCGCAGGCTTGGCGCGATAAGCTGGGCACCGGCATGCCGTCGAAGGCCGATGCGAAGGTAACAGTGCGCATCGAGGAGGAGCCCGCGAACGCACCAGGCGCGGAACGCGCCGATGGATACGTTACAGACGATCCGGCCTTCGGAATATGGCGTGACCGCCAGGATGTAGCCGACGTGGAGGCGTATTTACGGCGCGTTCGCTCGCCACGCTTCAGCAGCGACGGCTCACACAAAGAACAGCCCTGATGTTGGTCGACACCGATGTCCTGATCTGGCATCTACGGGGTAACCCACGAGCCGCTCAGCGGCTGGACGGCTTGACGTCCCTTGCCCTCTCGGCCGTGAGCTACCTTGAGCTGTTGCAAGGTATGCGCAACAGGGCTGAGATGCTGTCCGTGCAAAAGATGCTTCAACGCCGCCGGGCTGAAATCTTGCCCATCACAGAAACCATCACCCGCCGGGCGACGGATCTGATGGAAGTCATGACACTGAGTCACGGTCTGCAGATGGGCGATGCCCTGATCGCCGCCACCGCTTTGGAGCATGACATCCCGCTGCTCACAGGCAACGTCAAGCACTTCGCCCCCATCGCCTCCTTGAATGTAGAGGGGTTCGCGTCGTGAGAGAACCACTCGCAGCGCAAAGCCGCTCCACGGCAATCTCCAGGCTCCGAAAGGGGCAACAGTTGAGGTGACGCGCCACCGACCCGATGCCGAAGGGCCCTAAGCTCACGTCTTGTAGTACTGCACCTGTTGCGTGCTGGCCAGCAACTGGCCGTCAGCGCTCCAGATCTCGCCCATCTGGTCGCAGTAGCCGTCGCGCAGCACCTGCGCACGGGCCTGGCCGAACAGGGGGCGCACCCCCTGCGCTGCCAGCAGCGCAGCATCCGCATGGAAGTACACGGTCATGGTGACGGTGCCAGCGGGGCTGCGCTGATGTCGCCGCACCCACAGCCGGGGGGCAAAGCAGTCGCAGGCGGCGGCCAGGGACGTGAAGTCAAGCGGACGCGGCGGTTCGTCGCGCAACCAAAGCCGAGTGAGCGAGTCAGGCTGCTCCACGCCGTCGAAGTCAGCCCCCATGCCGCCGCAGACAAAGCGCATGTCGTAGCGGGAGACCCAGGCGGGGTAGCCCTGGGTCGGCCGCCTGGGAAGGCTGTCGAACGCGGGCATCGCCTCGGGCATGACCGCCTCGGGCGCACTCCAGGTCGGGCGCCGCACCGCCAGCAAGGCCGTGGCGCTGGCCACCACCTCGCCGCCCTGCGTCATCAGCAACAGCCAATGCTGGGTGGAGCGGTTGGTGCGCAGCGGTCGGGCCTCCACCTCGAAGCCACCGTCAGCCACTGGGGCGGCGTAGTTCACCGTCAAGGACACCGGATCCCCCAGACGGGCCGGGTGCTGCAGCGCAGCCTGCAGCAACTGCGCCGCCGTCATGCCGCCATAGGGGCCCACCATGTTGGCGTAGGCCGGGTGGGTCTGGCCCTGGACCTGGTCAGGACCCGTCGTCGTGAGCGCGAGCGCGGCGTCGAAGGGGTGAGCGGAGAGCGACATCGACATGGAGTGGGAGAGGGGGTATTGGAGAAACGGGGGCGGTGGCCCACCTGCTCGGCTCTGCGAGGTTAACCGTACCGGGCGAGCAAGCGCGGGGCCTCACAATTCCTCGGGCCTTCCGGACCACCGGCTTGGCTGTACCCCTCAAAGCCCCGCCATGCCCCAGCAACTGAACGCGACCTCTCTCCTCAGCAGTGTTTCTGTGCCTGCACTGACTTCCGTGGCCTCTCCAGAGGCGGCGGAAGATGAATTGCCAGCGCTTCCTTCCATTCAACCGGGCCGCTACCGCCACTACAAGGGCGGCGAGTACGAGGTGCTGGGCGTGGTGCGCCACAGCGAGACGCTCGATCCCCTGGTGCTGTACCGGCCGCTCCACAACCACAGCGGGATGTGGGTGCGGCCCTATGGCATGTTCCTGGAGAAGGTAGAGGTGAATGGCGCTCAAGTGCCACGCTTTGCCTTGCTGCCAGACGCCGCACGCACCTGATGGACCTGCAGACCTGGCTCGTCTACCTGCTGGCCACCACCGGGCTGTCACTCTCGCCCGGCCCCAACAGCCTGCTGGCCTTGACGCACGGCGCGTTGTACGGCTGGCGGCGCACGCTGTTCACCATCGCAGGCGGGGCGGCGGGCTTTGTGGTGTTGATCGGGCTGTCGCTGTTCGGTATCAGCGCGCTGCTCAAGACCTCACCGCTTTGGCTCATCGCGCTGAAGTGGGTGGGCGGGGCCTACCTGGTGTGGCTGGGTGTGCAGGTGTGGCGCGCGCCGCCCGTGGGGTCAGGGCTAGGGGCAGGGCTGGAACCAGGGCAGGCCGCAGGGTCAGGCACATCTCCCAGCTCAGCCACGGGCGCAGCCTTGGCCCAGCAGGGGGCCCTGGCCGCCATCACCAACCCCAAGGGCGTGCTGTTCTTTGCCGCCTTCCTGCCGCAGTTCATCGATCCGGCCCGCAGCCTCTGGGTGCAGTTCGCCATCATGGCCGGCACCTTCGCGGTGGTCGAGTCGATCACCGAGCTCGTCATCGCCGGCACGGCCGCGCATGTGCGCCCCTGGCTGCACCGCGTGGGCCAGCGCTTCAACCAAGTGTGCGGTGGCGTGTTCATGCTCATTGGAGCAGCGCTACCGCTTCGGTGATGATGGCGTCACCTGATTAGCGAGATTCCTCAGCAGGCTCATCTGGTGAGCCCATGAGCTTAGAAGATGGCGTCACTGCTTTCAGGAGGTGCGCCATGAAGATGAACCGAATTCAGTTTCAGCCCGGACTGTCGATGCCAGAGTTCTTCGAACGCTACGGATCTGAAGCGCAGTGCCAAGCAGCGCTGCAAGCCGCGCGCTGGCCGGCTGGCTTTGTCTGCCCGAACTGCGGCGGTGCGGCGCGAAGCCACTTCACTCGAGGCGGGTTGCCATACTGGCAATGCGGCGCTTGCCCGCACCAGACCAGCTTGATCAGTGGCACCATCTTCGAGTCCACCAAGCTGTCCCTGACGCACTGGTTCCTGGCCCTGCAGCTGCTGACTCAGTCCAAGAACAACGTCTCGGCACTGGAACTCAAACGCCAACTCGGCGTGAGCTACCGCACCACCTGGCTGGTCAAGCACAAGATCATGCAGGCCATGCACCTGGCCGAGGACAGGCGCGAACTCGACGGCCGCATCGAGATCGACGACGCGTACCTTGGCGGTGAGTTCTCTGGCGGCAAGACAGGCCGCGGCACCGACAACAAGGTGCCCTTCGTCGCGGCGGTGCAGACCACTCCGGACGGCCGCCCCTTGTACGTCTGCTTGAGTCAGCAGCCGCCGACCCTGGAGGCGATGGCGGCGTTTGCTGCCAGCCATGTCGCCCCGTCGGCCACCGTCGTCAGCGATGGGCTGTGGTGTTTCGGCGCCACCACCCTCGTGGGTGCCGAGCACCAGCGCTTCGTCACTGGCGGGGGCAAGGCCAGCATGGGCCTGCCGCAGTTCAAATGGGTCAACACGCTGCTGGGTAACTTGAAGACAGCCATCACCGGCACGTACCACGCCTTCGACTTCGCCAAATACGCTCACCGCTACCTCGCCGAGTTCCAGTTCCGCTTCAACCATCGCTTCAACATGAAGACCATCCTGTCTCACTTGCTCTCCGCGCTCGTCGCCTCGGCACCTTCCTGCGAGCGCCGCCTTCGGGTTGCTGAGGTTCATCGCTAATCAGGTGGCGTCATGAGCACTTCCCTTGCCACCGTCCAGATCGTCTTTCTGCTGTCAGGCAACGGCTTCCAAGTCGTGGTGCCGGCCACCTCCCTGCAACCCTCGCCGGTCTTTACCAACAACCAGGCCGGGGCGGTGGCCGGGATGGAGTGGATCAGCGCCAAGCTGCCCCCCGACCGCTGGAACGCGCCACCCAAGCAGGTGTGTGCCGTGGGCATGGAGGTGTTCACCGAGACGAGGTACCCGTTCGTGACGCGGCCGCTGCACGAGTCCAAGCCGCCCTTCAGGGTGCTGGAGCCCTACGCAGCCACATTCCACTACATCTCGGAAGACGAAGCGAAGAAGGGCGTGAAACGCCGCACCGTGGCCCAGGCGCTGACGCTGTGCGGAACCAACAAGGGCCCTTGAGTCCGTGGAGTAACTCCGCTGCAATTACGGGAGTACGAATGAATGGACTCTTCAAGACTTGACAGGAGATCGGACCATCTCGGCCAGGCGATCGTTTCCGCGCAGCCCCGAGGCGTCGGCCGAAAACTCCGGCTTCAGGCGGTCCAGGAAGTACATCTTCAAGGGCTGCTTGCCCTTGACTTCCAACACGCCGCGTTCGGTGAAATCGCAATAGGGGCTTGCATAGTGCATCACTTGCTCTGACACGTTGATGCGTCCCACCATGCCGTTGGATTCCATCCGCGAGGCCAGGTTCACTGCGTCCCCCCAGACATCAAACGTAAAGCGTCGAGTACCGACGACGCCGGCGATCACGGCGCCCGTGTGTATGCCAATGCGCAGATCGAAGAACGGTAGCCGCAACTTCTCTCGCTCGCTGCGGATCTTCAAGACCACCTGCTGCATCTCCAGCGCTACGAGACAGGAGTGCAGCACATGCAGGCGATCCAACTCCGGCACGCCTGCCACGGCGATGTAGGCGTCCCCCACGGTCTTGAGCTTTTCAACACCATGCCGCGTGAGCACCTCGTCGAAGGCCCCGAAGTAGCGGTCCAACATGCCGATCAGAAGCCTGGGTTCGAGGCGTTCGGTCAACGGCGTGAAGCCCGCGACGTCGGCAAACAGGATCGAGGCGCTGGGGTAGAACCGAGGCTCCACTTTGCCGTTGGCCTTTAGTTCATCGCCAACCCGAGCAGGCAAGACCTTTTCCAAAAGGTCGTCCGCTCTCGTTCGTTGCTTGACGAGTTCCTGATGGGCCTTGTCAAGCTGCTGCATCGCCTCGTCCAGCTCGATCATGCGTCGGCGATGCTCCAGCAAGCTCACCAATTGGTGGGCCAGGCGCCGCAGCGACTCCTGCTGCTGGATGGTCAGTTCGCGCGGCGCGAAGTCCATCACGCAGATTGTTCCCAGCGCGTAGCCCTCTGGTGACACCAGCGGCATCGCGCTGTAGAAACGAAAGTGCGGTTCATTCACCACGAAATGGAATTCGCGGTACCGATCGTCCAGGACGAGGTCCGGAGAAACGACCAACTCGGAACCACAAACCGTCACCGAACAGAAGGCGATCTCCCGGGGACAACCCGTGAAGTCATCAGGTAGTCCGTACTTCGACTTGAACCAGAAACGGTCCTCGTGAATGAACGATACGTAGGCGACCGGACACCCGCAGATTTCCGCAGCAAGTTCGCCAATCTCATTGAAGGCGATCTCAGGCGGAGAGTCCATGATCCGATAGGTACGCAAGGCCTCATTGCGCTCCTCCTCGTTGGCAGGAACCGGATACGGCTTTCTGATCGAGTTGGCCTCTTGCGACTGCATGTCACGACTCCGCTGAATCGACGCCTTGGGGGCTTGAGCCACACCCAGGCCGAACCGCCAGATGATCGCCTGGAATCCAGGCCATTTGCGATGGACTGCCAAAAAAGCTGCTGCTGGCATGCAGCCCCAGCCCAGCAGTCAGGGCTGCCCCTTCTGAGCGTCACGGCTGCGGGCGGATTCTTGATCTGGGTCAGCGCACCGCGAGATTGGGCCTCGCAAACCGCTCCGTCGGCTTACGCTTGTTGGGTGCGGCGCGCCCTTGGCCGGGCGGCAACTTCGCCCGCGCATCGACACGGCACCGACCCAGGAGAGGACACGCATGTTCCCTGAACACCGCGAGCTCATCAGCCAGCTCAAGACCACCGACCATCACTTCAAGACCCTGTTCGACCGCCACAACGCGCTCGACCAGAAGATCAAGAACATCGAGTCCCGCCTCGAGCCCGGCACGCTCGAAGAGGTCGAGACCCTCAAGAAGCAGAAGCTGCTGTTGAAGGACCAGCTCTACGCCGTCTTGCAGAAGGCGTCGCGGCCCGAGGCTACAGTTTCTGAGCGCTGACGCTGCGGGGCCGGCCGCACCAACGCACCCTCACAGCGGAACAGCTCAACTCAAGCCCAGCAAGCGCATCGCGTTGCCCTTGAGGATGCCGGGCTTGACCTTGTCCTTGAAGCCGGCTTCGTCAAAGTCCTTCATCCAGCGCTCGGGCGTGATCAACGGGAAGTCGCTGCCAAACAGCATGCGGTCCTTGAGCAGCGTGTTGGCGTACTGCACCAACTGGGCGGGGAAGTACTTCGGGCTCCAGCCCGAGAGGTCGATCCAGATGTTGGGCTTGTGCAGCGCCAGGCTCAGGGCCTCGTCCTGCCAGGGCCAGCTGGGGTGGGCGATGACGATCTGGATGTCAGGGAAGTCGATCGCCACATCCTCCAGCAGCATCGGATTGCTGTTCTGCAAGCGCAAGCCCCCGCCGCAACGCATGCCCGAGCCGATGCCCGAATGCCCGCTGTGAAAGATGGCTGGCAGCTTGTACTCGGCAATCACCTCGTACAGCGGCCAGGCCATGCGGTCGTAGGGCAGGAAGCCCTGCACGGTCGGGTGGAACTTGAAGCCCCGCACACCGTGTTCTTCAATCAGGCGCCGGGCCTCGCGCGCGCCCATCTTGCCCTTGTGCGGGTCGATGGAGCCGAAGGCGATCATCATGTCGGAATTCTTCTTGGCCGCTTCGGCGATCTCCTCGTTGGGGATGCGCCGGCGCCCCAGCTGGCTTTCGCTGTCCACCGTGAACATCACCAGGCCGATCTTGTGCTCGCGGTAGTAGGCCACCGTCTCGTCGATGGTGGGCCGCCGGTTGGAACCGAAGTACTTGTCCGCCGCGCGGTCGTACTCCTCGCCGTAGTTGTCAAAAGGGTTCCAGCACGACACCTCGGCGTGGGTGTGGATGTCGATGGCGATGAGGTCGGCAGTGTTCATGGGTTCGGCGGCAGGAACAACTTGATGAACGGCAATTGTCAGCGCAGGCAGAAGAGCGACAGCGGTGTTGGCAAGGGCGACAAAACCCGCCCTGGCTGGGTCGCGCGACCCCGACCCAGTCAACAGGGTCCACCAGTCGACGCGCACCGGAAACCAATATGACACCATAATGGTTTTGAATGACTTCCGATTCACCCCTTGGAGCCACTATGCCTACCTCCCTCACTCTCAAAGGCATCCCGGATCCGCTGTACCAGCGCCTCAAGGCCTCCGCGGGCGCCAACCACCGCAGCCTCAACAGCGAAGTCATCGCCTGCATAGAAGCTCAGTTGCTGCCCCGGCGGGTTTCGGCGCAGGAGCATCTGACTGCTCTGCGCGCCGCGCGAGAGCATCTATCCAAGAGCAGTTTTGAGCATGGCGACATCGACCGATTCAAACGCGAGGGGCGCGCATGATCGTGGTGGACGCCAACGTCATCGCCTACTTGCTGATTCCGGGTCAGTACACGGCGGCCTCTGAAAAACTGCTGTTGCAGGATCAGGACTGGGCAGCGCCCCGCCTGTGGCGCAGCGAGGTGCGCAACGTGCTGGCGAACTACGTCCGCGCCGGGCAGATGGAGTGGACCGACGCTGCCCTGCTGTTCGATCGGGCGTCCCAGATCCTGGGGAGCAACGAGTTCGAAGTGGAGACTTCCGATGTGTTGCGCCTGTCCAAGGCCAGTGGTTGCTCTGCCTACGATTGCGAGTACGTGGCACTCGCGGATTTCCTCGATCTGCCCTTCGTCACGGCAGATGCGAAGCTGCGTCGCGCCTTTCCAAAGCGAGCCGAAGCGCTGGGGGTTTCGATATGAATGCAGCACCCCCCCGTTACCGCAACACCCACGTCGGCGGCTGCACGTCCACCCTGGTCACCCACGCCCCGGACGGCAGCGTGCGACTGCAGTCGCCCGAGCCACTGCAACCGTACCTGCAGCGGCTCAACGATGCGTTGGAGCACTGGGCGCAACAGGCCCCTGAACGCGTGTTCGTCGCCCGGCGGGATGTCACCCAAACCGGGCAACCGTGGCAGACCATCACCTACGCCCAGATGCGCGACCGTGCGCAGCGTCTGGGCCAGGCGCTGCTGGATCTGGGGGCGAGTGCGCAGCGGCCCTTGCTCATCCTGTCCGGCAATGATCTGGAGCACCTGAGCCTGGCGCTGGGCGCGATGTGGGCAGGCATTCCGCATGTGCCGGCCTCGCCTGCCTATTCCCTCCTGTCGCAGGACCACGGCAAGCTGCGCCACATCGTGGGCCTCACCACGCCCGGCGTGGTGTTCGCCGCAGGGCCCACCTATGGGCGTGCCATTGAAGCGGCGGTGCCGGCTGGGACGCCGGTCGTGATGACCGAAGGACCTGGGGTTGCAGGATCGGAAGATTCGGCTGCTTCATCGGGCAGCCCCACCACCGTCCCCACAGCCACAGAGTCACAGGGTGGTCATCTCTGGCACACCTTCCACAGCCTGCTGCAGACCGAACCCGGCCCGGCCCTGGAGGCTGCCCACACCAGCGTGGGCCCGGACACGGTGGTGAAGATCTTGTTCACCTCGGGCTCCACGCGCATGCCCAAGGGCGTGACCACCACGCACGGCATGCTGTGCGCCAACCAGCAGATGTTGCGCCAGAGCCTGGCCTTCCTGGCTGACGAGCCGCCGGTGCTGGTGGACTGGCTGCCCTGGAACCACGTCTTCGGCGGCAGCCACAACGTGGGCCTGACGCTTTTCAACGGCGGCACGCTCTACATCGACGACGGCAAGCCCACGCCCGAGGCCATCGGCCCCACGCTGCGCAACCTGCGCGACATCTCGCCCACCGTGTACTTCAACGTGCCCAAAGGGCTGGAAATGATCGCCCAGGCCATGCGCGAGGACACGGTGCTGCGCGACAGCCTGTTCCGCCGCTGCCAGGCCATGATGTTTGCCGGGGCCGGGCTGTCACAGACCGTGTGGGACGAGCTGGACCGGCATGCGGAAGCCGCCATCGGCGAGCGCCTGCGCATGATCACCGGCCTGGGCATGACCGAGGCCGCCCCCACCTGCACCTT
>Ga0315901_10010079_pt1 | contig 10792 bp, 7 predicted proteins | sample LakEriMetagenome_10_FD_203761 | JGI IMG/M metagenome (GOLD analysis project Ga0315901, IMG submission 203761) | Freshwater fungal communities from buoy surface, Lake Erie, Ohio, United States - Buoy 2 MA116 | ecosystem: Environmental > Aquatic > Freshwater > Lake | place: USA: Lake Erie, Ohio...
CACAGTGAATGCTTCATCTTCGGAGACGTCTCCCGCTTCTGCAATCAGGCGAATCACTGGAGGACAAGGAATCGATTTTTTATCGACTTGAAAAGTGAGCCCTGGCGGCAGGACGCGTTGGATGTTTCTGAGTCCTCCGCCGGTGATGTGCGCCATTGCATTCACAGTGATGTTTTCGCGAACCTTGCGGACGGTGTTTGGATACAACGCCGTGGGATGGGTGAGTGCTTCCGCCAAGGTTTGTCCGTTCAGCATCGCGTATTTTTCATTGAGGTTGAGTGATTGGTCGGCAATAATTTTTCTGACAAGCGAAAAGCCGTTGGCATGAAAACCAGTGCTCGGCAATCCAACAAGAACGTCGCCGACAGAGGTAGAGTGGCCATCGATTAATGCCGAACGGTGAACTTCTCCAACGGCAAAACCTGCGATGTCGAATTTGGGTGGTTGGTAGAATCCGGGCATTTCGGCAGTTTCTCCGCCCAACAACACGCAACCGCTGGCTGCACATGCTTTTTGAATTCCTGAGATAACACGGTGAGCCTGCGTGACGTCGAGTTTGCCGCAGGCAAAGTAATCCAGAAAAAACAGCGGACGTGCACCACAAACCACAAGATCATTGACACTCATGGCAACGAGGTCTTGTCCCAAGTCCTCAAGTCTGTCTGCATGGAGGCTGAGTTCGATTTTTGTTCCGACTCCGTCAGTGCAGCCGACCAAATAACGCTCGTCATCGAGCTTATAAAGTCCGGCAAAACCACCGATAGCAGGATTATTGGCTTTGATTTTTTCGACGAGATCCTCACCGGCAGCAATGTCGACTCCTGCGCGGGTATAAGCGGGAGCCAAGGGCTGAGTGTTTTTTGGATTGTTTGTCATATGAGTTCACTCCGCAGTTTTGTGTGATTCATTTACTCTCATCGCTGTTCATCTTAACATTCAACGTTTACCTTCGCTTTCAGACTCTGCCTTCAGCAGTTTGTTGATGGCGTCCAGAACCGCAGTGACTTCGAGTGGATGAGCGCGCTCCCGCAATGTTTCAAATGCGTCTGTCGGTCGCACCTCAAGCGTTTGATAGGAGAGGAGAGGTCCCGCATCCAACTCAGGAGTAACGCGATGGACACTGATGCCCCAGCGCGGCGCGCGGCAGTCAATCGCATGCCGAAGTCCATGCGCTCCTTTGTAGAGGGACAATGGGGCCGGATGCAGGTTAATAATCTCAGCTTGAGGCCACTGGCGCTGAAGCTTCGAGAGAAATTCACTTGATAGGATCCGCATGTATCCGAGCAATGCCACGATGGCGAACGGTTTGCATTTGCCAAGAGCTGCAAGAATCGCTGATTCATGCTCTGCCCGTGTCACAAAAGCATTGCGGGAAACGCATTGCGCGGGCACCTGTAGTTCTTGCGCGCGTTGCAGAACAGGCGCCGTTGGCACATCGCAAATGAGATCGGACAAGCGCTCCCCGAGGACACGGTGGAGGGCTGTGAAGGTACGTCCTTGTCCACTGCAGAGGGCCACGATCATAAGTGCGCCGAGTCCTCTGAAGACATGCAAGGGAATGCAATATCTGTGCGAAAATGGGGCTTCGTTGCGGATGATTGTGTCGACGTTTCAAGTGGACTGTCATTTTCAAAATCGATCTTATCGACCCATTCGTAGGCCTTGCCGACAGCCGCCGATGACTGCTGCGCTGTTGCCAAAATACCCCCAATCCGCCCTGCTGTTGTGTGATTGTTTGCATCAACACCGGAGGGAATAAATTCACAATCGGCAGGCCATTGTTGCGGCAACCGGAGTGTCCGTCGCGGTGCAGAAGTTTGTGGATATTCGGGAGAAGCAATGACTACAAAACAGCGCTGGAGACCATCATGCCGGACGTCGTGTGGTGCGCTCGAGTGAATCCATGGATTAAGAGCCCACGGTTTGTTTTGTGAGGTGAGCCACATGCTCAGCAGAACATCTCGGCCCAGGCCTGGAAGAATGACCTGAGTTTCGGGGTCTCCCAAACGGCAGTTGAACTCAAGAACCTGCGCACTGTTGTTATCGTCCACCATCAAACCTGCGAACAAAAATCCGCGGTAAGGATGACCGTCTTGTGCAAGTGTTTTGAGTGTCTTTGCAAAAATTGAGCGAATCTGTGCATCGAGTTGCGAGGGGAGAAAGACCGGACAGACGGACCCCATGCCGCCGGTGTTGGGCCCTGCCTGTCCATTATTTCTGCGCTTGAAATCCTGAGCGTATGGCAACAACGCGAAATCTTCGCCACAGCACAGAGCAATGGCCGAGATCTCTTTTCCGGGTAATAACTTTTCAATCAGAAATTGTGGCTCTCCCGATTGACGGGTCTCGGTGTCCACAGCGAGTGTTGAAAGTTCCTGCAGCCACTCGGGCAGGTTTTTCTCAAAATGCGCGACGGCCTCTGCGCGTTCGTCCGCGTTGTTGACCAGGCAGACTCCTTTTCCGGCGGCGAGCGCTTCGTACTTCAGAACGTAAGGATACTCATTCAAAATTGTCTTGAGTGTCGGGCTTAAGGCAGCCGCGCTGTTGGAAGTGGTGCTTTGCGGCGGTGTGTCTGATGCAAAGAACTTCAACTGGCTCCAGCTCGTCGTCCACGATTCAGCAGTGGGGCAACCGGCACGGTTCAAAATAGTCTTGGTGTAAATTTTTGAAGACTCAAGACGGGCTCCCTTGAGATCGGGAGCCAGACAGTGAATACCGCGCGAGCGCAGTGTCTCGGCCAAACCTTGAGCAATTGGAATCTCTGGACCAAAGACAGCCCAGCTGATGTGTTCCTGCGTACATATCTGAAGAAGCGCTTCAGTCGAGAGGCGGCCCAGTGACATCTTTTTTCCGCCCGTCCAGCTTTCGCGTCCCGGCCAGCAATAAACAACATCCACTTCGGCGGCCTTTTCAATAAAAGAGGCAATCGTAAAATCCCTACCCCCGTTGCCAACAACCAGCACGCGTGAGGGCAATCTTTGCTGTGCTTCTGCGCCGCGCAGGACCACAGGATCGACCGGCCACGGAATTAAATGCGGAGCTATCACATCCCAAGGAGTGAGCTGAGGAAAGAGGCGCGTGAAAAGCTTTTTGTATTGTGTGGAAAGACCTGCTGCGAGGTCCTCTTTGAACTCTTTATTTTTCCAGAGGGGACGAAGAATGAACGGCACTGAGTGATGATTGTCAGGGGTGGGGCTTGCGTCTTCTTCCGCAACGCGCTGAAGGATGATTTCCCGCAACCACTCTTTCGATAGATGTTCAATGCGTCCGGACTCAAATTCTTGCAGATCAACATAACGCGAGGCATCGGGTGTGTGAATTTCGTCAACGAGCATCAATCGATTGTTCGCATCAAGGGCAAATTCATATTTTGTATCGAGAAGCAAAAGGCCAGCTTTGAGGGCGATCTCTTGTCCACGTTCAAAGAGTCGGAGAGCAGCGTATTGCACCTGCTCCAGCAAATCATGGGGAGAGGTCGACGTGCGTCCCTCAGTCGGCTGTGTCGCTTCTGAAAAGCCCTGGCTTGAAAGCCAGGCGGCGAGATGTTCTGTGGCCGCTGCCGGAGTGACGACCTCATCGTGACCAAACGCAGCTTTGGTTGTGAAGGTCACAATCGGAGTTGAGAAACGTTCGTGTTGACGGAGGCCATCTGGAAGACGGATGCCCCACGTTTTTTCAACATGTGCAGGACCGTGCTTGGAGTATGTGCGCCAAAGGCTTCCCGACAGCGTCGCGCGAACAATCACTTCGAGTGGCAGAACATGTCCGGATTTGACGAGCATACTCTGTGCATCGAGGCAGCCGATAAAATGGTTAGCAATAATATCCCGCGTCTGAGTAAAAAAGTATGCCGAAATGGCCTGAAGGATAGAGCCTTTATGCTCAACGTCAAACGGTAACACGGAGTCGAAAGCCGAGATGCGGGACGTGGACGTCAGAATTCGTTCGTTTGGGCTGATGGCTGTATTGATCCGAACTTTTCCGAATTGAACAGCAAAACGGCTGACGGTGTTGACGGTCATGGATGACTCCGAGGATGGCTGTGAATGCTTGAAGAACGGCTAGAGTGTTGAGACTGGATCAACGCATCGAGCTCAGTCTGCAGGGCTTCAAATCGTGATTGCATGTCTGCAGGGCGCAAATTTCCGCCCTCACAGATGGCTCTGCTGACAGGAAAAATAATGTCCTGACGCAAATGATGTGTGCGTTCGACAGCCGATGACAGGGTGATGCCTTGTGCGCCGACCCCGGGCATCAGCAGTGGTAATTGCAAGCGGATGAGGGTCTCATTGCTGAGTGCATCATCGCGATTGGCTCCGACCACCAAACCCACATGGGATGCCAAAGCTCCCGAAACGTCCAGAGCCCGATGTGCGTCATCACAGGCTTCGGCAATGGCCGCGTGTGTGTGTTGCAGAGCCGCGAGTTTGTTTTTTGGAAACTCACTGGTTGCGCTCAAAACAAAAACGCGTGCCGAGGGGCCGCGCAAACTAAGAGCTTTTTGTAACGAAGAGCCAATCACGTGCTCGCCCATAAACGGATTAACGGTCACGCCGTCTGCCTTGAGATGTGCGAATGCAAAATCGAGATATTGGTTAAGACTGTTGCCGATCTCTCCAAATTTTCCGTCCAGGAGCAAAGAGGTTCGACCGGCCAGTGTTTCACAGGCCAGTTCAAGTTTGTCGATCCCAAGCCGTCCCCATCGAATGAAAAATGCAAGATTCAGTTTGACCCACAGTGGCTTTTGTTCCAATCGTTCAAAAAGTTCCATGTGATTTTCAAAACACTCAAGCCAATCTTTTTGCAGGCCCGAAGCCGGAAGCGGATCAATTCCCAAACACAGGATTCTTTGACCCGAGAGTTGTTCTGCAGAGTGTGCGTTCTTATTGGGAGCGGGCTTGGAACTCATGGGCGTTCCCCTTTTTTTGATTGGAACGTTGAGCGGAAAAATTCGATATTTTTATCAATGGCAGCATGGCTGCCGGCTCTTAAAATAACGTGTCCCATTTTGCGTGCCGGACGCACTTCAGGCTTTCCGTACAGCATCGCTTCGCAAACAGAACCATGACCAATGAGGGCCGATGGCCAGTCGGGAGATCCCGCGTGCCACAGGTCACCGAGCGTGTTCCACATGGCCCACGTTTCTTCCGGTGCGACGTGCTGTGTTTGGAAAGGAAGATCGAGAAGTATTTGTGCGAGGACATCGAATTGACTGCGGGTCATGCTCCGGCGGGTAATGTGTCCTGAATTGTGCGGCCGCGGCGCAACTTCGTTCACAAGCAATTCAATCTCTTCACCCTTGCGAATCGCAAAAAATTCAACGGTCAGCAAGCCAAAGACGTCCCAATTATCGGCGATGCGCTCGGCAATCCGTCGTGCATCTTCGCACACATCGAACGACAAACGCGCCGGAAAATACGTCGTGTCGAGTATGCCGTGGGTGTGTTTGTTTTCGACGACAGGAAAGGTCAGGGTGCCCAAAGTTGGATGACGTCCAACAATAACACTCAATTCCATCAGAAGTTCACATTTTTCCTCTAGCACCATCGGAAACAAGTGTGCATTTTGAGTCTTGGTCAGCAGGCTGAGAGTTTCGTTCCACTGAGTTTCGTTGCTCAATCGCCATTGCCCTTTTCCGTCGTAGCCGCCGTTGGCGGTTTTCAGAATGCCTTCACGGCCGGCCGCCAACCACCGAGACTTTTGATCGGACAGTGCGTCAGGAGTTGCAATTTCGACCCACTGGGCGACGGGTGCATGTGCCGCAGCAAGCGCTCTCTTTTCCTTGATGCGGTTTTGAGAATTTTCGAGAACCGTCAGCGATGGCCACAGCTTATGATGCGTCTGTGTTTTCTCCATCACGCGGCGCAGAGGTTCCGTTGGAAGATGTTCAAATTCATAGGTCACGCGATCACAAGATTCAAACAACTCCAGCAATGCTTCTTCATCATGAAATGAAGCTTGGCGCACATACGCTGTGCGGCGGGTGCACGGCGCGTCGACACTCGGCTCAACGACCTTCACGAGTGCTCCCAAATCGGCGAGAGAATCGCTGAGCATCAATCCGAGCTGACCACCTCCCAAAATTCCGATCGTCTTGATGGCCGTTGTCGATGCAGATGCACGCGAGCTTGCAGATGGGCCCGCAGAAGGAGTGGATGACTGTCTGAGCGCATGCGGACGGATGATCATATCAATCGTGACCCCATGTGCAGCGAACACCCGCATGTGACTCAACGGTCACGGCCTGCTCCAAGGCCTGTGTCTCCAGCTGCTTCTTGAATGAGGCCAACCAGCGCGCGAGCTTTTCATCCGAAAGAGCAAGAATCTGGATGGCAAAAAGGGCTGCGTTGCGGGCACCGGCAGCTCCTATTGCGAAGGTTGCCGTTGGCACCCCACCGGGCATTTGCACAATTGACAACAGACTATCCAAACCGTGGAGAGCCTTACTCTGCACCGGTACTCCTAATACGGGAAGAGTTGTCAAGCTGGCGATCATTCCGGGAAGATGCGCAGCACCTCCAGCTCCTGCAATGATGACTTTTAAGCCGCGAGAGAGGGCTTGTCGGCTATAGTCAAACAATCGTTCAGGCGTCCGATGAGCACTCACAACCGTGCACTCAAATTGAATACCTGCCTCTCTAAGAACATCGACGGCGACTTTCATGGTCTCCCAATCGGATTCACTGCCCATCACAATTCCAACAGCTATCATGCCTCGACTGGCTCCTTGCGCGTTTGTGTAGACGTTTCTTCACCTAGCCGCCGCTGCGCAAACAAATCTGCATAGTGGCCGCTGAAACACGAATCACAAAATCCACTGCTGCCATCCGGTGAACGGAGGGCAGGACTTGCCATTGTGTGCAATGTTTGGTTGTCCAAATACGCGAGCGAATCGACCTGCAACGTCTCGCGCATTTGCGAAAGATTCATTTGCTGAGCAAGAAGCTCGCGTCTTTTGGGTGTATCGATTCCATAAAAGCAGGGAAACTTAACCGGTGGTGAGCCGATACGCATGTGCACTTCGCGTGCGCCTGCCTCACGCAGTAATTCAACAATCCGTCGTGACGTTGTGCCGCGCACAATACTGTCATCCACCACAACCAAACGCTTGCCTTCAATCACATGGCGCAGCGGGTTTAGCTTGAGCCGCAAACGAAAATTGCGGATATTTTGAGTGGGCTCAATAAACGTACGACCAACGTAGTGATTGCGGATTAATCCGACGGCATATGGAATGCCGGATGTCCTGGCGTAGCCCATAGCCATCGGAACGCCGGAATCAGGAATCGGAATAACCAAATCAGCTGTGGCCGGAGCCTGGCGCGCAAGCTCTGAACCCAATTGTTCGCGAAAAAGAAATGCAGATTGGCCCCACAGATTGGAATCCGGACGGGCAAAATAAATTTGTTCAAACACACATCGGCGTGTTTGCTTGTGTTCGGAGGAATACATATCCGGAAGATGACTTGAGCGCAGTGTGCCGTCAGCAAGGGTGATTTCGATCATCTCTCCGGGCATTACATCACGCTCAAAACGGGCACCAACGAGTTCAAAGGCACACGTTTCACTGCTCACAGCCCAGCAGACAGGGGCCTGTGGATCATCTGAGGTTTTTTGTGCATCCGGCGCTGGTCCTAAACGAGCGAGTGATAACGGACGGTAACCCAAAGCATCAACACAGGCATACAGATGTGTGGGTGTGAGCAGTACGAGGGTAAATGCTCCTTTAAGAAGGCCGCTGACGTGTTTGAGCTTTGCACCCATGTCAGCCCCCGGTGATTGGGCCAACAGATGGAGGATGATTTCCGTATCTGCTGTCCCTTGAAAAATCGCTCCGCGTCGCTCGAGGTCGTCGCGCAGCTCGGGAGCATTCACCAAATTTCCATTGTGTGCGAGCGCGACTTTAATTCCGTTGACCCGTGCGGCCAGAGGCTGAATATTGGCAGCTGCTTCGCCGCCTGCTGTGCTGTAACGCACATGGCCGAGAGCGGCGGAACCATTGAGAGCGTTGAGGATCTCAGGTTGAAAAACGTCACTCACCAAACCTGCTGAACGGTGTACGTTGATGTTTCCGTGGCGCAGAGTGGCCAGTCCTGCACTTTCCTGTCCGCGGTGCTGCAAGGCAAAAAGGCCCAAAAAGGCCATGTGCGCCGCTTCGTCATGATGAGTCAGAGCAAAGATTCCACACATAAGATTTTTTACTCGAAATAAGGTTTGAGTGTGTGACGGTAAACATGGGCCGCGTGTGCCCAAACGTCCGCGTCTGGGGCTGGCAGGTCTGCGGTGTCAATCAAATCGGCAACGGCTAGTAAGCGGAGTCCTCTGCTCTCAGCCAGTGAGATCCAGCGTGATTCATTCCACGTTGAGGAGGTGCCCGTGATGAGGACACCTGCTTGACCTTCTGCACAGAACTGTTGAAGGGGCAGATCTTTGCACTCGCGAGAAAGTTGCGGAGCTGTGTGTGTCCGCACGGCCAACTGCAGCAAAGCCATCAGCGCACCACCGCTGCCAATATTCGCGCAACTACCAAGGCTTCCATCTGCGTTGAGTTCTTTCAAAAATTCCCAAAGTTTCTTTTCTGCGTCAAAGTCAACAGGCGGCACGGGACCTGCGTTCGACAGAAAAACATCCCACGACATTTCAGACATCGCAAAGCTCGTCAGTTGATCGATATTTTTTGCAGACAGCCAATAGATGCGTGTTGTCCGACTCTGCCTGCTCGCACTGCGTTCAGGCTTATCACTCACGATTCTGTCGACGTGCTCAACAACTCCGACAAGACCGACCATCGGTGTCGGAGGAATCGGAGTGCTGCCGGTTTGGTTGTTGAGACTCACGTTGCCACTGACGATTGGAATTCTCATGGTCTTTGCAACTGAATTAATGCCATCGATGGCATCTGAAATCTGTCTCATGACCGTTGGTTGTTTGGGACTTCCGAAATTCAGACAGTCGGTCATTGCCAACGGACGACCACCGCTGGCGGTAATCGAACGAGCCAACAGCAACGTGCTTTGTGCGGCACCATGCAAAGGATCAAGCTCAATCCAGCGCTCCTGACATCCGGCTGCTAGGGCAATGGCGGGTGACTGTTGGGCGTAGGGGTCTGCACCGCCGTTTGCAAGAAACGCAGCATCCAGGCGAACAACTGAAGCCGCACTCGAACGCGGTGTTTGGCAGCCGGCAATCGTATTGCCTTGCACAGTTGAACAATAGTGGCGGGTGAGCGGCTCCTTAGAGGCATGAATCGGGTGGCTCAAGAGAGCGGTCAGTTGGCTTTGCAAGGTCGGCCATGCTTGGCCCACTGTCGTTGTTGGTGTTTCCAAAATTTGCGCGAGAGCTGCGCGACAGGCAGCATTCAAACCAATGCGAAGGCCGTCATCGGTCGGAGTGGGTCGTTCAATTTTGTTGTGTTCCTTGAGATAGTCCGCACGATCTTGTAACGGCCAAGAGTATTTGGGCGCATTTTCAGTCAGAATCTCGACCGGCAAATTGCAAACCACGACGTCATTGTGCAGGCAGATAAATTCTCCGGTGTCGTTGACAGAACCAATCACAGCGGCAGCAACCTGATGTTTGTGGCAGAGCGCGATCACGGCATCGGCCATGTCGGGTGTCACGGCGCAGAGCATGCGTTCCTGGGATTCAGACAACAAATATTCGAAAGGCTTCAGGCGTGCTGTCCGAACCGGAATTAAATTGAGATCAATGACGACTCCGCAGCCTGAACGTCCGGCCATTTCAACGCCGCTGGAGGTCAGTCCTGCAGCACCCATGTCCTGCAGGCCGACGACCATTTTTTTCTCAAGAAGCTCGAGAGTCACTTCAAGAAGTTTCTTTTCCGCAAAAGGATCTCCAACCTGAACGGTAGGCTTGAGTGATGCCGAAGAATCATCGAAAGTATCGGAACTCATGGTTGCTCCATGAACTCCGTCACGGCCTGTTGCGCTGCCAAAATAGACGAGAAGATTTGCACCAGCAGGAAAAAGTTCATCGCGCTTCAGCTTTTCAATGCTCATGCCGGGCAGCAAGCTGCTGGCGACTTGTGTTTGCACCGGTGCTGAATCGTTTTGTAACTTTCCACGAAAAATAGCATTCGACTTAACCAGTCCGGCAGTGAAGGCATTGACCAGTATATTTTTTGAATAGGCAGGATGAAAGCGCGTCTGACCGCCCACCGTCGGCACTCCCACGGAGTTGCCGTAATCGCCAATCCCACGGACTGTGTGCTTGAGCAGGTGAGCATTGTAGGCCCCTTCGCCGTAACGGAGGCAATTTAAATTTGCAACAGGACGCGCGCCCATACAAAAAACATCGCGCAAAATTCCACCCACTCCGGTGGCTGCTCCTTGGTAAGGTTCGATGTAGCTTGGGTGGTTGTGGCTCTCCATTTTAAATGCCAAACCGACACCATCTGCAATTTCAACGATTCCCGCATTTTCACCGGGACCCTGCAGAACCCAGGGCTCCTGCGTGTGAAAACGGGCGAGATGAACGCGTGATGACTTGTAGGAACAGTGCTCACTCCATAGCGCACCCACAACTGCAATTTCCTCCAGCGACGGATTGCGATTGAGCAGCTCGAGCAAACGTTTGAATTCATCTGCCGACAGACCGAATCCTTGTGCGAGTTTGATCCACTGAGACGAAGTTCCAGCGTCTGCTACAGAGTGTGATGTCGAAGACATGATTTTCTTACCTCAAAAACTCTTTCCGAAATTCAAAATCGAAGACTCGAGTTCAAAAAATTCAAACGTCAGCCTCTACATTTTGATGACCGCGCCAAACGTCC
>Ga0315901_10010080_pt1 | contig 10791 bp, 6 predicted proteins | sample LakEriMetagenome_10_FD_203761 | JGI IMG/M metagenome (GOLD analysis project Ga0315901, IMG submission 203761) | Freshwater fungal communities from buoy surface, Lake Erie, Ohio, United States - Buoy 2 MA116 | ecosystem: Environmental > Aquatic > Freshwater > Lake | place: USA: Lake Erie, Ohio...
GCGCCGGGAGTCAAGCGATCCAAGCCGCTTCATTCCGAGTTGCAGGATGCATTGACCGCCTTGCTCGAAGGACGCGAACCGGACGTTGCCGTTACGGAACCGACCGGCTGCTTGATCACCTGGGACTCCGCCGATCCGTCCGATGCAACAATCACCTTTGCCAAGGATGTTGCTCCGGTTCTGTATCGCCACTGTGCCGAGTGCCATCGCGCGGGCGAAATCGGTCCGTTCGACATCACCGATTTCAGCGAAGTCCGCGGATGGGCGGAAATGATCCTCGAAGTCATCGACTCGGGGAGAATGCCACCGTGGCACGCGGACCCCAACCACGGCTCGTTCAAAAACACGCGATCGATGAAACCGGAAGAGATTGAATTGGTTCGCGCGTGGGTACGAGCCGGTGCGCCGATGGGGCGTGTGCAGGACGTTCCGACCCCTCCCGCGATCGTTTCTGGGTGGCGGTTGGATCGCGAACCGGACTTGGTCGTCAATATGCGCGCCACTCCTTACACGGTACCAGCGTCCGGGACGGTGGAATATCAGTATTTCATCGTCGACCCAAAACTGACCGAGGACCGCTGGATCTCCGCCGCTCAGGTGATTCCCGGCGACGCCGCGGTGGTCCATCATGCGATCGTATTCATCCGCCCCCCAAACGATGCCGACTTTCAAGGGATCAGTTGGCTGACGGCCTACGTTCCGGGCCAGACTCCGACTCGATTTCCCGAAGGCTACGCACGACGGGTCCCGGCTGGCTCAAAACTGGTTTTTCAGATGCATTACACCCCGAATGGCCGCGAGGCGCAGGACCTTTCCAAGATCGGGATGACTTTTGTCGATGAATCGAAAGTAACGCACGAGGTCTTCACGCTGGCAGGCTTGGAGCAAGATTTCGAAATTCCTCCCGGGATTGCCGAGCATCGGGTCGAGGGGAAACTGAATCGTCTGCCTCGAGAAGGAGAACTCTTGTCGGTCTCGCCCCACATGCACCTTCGAGGCAAGTCGTTTGAGCTTCGTTCGAACGATCCCAAAGGTCAAACCATCCTGCTGCGAGTACCGAGGTACGATTTCGATTGGCAACACACCTACGAGTTTTCGGAGCGCATCCCTTTGAATGGGCTTGATGAACTCGAATTCACCGTCGCCTTCGACAACTCGCACAACAATCCCTTCAACCCCGACCCCGAGGAATATGTGATGTGGGGGGATCAGACCTGGGAGGAAATGGCGGTCGCATTCTTTGAAGTCGCCCGGCCTCGCGATTCGCAAAGCGCTCGCAACTGGAGAGGTGACTCGGCCACGATGGTATCCGATTCTTCGGGCCCTTCCGCGAAAGCGGTCGCGTACGCCGATGAATTCATCGCGTCGATGGATCGCAATGGCGACGGCAAGATCTCCCGCGAAGAAGCCACGTCCGTCGTTCGCGATTTTTCGTTCCCGAGACTGGATCGCGACCAGGATCGTTACATCACCCGCGAAGAACTCATTCAAGCAGTGGACGAACGACGTGGCCGATAACGACAACGCGGACCACGAGCGCCGCCAGCTGACTTTTTCCGCACGCCTTTTTTCCAAGATCATCGACTATCCTGCGATCTGCTTGGTGACCATCCTCGCGATCTCTGCAGTCGCGATCGGTGGGTACCTCGATCCGGACTGGCCTTCTCGATGGAAGGCGTGGGTTCAAGGCGTTCCAGCCCCGGTCCCCGAGGAATCTGGGGTATCGCAGAGCAAAGAGCCTCAACGTTTTGGGCAACCCCGTCGAGGAGGCCGCAATTCAGGGGGGCGATCCGACGCTGTTCTGGTGATCAAATCGCCGAGCATTTTTACCCCCGATGGTGCCGTGGCGTTTCGACAGGTGGTCGAAAACATTCGGCAATTGGACGTCGTGGCCTCCGCACGGTCGCTCGACGAAGCACCCCCTCTCAACATCTTTGGCCTAGCCGAACCGATCCTGCCTCGAGGGCGTGCGACCCCGCAACGCTTCGAAGCATCGAAAGAAAAAGCGGTCAATCATCCCCTCGTTGTCGGTCAAATGCTCTCACCCGATGCGAAAACCGCGCTGGTCGAGGTCCAATACGATTGGGTCTTTGTGCGCAAGGATGAGGATTGTGTCACCCCGCTACTCGAAGCGGCCAAGCAAGCGGCGGCGCAATTCCCTCAAGTTCCGATGGAGTTTCACGTCACCGGATCGGTCCCGTTTCGACTGATGATCAGCCGGAACAACCGACAGAATGAGTATCGGTACCAGTTCATCGCCTATGCGATGATCCTCGGGATGGCCGCCTTGCTGTTTCGCGGATTGTCCGTGGTACTGGTCGTGGCCGCCGCACCGGTGATGGGGGTCCTCTGGACTCTCGGCTTCCTGCGGTACTTCGGTTGGCAAGACAATCCGTTTTCGTTTGTCATCCTCCCCATCTTGTTGAGCTTGGTCGGATTCACCGACGGCGTCCACATGATGATCCATATTCGCAAGAGCATGCGCGAAGGGATGGAGCCCCGAGCGGCTTGCAAACATACGCTCGAATTGGTGGGCCTCGCCTGCTTCCTCACATCGCTGACCACCGCGATCGGGATGGCATCGCTGGGTTGGGCAAGCCACGAAACGGTTCGCGAATTCGGTTGGTCCTGCGTGATCGGTGTCGTGGCGACCTGGATCTCGGTCATGCTCGTGATCCCCCTGGCCTGCACGACGCGCTGGAGCCGCCGTTTCACCCGCGGTGCGCAGCAGGATTTCCTCGACCGCAACCTGGATCGGGTTGGCCCCGCGGTGAGTGCAATCATGCGACGCGATCGATGGTTTTCGTATTTTGCGATCCTTCTCACTCTCGGCCTGGGATGGGTAGCCTCATCCCTAAGACCCGACGATCGCAAATCAAGCGCTCTGCCGAGCGGAAGCGATATCCAGCAATCGATGGCGCACTTGGATAATGCCATGGGAGGTCTCGAGGTTTGCGCAGTCCAAGTGCAGTGGGACCCTGCCAAGCAGACCGAAGAGCAGATCGTACCGGTTCTGAGTGAAGTCGAGACAGCATTGAAATCCGAACCGTTGATCGGGCATCCCCTGTCCTTGGCACGGTTGCTCGAAGCCCTCCCCGGCGATGGATCTGCCGTCGATAAACTCTCGATGGCGGAACTGCTTCCCCCTCCCCTCAAGCAGGCCATCTTTACTCCGGACAAAGGCCAAGCGCGCGTCACGTTTCGTTGCCAGGATCTCGGGACCGCGACCTACAAACCAACCTTCGAACGAATCGAACAAGCCCTTCGTGGGATCGAATCGAAACATCCCGGGGTTACCTTGGAAATGCAAGGCGAATCGATCTGGCGATGGCAAAACCTGTTCAAGGTGATATCCGATTTGACCAACAGTTTGGGAAGCGCCTCGCTAGTGATCTTTGGCGTTCTGGCGATCGCCTACCGATCCCTGCGTTTAGGCTTGATCGCCATCATTCCCAACATGCTTCCATTGCTCGCGGCCGCTGCGTATATGGTGGCCACGGGCCAAGCATTGGAAATCGCCAGCGTCTGCTGTTTTACAATTTGTCTCGGGATCGCAGTCGATGATACGATCCACTTCCTTTCCCGTTACACGGAAGAACTCAAAACGGGCAAAGCCCATCGTCAAGTCATCGAGGATGCGTTCCAAGGTGTTGGTGTAGGAATGATCATGACGACCGTGGTCTTGGTATCCGGATTCTCTTCAGTGTTATTCAGCGACACGCGCGATCACCGCGTATTCGCCATTCTTGGCATCATCACGCTGACGGTAGCGCTGCTGTGCGATCTGTTTTTGTTGCCTGCATTGCTGTCTTATTTCCACAAAGCATCTCCCAAGACGAGGCCGTCGATCTGATAGCCACGAGCACTTCCGAATATGCCATCGACCGAAGAGATCCTACAACAGGCCTGGAGTATTCATCAGCAAGGGGATGTCGCCAAGGCATTCCAAACGTACCGTGATGTCGCCAATCGGGAACCCAACAACGCCGTCGCCTGGTGTTATCTCGGAATCGCGCTGCACGACATGCGCCACTATGCCAACGCGGTCATGGCGTATGAGCAGGCCTTAAAACTACAACCTCATTTTCCAATTGCCCTGAACAATATGGGCAATACGCTTCGCTACCTCGGCCGCATCGATGAATCGGACGCGGCATTTCAAAAAGCCATCGATCAGCAGCCTGGGTACTTCAATGCCTACCGCAACCGCGGCACCTTGCACGCATGGACCGGTCGCATCGATCTCGCGTTCAAGTACTACCACCAGGCGATGGAGCTGCAGCCCGAGGATGCCGAACTGCATCGCAATCTGGGCGTGATCCATTTGCTGCAAGGTAACTTTGACGAAGGATGGCGGGAGTATCGCTACCGCTGGAAATGCCGCGAAGCGATCCAGCATCGTTACGCTCAGCCCAAATGGACAGGCCAAGACCTAACAGGCAAGACGATTCTGCTCTACAGCGAACAAGGTCTCGGCGACACGATTCACTTCGTCCGTTTCGCCAAAGTCCTTCAGGATCGAGGGGCTCGGACGATCGCGCACATCCAAGCCCCTCTGCTGGCGCTGCTGCAAGGTTGCCCCGGCATCAACTCCATCATCCCAAACACATGGACCGTCAGCGAACCGTTTGATTACCACTGCTCACTGGTCGATGTTGCGGACGTCCTCAGCATCCGCGCGGACAATATCCCTGCCCCCGTACCCTACCTCCGCATCCCCGACAACCTGATCGGATATTGGCGCACCCAATTGAATCGCATTCTACCGCCAGCACGGATGCGAGTCGGGCTCGTATGGCAAGGGAACGCCGACCACCAGGCCGATATGTTTCGGTCGTTCGCGCTGCGCGAGCTCGAGCCCCTGTGCGGTGTAGAAGGTGTCCAATTCATCAATCTGCAATTCGGGAAAGGGAGCGAGCAACTGCAATCCTGGCAGGGGAGCCAGCCGATTTATGGGTTGCCCGACAATATCGACCAATCCAGCGGCGCCTTCATGGATACCGCCGCGATCCTGCATTCTCTCGACTGGATCGTGACCAGCGATACTTCCATGGCCCATTTGGCAGGAGCGCTGGCTCGGCCTACCATGGTGATGCTAGGCTTCACTCCCGATTGGCGCTGGCTGCTTGATCGCGACGACAGCCCGTGGTACCCCACACTGCGATTGTTTCGCCAGCCCCGCGTCGGAGACTGGCGATCCGTCGCGATCCAGGTTCGCAACGCACTCCAGCAAGCGACCAAGGACTCCGAACCTCCGTCGAACGCATCTTCCTCATGAGCCTCCCATCGATCGATTCCAGAGAGGCGAGCAGCGGCACCCGCGAATTCGTTCCCGGCATCGAGCCCCTCAGCATCGGTCGGGTATCGATCGGTTTTCCAGTAGTCCAGGCCGCCCTGAGCGGTTACAGCGATTGGCCCATGCGCGTCCTCGCACGCCGGCACGGCGCGTCGTATACCCTATGCGAAGTCATGCTCGATCAATTCCTGGTCAGCCTGAAAGATCGCAAGAAGACGCAGCACTTCCTGTACAACACCCCCGAGGAACACCCGGTCGCAGGCCAATTGATGGGGGCGGAACCCGAGCAATTTGCGCTCGGCGCCCAAAAGTTAGTCGAAGCAGGATTCGCGGTGATCGATATCAATTTCGGATGTCCGGTTCGTAAAGTGCTGGGCCGATGCCGAGGCGGATTTCATCTCAGCCAACCCTCGGTTGCGCTGGACATCGTTCGCCGCACGCGCGATCGCGTTCCCCCCCACATTCCAGTCACCATCAAAATGCGGCGAGGCATCGACGATACCCAGGAAAGCCGCGACCGCTTTTTTGAAATCCTCGATGGCGCGTTTGACTACGGAATCGATGCGATCACCGTCCATGGCCGTACCGTCGAACAACGTTACATCGGACCCAGCCGCTGGGAGTTCCTGACGCAGGTGAAACAACATGTGGGACCCAAGCGCATCATCCTCGGCAGCGGCGATTTGTTCAGCGCCGAGGATTGCTTGCGCATGATGCGACAGACCGGCATCGACGGCGTGACCGTCGCTCGCGGTTGCATCGGCAACCCGTGGATCTTCCGACAGGCTCGCGCGATTTTCGCGGGCGAATCCCTCCCGCCTCCCCCAAGCGTTTGGGAACAGCGCGAGGTGATGCTCGAACATTTTCGACTCGCCGAGCAACTCTACGGCGCTGAGCGGGCCGGTGTGCCGATGCGGAAATTCGGAATCAAGTACTCCGCATCGCATCCCGAGGGACTCCAAGTCCGCGACCAATTCGCGAGGGTCAAGGATTTCCAAGGCTGGCGTGCCGTGCTCGATACGTGGTACGCCGAGGATGCGCCGGGGGTCTATCCCAGCCGCAGCCTCTACGAACAGGAGCAGGAGTGCGGATGAGCCAGGCGCCGCATCGTATTTCCCTGGCCCGTGGATGGAAAACCAGCGAAGGAAAAGGGGAACGCATCTTTCATGCACCCACCCTCCCGGCCAGCGTTTCCCAAGTCCGTTTGGTCATTACGCCACAGCTCCGAGATTCGCAAATTCAGCTCAACGGCGAGGCGCTGCCTTGGAGGGAAGGCGGTTCGCAATTAGATTGCGATGTAACGCAAAGATTGCAACCCGTGAACCGGCTGGTGGTAGAGCATGTCGATGACCTACCCCCGTTCGAAGCCCATCTCGAAATCTACGAAGACGAATGAACTCCAACACTTTCCCTCCTTGTTCCTGGTTGCTGATTTCGATCGCCTGCTGGTCGCTCGTTGGGTGCGACAAACCCCAGCCACCCGCCGAGCGCCCGCAGCGCCCCACCCCGACCGCTGGCCCGCTTGAATCGACGGAACCGGTGACGAGCCCTCCAGAAGCAACTGCGACTCCCCAAGCACCTCCCGCCAACGAACCAGCAGCGAACACCGAAGCTTCCGCAAATCCTAAAGTCCCGGTGGCAACGAAAGCAGAAACCCCTCAAGACAAAACGGCCGATCCACCTCTGGACCCGAATATCGATGTGGAACGATTGCTGGCTGCACGCCTCCCAGGTCAGGAACTCGACTTGGGTTGGATCCGACTCTTCGATGGACAATCGTTGATGGGTTGGCGGGATGCGGGCAAGGCCGATTGGCGCGTTGAGAACGCCGAGATTACCGCGACCAACGGCGAACCAGGGCTTCTGGTGACCGATGTCCGTTTCGGAGATTACGAACTCGAACTCGAGTATCTGGGTGACGAGACCACCAACAGCGGTGTTTTCCTCCGCACTCCCGACCAACCGACCGATCCCAAAAGCGATTGCTACGAACTCAACATCGCCCCGCCCGAAAATCCATTCCCCACCGGTTCGCTGGTCGGACGCATCAAGGCTTCTGAACAAGTCGATGCACCGGAGTCAGGCCAGTGGCATACGCTCCATGCGCTGGTCGACCAGGCGCATGTTCAAGTCTGGGTGAATGGCGAGCAGACGGTCGACTACCAAGACGATACGGGGTTGGTCGCTGGCAAGATCGGGCTGCAATTTCGCGAAGGGACCATCCGCTTTCGCAACATTCGTCTTCGTCCGATCGGCTATCGGGTGCTGCCTGGCGCGAATCCATCCGACTGGAACGAGCCCAAGGGGGACATCCAATCGCGCTTTACCGACGCGGGAACGCTCGCGATCGAGGGGGGGCGGGGCCACATGGAACTCCTCCAACCGAACGCCAATGTCATTCTCCAAGCCAAGGCACTCACGCAGAGCGAGAACACCAACTCTGGAATTTTCTTTCGCTGCATTCCGGGGGAGGATATGAATGGCTATGAATGCCAGATCCACCACGGGTACAAAGAGGATCGCCGTCGCCCGATCGATGCAGGGTCCGGCGCCATTTTTCGCCGTCAGAATGCCAAGGCGGTTCTGAGCGATGAGGGGAGCCCGGTCCATCTGACCATCATCGCCGACGGTCCCAACATCGCGACATGGGTAGAGGGGGTGCAAGTGGTTCAATGGCAGGATACGCGAGCGGCGAATCCCAACCCGCGCAAGGGCCTGCGGACCGAGGCCGGGACAATCATGCTGCAGGGGCACGATCCCGGGACCAAGATCGAATTCCTCGGCTTATCGATCAGCCCCTTGCCGTAATGGCACTGCGCGTTGCTCACACCAGGCTCGGATCGATCATCATCCCCCCCAGGACCCGATACCTCGTGAAATAAATATCCGCATCGATTCCCATTTTCAGATGGCGGGTATCCAGGTAGCCGACAAGTGACTCAAACGGGTCACCGTTCGAGAAACGTTCCACCAAGGCGTCATAACGATTCGAGTCCGCCAGAAGCAGATGGGCCATCTCGCGCCCGGTAACATCCAGCCGAAGTCGCTCGGCGCCGCTGCAATCGGCTGAAAACTCGTACCAATCCGAGAGGTTCACGCGATGGTCGTAATCGGAAGCGACTGCGGGGCAGTCTACTCGTAACTCCGCCATGACTTCGTGGAAAAGAACCTCAAAATCATAGACAACGATCGATGCTCCTGGAGGACACGCCCGGACCAGTTCCCTCCGGAGTCGTTCTGTTTTTACGTAGAACAAGGATCCCGCGAAGGTGACGACATCGATTGCCTCTGCAACGAGTTGGCCGAGCGCGTCGCCTGATCCTTGGAGGTAAGTAATCTTGGGGTGCTGCTGAGCCACATCCAATCCGACCTGGAACGACTCGTCGGGGCGCATCACACGGTCCAGAATCAGGGAGTGGAGCGGTGGTCGAAAGGCAGCATAGTGCTTTGCCGCCGTGCTGTCATATCGCTCATTCATGCTCGTGCGTAATTTGCGTTTCCTAGGGTCCTGGCGATCGGGGAACTGTGTCGCGTCGGCACCCATGATGTTGGCCCGTCGGGCCTTGGCCATCCTGCATGTCGGTGCGCTCGGCCCGGGCCGAGGGTAGCCCTAGCCCGAAGGGCTGATACATTCACCGAAGATCGTTCCTGACTTCTATCGGTAAGTCGATCCCCGTAGCTACCATTGCCAGGGTATACTATACCGAGTCCTACGGGCGAAGCTGTTTCCTGGCCCCATCCATCGATCCCTCCCACCCCGCTTCGCTCTTCCTCAGGGATCGTTCGGCTCGGGGCTCGTTTGGCGATAGATCACCTGCGATGATACAGCAACTGCTTTGCAATCTCCCCGTTGCTCTGGCAACACTTTTCCTATCCGGTGCGATTGGTTTCGTGAACGGGGCACACGCCCAGGAGGAGTTCATTCCGCGTCGGCAGAGCAAGCCACCTGGACCTCCTCTTTCTCCTGCGGAAGCGCTGGCCAAGATGCAGGTCCCCGAAGGTTTTCGGGTCGAGTTGGTGGCGAGCGAGCCCGACATCCTCAACCCGGTCGCGATGGCGTTCGACGACGCCGGTCGGATCTACGTCACCGAAAGCTTTGAGTACCCACGTCAGGAAGCGGGCCCAGGTCGCGATCGGATCAAGATCCTCGAAGACACCGATCGCGATGGCCGGGTCGATCGCGTCAAAATCTTTGCCGAAGGCCTCAACATTCCCTCCGGCATCGCCGTCGGTCACGGCGGCGTCTGGGTGGCCAATGCGCCCGATATCCTTTTTCTCGAGGATACCAACGGCGATGATGTCGCTGACAAATCGACCGTGATCGTCACCGGGTTCGGTCGGGACGATACGCACGAACTCCCTAACGCTCTCACGTGGGGTCCTGACGGTTATCTCTATGGTCTTAACGGTGTCTTCAATCGATCGGTCGTCAAACAAGATGGCCGCGAATTCGATTTCACCTGCGCTCTGTTTCGAATCCATCCGAGGACGAAGAAGTTCGAACTCTTTTGCCAAGGGACCAGCAACCCGTGGGGAGTCGCTTTCGACAGCGAAGGGAGCGCGTTTGTCAGCGCTTGCGTCATCGATCACCTGTGGCATCTGACCGAGAGCGCGTACTATCTGCGCCAAGGAGGACCCTACCCGCCCCATACCTGGTGGGCCGAGTCGATCGTGAAGCACAAGCATCAAATGGCTGCCTATTGCGGCATCGAGTACTTCGATTCTGCGGCTTATCCTCCGGCGTATCGAGACAAGCTCTACATGGGAAACATCCACGGCGGATGCATCAATGTCGATCGGATCCAACGCTCGGGGGCAACGTACCAGGGGTTCGGCGAACCGGATTTCCTGACCTCCAACGATGTCTGGTTCATGCCGGTGGCCCAGAAGGTCGGCCCCGATGGCTGCCTGTATGTCCTGGATTGGTACGACCGATACCACTGCTATCAGGATGCCAAGGCAGACCCGCAGGGAATCGATCGCGGGCACGGCCGCCTGTATCGCATCGTCCATGAGAAACGCCCCGAGGTACGGTATCCGGACATCAGCAGGCTCGACGGTCCAGTATTGGTTCAAGCGATCGGCGATGACAACGTGTTTGTTCGCCAACGCGCTCAACTTGAACTCGCGGAGCGGGGCGCGACAAAGGACCCGAAGCTTGCCGACGCGTTGGAAAAAATCGTTTTCAGCGAAGCAGCCATGAAAACACGCATGCATTCCCTGTGGGCGATGGCCGGGGCCGGCACGTTGCCGTCGTCGCTCTTGACGCGATTGCTCAGCGATACGAATCCGGAGCTCCGAGCTTGGGGAGTGCGGCTCGCCGGTGATCATCAGCCCGAGGACGCAGCCCTGGCCAAGCGAATCCGCACGCTGGCCAGCGATGCCGATCCGAGAGTGCGTCTGCAAGTCGCGATTGCCGCGCCGAAGCTTGAACGGAATGTTGCCGACGCGGGGCGGATCGCCCTGGCCACGGAGCTGGATGTGTTGACGCATTC